>QWCH01000076.1_pt1 | contig 169475 bp, 147 predicted proteins | sample 1972671 | NCBI WGS metagenome assembly QWCH01 (sample SAMN09866713, study PRJNA288562) | Human gut metagenome isolate term3_stool, whole genome shotgun sequencing... | isolation source: gut | host: Homo sapiens | place: USA: California
AAGTGCTTCGTTCGACTTGCATGTGTTAAGCACGCCGCCAGCGTTCATCCTGAGCCAGGATCAAACTCTCATGTTATAGTTTGTTTCCTTTTCCAGAATCATCTGGCTTATTCAGATGTTACTCTGAATTTACTGTTTTAGGTTGTTCTTTATAAGAACGTTCGTCTGTCTTTCAATTTCTTGATCGACAGCTTGAAATTTAGGATCTTTCAAGGTTTATTCACTGTTCAGTTATCAATGTACATCGTCAATACTTCGTATTGACTTTAGAAGTTGCTCCGCAACTTCCGAACGGATTTTTCAATCTCATTCATCGTTGTCATCTCTCGGCGACAGCTTATTTACTATATCATACCATCAACCGTTTGTCAACAACTTTTTTATTTTTCTTTTGCTTCTTTTTAAGAAGCGCTTTGCCTGTCCGCTGTTCTCGCGGTCAGCTTGTTTATATTATCATCATTATTTTAGAATGTCAACCACGTTTCCGCCGTTTTAAAAAAGAAAGTTTTCGGTTCTGAATTGTTTTAATTGTACATACAATTCAGAACCATTCATTTTCCCTTCCTACGGACTACCGCATCACGTAATCCATCGCATCCTTTACCGTGCGCACGCCGACAAGACCGATCCCCTTGATCTCCTTTAGGCTCTCCCTGCACACCTCCGGCAGAATACATGTCTTAAATCCAAGCTTCTTCGCCTCGAGCACACGCTGCTCTGCCATGCTGACCGCGCGCACCTCACCGCTGAGTCCCACCTCACCGAAGCAGATGGTCTTCTCGTCGATCGGGCGGTCTTTGTAACTGGAGACAATCGCCAGCACAAGACCAAGATCGATTGCCGGCTCATTCATCCGGATGCCTCCCGCAATATTGATATAGGCATCACAATTTCCCAGTGAAAGTCCCAGACGCTTTTCCAGAACCGCCATCAGAAGATTCACCCGGTTAAAATCGGTTCCTGCCGCCGTCCGCCTCGGCATACCGAAATTGCTGTGGCAGACCAATGCCTGTATTTCCAGAAGGATCGGTCGCGTTCCTTCCATCGAGCATGCCACAACAGACCCGGAGGCTCCCTCCGGCTTTCCGCTCAGCATGAATTCCGACGGGTTCTCCACCTCTGTCAGACCATCTCCCCGCATCTCAAAAACACCGATCTCGTTCGTCGACCCAAAGCGGTTCTTCACACCGCGCAGAATACGATACGCCGCATGGCGGTCCCCCTCAAAATAGAGCACCGTATCCACCATGTGTTCCAGCACACGCGGACCAGCCACCACGCCTTCCTTTGTCACATGTCCGACGATAAAAATGGAAATTCCAAGTCCCTTAGCGATCTGCATCAGGGTGCCGGTCGATTCCCGCACCTGCGAGACGCTTCCCGGTGCAGACGAGACGTCTTCATTATACATCGTCTGAATGGAGTCAATCACGACGATCTCGGGCTTCTCCCGGTCAATCACGCGCCGTATGGTATCAAGATTGGTCTCACAGAGCAGACTTAAGCTGTCCCCAAAGGTTCCGATGCGTTCTGCCCGGATTTTGATCTGCTGCAAGGATTCCTCACCGGAAATATAGAGCACCTTCACCTTATGTTCCGCAAGATTCCTGCATACCTGCAAAAGCAGCGTCGATTTTCCGATTCCCGGATCTCCACCCACAAGCACCAGGGATCCCTGCACAATCCCGCCGCCAAGCACCCGGTCAAGCTCCTTCATGCCGGTGGACACCCGCTGTTCCTGCGTCATCTCAATCTGTGACAGGGGAACTGCCTTTGCCTCACGGCTGCTATCCGCACTGCGGCTCCCACGCGCGCTCTTTTTCTCGACTGTCTCCTCCACAAACGAGTTCCACTCATGGCATGCCGGACACTGTCCCATCCATTTTGCCGACTCGTATCCACACTCCTGACAGAAGTACACTGTTGTTTTTCCTTTTGCCATGTTCTTATCTTCCTTTCCCGCAGACGCGGCTGCTGCCCGGACAGGGCTTTTTTCTCCATAGAAAGCGCGGCTTTCGCGCTTTAACATAACACGTCATTTCCTATAGAGCAACAAAGACCTGTCCATACGGACAGGTCTCACTGATCTTGTAATTGTCATATGCGAAAGCGGCTGCTCTAGCACTTCTGAACGCTTACCTTTACCGGAGCATCGCCGAGCTCTACGCTCAGGCTTAACTTTCCTCCGAGATTCGTCTTCATCCTGCCGGCATCTGCACCGTCGATCACGATGTCGTACTCAGCCTCATCCTCAAGCTCTACGGTAACCTGTGCGTCCTCTGCGCCTTCTACGCTAAACTCCATTCCTGTGTCTGTTGCTTTTAAATGCTCCACTGCAGTCCCCGGAACAGACTCGTATACAAACATGCCATTGCGCTCCAGCTTGGTAATCTCCTGACAGGTCTTTACTTTGTAAAGGTCTCCCTGGTGCTCAAAATTGTCAAGCTTTGCCTTGGTGCTCAATGTATAATCCCCAAAGCTGATCGTTCCATCCTCCTCTGAACGGAGTAATTCACTAATAACGGCCATCTTATCCTCCTGTGATATTGCAGCTCCTTCATCCGGTCTGCTTTATCGTAAATTTGTAAAAATATTATATAATATCTGTTCTTTGATTTCCAGTGATTTCACTGACATTTAAGTAATTTTTTACTTTTTCTTCGGCTCCAGAAAAATTGCATTTTTCTTCGTCGTGACGATCACTTCGTCGCCCCGGCGGATGCTTCCGTCGAGAAGTTTTTCCGCAAGCGGATCCTCAATCTCATCCTGAATCTTGCGCCGCAGCGGTCTGGCTCCGTACTTCGGGTCATACGCCTTATCCACAATGTACTGCTTTGCGGCATCGCGCACGACCAGCGTAATGCCAAGCTGTGTTTCGCAGCGCTTCGCCAGCTCTTTTGTCATCAGACCTACGATCTGCTTCATGTCGTCCTTATTCAGTGCCCTGAATACAATGGTCTCGTCAATACGGTTTAAAAATTCCGGTTTGAAAATTCTGCGGACCTCCTCCATCACGCTGCCCTTCATCCGCTCGTAGTTCTGCTTCTCGTCATTGCCGGAAGCAAAGCCAAGCTTCTTCGGCTCCACAATCGCCTGCGCTCCCGCGTTGGAGGTCATAATGATGATGGTATTCTTAAAGTCCACTTTTCTTCCCTGAGAATCTGTGATATGTCCGTCGTCAAGCACCTGCAGCAGAATATTAAACACATCCGGATGCGCCTTCTCTATCTCGTCAAACAGAATCACTGCGTATGGATTTCTCCGCACTTTTTCACTCAGCTGTCCGCCGTCCTCATGTCCGACATATCCAGGCGGTGAACCGATCATTTTCGATACGCTGTGTTTCTCCATGTACTCAGACATATCGACGCGGATCATTGCCTGCTCCTGTCCAAAGACAGCTTCTGCCAGTGCCTTGGATATCTCTGTCTTGCCGACGCCTGTCGGTCCCAGGAAAAGGAACGATCCGATCGGGCGCTTGGGATCTTTTAATCCGACGCGGCCTCTCCGCACGGCTTTGGCCACTGCCGATACCGCCTCCTCCTGTCCGATCACGCGCTTGTGAAGAGCTGCCTCCAGCTTTTTAAGCCTGGCAGCCTCCCCCTCTGTAAGCTTCTTCACCGGGATTTTCGTCCATCCCGACACAACATCGGCAATCTCATCCTCTCCGACGGTCTGGTGATGCCGTCTGCCGCCCTGCTTTGCCTTTGCGTTCAGTTTTTCCAACTTTTCTTCCAGTTCCTGACGCTTTGTCTGTGCCTCTCTCGCCGCTTCCAGGTCTCCGCCAGAAAGTGCCTGCTCCAATGTCTCCTGCGACTCCGCAATCTCCCGCCGGAGTTCTGCAGCCTCCCTCGGGTCTCCGCCCACGTGAAGGCGCACTTTTGCCGCGGCCTCATCCATCAGGTCAATCGCCTTGTCCGGGAGGAAACGGTCGTTGATGTAACGCGCAGAAAGACGCACTGCCGCCTCCACGGCCTCATCCGTAATCGTCACATGGTGGTGGCTCTCATACTGTCCGCGCAATCCCTTTAATATGGAAATGGCTTCTTCCTCCGTCGGCTCCTCCACAACAACCGGCTGGAACCGACGTTCCAGAGCGGCATCTTTTTCGATATATTTGCGATACTCCTCGATGGTCGTCGCACCAATCACCTGCACCTCACCTCTCGCAAGCGCAGGTTTTAAAATGTTGGATGCATCAATCGCGCCTTCCGCTCCGCCCGCTCCGATGATGGTATGAATCTCATCGATGAACAGCAGGACGTTTCCGGCTTTCGCCACCTCTGCAAGCACCTTCTTGATGCGCTCCTCAAATTCACCCCTGTACTTCGAGCCTGCCACAATCCCGGAAAGATCCAGGGAGACCACTCTTTTTCCAAGCACCGTATCCGGAACCATTCCGCCCATAATGCGCTCTGCAATTCCCTCTACAATCGCCGTTTTTCCTACGCCGGGTTCTCCGATCAGGCACGGATTGTTCTTGCTTCTCCGGCTTAAAATCTGGATGACACGGTCGATCTCCGTCTCTCTGCCGACCACCGGATCAAGCTTTCCGTCGCGTGCAAGTTCGGTCAGATCTCTGGAAAACTGATCCAGTGACGGCGTTCCCTCCGCGTTTTTCCGCTTGCCGGGTTTCCCGTTCTGGAATTCATCCTTATACTGGCTCACATCCTCGCCCATCGCGATCAGGGTGTCCACATACATTTTCTGCACATTGACAGACAATGTATTCAACAGTCTGGACGCCACACATTCCGTCTCCTTGATCATCGCAATTAAAAGGTGTTCCGTTCCAATCTTCTCCGAGTGGAAACGCGCCGCCTCCGCTTTGGATACCTCAAGCACATGCGCCGCTCTCGGGGACAATCCGTCCTCCAGAACCGCAACCGCATTCCCCGGTGCAATCAGCTCCTCGATCAGTTCCAGCACCTTATCATACTCTACACCATTGTCGGCAAGTACCTGGCTTGCCACACCGGTTCCCTCTTTCAACAGGCCAAGCAGTATGTGCTCCGTGCCGATATAACTGTGATGCAATGACTTTGATATCCGCGTTGCAATATCAATCGCCTTTTTTGCCTTTGCTGTATATGCTGTCTGCATCGCTACCTCCTATTTCCAGTCCGATATCACATTCGTCTTTACAGATCATTAAAATCTATGATATCCAGCTCATCGTCTTGCTTGTTTTTCTGGTCTTTGCCGCCTGAAACTTTTTCTTTTTCATCGTCCGGCGCATCGCTGTCCCCGTACGTGTCATCGTCATCCCCGTACGCGTCATCATCCCCGTACGTGTCATCGTCATCCCCGTACGCGTCATCATCCTCGTACGCGTCGTCATCATCAAACAGATCGTCATCCAGATCGTCAGACTTCCGCTTCCAGAAACCGAATCTCTTCTTCGGCGGCTCTTCCTCCTCGATGTCATCCTCATCGAATGCATCATCGAACGCGTCATCGTCAGATCCCTGCGTTTTCGTTTTCTCTTCTCTCTCTTCCTGTTCGTCGAATTCATCTGCATCCCCGGCATCTGCAGCAGATCGCTTCTTCCAGTGCCACTTTTTCCTGGAATCCTTTTCCGGTTCCTCGATCACATCATCCTGGTTTTCATCCAGCAGTTCTTCTGTATCATCATGCTCTGAGACACCGTCATCCATAGTGTCATCCTCATCCAGGTCATCTCTATCCGCTTCCCTCCTGTGCAGCAGCAGATTGATCAATACCACTGCCATTACCGCCAGCAGAAATATCAATATGCCAATCGCGGTTCTGGAAAACGCTTTTTCTTTTTTATATTTCTCGGACAGCGCCAGATATTCCTCCTGCAGATAGGCCGCATCCTCGTCCTGCAGTCCGTCGGAAGATACAGTTGTCCCTGTATTTACGCGCTGATAGGTCTCCTCTATGGAGTCGTACTGGTACCAGCCTTCCGTTCCGTCAGAATTCACTCCGTAAAAGGTATAGAACTCCGATTCCACCTCAGACCCTTCCTCCTGGGTCTCCTGATATGCCGTCACAAGACTTCCGTCCGCCAGCGTAAGCTGTGTCTGCTGCATCGTATCCGGCATCGTATAATCCACCGGTGGCAGAAGCGCTATCACGTAGTGTTCCCCATTGACCATTTTTACAAACGGATACAGGGTATCTCTTGTGCTGTCATATACAAAGAAGCTTCCTGTGCTCTCTTCCGCTCCGTCCTGCACCAGATAAAGCATGACCACAGATCCCTTGTCATAACTCACGCCCCGATAATCCGCCCCCTGATAATTGACGGTTGTCTCCGAAAAATCTGCCGGAATATTCTCTGTTGCAAAATTTCCTGCAATTACATAGGAAATGCCATTTACCGTAACCGTGTTTTCACTGCTGTCCGTCTCCTCTGTTGTCTCCACTTCCCCCTCATCGGATGCCGTTGTCTCTCCGGACGAGGTTCCCTGCTTTGTCACATTCACGGTATAGGTTGCGGTCACGCCATTTTCCGCCTTGACTACAATCTTAATGGTGTTATCTCCACTTTTCAGATTGGTATTTCCCGTAACCGACTCCACGACCGCTTTTTCATTGACCGGTGTGGCAGATACGGCGATATTGGTTACATCGCTTCCCACTGTAGCACTATAAGTCAGCGTTTTCCCGTTAAATGCCGGCGAGAGCGTTCCCGGTGAAATGGTCAACTCTTTCAGAGAATTATCCGCAGACTGTTTTCCTGTTGTCTCTCCAGTATTCGCCGCAGAATCCCCGTTTCCACCCGCTGATGTTCCGTTTCCGTTGGAGGTTCCACTGTTACTGCTACTATTATTGCCTGAATCTGTATTTGTACTTGCTGCATTCTTTACTGTGACCGACGCACTGCTGCCCGACATGGAATCCATCTCCTCATTGGAGTCAAAGATCACTCCGTCGTTGGCAGAGACAGAGAGGGAGGAATTTCCCGCACTCACAGCTTTTAATGTCACCGTGTAGCTTTCTCCCGTCGCCATCACGCTTCCGCCGCCTCCGCCGTATGTGGTATTGCAACTCACAAACTGCAGCACACTCGAATCATAAGACAGCGTCATGGTCGCATTCGCCTTTTCGCCGGATGGACCGCTCGCTTTTACTGTAACTGTAACCGTATCACCGATATTGACACTTCCTGACGACACCGAGACAGATGTTGATCCGCTCGCCGCGAATACCGTCTGCGGCACTCCGACAACCCCGAATGTCAGGCTAAGCGCCATCATCATCATTGCTATTTTTTTCTTCATTTCTTCTCTCCCAATTCTTCCTCTCACTGATCAATCTGTGAGATTCCCAGTATGTGTTTTTGTAAAATAACCAGATCCTTATTGGAAATACCGCCGTCCTTGCTGACGTTTGCCGCTTCCAGACGACTGCCGGACTGACTTTCAATTCCAAGGATCTGTTTCTGCATCAATACCAGATCCAGATTGGAAACCTTTCCGTCACCGTTGATATCTCCATATACCACAATCTCATACTGCTGCACGAGCGTGTCGCCGACATACACTGCCAGCTTGTTGCCCGTTCCCACCGTCTGTGTATTCTCACTGCCGTCTGCATTCAGAATCTTTACGGTACAGTTCTGGGTTCCGATTCCCGATGCGACTGTGGATGCGCTTGTTCCAGGCTCAATTCCCGTCACATAGGTTCCGATCGGATAGAATGGCGTAATCGCCGCGTCATCCGCCACCTGAATGGTTCCGCCGGCACTGCCCCCCGCTCTTGCCACGATCAGCGTGTAAGTGCGCGAATCTCCGCTCTGCGAGATGCAGGTAATCTGAATCGTATTATCTCCATAATTCAGCGAATAATTTCCAGTACCGGAAACGGTTGACGTTCCCGCCACCGCCGTCGCTCCCACATTGATCGAAGCCGCGCTGTCCGGAACGACCAGGGAATAGGAGGTATTCGCACCGGAAAATGCCGGTGTCAGCGCATATCCGTCCACCGTGATCGAGGAAAGCCAGTTGTTCGGATTCCCCTTGTCCGCAAACGTCACTGCGCTCTCCGGCATGTTCTGATAGACCGGAATGCGGAAAACAAACGCCTGGTTCTTGTCCGTGTAGGCTTTTCCCATATTGGTGCCCTCACTCATCGCCGCCTGCACATTGGTCATGTACTGATGTGCGTAAAGACTATTGGTATAGACAACGTTAAATTTTTCAAAGTAAATGGTATTCTGCCCTTTTTTCACATAATTATCAGCCACAACCGATGATCCACCCGCAATCGACTTGTAGATGGAGTTCCATCCCTGCAACTTCGCATATTCCAGTCCGTTCACAATCGCCGACGCGCTGCCCGTCGTAAACGCACGGACGTTAAAGTAGTTATAATAGCCCGCATAGTTGGAATATCGTCCCGAAATCAGATCGCTCGTCCCCCGCACGCCCTGCTCCTGCTTACAGCGGGATGCCAGGTGGTAAGGACTCACGCCCACATTGGAGCCGATCTCCACAAACGTATCCGCATAGCTGCGAACCGCTCCGTCCGTATCGGTATAATTGCCTGCCATAAATGTATTGGAAAGAACGCTCTGCACACCCGCTGCGTTCTGATAGCCTGCATATTCCAACGTTTCAAACTGAAAGATCTGATTCTCGTTAAGAAAATTTCTGGGATCGATGCAGTATGCGATATATTCCGGAGACGCCGACACCCAGCTTGCCCCGTCAAACCCGTACCACTTGTTGGTCTCCCAGTTATACGCCTGACTGTCCGTCGATTTTCTTGCGTCATTCACGGAATTCTGGATCAAGTTTCTTCCGATCAGACTCTCATTCGATACCACCGTATTCCAGTCAAGTCCCGTCTGCACCGGCACAAACTGCCAGTTCGGATACTTCTGATGCAGGGATGCCAGTGCGCTGCAATAGCTTGCCGGAAAACCCGCTGCCGCAAGCGCCGCCTCATACTCGCTGTCCGTGACACCGGTCGTCTCTCCCTGCGACTGACCGTCTGACGTCTGACCGTTCACGGCTACATAGTCCGCACAAATCCACCCGGAATAGGAGGCGCCTCCGACCACGAGCGTCACACTGTACCAGTTCATTCCGCCCGCCGAGACCAACTCGCCCACATTCACAGCCTGTCCTTTGTATACCTTTGTCACCACAGAGTAGGACGTTCCCGCTCCCGAGCGCACATAAACACCTTTTTCCGTGTTCTGCACCACCCCGTTTGTCCCACCTGCACTGCTGTCCGCATTCGTCTGTCCCGCAGAAGAATCCGTGCCCTGAAGCGTCACAAAATTCGAGCGTATATAACCGGTTACACCATCCGACATCTGGATCTGGTACCATGTATACCCGTCTGATCCTGCCGTCTCATCGGTTACTGTCACCGCATTTCCCGGATAGAGCAGTGTCAGCTTATCCCCGGTCACCGGTGCGTTGCGCACCTTCACCGGTCCGTCGTTGATCGTTCCCGCCGTCGCTGTGTACGCGTATACGGCTTCGGGTCCGTGAAAAGCAGATATGCTGGCAGCAAGCACTCCCATGCTGATTGCCGCCAGCAATATCTTTCTCTTCTTTCTATATATAAAGTGGTTCATCGAATTCCTCCCTGAGTACCGCATAAGTCCATAAAATCATGCGCCCAATAATTCAGTCTCATTATAGGAGATTCTATCACACGCGTCAACCTAAATATAGCCATTTTCCTGCACGCTGTACTATATTTAGACGTTTTTCGACACCAGGTTCCGGTTCTGTATCAGCAGGCTTCCCCATAATATGCCCCAGAGCCCGCACACAATTCCGGTGAGCAGTGCAGCATTGCACTCCTGAAACTGGATTCCGAACAGCAGCACCACACCCGTCACCAGTCCGAACGCTCCAATCGCCGCCATAAGCGCACACAAAAGTATCAATTCCATATCCACTGTTTTCATCTTCTTATCCTCCTTTTCTAACCTGCCAGATACTGTTCCCACTCCTGCTTCGTCATCCACGGCCAGCACGCCTTGTCATCGATATAGACGTCCGCGGAGATTTTTCTGGATTCCGTTCCATACTGTTCCAACGTCTGCGCCACATTTTCATTTACCGCATCAAATTCCAGTCCGAACATTCTGCACCAGGCCACCGCCTCCTCCAGCAGATCCCCGCAGCGGCATGTCCACAAAATTACTTTTTTTCCCTGCCTTCTCGCACCCTTGAGCAATGCAAAGAGCGGCAGATTCGGCATCCCGATGGCAGGATAACATTCACTGCACAATGTCCCGTCAAAATCGACGGCAATGATCTCGATCTTTTTCTCCATGTTCTTCCCTCCCCATCCGCTTTGATGGTGTCAGTATCGCACATGATGTGTCCAATTCTTTGGACACTTGTTATGTAACCCCAAATTTATAGGATAAAAATTGTCGCACGAAGCATAGACCTCTTTGGGGTGATAAGTAATATTACAAGAACTAGATACTTAAAAGTTCCAGATAAACATGCGGCGACAAATTCTGACCGCAAAATCCGGTATTTCTAACCATGTCGCAGCTGGCATCCGTGATAATCCGTGTCTTTCCAAGTTTGGAGCACTCCACGGACTGTGTCCGCAAGCCAACAGACAATTTTAGGACTTTTGTGTGTCCCTTATGGCACCAATGAACAAAACATAACCGCGCGAAGCCGCTGTCTGAATTGGCATCTGCCCTATTTTCAATAGCAGATGCCAACGAGTTTCGGTTCGCGCGGTTTTATATTGTCTGTGAAGCGGTGTCATTAGGGACACTAGAAAGTCCGCTCATTGTCTGTGGCTTGTCGGACACACTCCGGGAGAGTCCAAACGTGGCCAAGACACGGAATGGGATGCCAGCCACGGCATGGAAGAAATACGTGAATTTTGCTTCAAAGAATTTGCCGCCGTCTGTTTATTCTGAAACTTTTTTGCCCTCAGGTATTCCTGTAATATTACTTATTAGACCAAAGCACGGTATGCTTCGTGCGACACCCCCCTTTATCTTTATCTCTATACAATGTTTTTCTGCTATGCGTTATACGCCTTCGCCGTCAAACGCCGGGATGAAGCTCTCTTCTGCCGTCTCCCCCTCCTGAATAAATCCCTGCTCTACCCCCAGTCCGATCGCATAATCGACGACCTCCTCATATTCCTCGTCCGTGACTTTCCGGTTCAGCTCCGGGTAGGCGCTGACATTTTCCAACGGCGTATACTGGTTCATGATGCTCAGATATATCTGATTGCCGTAGGTTTCATACAGGTATTTTATCACCGTCTTAGAGTCCCTGGTACAGCCCGGCAGCAGCAGGTGACGCACGATAACGCCCTGTCTCATCAGAAGTCCCTCCTCGATCGGGTCTTCTGCTTCGTCTCCGTCAAACACGGGTCTCGGGCACTGGCGCACCATCTCCGCAACCGCCGCTTTGGCCACGTCGGCATAATCCGGAGCGTGTGAATATTTTGCACTGAGCGCAGGACTTATATATTTAAAGTCCAGCAGGTAGATATCCACAAGTCCTTCCAGACTTTTGATCGTATCCGCACTCTCATAACTGCTCGTATTGTAAACGACGGGAAGCCGCAGTCCTTCCTTTTTTGCACGGCGCAATGCCTCCGTAATCTGCGGTGCAAAATGTCCCGGCGTCACCAGATTGATATTATTCGCCCCTTTTTCCTGCAGTTCCAGGAATATTTCTGCCAGACGCTCCTTGGTAATCTCCTTTCCTGCCGTCCCGTTTGCGATGCTGCGGTTCTGGCAAAACACACAATGCAGGGCACAGCCGGAGAAAAATACCGCGCCGGAGCCGCTTTCCCCGGAGATGCAGGGTTCCTCCCAGTAATGAAGCGCCGCACGCGCAACCTTCAGCTGTTCGGTCTGTCCGCAGATGCCGCGCTCTCCGCCCGCACGATCCACTGCGCAGTTTCTAGGACACAATGTACACATTTTCATCTTTCCGTCCGTCTCTTTCTATCTAAATTCAATCTTGATAATCCCGCGTATTTTGGGTATGATAATGTTTGATTTCCGAAATGACCATTTTCGGAACAATCTGACATTGATATATTTTAAGGAGTTCGTTATGAATCAGAAAAATTGTATGGTAGCCCAGTCCGGCGGTCCTACCGTTGCGATCAACGCAAGTCTTGCCGGTGTCATTGACGGCGTGTCCGCCTCTTCCATGTACGACACCGTTTACGGCTCGCTCAACGGAATCACCGGTATTTTAAACGATGACCTTCTCAACCTCACGGAGCTTATGGACGGTCATCCGGAATATCTTACCCGCCTTGCGCAGACACCTGCGATGTACTTAGGCTCCTGCCGCTACAAACTTCCCAATTATCTGGATGATGATTCACCCTATGTCTTCATATTTAAGCAGTTTGAAACTTACCACATTGAAGCGTTTTTCTATATCGGCGGCAATGATTCCATGGACACCGTGTTAAAGCTGTCCGAGTACGGAAAACGCATCGGCAGTTCCGTCCGCATTATCGGCATCCCGAAGACCATCGACAATGATCTCTGCGAGACCGATCACACCCCGGGCTTTGGCTCTGCCGCAAAATACATTGCCTCCTCGCTCTTAGAGATCGCGCACGACACCTTTATCTACGCGGTCAAAAGCGTGACCATCGTTGAGATCATGGGACGCGACGCAGGATGGCTGACCGCTGCCGCGGCACTCGCGCGCAACGGATACAACACCGCCCCGCACTTAATCTATCTGCCGGAAGTTGCTTTCGACCCGGAGGATTTCCTTTTAGACGTCAAGCGTCTCCTTTTCGAGCGCAACAATGTCATCGTCGCAGTGTCCGAGGGCATCCGCGACGCCTCCGGCAATTACATCAGCGCGTCCGAGCAGTCTGTCGACACGTTCGGTCACAGTCAGTTAAGCGGCGCCGGCAAGACACTTGAGTTCCTTGTCAAGGAAAAGCTTGGTGTCAAGGTGCGTTCCGTGGAAATCAATGTCCTGCAGCGCTGTGCCGCACATCTGGCTTCCCAGACAGACTTAGACGAATCTTTCGCACTCGGCAAAAAAGCCGTCGCACTCTCCGAGGAGGGTGTGACAGCTTCCATGGTCACCATCGAGCGCACTTCAAACGCACCGTATACCGTGGATTACTCCTATGCGGAAATCCGCCAGATCGCCAACGAGGCAAAAAGCGTTCCGAGAGAGTGGATCAACAGTGCCGGCAACGACATCGAACAGCCTCTGCTCGACTATCTTGCTCCGCTGATTCTCGGCGAATCGCAGGTCTCCTATCACAACGGTCTGCCTGTATACATGGATGTGAGCCACCTGTCTAAGCACTAGACAGGTGTTTCCTATTCCCGGAGCAGAATCTCGATAAATTTACCGATCTCGACCCACGCTTTTCTGGATTCCGGCAGCATCTTTGCTGCCATCTGGAAAATGTGGAACATCCCGTCATAGATACTCAGGCGCACTTTTACGCCTTGTCCTCTCGCCTTCGCGGCGACATCCACAGAATCCGACAACAGCATCTCATATGATCCCACCTGTATCAGCATCGGCGGAAATCCTCTGAAATCGCCAAACATCGGTGATATATATTCATCCATCGGGTCGTGGTCTCCCACATAATCCCGATTGTAGATCAGGCTGTCCCTGGTCTTTCCAAACAGGGGATCCCTCTCGTAGTTGGTATCGTAAGACTCCCCGCTTGCCGTCAGATCCGTCCACGGCGACATGGCAATGATTCCGCACGGAAGCTGCCTGCCGTGATTGCTCAGATAGTGGCAGAATGCCATCGCAAGTCCGCCGCCCGCCGAGTCTCCCGCCACAATGATCTGCTCCGAAAACCATCCCTGCGCAAGCAGCCATTCATACGCGCACACGGCATCCTCGAGCGCCGCCGGATACGGATGCTCCGGCGCCACGCGGTAATCCGGTGTGAGCACGCTCATGCCGTGGCTGACCTCATTGTACAATCCGGCAAACATGCGGTATGCATTGCGCATTGCCCCGACATATCCACCGCCGTGCAGCTGCAAAATGATTTTGTCGCGGTTCGCATTCTCCTTCGACTCTAAAAGCTCCATGGTAAAATGTTCCATCTCGATCGTCTGCATGGTAAAGCATTCCGGACACTTCCAGGGAGGTTCCGCCGTTCCGATCTGTTTGCGGAGTTCCCCATTTTTTATCTTTTTCCCAATCAGCAAATCATTCGTCGTATGCGCGATCAGGTCTCTCACGACTCTGCCGCGGATACTCGCCTCATTTTCTCTCATTCACTGTACCTCTGTTCTATTCCGCTGTCAGAAAACAGCTGTGCCGCCGGACAGCAAAACAGCCGCGTCAGCGGACATGAAATCTTCGCCGCAGTTCCGTCCTTGCCCTCCGGTCTCCTATGATCAGCGTGCCCAAAAACAGCGCCGCAGAAAATGCAAACGCCAGCAAGGCAAAAAGCGGCGCCGTCACGATCCCCACTGCATACAAGACCAGCGGGACAACGCTGCAGAGAATCATAAAAATCTGCCACATCATGTAGCTCTGCCAGTTGCGCCGGTTGATGCACATCAGAATGAGAATTCCCGCATCCACTAAAAGAATGGCGGATGGAAGCGCATAGTTGACAGACCAGCCGCGGTACCCCACCACGAAGTCAATCGCCACAACCATCAGGATGGCGATCAGCGTCAACACGATGATCTTGCCCTTGTAGCCGGATTTTCCCAATATGGCATAGCGCAGCACCAGATAGCCGTACAACATCGCCAGCCCCGGAATCGCACTCCAGAACATCTCCGAGTCGCTGAGTACATTCAGATAGATCAAAAGCGCCTCCACAAGAATCGCCACGAACAGATAGATGCGGCTAAGCAGCGCCAGACGCCTCGTCATCGTCCGCACATTCGGGTACATGTTCTCCACCTCAACCGTCTTCTCCAGCACCGAATGGCAAAGCGGACAGCGCTCCGTCTCGTCTAATATTTCCACATTACATTGCTTGCATCTACTCATAATTTACTCCATTCGTCTCTATCTCAACCGCAATCCCGTCTGCCGCGATTTTTCTGAAAAAACCTCTCTGCACCGACGTGTCGGTCAGATCATAACTGAAACTGAATACCAGCGTATCCCCGTAGGAACAGATCGTTCCCTTTAAGTGCTGCCCTTTGGACATGGCAAGAAACGCATGGAACATCTCCACATAAGGACGATACTCCTCGCTTACGGAGATATTCCCGATATTGGTCACCGTCGCTGTGTTTGCAAGCGCAGAGGTTGTGTATACATAGCGCATCGCCAGATTTTTCAAAAACAGCGGTACGATACGCGCTGCAAGAAGCTTCTCATTGGAGACATTGTAGGAAAAAAGCTTCTCCAGATTCTCCCGGCTGATCTGGCTGCGCAGGCTCTCACTGACACTCTTTAGCACTTCCTCAAATGTATAGATCTCCTTTGTCGGATGAAATTCTGCCGACACCATCACAAAGAAATTCTTCGTCGTGATCGAATTAAAATAAGGTCGCAGATTGACCGGCACCGCAACACGAACCGGACGTTCGGAAGGCATCCCGTGCATGCACTCCGTGTAGACGCTCCAGACATATACCGCCACCAGATACTCATTGATACTGACTCCGTACGCATGACAGACTTTCTTCAACTCCGGTATCTTCATATAGCCGTGCATGACGCCAAACTCTCCCGGCGGCAGCTTTTCTCCCTTTAAAAGATATGCCCGCTTCGTCTGATACCCCTTCTGGGAGCTGTGCTTGTAATTCTTGAGGAAGCTGTCCTCACGGTTTAACGAAGTGTCGCTGTTCAAGGAATCTCCCACCTTCTCGCGCAGCTTCGGATGTGCCAGCCGCAGATACTGATAGGTCAGCTCCTTGAGAAAATTGATACCGCCCATACCGTCGGTGAGCACATGAAATACCTCGAGATTGATGCGGTATTTATAATAAGTTACGCGGAACATATAGCTGTGATTCTTATTCTGCCGGATATAGCGGCACGGAAACGCACTTTCCTCACGCACACGCGGCGCCGGCTTGCCATTTTCCTCAAAATAATACCAGAACACGCCCTGGCGCAGCCGCAGATTAAACCCGTCAAACTTCGGCAGCACCATATCCAGTGCCTGTTGCAGCAAGTCACGGTCCACCAGTTCCGTGAGCGTCACGCTGATGCGGTATACATTGCTCATGCTCTCACCGGCTATCACTGGAAACAAATGCGCCGTATTGTCCAGACGATCCCAGCGGATCTCCCTCTGCGCCTCTCTTGCACGGCGTTTTTTCCCTTTTACCTGGACAGCTTCCTTCTGCTCTTCGGCCTCTGTTACCTGATTCTTTTTCTTCATATATTAAATGCTCTTTTCCTGTATAGATTCTGTTGCAATTCTGTCTTACCCGTAGTTCCAATCTTATCATACTTCCTATTGTTTGTCCATGACACCCACGCCCGCCATTCTTTCTAAAAATTTCAGACTTTATCTCTTGCATTTTATTCGTTTTTTTTCTAAAATATCTGTGTGGTATTTGGATATACCAGAAAAGAGAGGCTCACATTATGTTGTTTAAGAAATTAAGTGCTCCTTCTTTAAAGGAGCTTTTTGTCGCAGAATTAGAGGGAATGATATTATCCGGAAAGCTTGAGATAGGCGCAAAACTTCCGCCTGAGCGCGAGCTTGCCGAGTCCATGCAGGTATCGCGTGCCGTCGTCAATTCCGGTCTGGACGAGATGGAGAAAAAGGGATTTCTTGTGGTCAAACCACGAATCGGCACCTTTGTTGCCGACTACCGCAAATACGGTACCGCAGACACCCTGGTCTCCATCATGCAGTACAACGGCGGTATGCTCCGCGACAAGGAAGTGCGCTCCATTCTGGAAGTCCGCATCATGTTCATGAATCTTGCCGCCACGCTCGCCATCGACAATGCGGATGACGCGTCCATCGCCGGGCTCGAGCAGTATGTGACTGCCTTAAAGGCATGCGAAGATCCTGAGGAGGCTGCATCGCTGATCTTTGACTTCAGCCACGAGCTTTCCTTCATCGGCGGCAATTCGCTGCTCCCGCTGTTTTTCGCCTCCTTCAAGGATCTGGTGACAAACCTGTGGGTGCGCTTCGCCAGCAAGTACGGCGCAGCGGCGCTCGCTGAGAGCTCGGAGCAGATTTTCATTCATGTGCGGGACCGCGACAAAGACGCCGCCATCCGCTATATCACGGACTCCACCAACGAAAGTATTGACGGCTGCCGCCAGATCTATACGTAGGCACCGCTTCCGGTCAGAATAAATTTTTGACGTGCTAAGTAATTGAAGGGAGAATCATTCCTTTCCATTTCAGGCGGAATGCATCTGGAAATTCGGATCAAAAAATGCGGCATTTCTAAACAACCGGTTTTTGCATCTGCGATGATCCGTGTTTTTCCAAGTTTTGAGCACTCCACGGGTGTGTCCGCAATCCGCAGACAATTTTAGGACTTTTGTGTGTGTCCCTTATGGGCACCTCTAAACATAACATAACCGCGCGAAGCCGCTGTCTGAGTCGGCATCTGCCCTGTTTTCAATAGCAGATGCCGGCGAGTTCGGTTCGCGCGGTTTTATATTGTCTCCATCTGCACTTCCGTCTGAAATCGGTAGGATATGTCTCTTATCCTATTACTTAGCACGTCAAACCAATCTATGACGTCTTTGCAAACTGGCTGTTATACAGCTTCGCATAGAATCCGTTCTTTTCCAGAAGTTCCTCGTGATTTCCCTGCTCAATGATGCTTCCATCCTTCATGACCAGAATGATGTCCGCCTCGCGGATCGTCGAGAGACGGTGTGCCACGATAAAACTGGTGCGTCCCTGCATCATCTTTGCAAACGCATTCTGAATCTTGATCTCAGTACGCGTATCAATCGAGGATGTCGCCTCATCAAGAATCAGCATCGGAGGCAGGCACAGCATGACTCTTGCAATGCATAACAGCTGCTTCTGTCCCTGTGACAGGTTGCCGCCATCCTCTGCGATCACGGTGTCATATCCCTCCGGCAGACGCTTGATAAAGCCGTGTGCATGGGATGCCTTTGCGGCCGCAATGATCTCCTCATCCGTGGCATCCGGTTTTCCCATCGCAATGTTGTCCCGGATGCTTCCACTCCGAAGCCAGGTCTCCTGCAGCACCATACCGTAGTTGTCCCTGAGGCTCTTGCGCGTCAGCTGCTGCAGCGGAATATCGCTGACTTTGATCGTGCCGCTGTTCACATCATAAAAACGCATCAGCAGATTGATCAGCGTCGTCTTGCCGCATCCGGTCGGTCCCACGATCGCCACGCGCTGTCCCGGCTTCACCGACAGATTAAAGTCCTCAATCAGCTTCTGCTCCGGCACATAGGAAAAATAGACATGGGAAAGCTCGACCTTACCGTTTGCATGCTCTAAGTCTACCGCGTCCTCGGCATCCGGCACCTCGGCATTCTCCTCGATCAGTTCAATCACTCTGCCCGCACACGCAAGCGCGTTCTGAAGCTCCGTAATGACGCCCGAAATCTCATTGAACGGCTTTGTATACTGGTTCGCGTAGGACAGAAGACTCGACAGCTGTCCGACACTGATCCCTCCGGCGATCGCCGTAAAAGCTCCGACAACGCCTACCGTCGCGTAGACAAGGCTGTTGACAAAACGCGTCGACGGGTTGGTAATGCTCGAAAAGAAGATCGCCCGAAGAGAATACTTCTGCAGTCTCTCATTGATCTCATCAAACTTCTCGAGTGCCTCATCTTCATGGGAAAATGCCTGCACCACTTTCTGGTTGCCGACCATCTCCTCTATAAACGCGGTCTGCTCTCCTCTTGTCTCCGACTGCAGCTTGAACATGGAAAATGTCTTTTTCGCAATGAAGCTTGCCACAAACAGGGAGACCGGCGTGATGACCACGACCGCCACCGTGATCCGCACGCTGATCGTCAGCATGAAAATCAGTGTTCCGAAGATGGTCACGATACCGGTAAAGAACTGGGTAAATCCCATCAGAAGTCCGTCCGCGAACTGATCGACATCCGCAATGACACGGCTCACAATCTCTCCGTAGGAATGGGCGTCCAGATATTTCAGAGGAAGCTTTTCAATCTTCTCGAACGCCTCCGTCCGGATATCCCGGATCACATTGTAGGTAATTTTATTGTTGCAGGCATTCATCACCCACTGTGCCACTGCCGTCAGTCCGATGATGACCGCCATCTTTCTGAGAATCACAAAGATCCCGGCAAAGTCAACGGCTCCCTTTCCCACAATCCGGTCGACCGCCTGACCGATCAGAATCGGAAGATACAGGGTAAGCGCCACCGTCACCGCCGCGAGAATGATCGATGCTCCCAGGTATCCCCAGTATCGTCTGATATATCGCAGAACCTTGCGCAGCGTTGATTTTTGATTTTCATTTACCACTTTTTTCATCTTTTCGCCTCTCCCGCCTGCTGTTCTTCTGTCCGCTTAAACTGCGACTCGTAAATCTCGCGGTATACCTCGCAGTCCTTAAGCAGATCCTCGTGTGTTCCAAGTCCTACAATCTCTCCATCGTCCAGCACTACGATCTTGTCCGCCTGCATAATGGACGCCGCACGCTGCGATACGATAAATACCGTCATCTGCCCGTCCATATGTGCGATGGCTTTCCGAAGCGCCGCGTCCGTCGCGAAATCAAGCGCGGATGCGCTGTCGTCCATAATGAGAATCTGCGGCTTCTTCACGAGCGCACGCGCAATCGTAAGGCGCTGTCTCTGTCCGCCAGAAAGGTTTCTGCCGCCCTGCTCGATCTCATAGGAAAGTCCGCCTTCCTTGGCATCCACAAACTCCCTTGCCTGTGCAGTCTCAAGCGCCTCATACATCTCCTCGTCCGTGGCGTCCGAATTGCCCCAGCTTAAGTTCTCACGGATGGTTCCCTTAAAGAGAACCGCCTTCTGCAGAACAACACCGACCTTCGCCCTGAGTTCCTCCAATGTATAATCCCGCACATTCTTCCCGTCGACGAGAACCTCTCCTCTGGTCGCATCATAAAACCGCGGAATCAGATTCACGACCGAAGATTTTCCAGAACCGGTTCCTCCGATAATACCGATGGTCTCTCCGCGTCTGACCGTAAAATCAATGTCGGAGAGTGCTTCCTCCGATGCGCCCGCATAAGTAAGACCAACCTTGGAAAATACGACGGCATTCTCCGCCGGGATTGTCTCTTTTCCTTCCCTGCCTGCTCCATCCGAAGTGAGACTTCCCGTCTCCGCTGCTGGATGCTCCGTGATCGACGATTCCATGTCAAGCACAGTCTCGATACGGTTCATGCAGGCAATGGATTTGTTGATGTTGATAATCAGGTTGGCCAGCTTGATTAACTCCACTAAGATCTGGGACATGTAGCTCACCAGCGCCACAACCTGTCCCTGCGTAATGTTGCCATTGTCCACGCGGATCGCTCCTACCCATACCAGAACGACGATCGCTCCGTTGATGATAATATAGGTAAGCGGATTCATGAGCGCCGAGATCTTGCCAACATAGAGCTGGATCTTTGTCAGCGCCTCATTGTCTTCGTGGAACTGTGCAATCTCATCCTGCTCCTTGTTGAATGCACGGATGACTCTGCTTCCGGTCAGGTTCTCTCTTGTGATGCCCAGCACTTTATCGAGTGCCGCCTGTACTTTTTTGTACAGCGGAATACTGACCAGCATGATGCCAAACACAACCACCGACAGCAGCGGAATGGTCACAACGAACACGAGCGCCGCTTTCACATCAATCGTGAATGCCATGACCATCGCTCCGAATACGATGAACGGCGAACGCAAGAACAGGCGCAGAACGAGGTTCACCCCGTTCTGCACCTGATTAACATCACTTGTCATTCTTGTAATTAACGTCGACGTTCCGACGGTATCCATCTCGGTAAATGACAGCGTCTCAATATGTTCAAACAGAGCATGTCTTAATCCTGTCGCACAGCCAACCGCCGCTTTCGCCGCAAAATACTGCGCCGTGATGGCACAGGTCAATCCGATCAGCGCCAGGAGAAACAGTACCAGACTCATCTTCATAATATATGGACGATCGGCATTTGCCACCCCGGTATCGATGATTGCCGCCATGACAAGCGGGACAATCAATTCAAATGAAGCTTCCAGAAGCTTAAAAAGCGGTCCTAAAATACTTTCTTTTTTATAGTTTCCCAAATACTGCAATAACTTTTTCATGATACTCCTTCGTGTCCTATGCTTTTAAATCTTTCATTTTCTGAAGTCCGATAATCAGCGCACCGCCGATCACGAAAAACAGGATGTTAAAATCATGAAGCGTCATTGCCGGCTGCGGCACCTCCAACGTGGTCGGTCCCATGACAACCGCGTAGATTGATCCTAACATCAGACCAATGATCAGATAGATCGTCTGTGCCCGGAAATGATCTAACGCCTTGCGGATCAGCTTTACCACACCAAAAATACCGACGAGAACGCCGCATCCGAAAATAAACACCGTCGGAAATGCAGCAAAATTCAGATGAAGAATATCTTTGATGGCGGTCACCACCGGCAGATACAGTCCCATGATTAAAAGAAGCGTCGAGCCCGAAATTCCCGGCAGCACCATCGCACAGATGGCAATCATTCCGGCAAGGAATACAAACAGGGCAAGCCCCGGCGTCAGATGCTCCAGGCTGACACCCTCTCCGCCGCTGCTCGGATTAAAGTAAGTAATCGCGGTCACGATTGCAATGCCAATCAGCACAAACGGAATGGCAGATTTTTTTGCCGTAAGGCAGTTCTTTTCTTCCCTAAAGATAATCGGAATGGCAAAAATAATAAATCCGATAAACAGGGAACTGATTGCATAGATATGAGCGTCAAACACACTCGCAAGAATCAGAATGGCGAGAATCATTCCACAGACCCAGCCGGTTCCAAGCTTAATCAGGAAGAACAGAGCTGCTTTCTTTTTCTCCCTGCTTCCGGTTATCAGATCGTCGATAGAATCAATAAACTGGTCATAAAAACCCAACAGGAAAGCGACGGTTCCGCCGGATACGCCAGGTACACTGTCTGCCAGTGCCATGCAAAATCCTCTGATAAACTGCACTAAATACATCCTTTATACCTCATTTTTCTGTTATTTTTCTATTTTATTCACTACAGGTCAAAATCTGTCCAATTAGTGGATATACTGCTCCAGCTTGTGCGACTCGTCTAACACACTGTGAAGCAGATCCTTGGTATTTTCCGCATTGCCAAGATTCTTAACACTGAGATCCGCCGCCTGCACAGAAGAAGCTGTAACCTCCTCCGTCGTTGCGGAGAGCTGCATGATGTTCTCCACGATCTGATTGTTCGCCTTGGAGAGGTTGTTTAACATGGTGTCGATCTCGCCGATGTCCGTCACAAGCTCATTAACATTCTGGTTCATGGCGCCAAAGCTCTCGGATGCCTGCGCAATCATCTCATCCTGCGCACCCGCCGCCGTCACGGAACGCTCCACCGCATCCGCCGCCGTCTGGGCATTTTCAGACAGCTGCTCTAAAATGTTGGCAATATTCTCCGTCTCCTGCCTGGTCTTCTCCGCCAGCTGACGGATTTCATCCGCAACCACCGCAAAACCTCGTCCCGCCTCGCCTGCTCTCGCACTCTCGATCGATGCGTTGAGCGCCAGAAGGTTGGTCTGACTGGAAATAGAAAAAATGGTATCTGCAATACTTTTGACAGCGCTTGTACGATCCTGGAGTTCTCTCATGGAGGAAGCCACCTCGGAGTTTGTCTGTGCAATAACTGCGGACTGCTTCTTCAGATCATCCATGATTCTGGAACTCTTCTCATTCAGCTCTCCGGACTGCTTCGCCACCTGTACCATCTTCTCTGAACGCTCCAGCGTCGTTCCGATGGAGTCCTGAATATTCTGTGTCATCTCCGTCTGCGTCTGGATATTCTCGGCGGTACTCTGTGTACTGTCCGAAATATCCTTCATGGCACCGTTGACTACCTCGGTGGAACTATTCAGTTCATTGACGATATTCATCGCATTCTCTGTTCCCTTGCGCACCTGATCTGCAACCGCAATGATATCGTCCACCATCTGGCGCTGTGCTGCTTCCTTTTCTGTCAGGCTGCCAATCGTATCGCGGTTGAACTGGTACGCCACGGATACTGTCAGATAAACCACTACCATCATAAGTATAATTGCCAGCGTCGCACACCACTGATCCAGTGCATTCTCGCCCTGGTATGTGTGAAGCGCCAGCGTCTTTGACGCCGTCACAAGAAGATTCACCGCCGATACAGCAATCCCGGAAAAGGCGGCGAACTTTTTATCGTAAAACAGAATACATGCAACCAGCGGAATTGCAGCCATAAAACGCACATAATAATTGTCAAACGCCCATCCCATCACAAACGTAATGACAAGCAGCCCGACCGTCGCAATATAGCGGATCTTCGGATCATCTTTTCTCCGCTGGTACAACACGAGTGTTCCCGCTGTTGCCAGAATAATCAATACCGCGATCATAACGGTATATCCGACTGTGCGGATTCCTCTGAGGCAGGCAATTCCTACCACACAAAGCACACAGAGATAAAACACGATATATCCGATAGCAAGGAAATGATTGGCACGTTTATTCTGTTCCACAGTATCTGCATACAAATGCTTCTGTTCTTTTTTCTCCATAACTTTCACCTTTCTTCTTTCGATAACTCCATATACCATTTCAATATATCATACTTTATCCGGCATGAATAATATTTTTTCAATTTTTATTTCTTTTTTGATGTTTTATCTGTCCCTTTTCCACAGTCTGTGGCAATTTCGCCTCGCAGCATCCACAGGCAGAACAGATTCGGCAGAGCCATCAGGGAATTCAGCAGATCCGAGATCCCCCACACAAGCTCCATGGAAAGCACCGCTCCCAGATAAGCGAAAAACATGTACGCCACCTGGTAGACACGCACCCCCGCCTCGCCCCACAGGTAGCGCACCGCGCAGGTTCCATACACGTTCCAGCCGATGATCGTGGCAAACGCGAACAGCGTCAGAGAGATCGAGAGCATCCACTCACCGCCGACGGGCAATTCCCGGAATGCCACAAAACACATATTTTCCGGTGCCACTCCCCGGTATTCCTGCGGATGGCTTACCATGCTGCCGACCGCCGCAATTCCCGTGATCGCACATAATACCACCGTGTCCCAGAACGGTCCTGTCATGGAGATTAACGCCTGCCGCACAGCCGCCTCCTTCGGGCTGTCAGAGGAGGATGCCGCCGTCGCCGCGACCATCGGAATCGAGCCAAGCCCTGCTTCATTGGTGAACAATCCCCGGGAGACTCCTGTCTGGATGCCAAGAAGTAGGGCTCCGCCGGTGCAGCCGCCCGCCACCGCCTTCGGGCAGACGGCGGATGAGAGAATCAGCGCTAACGTCTCCGGCAGCACCGCCCTGTTTCTTCCTATAATATAGAGACAGCCGCCCACATAAAAAGCGCTCATCAGCGGGACGAGCCACATACACACCTTTGCAATCTGGCTGTTTCCCCCGATGATAATAATCCCTGCAAGCACCCCGACCGCCATTCCGACCAGATGCGGCGACACGGTAATCTGATGCTGGAGCGCTGTGCGTATGGAGTATGACTGTACGCTGCTTCCAATACCAAACGATGCCAGCAGCGTACATACAGCAAACGCCGCCGCCAGTTTTCTTTTTTTCAGACGCCGATCCAAAATATACATCGGTCCGCCGGCAAACGTATTGTCTGCCCTGCGCACCCGGTATCTTATGGAGAGATAACATTCCGCATAGCAGGTCGCTATCCCGAATACCCCGGTCAGCCAGCACCAGAATACCGCTCCCGGTCCGCCGATGGCGATGGCTGTGGAAATTCCCACAATGTTACCCGTACCGATCGTCGCTGCAAGCGCCGTCGCCAGCGCCGAATACGGTGTTACCTGATCCTTTTCCTGATTCTTCGTTCCGGTCAGTGACAACCGGATTCCCAACGGGATTTTTTTCTGGATGAAGCCCAGGTGAAATGTGAAATACAGATGTGTTCCGAATAAGAGCGCAAGCATGGGAAATCCCCACAGATATTCCCGCGCCACCGCCACCGCATGCTGCAATAATGCCATAAAAATTCCCCATATACCCTGCATCACAAATATCTGTAAAGTATATGGGGAATCTGTTTTTCCCATGCATTCGATTGTTCTATGCTTCTACCAGATGTGCGATTGCATGTACCAGCTCCTTGATGTCATAGTTGGAAGTATTGATACACAGATCATAGTTGAGACGGTCTCCCCAGGTCTGTCCGGTAAAGAACTGATAGTAACGCGCCCTGCGCTTATCCACGTCTAAAATATGGCGCTTTAATTCCTTGTCCGTAAAGTGTTCGCTCTCCGGCGCGCGCTTCTTGCAGCGTTCCATCTTGTGCTCCATCTCCGCATAGACAAACAGGCGAAACGGATGCTTCTCGCGCAAAATATAATCGGCGCTTCTTCCGACGATGACACAGTCGGACTTCTCCGCAAATTCCTGAATCAGGCGGCTCTGCTCACGGTAGATCGCATTATTCTGCTCCATGATTGGATCAACTCCCATGTAAAAGCTTCTCCCGATCGTAATCGGATACAACGTCGACGGACCGTTCTCCATCACATGCTGCACATAGCCCTCCGCCAGCTTCGTACGGTCTGCAATCTGACTGATGATCTCATTATCGTAATAGGCAATTCCCAGCTCATCGGACAATCTCTTTCCGATCTCGCGTCCGCCGCTGCCAAATTCTCGTCCAATCGTTATAATCCTAGACATTGGTATCTCCTTTCCCCTGTGTGGGGTTTGTTTTTCTATCTAAAACTATAGCATTTCTTCCTGCGGTTCGCAACTGCAAAAGCTGCCGCCGCAGATAATAGCCGATCCCTGCCGCATCATCTGCGCCTGTTTGCCTCTCTGACACCTTTTTCTTCCGGGCACTTACTTATTCAGAAAACGGTCCCAGGACGCCGTATTGTGTGTGCCGGACACCGCAAGCACATACTCCTCCTCATCGGGTGCGTCGATCTCAAATATATAATTCTCTCCCTCCTGCTTTAGCGCATAGACACTGCCATCCGCAAAGGAACGGATCGTCTCGTTCCACGCCGCCTGATCGATCACCTCATCCTCGCAGGTCCGCAGCAGCGCGCCGTTGGCATCGTAGACCTTATATCCCTCCCGCACCAGGGACTGGATCACCGGCTCCTCGATCTTTAACACCAGATCGTTCGCGCGCATCTCGCGGATATCCCGGTTGCAGGAATTCTCCGGCAATATCGTCACGTTTGAAAGTGTCATATGGAAAAATCCGCCCGTCACCTGCACATCGGCAATGTAAGCTTCCGCAAAAGAAAAATGTTCCAGTTCATCCGTTGTCGTGTATCTCATAGTGTTCCTCCGTATCTCTTCCCTGTTATTTCTCCTCTCCTATTATACAGAGCCGTCCCCCTTTTTTCCATAGCAAAAAGTGTGCCAAAAATGCACACTTTTTGCTCTTCTCTTATCCCGCCACATTTTTTCCTGCTTTGTACTCGGAGGGCGTCATATCCATCACCCGGCGGAACACCTTGGAAAAATATTTTTCATCCCGGAATCCCACCTTGTAGGCGATCTCATAGTTCTTCAGATAGTTCTGCCGCAGATAGGTACAGGCGTGGTCGATCCGCACCTCGTTGAGATAATCCACAAACTTCATGCCGACCTGCTTGGAGAACAGATTGGACAGATAACTCGCCGTGATGCCGACATACTCCGCCACCTCCGTGAGCGACAGATCCTCATAATAGTGCTCTTCCAGATAATCCTTCGCGCGCTCGACAATCCGGTTTCTGCCCTCCGGCAGGAGCACCGGTTCTTCCGGCTCCTTGAATTTCTCATCCGCGATGGCGTTTAACTTCTTTAAAATGTCCGAGGAACGGCTCGGCTTTAACAGATAATCCCTGGCTCCCAGCCGGATGGCCTGCTGTGCGTAGCGGAATTCATCGTACCCGCTCAAAATGATCGTGCACGGAAGTACCCCCGCCCGGTATGCCTCCTGCATCACCTCAATTCCGTCCTTGTGCGGCATCTGGACATCCAGAAGCATGATATCCGGCTTGTGGCGGTAAATAATATCCAACGCCTCCTGTCCGTTCTTCGCAAGGTAGATCGTCTCATAGCGATCCGTGTGCAGTTTGATATACTTGGCAATTCCGTTGCGGATCATATCCTCGTCATCTGCAATCAGTAATTTTACACACATAGCACTCTTCCTTTCTTATTCCCGCTTTTCTTCCACATGCTCACGGTAATTGTTATCCTCCCACGGTATCCGGATCGTCACACAGGTTCCGCGTCCCACGGCACTCTCGATTCTTAAGGTACATCCATCCCCGTACAAAAGCTCCAGGCGCTCTTTTACATTGCGTATCGCATAGCGCCCGATCCGCTGTCCGGCATAGCGCTTTGCATCCGGGACTTCCCAGATGTCCTGCAGCTGTTCCTCACTCATGCCGACCCCGTTGTCCTCCACGGTAAACACGATCCATTCCCCCGCGCGCTTCCCGTCTACCCGGATGAGGCAGTCTCCGCCGTCGCGCTCAAACCCGTGCACAACTGCGTTTTCCACAAACGGCTGCAAAATAAGCTTCGGAATCATATGAGACAGGATAGCTTTCTCCATGTGAATCTCGTAATCCAGGTGATCCGAAAACCGCATCTTCTGGATGTGAAGGTATTCCTCCAGCAGCTCCTTTTCATTTCCGATGTCGGTCTGTGCATTTCCCTGTCCGAGCACATGACGGAACAGCTGGGAGAGCGAGAGGATGTCCTCCGCGATCTCGTCATTCCCCTCATTGGTCGCGCGCCAGTACAGCGCGTCGAGCGTATTGTAGAGGAAATGCGGATTGATCTGCGCCTGCAACGCCCGCAGTTCACTCTCCTTTTCCTGCAGTGTCATGACATAATTGGTGTCGATCAGCTTCTTGATCGCGTCTACCATCTGGTTAAATCCTGCCGCCACCTCCCCGACCTCTCCGCCGGTCGTCACCGCAACCTTCTGCTCAAAATCCCCTTTTTCAAAGCGTTTCATCGCAACGCCCAATTCCTTTAACGGCTTTGAGACAATATTGGAGACGATCGCAAGAATCGGATAAAGACCGATCAGGAATCCGAACAATAGCGCCGCCGGCGCCAGCGCAATCTGGTCCAGGCGCTCCACGACTCCCTCCCTCGCCACGATCTCGCACACGGTGATTCCCGTTTTCTCACTCGTACAGCGGTATACTTCATAGCCCTTGCCGCCGTCTTCCGGTTCCTTCCCGTACGCGAACGCATACACCTCCGCCGGCAGCGCGCCGGTTCTTATCAGTTCCTCCCCGCTTTCGTTCATCACGACAATTCCCGCCGTATCCGCGGACAACGATTTTTCGCAGAGCTGTATGTACTTTTCCGTCGAAGCGCCGATTGCAAGATAGCCGAGGCGCTCCCGCTTGGCACGGTCATAGATCTCACGGTACAGGACAATTTTGTCCGTGCGGTTCGCCTGGTAAAAATCGCTTGCGCTTTTTCTCACCTGCACAAAAGAATATTTCCCGCGCTTTTCAACCGCGTTCCGGTAACACGCCGTCTGCCGGATTTCCTCGATGGAGCTGATGTACGCGGCGGCGTCCGCACAGCGCAGATAGGGATTTACGCCGTTCTCCGGATAGATCGCAAGGGTCTTGATCTGACCGCTTAAGGCAATCATATCCTGCAGTGTCCGCATCGGCGCCTCATGAACCCACAGCTGCGAATCCCGGTTGAGGGCTTGTGCATCATCCGACGATAAGATCGCCAGAATGTCGTTGTTGATGCAGATATAGGTGCCAAATTCCACCATCCCGTCCAAAAGCGTATCCAGATTACCGGACAGATTCTCCACATCCTTCTGGCACAGTTCCCGCTCTTCTGCCATCGTTCTGTGATAATTGCGCACAAACAGGCAGGTACTGATCAGCATCAGGATCGGTGTGATGATCGCATAGCTGTAACACACCAGCTTTTTCCGGATGCCGGCATTTTTCAATTTTCCTCTCATCCGCTTCCCTGCCTTTCTTTGTGCGGTTCATGCATAGACCGCTGTATCAGCCTTTTACCGCGCCCATCGCAACACCCTTGGTGATATGCTTGTTGAGCAGAATATACACAATGACTGCCGGTGCCGCCGTAAGCGCCATGACGGCGAACTGTACCGCATAGTTGGAAGAATACTGTCCCGTGAATTCCAGCACGGAAAACGGAAGTGTCTTCCACTTCGGCGTGCTGAGGTACGTGCTCGCCATGATGAATTCGTTCCAGTTATTTAAGAAGGTCATGATCGCCACTGTCGCAATCGACGGTTTTAACATCGGTGTGATAATCTGGAATACGATCCGGTAGATTCCGCAGCCGTCCATGACCGCCGCCTCCTCCATCTCCCACGGAATGGAATCGATAAACCCGGTCATTAAGAACAGTCCCTGCGGGAGTGAAAATGCCACATACGGGATCAGTAGTGCCCAGATGGTGTCCGTGAGTCCCAGCGTGTTGTATATTTTATAATTCGGAAGCAGCGTCGCATGGATCGGAATCATCATGCCGAGCAGCAGGATCGTTTTTACAAGCCCGCTTAACTTCCAGCGCATTCTGCGGCATGCATAGGCCGCCATGATAGAGATCAGCAGCACAAAAAATACCGCGAGTCCGTTGATGATGATACTGTTTTTCAAGTACTGCAGAAAATGTCCGTCCACGAAAGCAGTCACATAGTTGCCCCACTGTATCTTTTCCGGAAGGATCAAAAGTCCGTTCGTAAACATTTCCGTGCTGCTCGCAAGTGAAAAGTCAAGCAGCCAGATCAGCGGAAAGATCTGGATCACCGCCACCAGAAGCAACACGATCCACAGCACAATTTTGCCGATGCCTGCATGTGCGGCACCCTTTTTCTGATTTACATTATTTTTCTTCATGCCGCACCCCCTAATCATTTTCCCTGCCCGCAAAGATTCTGTTGAGTCCCACCGTCACGAGAATACAGATGATGATAAATACCACGCCGATGGCATTCCCGTATCCGTACTTAAAGGCTTTAAACGCCTGCTGATACAGATAGTTGGCCGCAAACTGTGTCGCGTCCCCCGGTCCGCCGTTTGTCAGCAGATACACCGTCTCCATCTGCTTTAAGGCGGAGATAATTGCCATCGTGACATTGATCTGAATCACCGGCTTCATCAACGGGAGCGTGATCCGAAGGAAGGTCGTCTTCCAGTCTGCCCCGTCGATCGCCGCCGCCTCATAGAGAACCGGATCGATATTCTTAATTCCTGTATAGTAGATGAGCATGCCCCAGCCGAACCCGTGCCAGATCAGAACAATGAGCACCGACCAGATGGCGTTGTCCGCGGAGAACCAGTTGATTTTCCCCTGATAGCCGAACACCTTGAGCACATTGTTTAACAGTCCGAAATCCGGGTTATATATAAATTTCCACAGATAGGCAATCACTGCCACGGAAATAACATTCGGTATAAAGTAGACACACCGGAAAAAGCCCTCCGCCTTTCCCGATAATTTATCAAGCACCGCGGCAACCACGATTGCAATCGGATGCTGGATGCAGATAAAACCGATTGCCAGAAGCAGCGAGTTGAGCAGCGCCCGGCCAAACGATTTGTCATGCAGCAGCGTCTTATAATTCTCCATTCCGATAAAGGTTGCCTGTCCCATTCCGGAGTAGTCGGTAAAGCCATAGTATACACTCAGACAGATCGGCGCCAGAATCGCGAAGATAAATACGAGCAGACCCGGCAGCACAAGACTGAAGATCATCAGTTTATTGCTATATAATTTCTTCATAAAAGCCCCTTTCCCACGCAGGATGATGCCGCCTGGCGTCATCCCGAGGTAAAAAACGGACCGTCACATATTTTGCAACGGCCCGTCTCTCCCTGTCAGTTATTTACACGCATTTCCCAATGCAGATAAGAAATCATCTGTTGATTCCGTACCGTTTGCAAGACTCTGTATCTCTGTCTCAATCGTTGTTTTGAAATTGGAGGAACCGCAGTCGTTGATCGGTGTTCCGGAAATATTGGTTGCATTGTTCAAAAGATCCATAATCTGCATCTGAAGATCTGTCTCCTCGCCAGTCAGATAATCGGTCTGATCCTGTGCGGAAAGTCCGACACCGAATTCCCATCCAAGCTTGGATAACTGATCCGGCTGGTACATGTAGTTGAGGAACTTAATTGCCTCGTCCTTTACCTTGGAATCCGCAGATACCGCATATCCGCCGCCGTTCCATGCCGCAAGATCCGTAGCCGTTCCCTTGCCGTCCGCCACTGCCGGCATGACAAATGCGCGGATGTTATCTCTTATCTCTTCCGGAATGTCCTCATTGAGCGCCATCGAAGTCTCCCAGCTTCCCATGTAGAACATCGCTGCCTGACCGTTGGTAAACAGGTTCTGCGCTGTTCCGTAATCCTGGGAATCAAAACCGGTCTGGAATACTCCTGCCGAAGCGGTGTCTGCCAGAAGCTGTGCCGCCTCCGAGAACAGTGGATCAGAGAAATCGCCGTTTGCAATCGCATCAGAGATTGTACCTGCCGGGGTCTGTGCAATCCGCACCATCAGATCCTGCATATAGCATGCCAGCACCCAGCCGTCGCCGCCGTCCATGGCTACCGGAACGATGCCCGCCGCATTGATCTGATCAGAAAGTGCTAAAAGATCATCATAGGTCTGCGGTACTTCCCAGCCATTGTCGTCAAACATTTTCTCATTGTAATAAAATACCATGATGTCGGTATTTCTCGGCAGTCCGTACAGCTTGCCGTCCTTCTTGAATCCCTCGAGCGAGCCGGAAACAAAACCGTAGTCAGAGTAATCGCTCTCATCTAACTCTGCCAGAACGCCTGCATCCAGCACCTCATCGAGGAACGAAGGCTGTCCCCAGATGCTGACAACATCCGGCATGCCGTCCATCGCATACGCTTTGAACTTCGTCTTGTAAGATTCCTCGTCGAGCGCTTCCACCTCGATGTTGACGTTCGGATTCTCACTCATGTACTGGTCGATGATCGTCTGCTCCACAAGTCCCTGACCGTTCTTACGGTCCGGCAAGTTGGAGAACAATTTGATTGTTACCTCCTCGCCGTCCGTATCTGCCGCCCCGCTCTCTGCCGCCGCATCAGCCGTCGTGCCGGACGCCTCCGCTGCCGGCGCATCGGTCTGCTCATCTGTGTTTCCACATCCTGCTGCCATGGATACCAGCATGGATGCTGCAAGAATAGATGCCATCAATTTTTTCTTCATGTCTAAAACCCTCCCAAAAGTTTTATTTTTGTTGACAACAAGATCGTAACATCCTATCCCGTCTGGTAACAGGCACCGAATTTTTAAAATCGTGTATTATTTTTTAATTGCATCTGGATGATAAAAAAATGTGCGATTGCACATTCCCGCGCCGAGCACGGTCGCCTGCGACATATTTCTCCTTCACGCGAGTGCGCATCCTTCCCGGAGGGTTTTTTATGCAATAGGGAATTTCTTTGAAATTCCCTATTGCATAAAAAAGACACCGTTTCCTCCACCGGGCTTCTGATACTGATTATGCCATATAGCCCCTGTCAGTTCAGTGCCCTAATTTTAGAAAAGGTGTCTTATTTTTAAATTTTATTTTTTAATAAGGAATCCTACTATGCTTCTGGCATGGAAATCTTATCGAGAATTCCCGTCAGATGCGCGATCGTCACGCCGTAGTTGGTCATCGGAACGCCCTGCTCTCTGGCGCGGTCAATCCGCGACATCACATATTTGCGGTTAAACATACACGCTCCGCACTGGATGATGAGATCGTAGCCGGAGAGATCTTCCGGGAAGTCCGTCCCGCTCACAATATCCACCGCAAGCGACTCGCCGAAGCGTTTTCTCAACATCCGTGGAATCTTTTCTCTTCCGATGTCCTCCTTCAGCGGTGCATGGGTACAGCACTCCGCGATCAGTACTCTGGAATGGGCGTTCAGCGCGTCGATATGCCCTGCCCCCTCCACATAGTACGGCAGATCTCCCTTATACGCTGCAAACAGCACAGAAAAGGACGTGAGCATGCTCTCCGCCGGTTTGTTTTCATAGACATAGCCAAATACCTGGGAATCCGTAATGATAAGCTTCGGTGCTTTTTTCAATACCGCAAGCGCCGGTATCAGCTGATCGGTCGTCACACTCATAACCAGGCATTTCTTATCGAGAAGTTCGCGCAAAGTCTGCACCTGCGGCAGAATCAGCCTTCCCTTGGGTGCCTGGATGTCCTGCGGCATCACGAGAAGCACCAGATCCTCCCGGTCGACCAGTGTCCCGGTGATGAGGCGGCTGCCGTAATTCTCCGGCAGTTTGCGGATCAATGTTTCTTTTAATGCCTCCACGCCCTCTCCCGTCTTGGCGCTGACCGGATATGCCTCCTCACCGGTCTTCTCACGGATGGCGGCTGCCAGTTTATCCACCTGTGCATCCGACCGGATGTCCGTTTTCCCCACGACGAAAAGTACCGGCGTTCCGTGCTCTTTCAAAAAGCGGTACCAGTGCATTTCTTCCTCATCAAGCACCGCGTCTCCATTCCCCGCCACAAGGAGCAGCGCAATATCCGTCTTTTCCGCTGCGAGACGTGTCTTTTCCATGCGGCTTTTGCCCAGTTCGCTCTCGTCGCCAAATCCTGCCGTATCTATGATAATGCACGGGCCGAGCGGATGTACCTCCATCGCCTTGTAGACCGGATCGGTCGTCGTTCCCGCCACATTGGAGACAATGGATACCTCCTGTCCGGTAAAAGCGTTGATGAGTGCGGATTTTCCGCTGTTTGTTTTTCCAAATATTCCTATGTGCAGACGGCTGCTGCCCGGCGTCTCATTCAATGTCACTGCCATAACTTTCTTTTTCCTTCCTGCATACGAATTTCCCCTTGTCCGTATTACATCCATATCCGGCTTCCGGCTGCTGCCCGATCCCAGCATCGCTTCCGGCTATCAGAAGCGGAAGTCTCTCTTTCCCTCTGCAATATCATGAATGTGCTCGTAGGCGGTCTGCTTTACCTTCGGATTCGGAATCTTCTCAAGCTCACGGTCGATCAACTCCATACCGATCTTTTTCGTCTCCTCGCCCGCATAATCCTCGAGATATTCTTTTAAGGTCATGAGCGCGTTCGGATGACAGCAGTTTAAGATCTGCATATTTTTGCAGAGCGCCATAAAACGGTCACCGGTTCTACCCTCGCGGTAACATGCGGTGCAGAAGCTCGGAATATAGCCCATTTTCATCAGCCAGTTCACGACCTCATCTAAGGTACGCTGATCGCTGACGTCAAACTGCTCGGAATTCTCCTCCTCCGGCTCCGGCTCGGCATAACCGCCGACACTCGTTCTCGATGCACCGCTGATCTGCGATACGCCGAGCGGAAGCACCTTCTCACGCACTGCCTGACTCTCGCGTGTGGAGATGATCATTCCCGTATACGGCACCGAGATGCGGATGAGTGCACAGATCTTTGCAAAAATATCATCGCTGATACCGTTGTCAAAAGCAGTCGGATCAATGTCATCGGCATGTTTGACACGCGGCACGCTGATCGTGTGCGGTCCGACGCCGTGCACGGCTTCCAGATGCTCCGCATGCATCAGAAGTCCGGCAAATTCATAGCGGTACATCTCCAGTCCGAACAGCACGCCGAGTCCGACATCATCGATGCCGCCCTCCATCGCACGGTCCATTGCCTCCGTGTGGTACGCGTAATCATGCTTCGGTCCGGTCGGATGCAGGTTCTCATAGCTCTCCTTGTGGTAGGTCTCCTGAAACAGGATGTAGGTTCCGATTCCGGCTTCTTTTAACTTGCGGTAGTTCTCGACCGTCGTCGCCGCAATATTGACGTTGACACGGCGGATGGCTCCGTTTTTGTGCTTGATGCTGTAGATCGTCTGAATACACTCCAGAATATATTCGATCGGATTGTTCACTGGATCTTCGCCGGCCTCGATTGCCAGACGCTTGTGTCCCATGTCCTGAAGCGCCGTGACCTCCTTCACGATCTCCTCCTGTGTCAGCTTCTTTCTGGCAATGTGCTTGTTTTTCAGGTGATACGGGCAGTATACACAGCCGTTCACACAGTAGTTGGAAAGATACAGCGGTGCAAACAGCACGATACGGTTGCCGTAAAAGTCTTTCTTGATCTGCTGCGCCAGCGCATAGACTTCCTCGATTTTTTCCGGGATCTGACAGGCGAGCAACACCGATGCCTCTCTGTGATTTAGGCCCTTGCGCTCTCTCGCTTTTGCGATGATCGCGTCAATCAGTTCCACATTGTCCTTATTCGCATCCGCATAGGCAAGCGTCTCCCGGATCTCCTCATCGTTGATAAATTCCTCTGCTTTTAATGATTTTGCGTCATACTTGTACATAATTTTTCCTTTCTTTCCGGTTAGTTCATGCTTCCCAGTCAGTGTTTTTATTTTAAACCGCAGGTCGGTAATCCCCGCGGTCGGTAACCACTTCATAGCCGATGTTCTCCATCCGCCTCTGCATGCAGAAACGACATTCTGCCGCCTCATCCCCCGTGCAGATCTTATTGTCGTAAAGCTTATATTTTTCCCGCACAGAAACCGGCGAGAGATTCGGCATCACCACGTTGGCACCGGAGAAAATTCCCATTTCCCTTCCCTGCGGATGGATCGTGCCGAGCGCTGTCGTCGCCGGGAGCAGCACATGCGGATTCATCAGCCGCAGGATGGAAAGCAGCCGCAGGGTCATCTCCAGCGTTCCCGCGGTCTCCCCGCCAAACGGCGTGTCCTTCTGCGGGATGAACGGCCCGATTCCCACCATGGCGGGTCCGAGCTCCTTAATAAACATCAGATCTTCATACAGCGTCTCCGTGGTCTGATACGGTGAGCCCACCATAAAGCCGCATCCGGTCTGATAACCGATCTCTTTTAGATCCCGCAGACAGCGCATCCGGTTTTTAAGAGACATTTCCTCCGGGTGCAGCTTCCCGTAGTGTACCGCATCCGCCGTCTCGTGCCTGAGCAGATACCGGTCTGCGCCGGCGTCAAAATATGCCTGATAGCTCGCTCTTTCTTTTTCCCCGATCGAGAGTGTCACTGCACAGTCCGGGTATGCCCGCTTGATGGCAGACACCAGGTCGCAGATCTTCTCATCTGTAAAATAGGGGTCTTCTCCGCCCTGCAGGACAAAGGTGCGGAATCCAAGTTCATACCCTGTCGCGCAGCAGAAGAGGATCTGCTCCTCTGTGAGGCGGTAGCGCTCGGTACATGCATTGCCCCTGCGGATGCCGCAGTAATAGCAGTCATTTTTACAGTAGTTGGTGAACTCGATCAGACCGCGGATATAGATCTGTTTTCCGTATACCGACTGTGCCGCCATTCTCGCCTCAGCCTTAAGCTTCTCGACTGTCTCTGTATCTTCTGTTGTAAGCAGACAGTCCAGTTCACCCACCGACAGCATCTTCTCCGTCTTCAGGTGCTCTATGATTTTTTCCTCGTGTGTCATATAAATCTCCATTCCGCAGATGCTTATACATTGGAATAGACGGTCTTTGCCGTGATTCCCGCAAGCCGTCCGATCTTCCCCGACAGTGCATTGATGACATCCTGCGGTGCATCGATGGCAACGCTGATGATGTGAACATTTTTTTCCCGGTAAGGGATTCCCATTCTGCCGATGATATGGCTGCCGTATTCGTGCAGCAGATGATTGAGCTGCTCCACGGACTCGGTGCTCTCCACAATGATACCGATAAGTGCAATTCTTGTCTCCATATTTTCTCCTACTGAAAAAGAATCTCGCTTGCGGGATTCTCCGCGCGGGAGCGGTTCGCAAAGCGATATTTTCCTTACCGCGAACTGCGCATCCTCGCGGAGCGTTTTTTATTTCATAGGAAGGTTCCACTTTCACACATGAATGTATCACGGTATTTCCTATGAAAATAAAAAAAACCGTATCTGAAATCTCCTCTCAGATACGGCACTCGCTGGAAATACACGGCAGAACCTGCCCTACAGGGCATGGAATATCCCGCCGGTATCCTATCTACAGCATCTGCTCCGCACGCGCAGACCAGATGCAGACACTTTCATGACCGCCATATCTTCCGCCGCAAGCACTGCTTTTGGCGTCAGAGACTTTTGTTAAGGCAAGACAGCAAGAACGTATCTCACTGCAATGCTGTTTCAGCGTATCATGAAGTCTGTTCCCGTTCAAGATCTTTTGTTGTATTTTTTGTGAAACAATTCACAATCTTTTCTTTTCCGGTGGATCAGAAACCGGTTACACGGATAGGTCCAGAGCATCGGAATCAGCATTCCGATCACCTTGATTACCATGTCGCACAAATTCCCCGTCCAGCCGTTTTCCCTCGCCCAGGTCGTCATCGCCGATCCGATCCAGCCGTTCGCAAAAATCATGAACAGTACCATGACCGCATAGAGTGCCATGCTGACCGCCGGATTGGCGTCCGCCTTAAAAGTAATCTTGCGGTTCAATATAAAGGCAATCGTATAACCCACGGTCGTCGAGATCATATAGGTATACAGATATCCCTTCGACGTAATGCCGATCAGGTTGAGAAAATGCGCGGTTACCGGTTCCGCCGTAAGCACAGCAAATGCCGTATTTAAAAGCAGCATATGCACCGCTAGCTCAACCACATTGGAACCGCCTCCCGCAAGCAGGAATTCATAAACTTCCACAGTTCCGCATGTCTGTCGGTCCACGCCGCAAATCCGCTTTTCTCCTGTCGTATCTCACCCATTGTTTTCCCCTTTTCTGCACGGTATTTTTCTTCCCTGGTTGCTCTTGTTCTGCCGGGTGCTTTCCGGCTTTCCCCATCCCTCTACAACAACAAGACTGCCAGCACAATCACAAGCGCCAGAAACAGCACCGCTTTTAAAATCATCGGAATCGCCGCCTCAAATGTGGCGGGTGCTTTGCTGGTCAGATAGTCAAATACCGGGCGCGACACTTTTTTCCCCACCAGTTCCTCATACGTTCTGGTATAAGTATGGTATTCACACGGCTTTTTTTCGTTCAGCACAATACAGCGCACGCCGCGCTTCGTACGGTTGCCGTAGACATTAAATCCCGCGGACGGTGTAAATCCAAGCGCAATGTTCCGGTAACGCCCCACGAAGTTGTTCTTATGGTCGTGTCCGACAAATACCGCCAGCACTTCCCCGCACTCCGAAAGCGCCTCAAATTCTCCGGTATTGACATCCGGCACCGACGGCGGTTCCAGAAAAATATCCCCGGCGCCGCAGGTTTCTCCCAACTTATAATATTCGTTCTTATGTGTCCGATAGGCGCGCACCGCACCTTTTTCCCCGCGGTCGACACGCTTTAACACCTCATAATATTCGCGCATCGGGATATGTTGAAATACGATGGACGGCACATACATTCCGTTTTTCTCCCGAAGGTCTTCCCGCTGCTTGCGGTACCACGCAATGATCTTCGGATCAAATGCCTCGTAGCCGCCCTCCCTGGCATCCGTTCCGCTGTCAAACAGATACAGTTCAAACACATCCCTCCCGCTTCCGTCGGATGCCTCGATGGGAATGGCACAGGTTCCGCCCCCGTCAATCCCTTCTGCCTGCTCTCCGATGCAATTCGGAAGCTTTTTGTAAATATGATAGAACTGATCCTGATTGGGAATCCCGACCTGGCAATCATGATTGCCAAATGTCACTGCAAACGGAATGCCACGCTTTGTCACCGGCTCTAATAATTTTCCAATCGTCTGTGCTACCTCCCGCTCCAGCTCCTCTCCTTTTCCCTTGTAAGTCACACCATAGCCCTTGATCTGATCACCAGTGTAGACGACAAGATCCGGCTGCTCCTCCAGAACCGCCCGCTCCATCAGCGCGATCGTGTCTTTCGATATTGCGGGAATTTCCTGCATATCTGTAATCTGCATGATTTTAAAAGTACCGTCTTTTTGAAATCTCAATTTCATCCTTATTCTCCGTGATGTAAAAAAGGGAGACTGCGCCCCTGCATGTCTCCCTTGACCTTTTCTTAGTTATCTTCCCCAAAATGCTGTTCCAGATCTGCCGATAATGATGAAATCTCATCGATTTCAGCCGAAATGCTGCGGATGGAATCATTCTGCGATGTGATTGTGTCCGTGATATTCTGGATGGTTGCAGAATTTTCCTCTGAGGTTGCCACCAGCGTCTCGATCTCCTGCTGGATATTTCCAAAGTGTTCCTTCACATGTTCAATGATCTTATATTCTTCATCGACAATCTGGCTCGCCTCATCCGTCGCATCATTGATGTTACTAAAATAATCCATCAATCCGCCGACCAGCTCCACACTCGCGGAAGCAGCATCGGTGCCCGCCGTGATTTCTTTTGAGATCTGCCCGGTCGTATCCGTCAGCCAGGTCAAAATCTCCTGAATGTTGTTCGCCGCCTTGGCACTCTCCTCCGACAGCGCGCGGATCTCATCTGCAACCACCGCAAATCCTCTTCCGTGTTCTCCCGCACGCGCCGCCTCAATAGATGCATTTAACGACAACAGATTCGTCTGGGATGCAATGGAATTGATCTCTCCGAGAATCGATGTGATCCGGTTCATCTCGGTAAGCAGCGAATCGGTCGATTTGCGCGCGGAATCGACGGTCTCCTCCATGGAAAGAATGGAACTCTTTGCCGTCTGTATCGCTCCGTTTCCTTTTTCTACCGCACTCTGCACCTTCTGAAATCCCTGATCCAGAGAAACTGCCAGTTCATGGTTCCGGTTAATCTCCGTTGTTGCCGCATTAATTTTATCCATCACGCTGACAGTTGCATTAGCAGTATCCTCAACCACCTGCCCCATCTGCGATGCCGCCGATTTCACGCTGGAGCTGCCGTCCGCAAGCGCATGCACTGAACTCATACTCTTGTGAATCGTGGTGTTCAGATTCGTGGAAATCGTATTGGCGACTTTCGCATTGTTCTGAACGATGGAAAGCGTCTCTTCCGTTTTCTTCACAACACCCGCACCGCGCTTCGTCGCAAAATAAAGCAGGATCGCTGTCACGATAAACAAAAATACGCGTGTCACCACCCCGGCCATCGAATAGTCGCTTCCCGCAATGGTCTCAGGACTGAAAATCATAAATACGACCGAAATAACCGTAAACGGCACTGCGAAATAGATGATAACCGACTCCATAAAATAGGAAGTTGTCATCGCTAAAAGTACAAAATTCGCCAGATACGGAATCGAATTGCCACCATATACCCACGAATACAACAGCGTACCGATCGCCGGCGGGAATACGAGAATCAGCACTTTTTTCACATCGTCAATCGAAAGGTAACATCCGATCGTAGAAATAATTCCCGCAACTACCAGAATTGCAATTCCACGGATTGCAAGCACGGTAAATCCGTATCCCATCAAAGAAACAAGGCTAAGTGCAACGACTGAGCACCAGACAATAATCAAATTCCGCTTGTGCAATTTTTCCATATCATGTTCCCTTCTAAAGAAAACCTATCATCATGTACGCGTCTATTATATCATTTTTTTGCGCTACTTTCTGCGCATCCGAAGTTTCGCAGAAACTTCTAATATGAATCCGGTAGGATTCATTATATCATCTTTTTGCGCTGCTTTCTGCGCATCCGAAGTTCCGCAGGAACTTCTAATATGAACTCGTCAGAGTTCATTATACCGCAAGATCAGATCAAGCACAATATTGTAACTTCAAGCTTTTTCGGTAAATCCTGAGGCTGGCGCGATGTTTTCGGTAAATCCCGAACAGACAGCAGTTCCCGCAACCCCAGGGCGGCATAATCTTTTCTTCTTTTTCGGGTCTGGCGCGGCGTTTTCCTTCTCCCAGACCCGGCTATGGCTTGTTTTCGGCGTTATGTAAACTTCTTTCTCTCCCGCAAGGGTCTAGCGCGCGAAAAATGGGCTCTCGGACCCGGCTTGTCTCATTTTTCGAGTCTGGCGCGGCGTTTTCCTTCTCCCAGACCAGGCTATGGCTTGTTTTCGGCGTTATGTAAACTTCTTTCTCTCCCGCAAGGGTCTAACGCAAGAAAAATGGACTCTCGGACCCGGCTTGTCTTTCTTCCCAGGTCTAATGCAAGAAAAATGGGCTCTCGGACCCGGCTTGTCTTTCTTTCCGGGTCTAACGCAAGAAAAATGGGCTCTTGGACCCGTTTCGTCTTCCTGACTAGGTCCAGCTCTCGAAAATCAGTCCCTCGGGCCTGACTTTTCCTCCCCTCAGCCTCGTTCAAAGCTCATTTTCCATCATTATGTCCCCCTACGCGCCACGCATTACAACGTTCCAAACGAATACCCCTGCGTCTGCGCCGCATCGATCAGATCTCCCAGCACCGCCGCATTTGTTGCCGACTCCGCATGCAGCAGATAGATGGCTCCCGGGTGCATCTTATTTTTCATCTTCTGCAGGCTTTCCGCCTGATCCGGCTGGTTGTCCACATCGTAATCCAGATAGGCAAAACTCCAGAACACGCTCTCGTATCCGCAGTTATTTACAACGGCGAGCGACTGCTCACTGAACTTTCCCGCAGGATAGCGGAACAGATTCATCTCATATCCAAAGGTATCTTTGATATACTGGTGATTTCCCATGACCTCTTCCTGCTGCTGTTCCACTGTCAGCGAAGGGATTCCCGCCGACGGGTGCGTCACACTGTGATTGCCGACTACATGCCCCTCGTCAATCATACGCTGCACCAGTGCCGGTTCCGCCTTTGCATAAGGCTCCGTGACAAAAAAGACGGCATGCACGCCCTTTTCCTTCAACGTATCGAGAATGGATTCCGTGTACCCGTATTCATATCCCTCATCAAAAGTCAGATAGATGGTCTTTGTGTTCTCTCCAATGAAAAGCGCATGGTAATCCCCATACTTCTGCTGCGCACTGACTGCATCGTTCGGGCGGTTGTCCGCATCGGTGTGGCTTCCCAGCCCCCAGCTCTGCACGGTGGTATCCAGCCCGTCAAGCGCAATCGTCTGCACCGCCGCATTTCCACCTGCAGCACTCTGACCGTCTCCGGTGCTGCTTCCTGTTTGGTCCGCCCTCTGTCCGTCTCCGGTGTCATTTCCCGTTCCATCCGTGCCCTGATCGTCTCCGGCGCCGTCTCCCGTTCCATCCGTACCTTGACCGTCTCCGGCGCCGCTTCCCGCTTCACCTGTGCCCTGACCGTTTCCATCCGTAACCTTGTTGGCACGGTATGTCTCCGCCGTTGCAAGCACTGCGTCACCGATGGCGGCAGCATACGCATCCAGCTTTTCATCGAAAAGCTGGTTATCGGATGCATCGTTGATAAATCCCATCTCGACGATGCAGGACGGCATGTCCGAATGTACATTGATGTAATAATTGGAGGATTCCCCAGTCTGGGTTCCCTTTTTCACGCCGCGGTTTCTCTGGATTCCCGCCGTATCCAGCGCTTCCATAATGTGGTTTGCGAGGGCATCCGTCTCCTCCGAACCACTCGCCGAGATCCAGGTCTCTACGCCGTTACCCTCGCCGTCATTGCGGTGCAGCGACAGCATATAATCCGCACCGCTCTGATTGGCAATCCCGCACCGCTCTGACAGGCGCAAAAACGTGTCATCCGACCTCGTCATAACCACTTTTACATTTTTATCAGCCAAATAAGCTGCCACAGCCTGTGCCAGCTTTAAATTATCATCCTTCTCATAACGCCCCTTATAATCGGAGCCGTTGTCTTTTCCGCCATGTCCGGCATCCACGCACACAATCAGGGGATTCTCCTCTGTTTTCGTCTCCTCCGACCAGATTACCTCTCCCTCAATCTCCTGCGTTACAGACTGCGTTCCCTGCATCAGGGACAGCCCCAGTCCCAACAGTTCAAACCCTGCGATCACGAGCAGCATTTTCACAATACTGTACTGTATACATACCAGATTCCGGATTCGTCTTTTCTGTCTCTTTGTTACATTCACATCACTTCACTCCTTGGATTCCTACGATTCTATTTTAGTCCTCTTTCCGTGAAAACGCGAATGAATCTTTATGAAGAATTTCTTAATATGAATCCGTCCGGATTCATCGTTCTAAAGTAAAAACTGTGCCAGAGCGTAATTGCTCACATCCTGCCCGCGTTCCGTCAAATAAATCCTCCCCGCGCGTTTTTCGAGCAGTCCTTCCTCCGTAAGATGCAGCAGCACCTCCTGATACACTGCCTCAATCTGTGTTCCAAACGTCTGTGCAAAACGTTCCCTGGAAATTCCATCCATCATGCGGAGTCCTAAAAACATAAACTCTTCCATCTGCCCTTTTCGTGTAATGCGCTCTGCCGAAGCATGCAGATTCGTGGCCGGAAGCTGTTCCACCCTGCCGGATGCGCCGCTCCCCTGGCTATCCGTTATCTCATTCTCCCATATACCCTCACGAATATGTCTGGTTTCTTCCAGATACACATACAATTCCCGCGTGTTGCTGTAGCGGATATTCTCCATCAGAGACGACGCGCCAAGCCCCAGTCCCAGATAATTCTCCCGCTCCCAGTAGCCGATATTGTGCCGGCACGCATAACCCGGTTTTGCAAAATTAGAAACCTCATAGTGCACATATCCCGCTTCCGCAAGCACCTGCTCGGTCAGCTTGGTCATCCGGTACACTTCATCCTCCGTCGGCAGCGCCACCGTCTGCATTCCCGCCTGCTGCTTGACCGCGTCAAACTTATACAGATCGTAAAATGGCGTCCCCTTCTCAATGATCAGGGAATAGGCGGAAATATGCTCCGGTTTCAGCCGCAGAAGCTGCTGCAGGGTGCGGGCAAAACTCTCTGCCGTCTGTCCCGGAAGAGAACTCATAATATCCACATTGACATTGTCGAATCCGTTTTTGCGCGCCAGCTCGTAAGTCTTCAGGAACTGGTCAAACGTGTGAATCCGCCCGAGAATCTTTAATTCCTCATCCACAGCCGACTGCAGGCCGATGCTGATCCGGTTGATTCCCGCATTCCGGTAGCCGGCAAACTTGTGATCGGTGACGGTTCCCGGATTGCACTCAATGGATATTTCCGCATCCGACGCCAGACGAAACGACCGGCGAACCGCCGACATAATCTGTGCCATCCACTCCTCTGTGAGCCACGATGGCGTGCCGCCGCCGATATATACCGTCGATACCAGGTAGTCGCTGCAATGCGGTCCGTAATACGCAATCTCCCGGAGCAGCGCCTCCACGTAGGCTGCCTGCGTTGCCTCGTCCGCCGCAAAGGAAAGGAAATCACAATACTGGCATTTTTTGACGCAAAACGGAATATGAATGTACAATTCCATTGTTTTCTGACTCACTCCACACGCCGCTCCTTTCCCAAAAATATTCCTGACACTGCCATCACTGACGCTGCATTTTCCGATCTGTTCCTTTAATCTTCATCCAGCTTCAAGACGCTCATGAATGCCTCCTGCGGAATCTCTACATTTCCGACCTGACGCATGCGCTTCTTGCCTTCCTTCTGCTTCTCTAAAAGCTTTTTCTTACGCGAAATATCGCCGCCGTAGCACTTTGCAAGCACATCCTTGCGCAGCGCCTTGACTGTCTCACGGGCAATCACCTTGCCGCCGACTGCCGCCTGGATCGGAATCTCAAACAGATGTCTCGGAATCTCTTCCTTTAACTTCTCGCACATCTTTCTGCCCCTGTCGTAAGCACTGTCCTTAAAGACGATGAACGAGAGCGCGTCCACCTGCTCCTTGTTAATCAGAATATCCAGCTTCACAAGCTCGGAACGCTCATAGCCCTTCAGCTCATAGTCGAACGAAGCGTATCCTCTCGAGCGGGACTTTAAGGCGTCAAAGAAATCGTAGATGATCTCATTGAGCGGCAGATCGTACTTGATGAGCGCACGGGTCTCCTCCAGATACTCCATACCGTTGTATACACCGCGCCGTTCCTGGCAAAGCGTCATAATCGCGCCGACATACTCGCTCGTCACCATGATCTCCGCCGAAACGACCGGTTCCTCCATATACTCGATCTCGGACGGATCCGGCAGATTAGACGGGTTCGTCAGATCGATCACCTCTCCGTTCGTCTTGTGCACCTTATAGATAACGCCCGGTGCCGTCGTCACGAGATCCAGATGAAACTCTCTCTCCAGACGCTCCTGCACGATCTCCAGATGAAGCAGTCCTAAGAAACCGCAGCGGAATCCGAAGCCCAGCGCCAGCGACGTCTCCGGTTCATACTGCAGCGACGCATCGTTGATCTGCAGCTTTTCCAACGCATCGCGCAGATCCGGATATTTGGCACTGTCCGCCGGATACATGCCGCAGTATACCATCGGATTGACTTTTTTATAACCCGGAAGCGGCTCCTCACACGGATGTGCGGCGTTCGTCACCGTATCACCCACGCGGGTATCCCGCACATTTTTGATGCTCGCACAGATGTAGCCGACCATGCCGGCAGACAGTTCGTCACACGGAATGAACTGCCCTGCTCCAAAGTAACCGACCTCGGTAACTTCGGACTGCGCCCCGGTCGCCATCATAAGGATCGGATCGCCGACCCGCACCGTGCCCTCCTTGATCCGGCAGAACACGATGACACCCTTGTAGGAATCATAGAGTGCGTCAAAGATCAGCGCCTGAAGCGGCGCTTTTGGATCGCCGGCCGGCGCCGGAATCTTCTGTACGATCTGCTCTAACACCTGATCGACATTGAGTCCTGTCTTTGCGGAAATGCGCGGCGCATCCTCCGCCTCGATTCCGATGACGTCCTCGATCTCCTTTACGACCTCGTCCGGCTGCGCGCTCGGCAGGTCGACCTTGTTGATGACCGGCATTACATCCAGATCATGGTCTAACGCAAGATACACATTCGCAAGGGTCTGTGCCTCCACGCCCTGCGCCGCATCCACGACCAGAATCGCACCGTCGCATGCCGCAAGGCTTCTCGATACCTCGTAGTTAAAATCGACATGTCCCGGGGTATCGATCAGATTAAAAATATATTCCTCGCCGTCGTTCGCCTTGTAGATAATGCGAACCGCCTGCGACTTGATCGTAATTCCGCGCTCTCTCTCCAGATCCATGTTATCTAACACCTGCGCCTGCATTTCCCTGCTGGTCAAGGTTCCTGTTTTTTCTATAATACGATCGGCAAGTGTAGATTTACCGTGATCGATATGTGCTATGATACAAAAATTTCTGATTTTACTCTGGTCAATCGACATTCATTTCCTCCTGCCCGGTGCGCATCACTTCTGCCCTCCGGCAGCCACACGCATCACTTATCTGCAATATTATAAGGGATAAAACCGGAAAACGTCAAGGGAATCGCGGTTCGCAAAAACCACGCAATTTATTTGCAAACCGCGCATATATGAGCAAAATTTCACAATTTTACACTGGATTTTTCCCCAGAATATGATATGATATCAACGTCGATATTTATCGGCATGGGTTTTGGTGAATAAACCGAGAAAACCCCCTTCTTAAGCGAAGACCCCCTGCTACGGTGGCTGCAAACACCATAACAGGGGTTCTTCTTATTTTATGTATCATATGATAACTCAGATATCTTTTCCAAAGTCAAGACCGCTCTTCTCGCGCTTCTCTTCCTGCAGTGCAACCAGATCCGCCAGTGTGATATGATCCACGACATCGCTGATCGCCTGGTTCAGCCGCTTCCACACCTCCACGGTAACGCAATCCACTTCGCGTTCGCAACTTCCTTCCTCCTCCACGCAGGCAACCGGCGCGAGCGATCCCTCCGTCAGACGCAAAATATCGCCAACCGTGTATTCCTCCGGTGCTTTCCGCAGCGAATAACCGCCCTGCGGTCCTCTGGTGCTCCGCACATAACCTGCCTTGTTCAATACGGATATGATCTGCTCAAGATATTTGTCTGAGATCTGCTGTCTTTCCGCAATATCTTTAATGCGCACAACGTTGTTCTCACCGTTCATCGCCAGATCCAGCATCAGGCGCAGCGCATATCTGCCTTTTGTAGAAATTTTCATATTCGTTCACACTAACACCTTTCCTGCTTCTGCCAGTCCAGAAGATCCTGCAATGTCACATGATCGACCACGTCCCGGATCGCCTTATCGACTTTTTCCCAGAGCATGATCGTCGCGCATTTCTGCTGTTTGGGGCAGGGATTCTCGGCGTTCGCAAGACACTCGACCGGCGCGAGCGATCCCTCCGTCAGACGCAGAATATCACCGATCACATATTCGTCCAACGGCTTCGTCAGACGGTAGCCGCCCTGAAATCCCCGGCTGCTGGAAACATAGCCCGCCTTGTTCAGAATGGAAATGATCTGCTCTGTATATTTGACGGAAATCTCCTGTCTCGTTGCCATCTCCTTGACCGACACCGGATGCTCCGTGCCGTTGACCGCCAGATCGTACAGTATGTGGATCGCATAGCGTCCCTTTGTCGTAATTTTCATGCTATCGGGCCCCTTTCATCCTGCTGGCTTCACCGAACAGCTCTTCAAAATCCTCTTTTAAGAAGCGGTGATAAAACGCATGTCCCTCGTCGAACTTGACGCAGTACAGATAAGAATCCGGATTGCCATCCTCAAAGTAGCACACGTCATCAAATTCATCGCTTTTGATCTCAATGATACGAGCACTCTTAGAATAGTGCCGGAACAGCTCCCACACCTGCTCTCTCGTCACATCATGTCTGCCGAAGCAGTCAATCAGATCCTTTAAGAACGGATGCGCCACGCCGTGCGCATGCACATACTCCGCACCCGCTGCAGGAATGAGAAAACAGATTCTCCCGCCGCTCGCCCCAGATACTGCCACTTCACCGAGGGTATCCGCCGCATATGCGCCAAATCCCTCCAGCGCCGCAAGAACCGCCGGCTTGGAGCGGTCAGACAGCTTTAACACATGTCCGATTGACGACGATGGTGAATAAAACCGGATCGTCTCACGCTCATAGCCGAGCTTTAGCTGTTCCTCTAAGATCATGTCGCATAAATATTCTTTTAATGCCGTATAGTCCGCTTCATCCTGCCGATTCATTCTTAGTAATCTTCCTCTTCCAGACCTTCGCTGATATCGTTCTTCGGCTTCTCAAGACCTTCGATCTTGATGTTATGCTTCTCTGCGTAATCCCAGAGTGCCGCATGAATTGCCTCCTCTGCGAGAAGAGAACAGTGTACCTTTACAGGAGGAAGTCCGTCAAGCGCCTCCATAACTGCCTTGTTCGTGATCTGCAGCGCCTCGTAAATGGTCTTGCCCTTTACAAGCTCCGTTGCCATACTGCTGGTTGCCACAGCAGCGCCGCAGCCGAATGTCTTGAACTTGCAGTCACGGATAACCTGGTTCTCATCAATATCGAGATACATACGCATGATATCGCCGCACTTTGCATTTCCGACGGTGCCGACACCGCTTGCGTCCTCAATCTCTCCTACATTTCTCGGGTGCTGAAAATGATCCATAACCTTTTCACTATACATAACATATACCTGCTTTCTTTTTTATATTATTTGTTTTTCTTGATGAAATCCTCGTACAGCGGAGACATCTCTCTTAAGTGGTTCACAATCTCTTTTAAGTTGTCAACGACGTAGTCCGCATCCTCCATCGTGATCTGGTCGCTGATGGTCAGACGCAGAGAACCGTGTGCAATCTCATGCGGCAGTCCGATTGCCAGAAGTACATGGGACGGATCCAGGGAACCGGATGTACATGCAGAACCGCTTGATGCGCAGATTCCCTTGGAATCCAGAAGAATCAGCATGGACTCTCCCTCTACGAACTGGAAGCTGAAGTTCACGTTGTTCGGCAGACGCTTCACACGGTCTCCGTTTAACTTTGCATACGGAATCTCCTTCTCGATGCGCTCGATCAAATGATCTCTGACTTTGATCTCCTCCGCAGTGCGCTCCTTCATGTTGGCCGTAGCGATCTCTGCTGCCTTTGCAAGACCGATGATACCGGTTACGTTCTCGGTACCTGCTCTTCTGTGGCGCTCCTGTGCTCCGCCGTGGATAAAGGATTTGATCTTCACACCTTTTCTGATATATAAGAAACCGATTCCCTTCGGTCCGTTGATCTTGTGACCGCTGGTGCTCATCATATCGATATTCATTGCCTCGACATCGATCGGCACCTGTGTGTATGCCTGTACTGCATCTGTGTGGAACAGTACGCCATGCTCATGTGCGATCTTACCGATCTCAGCAATCGGCTCGATGGTTCCGATCTCGTTGTTCGCGAACATCACGGAGATTAAGATGGTGTCCGGACGGATGGCTGCGGTAAGCTCGTCCAGCTTTACCAGACCGTTCTCATCCACATCCAGGTAAGTGATCTCGAAGCCTTTCGTCTCCAGATACTCACAGGTGTGAAGAATCGCATGATGCTCGATCTTCGTCGTGATGATGTGCTTTCCTTTGGACGCATAGGCATCTGCCGTTGCCTTTAATGCCCAGTTGTCAGACTCGGAACCACCTGCGGTAAAATAGATATTCTCCGGCGTGGTGTTGATGGTCTTCGCAATGACCTCTCTGGCATCCGTGATTGCTTTCTTATTCTCAGAAGAAATGCTGTATATGCTGGATGGATTACCGAACTTCTCTGTAAAGTACGGAAGCATTGCATCAAGCACTTCCGGTTTGACCGGTGTGGTAGCTGCGTTATCCATGTAAATAAGTTTCTTTTCCATATTCTCGTACCATTTCCTTTTTTTATTTCATATCATACCCATATGATATGAATTATACTAGTATCTTTTTTTTTATTTGTCAACAGCAAAAATACCTGCGGGAGGTATTGTACTTCATTATATACAATTTAACGCCCGGCAGATTGCTCTGCCGGGCGTTCCCTGTAAATTTCCTAATCACTGTTCATAAATTGTGTCAAACACGCCGCCGTCCGCGAAATGCTTCGCCGACGCCTCACTCCATCCGCCAAAATGTGCAATATCCGTGAGCGTAATATCATCCACGATCCATTTTCCGTCTGCCGGAAGTTCTGTGATGACACGCTCCCCAGCCGTACTTACATAATCTACATAGACCTCCTGATCCAGCGGCCGGTAGAAATTCTCCGCCTCGAGCTTCTGTGCCTCTGTGGAATACAGATACTCTAAATACTCTGTAGCAACCTCCCTTGTGCCCCGGTCATCGACGACCTCGTCCACGAGTGCCACGGTCGGCTGGCAGAGAATCGATACAGACGGAACCACGATCTCATACTCGCCCGGATGCTCCTCCAACGACAAAAATGCTTCATTCTCTCACGCAATCAGGACATCGCCCTGTCCGTTCTCCGCAAATGTGGTCGTTGCGCCGCGCGCCCCCGAATCCAGCACCAGCACATTGTGATAAAGCGTTTTCATATTCTCGGTAATCTCTTCCTCACTCTGTCCCTGACTCTCAAAATAGTACCATGCCGCCAGATAATTCTAGCGCGCACCGCCGGACGTCTTCGGATTCGGGGTGATGACGCCCACATCCTCCCGGAGCAGATCATCCCAGTCCTCAATGGACTTTGGATTGCCTTTCCGCACCAGAAAAACAATCGTTAAGGTATACGGAGAACTCTCCTGTTCAAACTCATCTACAAAGCCGTCCTCGATCAGTCCCGCATCCGCGACCACCTGCACATCCCCCTCCAGTGCCAGCGTGACCACATCTGCTTCCAGACCGTTTGCAACCTCAAGTGCCTGCTTGCCGGAGCCGCCATGTGACTGGATAACCGACACATCCTATCCGGTCTGCGCCTTCCAGTGTTCCGCAAACAGCGCGTTGTACGCCTCGTACAGCTCTCTGGTCGGATCGTACGAAACATTCGTAATCTCCACTTCCTTTGCATCTGCGGTATCCGCTGCCGTCTGCCCGCATCCGCCCAGGATTCCCGCTGCAAGGGATACTGTGAGAAATGCTGCCATGACGTTTCTGCCGTTTCTGTTCTTTTTTTCCATACACTATCTCTTTTCCTTATAGAGAAAGAAGGCTCAAAGACGCAGTTCCCTGTGCTTTGAACCTTCCGTTATACGGTCAGTTCTTACTTTGTCTCGCCGCCCTCTACCACAAGCGTATCCTCGTAGTCGCTGCCGTAAGTGTCAGCCAGTGTTGCCTCGTAGTCTGCATGGAAGAAATTCTCCTCGCCGAGTGCCTTGATCTCCTCATTGATCCAGTCTAATACAGTCGTGTTGCCCTTGCTGACTGCCGGTGCAATCGTATCAGAACTTCCAAGCTCCGGAATACCTACGGTATAGCCCGGGTTCTGGAGTGCAAATGCAATGACCTCTGTGTTGTCATTTGCCCATGCAACACCGCTTCCGTTCTCAAGCGCTGTCTTTGCTGCCGCATAGGAATCATATTTCTGTAAGGTCAGATCCGGATAGTTCTCGGTCAGGTAGGTCTCTGCTGTTGTACCGGAAATCACGATCACCGGATCATCCGCTGTCAGATCATCCAGACTCTCAACCACTGCAGAATCCGGAGAAATCACACCGAGAGATACATTCATGTACGGCAGTGCAAAATCAACTTCCTCCGCGCGCTCCGGTGTCACGGTAAAGTTTGCCAGAATGACATCGACCTTTCCGGTCTGTAGATACTCGATACGGCTTGCAGCCTCGGTGGAAACGAAGTTCACATCCACGCCGAGATCCTTTGCCAGACGGTTTGCAAAGTAGACATCATATCCCTGATACTCTCCGTTCTCATCCACATAGCCGAACGGATTCTTGTCGGAAAATACACCGATGTTGATTGTGCCGCTCTCCTTGATCTCATCTAAGGTACGGTATACCACATCTGCAGATGCATCGCCTGCGGCTGCCTGTGTATCTGCGGTAACTCCTGTCTGCGCATCACTGCTGCTCTCCGCTGCATCTGTATTGCCACAGCCTGCCAGCATTGCTCCGGTTAAGCTGAGTGCTGTAAACAGTGCCAGTCTCTTCGTTAATCTTTCTTTTTTCATAATATTGTCCTCTCTTTCTATTCCAAACTTCCATCGAAGCTTCAGAATCAGCCTTTTGTGCCGCTCTCTAGTCGCGGACTGCCTCAAATTCAAATGTGTGCAGAAACTTTTTCGCACGCTCTGTCGTCGGATGGGTAAAAAATTCATCCGGCTTTCCTTCTTCCACAATCTCTCCCTGGTCAATAAAGACCACACGGTCTGCAACCGCCCTTGCAAAGGACATCTCGTGTGTGACGATCACCATAGTGCTTCCTGCCTTAGCAAGCTCTGACATCGTATCCAGTACCTCGCGCACCATCTCCGGATCAAGCGCTGCGGTCACCTCATCGAACAGCATAATCTCGGGGTGCATCATCAGTGCACGCACGATCGCAACACGCTGCTTCTGACCGCCGGAAAGCTGTCTCGGAAAACTGTCGCACTTGTCGAGAAGTCCTACTTTTTCCAGAAGCTGCTCTGCCTCGGAAACGGCATCCTCTTTTGTTCTCTTCTGCACCTTAAGCGGTGCCAGGATCACATTTTCCAGGATCGTCTTGTGTGGAAAAAGCTCGTAGCTCTGAAATACCATCCCGACCTTCTGGCGGATCTCGGCGATATTCTTCGCCTTTCCGTCGATGGTCTCGCCTCGGAGTGTAATGCTTCCCTCCTGTATCGGCTCTAAGGCGTTGATACATCGAAGCAGTGTGCTCTTACCGCATCCGGATGGTCCGATGATAACCACAACCTCTCCTTTGTGGATGGTCAGGCTCAAATCCTTTAAGATTTCATTTCCCTCGTAGGATTTTTTGATATGTTCAATTTTTAACAATTCTTCTGCTTCTGCCTTCATATCAGTTACTCCATTTCTTTTCCAGATGTCCCGCCAGCATACTGATCGGCCAGCATGCCAGGAAATACAGTACAAACACGGTTCCGTACAGTCCGAACGCCGCATTCGGCGATGCCATACGGTTTGCCTCGATGATCTGCTGTGTCACCTTTAGCACCTCCACCACACCGATCATCATCACAAGGCTTGTCGTCTTGATCATACGGGTGACCAGGTTGATCGACAGCGGGATCAGACGCCGCAGGGTCTGCGGAATAATAATGTAAAAATAAATCTGACTTCTCGTCATTCCAAGCGCTGCACCACTCTCATACTGGTGCTTCGGGATACTGATTAACGCGCCGCGCACCAGATCTCCCATCTCTGCGGTTCCCCAGAATGTAAATACGATTACCGATGCAAACTCCGCCGATAAATTCCAGCCAAACATCCGCGTCGTTCCGAAAAACACGAGAAACAGCAGTACCATCTGCGGCATGATGCGGACAATCTCCAGATACACTCTTGTCACTGCTTTTGTCACCGGATTCTTCCATGTCATGACGATGCCGAGCAGAATGCCGAGCGGAATACTGATGACCACGGAGATCAGGCTGATCCTAAGGGCGACCCACAGACCGCCCAGAAGTCTTATCATGTTCTTGCCCTTAAACAGGACACTAATTCCCAAATCCGGCATAGCGCAGCCTCCTCTCTAACAACGTTCCAAGGATGGATACCGGAAGTAATATCATCAGATAAAATACTACCAGTAAGAACAGGCACTCCGCTGTCTTATAGTAAAGTCCGATCAGATCTTTGGCTGTAAACATCAGATCCATCAGGCTGATCGCCGAGAACACACTCGTCTCTTTTAACAGGAAGATCACATTCGCCACAAATGCCGGCACGCTGATGGATACCGCCTGCGGCAGAATGACATAGACCACTGCCTGCTTCTTCGTCATGCCAAGGCTTAACGCGCTCTCCATCTGGATCGGTTCAATCGCCTCGAGTCCGCTGCGGAATGCCTCCGCCATATAGCTGCCTCCCAAAAGTGCCAGACCCGCCACGCCGCAGACATCCGCGGAGATGGAAAGTCCCACCTTCGGCAGTCCGAAATAGATAAAAAAGAGCTGCACCAGAAGCGGTGTGTTGCGGAACAATTCGATATATATTTTTACAATCTGTCTCGCCACCGGTATCTTATAATGTACAATCAGCGCACATATAAGACCAATGATGATTGAAAATGCAATTCCCATCCAGCCGATCCGGAGTGTCAGCCACATGGCTTTCTGATACAGCGGCAGGTATTGCGAGATAACTTCCCAGTTCACAATTTCACATCCTATCTTATTTCTTATTATTCCTAGCTGTTTTATATGATATAAGAAATATACTCCTACTTTATATATATGTCAAGTAGGAAATTAAATAATTTCTTTTTGTTCTAAAAAAAGAAACAGAAGCATTCTGTGTCAGAGAATCCTTCTGTTTTGTTCTGTTACTCTATTTCTATATTCTATGCAGTTTTGATATTATGCTTTCCGGATGCCGTCGTTCATGCTTCCCATCCGGTAGCCGCCGAGATCCAGCGTCACATAGGTAAAGCCGATCTCTTTGCACTTCGCGTTGACCTCCTGATAAAAATCACCGGCGAACATCTTTGCAAAATCCTCCGTTCCGATCTCGATACGGGCAATCGTATTCGTTCCGCTCTCGTGAATCCGCACACGCACCTGATGAAATCCGGCGTCCAGCAGGAACTGCTCCGCGCGGTCAACCATGCCAAGACGCTCCTCGGTGATCTCCTCCCCGTAGACAAAGCGGGAAGAAAGACATGCAAACGACTGCTTATTCCATGTCGGAAGCCCCAGCCCGTGGGAGAGTTCGCGGATCATGCTCTTGTTCATCCCCGCCTCGCGCAGCGGACTAAGCACGGAAAGCTCGGCAACCGCCATCAGTCCCGGGCGGTAATCGCCGTTGTCGTCCAGATTGGACGCCTCCGCCACGTAGGGGATGTCGTACTCCTTTGCAATATCCCAGATCTTTGTGAAAAGCTCCTTCTTACAGAGGTAGCAGCGGTTGGTCGGATTATGGGAAAATCCCTCAATCTGCAATTCCTCCGACTCCACCACGATATGTTTTATGTGCTCCTTCTCACAGAATGCTTTTGCCTCTCTTAATTCTCTCTCCGGAAAGGAACAGGAGCGAGCCGTCACTGCGACCGCCCCATCTCCCAGCACGTCATGTGCCACTTTTAATAAGAATGTCGAATCCACACCGCCGGAAAATGCAACAACCATCTTCCCTTTTTCCCGGATCGACTGTTTTAATGCTTCCATTTGTTCCATCGTATTCTAAACCCGCTTTCTTCCTGCCATGTGTTTCTACCAGAGCTTCAGCACGCCGATTGCCGTCTTCATGAACTTGTACTTCACCGTCTCGAGTTCTCCCGCCGCCGCTTTTAACTCCCCTCGGATCTCAATATGCTGCGGACAGTGCTGCTCGCATTTGCCGCAGCCCACACACTGTGAGGCGCTTGCCGGATTCTTGCGGAATGCCGTACACTGCAGATAATCCCTGCGGCCGGACTTTTTTCCTTCGGAGTACATCGCATTGTAGCAGCGGAATGTCCCGGGGATATCCACCCCGCGTGGGCACGGCATACAGTAACCGCAGCCGGTGCATCCCACCTTGACGTGCTTTGTGATCTCCTGCCGCACCGCTTCCACCAGCGCGCGATCTGACTCCGTCATGCACCCGACGCCGTATTCCGAAGCTGTGCGCACATTCTGTTCGACCATCTCCATGGAATTCATGCCGGAAAGCACGCAGGTCACCTCCGGCTGGTCGTACAGCCACTTGAGTGCCAGTTCTGCCGGGGTGCGGTGCTCCTCATCCTGTGCGAACAGCTCCTTCGCCGACTCCGGCAGCAGATTGACCAGTCTGCCGCCGCGCAGCGGCTCCATAATAATCACCGGAATCCCCCTCGCGTGCGCGTAGCGCAGCCCCTCCACGCCCGCCTGCGAATGTTCGTCCATATAATTATACTGGATCTGGCAGAAATCCCAGTCATAGGCGTCGATCAGCTGCATGAACATATCCGATCTGCCGTGATAAGAAAATCCGATGTTACGGATCTGTCCGGACGCCTTTTTCTCCCGGATCCAGTCCTCCATGCCAAGCTTTTTTAACTTTTCCCAGGTCGGAAGATCCGTCAGCATATGCATCAGATAGTAATCAATATAATCTGTCTGTAAGCGGCGCAGCTCCTCCTCGAACATCTTCTGGGCGCCCTCCACCGACTTGATCAGGTAGTGCGGCAGCTTGGTTGCCAGGTAGATGCGTTCCCTGCAATGATTGCGCGCGAGGATCTCCCCGACCGCCGCCTCATTTCCGGCATAGACATATGCGGTATCGAGATAGTTCACACCGGCATCTATCGCCGCCATGACCTCCTTTTCCGCCTTATCGATATCGGCATGCCCGCCCTCCTTGGTAAAACGCATACACCCGTAGCCGAGCACCGAAATCTCATTTCCGTTTTTATCCTTGCGATACTGCATGATCATCCGATCTCCTCCAACTGCTGCAGCCAGACAGCCGCACACGCGTCCGACGGCATCCGCAGATCCCCGCGCGGAGAGACCGCCACACTACCGACCTTCGGTCCGTCCGGCAGACAGGAACGCTTGAATTGCTGTGCAAAAAAGCGCCGATAAAAGGTTTTCAGCCATTTTAAGATCGTCTCATCGTCGTAGACGCCGTCAAACGCCACTTTTGCGAGACGGTACACCTTTTTCGGTGCAAATCCCAGACGCAGCATGTGGTACAGGTAAAAATCATGAAGCTCGTACGGTCCCACAAGATCTTCCGTCTTCTGCGAGATCTTTCCGTCCTCCGGCGGCAGAAGCTCCGGAGATACCGGCGTGTCCAGCACATCCGTCAATACCGCGCCAAGCTTCTCATCCCCGCAGGTATCCGCGTAGTAGCGCACCAGGTGGCGCACCAGCGTCTTCGGAACGGAGGCATTGACCGCATACATGGACATATGGTCGCCGTTATATGTCGCCCAGCCGAGTGCAAGCTCCGAGAGATCGCCGGTTCCGATGACCATGCCGCCCTCCTTGTTGGCAATGTCCATCAGAATCTGCGTCCGCTCTCTTGCCTGGCCGTTCTCATAGGTCACATCATGAACGGCCGGATCCTGCCCGATATCACGGAAATGCACATTCACCGCTTCCTTGATGTCGACTTCCGTAAAATCCGCGCCGAGGCACCGGATCAGGGACACCGCGTTGTCATAGGTCCGGTCCGTCGTCCCGAAGCCCGGCATCGTGACTGCCTTGATCCGGTCGTGCGGCATGCCGAGCAGATCGAACGCGCGCACGGTGACAAGCAGCGCCAGTGTGGAATCCAGACCGCCCGAAATGCCCACAACCGCCGTCTTACAGTGCGTATGCTCCAGACGCTTTTTTAATCCCGCTGCCTGAATGGCAAGGATCTCATCACAGCGTCTGATGCGGTCCACCTCATTTCCCGGCACAAACGGCATCGGGTCGATGAAGCGGGTCAGAGCCGTCTCCTCCGTCTCAAGAGAAAAACGCACCTCCACATAGCTGTCATCCGCCATCTCAAACGTCGTCATCCGGCGGCGCTCCGCCTCGATCCGCTTGACATCGATCTCCGTGCAGATCACACCGCTTCCGAACCGCTCCGATTCCTTTAGAATATGACCGTTCTCGGCAATCACATTGTGTCCGGAGTAGACGACGTCCTGCGTGGACTCCCCGTCTCCCGCACTCGCATAGATATAGCCGCACAGAAGTCTCGCCGACTGTCCGTTTACCAGCTCCCGCCGGTAGATGTCCTTTCCGGTGGTCTCATCTGATGCAGACAGATTCACAAGCAGCGTCGCACCATTTCTGGCATGACGGATACTCGGCGGCTCCGGCGTCCACAAATCCTCGCAAAGCTCCGCGCCGATCTTTAATTCCGGCAGGGACGTACAGACAAATAAAAGCCTCGTCCCCATCGGCACACACTCTCCCTCGAAATCGACCTCGACCGGATCTGCCATTCCTCTGGCAAAATGTCTCGCCTCGTAAAATTCATTGTAGTTCGGAAGATAGGTTTTGGGCACAAACCCGAGCACTTCCCCGCGGCAGAGCACGGCTGCCACATTATAGAGTTTTCCGTTGTAAGCAAGCGGAAGACCGACAAAAAGAATGGCGTCCACCTCTGCCGTCTCCTCCGCGATCGTTCCGAGCGCCCGCTTCGCCTGCTCCAAAAGATATTCCTGCAAAAACAGATCACTGCAGGTATATCCCGTGATGACAAGCTCCGGCAGCACGATCACCTTCGCGCCTGCCGCCGCCGCTTCCCGGATTCCTTCCACGATCACGCCGGCGTTGTATTTTGTGTCCGCCACGCGGATCTTCGGCGTGACGGCGGCAACTTTTACAAATCCATCTCTCATTTTCTCATTTCCTTTAACTCGTCGATGTCAAAATGGTACGCTTTGTTGCAGAACTGGCATTTTACCTCAATCGACTCCCCGTCGCTTACGATGTCGTCCAGATCCTTTCTGCTCAGTGTCGCAATCGCACGGGAGACGCGCTCCTTGGAGCAGTCGCACTGGAATGCGGCATCCACCGTATCGTTGATCTCAAGCCCAAACTCGCCGAGAATCAGCTCCAAGATCTCTTCCGGTGTCTTCCCATCTTCCAGCATCTCCGTGACGGAGGCAATCTCCGTGATCTTCTTCTCGAGACGATCCACCACGTCGTCCGGTGTAAACGGCATCAGCTGGATGATAAATCCTCCCGCCTGTCTGACCGACCGGTCCGGATTCACGAGAACACCGAGTCCGACCGCAGACGGCACCTGCTCGGAGGTGGCAAAATAGTACGTCAGATCCTCCGCAATCTCACCGGTCTGCAGCGCGATCTGTCCCACATACGGCTCCTTTAATCCCATGTCCTTGATGACGCTCATCACACCAAGCCCCAGCGCACCGCCGACGTCCAGCTTTCCCTGTGCATTTAACGGCAGTTCCACATCCGGAACATTCGGAAATCCCTTGACATGTCCGTTTGCATCCGCGGTCACCGTAAATCCCTTCGCCGGACCGCCGCACTGGATCTGTATCGTCAGAAGATCCTTCTCCCCCTTCATCATCGTTCCCATCATCGCCGCACCGGAGAGAAGTCTGCCGAGCGCTGCCGTGATCACCGGGCTGGTGTCATGATCCACTCTCGCCTCCTCCACCAGATGGCGCGATGTGATCGCAAATGCGCGGATACTTCCCTCCGCTGCGGTAGCTCTTACAATATAATCTCTATCCTGACTCATTTTGTTCTCCTTTTCTATTGTTACTGTATTTCGGATCTGCTGTATGTTCTTTTCCTGCTCAGTTCAGCTTCGTTGTTCCTGTTTCTTCTCAAAGCCTTCTACCTGCGCGGGCGCGCCACCACATAGATCCGCTCCGAGTCGTCCCTGACCGGTTCCTTTGTGAACGCGTCGTAGGCTGCCGTAAGCTCCATTCCCGCATCGGCAAGCAGTCTGTCAATCGTCTTTAGATCATAGGCCCGCTGATAATGCACTTCCTCAAACCGGCGGTAGGATTCGCCGTCCTCGCGGATATAAAGCGTCAGATCGTATTCGTTTACGGCACTCTCCTCATCGAAATAATTCTCCCAGATGAAGCTGCCCTCCTCGCGGTTTTCCGCAATCGTCGTCTCTCCCAGAAGATCCCGGTACTTGTATACCGTATTCAGGTCAAAAATAAAGACGCCGTCCTCCTCCAGATACTCGTGCACACGCGAAAATACCTCGCGCAGATCCGCTTCCTCCAAAATATAATTCATGGAATCGCAGACCGACACCACCGCGCGCACGCTTCCGTACAGTTCCAGTTCACGCATATCCTCGAGCAGATAGAGAATTCCCCCATTGGGCAGTTCGTCGGGCTCATCCGGTTCATCCGGCTCATCCGATTCTTCCGGTTCATCCGGCTCGCCCAGTTCTGCATATTCTTCCAGCGCATCGGTTTCGTCAGCTTCGTCCCATGCTTCTGCCGCACTCCACGCATCCGCCTCATACTCTGCCTCGCGTGCGATCTCAAGCATCTCCTCGGAATTGTCCACGCCGATCATATCGTACCCTGCCGCCGCCAGCAGCCTGGTCATTTTTCCGGTGCCGCAACCCAGTTCCGCAACCGTTCCGCTGCAGATGCCGTATTCCCGGAGCAGCCCCGTAAGATAGGAACCCCATTCCTCATAGGGAACATTATCCATAAACAGATCATACACTCTCGCAAAGCTCTCGTATGCACCCATATCGTTCTCACTTTCTCTTCCGCCAGCATGCGGAACATTTCTATGTAATACTACCAAGTTTCCAATGTGAAATCAAGGTTTGCCGACAGATTCCCCCGCACAAATCTTCTTGATTATTTTTCCGGTAAACCGTATACTTATTCCATAAAATGCCGTTTTTTCCGATGTTTCTGGAAACACAGCAAAATACAGCAAAGGATCTTACACCTATGCCCGATCAGTTTGAACACTATATTACCAAAAATATAAAGGCATTCTACAAGCGCAGACTGCTGACACCGATCCTGTATCTGATTTTTCTTCTGGTACTGTGGTTCGTTCTCTCGCTGTCAGCGCCGCTTTTTCCGGACACGCTCGATGCCCCGGATACCCTCGAGAGCACCTACAGACGGCATGAAGAATACATATCCGCCACCTTATCCGATCTGAAGTTCACCGGTTACACCCAGTCCTTTCTAGGGCACATCAGCGGTTACTACTATTACACGATGCGGAATGACGAGTGCATCATCGTGCTGCTCTCCCCGAATACCAGTGAACAGGGACTTCCGGAGATTCCGCAGGTGTCCGTCCGTGCCAAGATTCTTCACGGTTCCGAGAATTTTGATGAGCTGTTAAATCATCTCGCTTCGGATCTGAACTGGACCGAAAACGGCATTCATAACAAAGTCTCCCAGTATGTACTGAGTGAGCCTGATTACAATCTGCTCGGAAACACGCTGCTCTACGTCGTATTTTTTGCGACCGGCGGCTATGCCCTGATCTGCATTGTATTTTTCATCCTCTATATCTGCTTTCCAATTCTCTCGCCCGCGTGCCAGGATCTCGCGCTGTTCGGCAATCCGAAAAAGCTTTTGGAGCAGGCAGAGGATGAACTTGCGACGCTGCCGCAGCTTGCAACGGAGGATATGTTTATCACAGAACATTTCTTCATCGAGACCTCGGTGTACGGCAATGCCATTGTACCGATCGATGAGATCATCTGGATCTACAAATACTCGACGCTCCACAAGTTTTTCTGGTACCACTTCAGCATCTCCTACACGCTGCATATCAGTGCGAACCGGCATCTCTACATCCAGTGCCCGAAGAACATCAAGTCGGACATCGACGGTATCATGGATTACCTCGCCGAGGCGAACCACAATATTTTAGTCGGATTCTCCGAAGCGAACCGTCTGAAGGTGCAGGAGATCCAGGGAACGCCGATGCATTTTGAAAAATTTATTGCCTTCCTGAAAAAACGCGTTTAAATGCTGCGCCAGCACAGAACGGATCTTTTGCAATCAGCTCTGAGTGTCCTTTGAGCGACAGGTAATACATAAAAAGATTACATCTTTCAATTTCAGATGGAATGCATATGAAAATTCTGTTCAAAAATGTGGCATTTCTAACCAGCCGGATATTTGCATCCGCGATAATCCGTGTCTTTCCAAGTTTGGAACACTCCACGGGTCATGTCCGCATCCCGAAGACAATTTGTAGGACTTTTGTGCCGCCCTTACCTGTACTCCCGCAATAAAACATAACCGCGCGAAGCCGATGTCTGAGCCGTCATCTGCCTTAACTTTAATAGCAGATGACGACGAGTTTTGGTTCGCGCGGTTTTATATTGTCTATGAGGGAGTACAGTTAGGGCGGCTAGAAAGTCCGCCCATTGTCTCCGGTGTGTCGGACATGCCCCCGTTGGATTGTCCAAACGTGGAAGAGACACGGAATCCGATGCAAATATCCGTCAGGAAGAAATGCTCCCATTTTTTCACAAAGAATCTTCCATCTGCATTTCCATCTGAAATCGGTAAGATGTACTTCTCCAAATATTGTTTATCGCTAAAAGGACACTCTGTGCTGATTGTAACAGATCCGTTCTGATGCTAGCGGCAGGAGGTACTGATCGACTCAATCGCCACAGCACCGCCTCTTACCACTTCGATTCTCTTGAATTTTGAGCGGAGCAGGGCAATCAGTTCGTTGTTGCGCCGCTCTGTCAGCTTACATTCCAGCAGCACGCTGTCGTTCCCGACGTCCGATACCTCCACATGGAACACCTGCGCTATCTGGAACACCTCAAGCTTTTCCGCCGCATTGATGCCTAATACCTTCGCAAACAGAATCTCTTTCATATGGATCGGCACATCGGTGAGATCAATGACCTTGATGACCTCTACCATGCGGTTTAGCTGCTTTTTGATCTGCTCAAAGGTAATGTCGTCACTCGTCACGCAGATCGTCATGCGGGAAACGGTCTCGTCCTCCGTCGTGCCGACGGTCAGACTCTGTAAGTTATACGATTTACCGGAAAACAGACCGGACACCTTAGCCAGAACACCGACCTGATTTTCCACATATAATGCAATCCAGCGATTCTTCATAGTAAGTCTCCATTCCTATTTCAAGATCATTTCACTCATCGGATTCCCGCTCTTCACCATCGGAAGCACGATCTCATCGGTGGCGATCATAAATTCGATGATGGTCGGCGCCTCTTTGTATGTGCGCGCCTCATCTAACGCCGCCTGGATATCCTCCTCGCGCTCCACACGGATTCCGTGTGCCCCGTAGCTTTTTGCAAGTGCGATAAAATCCGGCGTGTACGGCGGGCAGGATGCGTTCGGTCCCTTGCAGTTCGCCGGGCATCCCTTTCTTCTGCGCAGACAGGTTGCCTCGTAGCGCTTGCCGTAGAATAACTGCTGCATCTGCCGTACCATTCCCAGATAATAATTGTTAAACACGCAGATGATGACCGGCGCCTCCTGCACGACCGCCGTCGCCATCTCCTGAATGTTCATCTGCAGACCGCCGTCCCCGGAAAAGCAGACCACTTCCTTGTCCGGATTGCCGATCTTTGCACCGATTGCCGCCGGAAGCCCGAATCCCATCGTGCCAAGTCCTCCCGAGGTAATCAGCTGATGCCAGGAATCCAGTTCCAGATACTGTGTTGCCCACATCTGATGCTGTCCCACATCCGTCACATAGACCGCCTCTCCGAACGTCCGGTTCACATGCTCAAAAATCATCTGCGGTGTCATGCCGTGATCCCTGCGCATCTCAAGCGGATTTTTCTCATTCCACTCGGCAATCTGCGCCTGCCATGCTGCGGTGTCTTTGGACTCCGCCCACTCGAGCAGCTTCTCTAACGCCAGGTTGGCATCGGAAACAATCGGGACATCCACGACCACGTTTCGGGAGATCGCCGCCGTATCCACGTCGATATGTACGATCTTCGCCTTCGGCGCAAACTCGTTTAAATCGCCGGTGATGCGGTCGTTGAATCTGGTACCGATGGAAAACAGCACGTCACATTTGCTGACTGCCATATTTGCGGCATATTTTCCGTGCATACCGCTGTTTCCCACATAGAGCGGATGCCCGGTCGGGATCGCTCCTTTTCCCATGATCGTCGTCACAACCGGAATCTGCATTTTTTCCGCAAACTGAAGCAGCCTGTCGTTGGCATGTGCAATGTTAATGCCTCCGCCCGCCAGTATGAGCGGCTTCTTTGCCCCACGCAACAGCTTATAAGCTTTTTTCAGCTGTCCCACATGCACGCTCTCATTCGGTTTGTAACCGCGGATCTGCACACTGGAAGGATACTCTGCCGGTCCGAGAGCCGTCTGGATGTCCTTCGGGATATCGATGAGCACCGGTCCGGGCTTCCCCGTGGAGGCAATGTAGAACGCCATCTTGATGATGCGCCCCAGATCCTCTCTTTTCCGCACCGTCACGCCGTACTTGGTGATGCTCCGCGTCATGCCCACAATATCTACCTCCTGAAACGCATCGTTTCCAATGAGGGATAACGGCACCTGTCCGGTAAAACAGACCAGGGGGATGCTGTCATAGTGCGCGTCTGCAAGCCCCGTCATGATATTGGTGGCTCCCGGTCCACTCGTGACCAGACACACTCCCACTTTTCCCGTCGACCGGGCATATCCTTCCGCCTCATGGATCAGCCCCTGCTCATGCCGCGGTAAGACGACTTCGATACCATCCTGCTTATATAGTTCGTCAAAAAGATCCGTCACCGTTCCGCCCGGATAACCGAACAGGGTGGTAACGCCTTCTTCCTGCAAAGCTTTCACAAATAACTTTCTGCCTGTAATATCCATGCCGTCCTCCTTACCTTCTCTCTGCCGTCCGTTTCCTGCAGAAAGGATTATTGTAAAAAACTATAGCCCATCTTTTTCACAAATGCAATCCTATCCAAAGATAAATCAAGAATATTAAAATACATCAAGAACCTTTACCCTATCAATCCTACTGTCTTCAAAATAAAGATCCATCCGGTCAGGGTAAATGCCGCCAGAAGCGTCGTCATCACGATCACGCTCGCGGTGAGTACACCGTCGTTGTCCATGTTCTTCGCCATGATGTAGCAGCTCGGCGTCGTCGGAGATGCCAGCATGATCAGAATTGCGATCATCTGCTCCCCGCGAAATCCCATCCACGCAGCGACCGGCAGAAAAATGAGCGGCTGGATGACCAGCTTGATCATGGATGCCGCAATCGTCGGGCGGATCTTCGCCAGTGCTTTTCTCCCCTCAAATCCCGCTCCGATCGTGATGAGTGCCAGAGGCGTTGCCATCTGCGCCACGCTGTTCACCGTCTTATCCACGATCACTGGAAAATCGATGCCAAGAAGTCCCACGATAAGTCCGGTCAAGATTCCCAGAATGATCGGATTCTTTGCGATGTTGATGCAGGCAGCCTTAATCTTCTGCTTCGGATCCACCTCCCCGGAACGTGCCCCTTCAAACGTCAGGACAATCACGGAAAAAATGTTGTAGAGCGGCACTGCACTCACGATCATGAGCGGTCCCATCGCCGAGCTTCCGTACATGTTCTGGATGAACGCCAGTCCCATTACCGCTGCACTGCTGCGGAACGATGCCTGCACAAAAGCTCCCCGCATGCTCTGATCCTTCAAAAACAGCTTCACACCGCCCCAGATGATCCAGAAGCACGCCGTGCTCACGAGCGCGCAGAACAGCACATACCGGATGTCAAAGACCGCCCGGATATCCACGCCGGAAATATCGCGGAACAGCATAAACGGCAGTGTCACCTTAAAGTTGAACCGGTTTGCCACCGTGACGAAATTGTCGTTTAACATCCCGATCTGTTTTAGGATATAACCGATCACCATGACTAAAAAGATTGGAAACGTTGCATCCACACTGTAAATAAAATTCTCCATCTCTACGCCATCCCGCCTATTTTACCCTCTCGTACCGGTAAAAATAATACTCCAGATCAAAGTACGTCTGCTCCTCGCTGTCCGCCGTAATCTTCCACTCCGGTCTCTCATCCAGATTCGGGAAATACGCATCTGCATCGTATGCGTAGTCAATCTTCGTGATGTGCGCCACGTCGCACTCATCCAGAAGCTGTCTGTAGATCGTCTCTCCGCCGATCACATAGATATCCTGACTGTCGTATTTTTTTAATTCTTCATGAAGCTCATCCATGTCATGAACGACAACCGCGCCCGGAACCTTATAGGTATGATCGTGTGTCAGCACGATATTTGTGCGGTTCTTGAGCGGAAGCCCGTTCGGAAAACTCTCCAGCGTTTTTCTTCCCATGACCACCACCTTGCCGGTCGTCGTCTCGCGGAAAAACTTCTGATCCGCCGGAATTCTCACCAGCAACTCATTTTTATTGCCGATTGCCCAATTTTGATCCACTGCTGCTATTAAATTCATTTTTTACGCCTTTCTATTCGTGCTTACACCGCGATCGGGATATTTTTGATCTGCGGTCCCGTCACGTAATCCTCGATCGTGATATCCTTTGTCGTGAACTGGTAAAAATCTTTGACATCCGGATTGAGGGTAAACTTCGGTGCCGGATGCTGCTCTCTCTCGATCAGTTCCCTGATAATCGGCACATGCCGGTCATAAATATGCGCATCCGCGATGACATGTACCAGTTCCCCGACCTTCATATCGCATACCTGCGCCAGCATATGCATCAGCACCGCATACTGGCAGACGTTCCAGTTGTTGGCGGCAAGCACATCCTGCGAGCGCTGGTTTAGGATCGCGTTGAGTGTCAGCTTCTCATCTCCCGGCTGATGCGTCACATTGAACGTCATACTGTATGCGCACGGATACAGATTCATCTCATGCAGATCCGCATGTACATAGATGTTTGTCATGATGCGCCGGCTGAACGGATTATTCTTCAGATCGTAGATCACGCGGTCAACCTGATCCATCATGCCTTCCTTGTACTGGTGCTTCACGCCGAGCTGGTAACCGTATGCTTTTCCGATGGAGCCGTCCGCATCCGCCCACTCATCCCAGACCGTGCTGTTTAAGTCATGGATGTTGTTGGACTTGCGCTGCCAGATCCAGAGCATCTCCTCCGTGCAGGTCCTGAGCGCCGTCTTGCGGAGCGTGATCGCAGGGAACTCTTTTGAGAGATCATAGCGGTTCACCACACCGAATTTCTTGATCGTATAGGCGCTCGTCCCATCCTCCCAGTGCGGTCTTACTTTTTCCCCCTCCGTGCTGGTTCCGTTTTCCAGTATATCCTTACACATATCCACAAAAATCTTATCTGCGAGACTCATGCCGTTCCTCCCGTTTTTCTTCCATTCTATTCTGCTAATTCTTAATTGTACTCAATTTTCCGCGAAATGACAAGGTGCATTTCTGTTGCATTTTTCCCGCAAATGGGTTATATTATTTCTTGGAATTTTACTTTATTTTGCAGAGAATAAAGATTGAACACATAAAGGAGACAGATTATGAGTCAGGCTAAAGTAGACCGCTATAAAGAAGAGAAAAAGAACCGCAAGAAGACTATGGCAAAGGAGAAGCGCCTGCATCTGCTCGCTGTTGTCTGCGGCTGGCTGGTTGTCATCGCGCTCGCAGGCTGGGCTGGTGTGTCCGGTTACCGCATCTATGAGAGCAAGAAGCCGGTTGAGACCATTTACGCCAATGTCGATGCCATCACCGATTACATGAATTCCTTAAGCACAGAAGAATAACGCAAAAGAACCCGGGGCGACTTTTCCGCACCCGGGTATTTTTCTGCCATCCTGCCATTTTTCTATGTACGCTCTTCTACTCTCCCGTCTCTGCGGCGGAGAGTTCCGCCTTCGCCAGTGCATTCTCAATCGCGTTCAACAATACCACTGACGTATACTGGTAATCCGCATTGTATGTAATTCCTTCCGTGGTCTGTTTTTCCACCACCTGATCCGCAATGTTTTCCAATGCCGGCTCCATCAGCGGATACATTGTCTCCACCGTCTCATCGAGATTGACCATGGAGACGGACTGAATCCGGTTTTCATCCACAATCACCTGCATATCCACCGCATGCTCTCCAAACTGGATCGATGACGTGTACACTCCCGCCACATACCTCATTGTCTCTACCGACTCTCCGTCCTCTTTTCCGGGCAGGAACATGAACAGCAGTAAAAAAATCAGCAGAATTCCAAGTCCTGCGAAAATCAGTGTATAAATCAGTTCTTTCATATGAAGAACCACGATCTTTGTCTTTGCACTCATCTTAAGCCTCCGCATACTGATTATTACATTATATGTGGTGTACTCTTTCCCATGACTGCTTTACTCTCAAAAACGCTTTAAAATCACAAATTGTTCAAGTTTTTCAAAAAATATAAAAAAAGGCGTTGACAAATTTTCATTCACGCTGTATGATATCAAATGTGTCCGGCAGACATAACCGACACAACAACCTATGCGCGAGTGGCTCAGTTGGTGGAGCACGACCTTGCCAAGGTCGGGGCCGCGGGTTCGAGTCCCGTCTCGCGCTCTCTTTTAACAAAAAGGACATCCGATGGATGTCCTTTTTTGTTAAATCGAGTCCTGCCGGACCAGGTCGTTCGAGGTCTACGCTCCGCTCCGGTCGGCGCTCTGCAGAGGCTAAAATAATATTTCCACCAAAAGAATTGATCGTATCTGTATTACATTCCTGTTTCTCTTTTATCAGCAGCTAAAAAGGCTCACCAAAAAGCACCTAATCATACTTTTTAGTGAACCTTTTTATAATAAGCTCAAATCCAGTTCAATGCATGCATCTCCCCGGTAAAAACCTCCAACGATTTTTGTTCTATGTCTGATAGTGTACATTTTCTCTTTCTTCATGTCAATACTAAATTATAGGAAATTTGTGTGTTTCGGATTATGATTCTTTTTATCTATATACTCTATTATACTGCTTACAAAAAAGTACGCATCTTTTATATAAGAATTTTTCTCAAAGAACTCCTTATTTCTTTTCATTCTTCCATTATCATCACAAAATAGTGTCCTTATCTCTTGCATTTTTTTATTTCTTACTTTTTTTGTAGCTGATACCTTCATAACATCGTTATATACAAAAAGCAATGTCACAAAATCATGTATAACAGGATTTTTCATCATGCCTTCTCTATTCAAATGTCTCAGTTCCGGTGCTTTTCCCAACACATTTGCTAATTCTTTTGTTTTACTAAATTTCTTTACACTATTAGGTTTTTTCAATGAACTCAAAAGGCAATTATTATGTGCCGCAGCATTCCTAATAAATTTAATCGACTTCAAATATGGAATGTAATTAAATGATTTGTATGTTTGGTAATAAACCGTATACAATTCCATAAAATTCCCAAATGACAACAACTCCACAATATTCCACACCGCAAGTTTTTCTGGTTCATTATATTGATTTAAATGTTTCTCTGCTAAATCAGAGCAAAATGAATACGTACTTGCTTTTCTTTTTATGTCTTCCTGCACCGATAGATTATATTGCAAAAACACCTCAACTATATTATATCCATCCTCAAGAGGATTATTACTTAAGTCATTCATCAAACGTACTTTTAAATAATGTTCAACATCCAATGACATTTCTAAAATTATTTTTCTAATATGCATATCTAGTTTTGAAAGTTCAACCAAATATGCAAAATCCAGATTATAATATTTCTTAGTCTGTGGATTTACAACATAGTTTCTGGCATATGATTTTAATTTAAAGTAATAATTATTATACTTCAAAAATTTTTTGGCATCTTCAATGGAACATATTTCAAATTGCACATTTTTGGTTCTCATATCCGTAATTTGTTCATCCACTGTCAGCTTAACTTTATCATCTGTCTGATTTTCCATATTACTCCATTCCGTTCGACTTATAACGCGCCATAATTAATTACGAAAGTGATTGATATTTCTATTCTCTTTTGTAATGATACTGTATTATACATTATACTACGTAGGTAATCTTTTTTAAACATATTTTTTGATTACACTTTGATTCCATTGCCCCATCCTTTCATGCGGGTTTACGCGTCGTGTTTTCGACCAAGTTTCTTTGCTCCGCTCCGGGTACTGGTTTCTTCGTACCGCTTCAATCTGCATAAATATTTCAAATTTAGTGTTGACAAATTGTAACTCCTGTTGTATGATATCAAATGTGTCTGGCAGACATGACCGACACAACAACCTATGCGCGAGTGGCTCAGTTGGTGGAGCACGACCTTGCCAAGGTCGGGGCCGCGGGTTCGAGTCCCGTCTCGCGCTCTGGGGAAAAGAGATACATCGCATGATGTATCTCTTTTTTTCGAGTCCTGCCGGACTCGAACATTCGAGTTTCTTCGCTCCACTCCGGTCGTTGCCTAACAGCGTCCACCGGACGCTGGCTTCTTCGCTCCGTTCCGGTCCGCGCAGAACAGACGTCCACTGGACGTCTTGCTTCTCCGTTCCGCTCCGGTCGTTGCCTAACAGCGTCCACCGGACGCTGGCTTCTTCGCTCCGCTCCGGTCCGCGCAGAACAGACGTCCACTGGACGTCTTGCTTCTCCGTTCCGCTCCGGTCGTTGCCTAACAGCGTCCACCGGACGCTGGCAACGTCTCGCGCTCTCCCTCCAAAACAGGTTATTTGAGGTTTTCGCTCCGCTCCAGTCCGCGCAGAGCAGATAAATTCTATTTGCCCTTGTCTAATGGCAAAATGATATTTCGTTAAAAGTTAAATCAAAACAGACATCAAATTCTACCTGTCAAAGTAGATTGATGTCTATTTTTACCTATAAAAAATAGGCACTGCCATATCAGCGGCTGCCACACAGGCAGCTTATGTTACATATATTCACACACTAATATGGGCTTACATACCCATCAAATTTCTATTGGTGTCCTGACATATAGTATGTGAAAATGTAAGCATTTATTCCAATTCTGTTCACTATTTTTAGCACTATATGTCTTATTTTCCAAACTTTTTATAATGACATTTGACTTCCGATGGATGTCATTTTTCCATACCGAGTCTTTCTCCTTTACTTGCAGGATTCACAATACAGCTCCGCCCACATCGGCACAAATCCCGCCCCAAGTGCTACTCTCTGCGATGCTATATGTGACATTGAGGTGCCATAAAACGGAAGCTTCCCGCGCTTTAAGATCTCGTTTTTCAGGACCGCAACAAGCATAGAGCCTATTCCAAGTCCTTCTGCCTCCGGCATCACATTGATTCCAATCTGCCACATGCTGTCGCTGTCATTTGTAGCGCCCGCCATGCCAAGAAGGACGCCATCTCTATAAGCTCCTACCCCCATTTCATCCTTTGGCAGCTCATGAAAGAGAAATGCTTCTCCAAAGCGTTCATCTCCTCTGAATTGCTCCAGTTCTTCTCCCTCAAAGATTCGGATCTCATAATCTTTCGTGTCTACCTCGGACATTTCGGTTGCAATATAAAATGGATGAGCCTGTGCAATCTGGCAGTGGAACATTTTTAAACCTGCTTCCAGCTCATGTAAAGCTTCCACGTCCATGAACCAGGCGCCGCTTCTGTCTTTAAATGTTTCCCTCACCCATGCAATAATATCCTTCTTACCGGATGCAAGAATCTTGCCATTGATGCAGGCAATCTTCAGAAAACATTCCCCTTCTTCAAAAATCCTGCGTCCCTGCAGCGGGGTATACACCGTGAAAATATTTTCCCTGCTGGCAACTGCTCCTTCCTCTGTACAGAAGTCAATCGCCAGCTGCTTTACCAATATCTCGTTCATACTTTTCCACAATTCTTTTCTCTCTCCGCCATCCAGCGCTCTTTCGTCATTATATTTCGATGTTCGGTACGCACTTCCTTCATTAACGGCACGGATACCTTTTCCCGTGTGTGATGATATACAAAACCAATCTTCTCCTGCACTCTTTTTGACTTCTGATTGCCCTCATAATATCCGCACCATATGGTATTCATGCCGAGATCTTCAAATCCATGACGGATCATTTCTCCTGCCGCCTCCGGCATATAGCCTCTTCCCCAGAAAGGTTTTCCAAGCCAGTAGCCCAGTTCACATTCCTCGTCATGATTTTCCGTATCGTTATGTCTGTTTAATATCAGTTCAATCGCACCGATTGCTTTTGGATTTCCCTTTTCGCAGATCGCATAGCACTCTCTGCCGTTTAGTACATTCCGGATCACATCCAGACTTTCCTCTCTTGACCGGTGCGGCGGCCATCCTGCAGCCGGACCAACCTCCGGGTCTTTTGCATATTCAAATAAGCTGTTCGCGTCTTCCTCTGTCCACTTTCTCAATAGCAGCCGTTCTGTTTCTAACATATCGTATTCCTTTCCATTCCCTGCCACGTAAACCTGCCCGCTTTCCAAACAGAAGCGGTTCTACTCCGCGCACTGTTCTTTTGCTTCGGCATCCGGACCTAACATCCCCAGCTTAAAGTGCCTTCTGCAGAGTGCCACATAGCTGTCATTTGCGCCCAGCATAACCTGCGGCCCCGAGCGTACAATGCCGTGCTCATTGTATCTCGTATTGCAGGTAGCTTTTCTTCCGCACCAGCACACCGTCTTCAACTCCTGAATGACATCCGCAATCGCAATCAGACGCTCACTCCCAGGGAAGAGCAGGTTGCGAAAATCTGTCCGCAGTCCGTAACAGACCACAGGCACCCCCATAAAATCTACAATATCAGACAAAAAGTCCACCTGCTCCGGCGTTGCAAACTGCACCTCATCCACAATGATGCAGTCATATCCACGGATTTCTTCCTCTTTCATCTGCTGCAGTTCTTCCAGCAAAATACACTCATGCTGCAAGCCGATTCTCGAGTATACCGTTCGTTCTCCGTCTCTGGCATCGATTGCAGGTTTACATAACAATGCTTTTTGCCCCACCTCTTCATAATTAAAATGCGTCATCAGCGCATTTGCCGTCTTTGAACTTCCCATTGCTCCGTAGTAATAATATAATTTTGCCATAAATTCACCCTTCGCCGCCAATCCGCAGCCCGCTTTCTGCATGTAACCATGCTCTCGTAAAACATAATGCGCGCCTGCCACGCCATTTGCGCCTGCCGTACCAATTACAGCTGTCCCAGCAGGCTGTCTGATGCGGTATGCAAAGCATTTCCAACCCACCGCGAGGTGTGCATCCCCGCGGAGCATTTTATGTAATCGGAAGAAATTTCGTATTACGTAAAAAGCGCCATAGCGCCACTTCTATCCATTATACCTGCACATACCCGCTTCGGCAAGTACGAACCTTTTTTCTTTCTCTCACGCACCCAAAATCTCCTCTCCCATGCCTAGCTTTTCTCTCCCATTCCCAGCTTTCCTCTCCCATTCCCAGCTTCTCTCTCACTATCAAGCTTTTCCACTTCCGCACACAAACTTTCCCCGCTCACACGCCGGGACTTTTTCCGGCATGCACCGGGTTCTCCTTGCGTGTTTTCTCATTTTTCGCTATAATATCTTGTGCACGATTTACGAAAGGCATGGGATGATATATGAATAAAAAAGATATCTTGGAGTTAAAAAGACGTTTTAAAAAGGATGCCTGCACCTTCACCAGACTCTGCGGATGCTACGTAGACGCAGACCGCAACAAGGTCACAACCTTCGGGGAGACCTTCTTAAATCTGGAGGATGAGGAATTCTATAAATACCTGGAAATTGCAAAAAAAGTCATGTCCGGCACGATCGGCAACAACATTCTGGAGCTGGAGTTTCCGACCGCCGAGGAGGCACCCGGCGGAAGACAGCAGTTTTTGATGGGGCTGCGCGAGAGCGCCTTAAAAAACGACGATCTGATGGACACATTCTATGATCTTGTCATTGAGAATTACAGTTATGTCGGGAATTATCTGATTCTGGTTTTCCACGACGCTTACGATGTCATGACCAAAACCTCCGACAATAATAAGCTCGACGAATCCGAGGAAGTCTACGAGTATCTGCTGTGTGCGATCTGTCCGGTCACTCTGACCAAGCCGGGGCTTGGCTACCGCGAGGACGAGAACCGTATCGGACCGCGCATCCGCGACTGGGTGGTCGGCGTTCCGGACACAGGTTTTGTTTTTCCGGCATTTACCGACCGCAGCAGCGATATTCACTCTGTGATGTTCTACACCAGAGATACCAAGACGCCGCACGCGGAATTCATGGAATCCGGTCTCGGCTGCGGCACCAAACTGACCGCCACCGAGAAAAAACTGACATTCCAGAGCATTGTCAAGGAAGTCATCGGTGAGGACGAGGAAGAAAGCGACGCTGTCTTCGGGGATATCCAGGAAAATCTGAACAATATGATTCCGGTCACAGAGGACGAGACGGTGGAACCGGAACCGGTCATTGTCACCACAACCGCCATTGCAGATGTCCTTGCAGAAAGCGGTGTTACCGAAGAACAGGCTGCCGTCATTGAAAAGACCTACGAAAATGTATTTGGCGAGGAACTTCCGGAAGCCGGTCAACTGGTCGATCCGAAGCTTGTGGAAGCCAACGGAAAGCGCAAAGAAAAGCTGGAGCTGGTAAAGCAGGTGGAAAACTTAAAGCAACAGCTCGAGGAGACGCGCTCCGTTCCGGTCTCGGAGGGAGATGCCGATGGCGAAGATGTCCCTGCCGTCAAGACCTACGATGTCATCCTGCGCGTCAAGCCGGAAAAAGTCGGACAGATTCACTCCCAGGTCATCGACGGGCAGAAATGTCTGGTCATTCCGATGGACGAAGATGAGCACGCCGCTGTCAACGGTGTCAATACCACCGTATAATACGGATCGATGCAATCGATGACGCATGGAATATGTTCCATACCGGCAGAAGCCAGCAGTGACGGCATTCATGCCACCGTATCCTATTTTGCATAAAACCCGTCATGAAATGATTTCCTTTCTCATTTCATGACGGGTTTTTCATAACAATCCTGTTTCAGACGCAGGCACAGCGTTTATTGCGTCAGCCGCTCTCTGATATACTGCTCCATCTCATCCTTCGGTATGCCGAGTGTGAGCGAGAGTTCACTGTACAGTTCATTCTCCGCTGTCCGCATGTAGCGCTCGTCCAGCGCCGTGATCTTCTTTCCCTGTGCCGTGCGCTCCTGTTTTCTGATGTATAGTGTCTTTACAATGCTGACCCACGCACGGTAATCGCAGGTGTTCATTGCCTCCTTGTATCTCGCCTCTCTCTGCCTGTCATCCGGCACCCAGAGCTGCTCGATCTTAGGCATATCCTCAATCAGCTGATCCGCTTCCTCCCTGGAAATCACTTTGCGCATCGTAATCTTCTGATTGTCCGTCGGTGCATAGATCCTTCCACTGCCATCGCCAACCGGGGCAAGAACATAATACAAACGGTCTTTATCCGCCCCGGAAATGTCAATGTGGGTAATATCCTCAATCCGGCATACACCCTTCACTCCATACACAATATACTCACCGATCTCAAACATCTTCCCCGATTCTCCTTTCATCACAGTTTTAAAGCATCCATTTCTATTTTAACACGAAAAATCCCGATTTAATCAATATTTTCCGCTTTTTTCCAATTTTCGTAACTATTGCCAGAAAACAGGCGGCGTATGATTGTACATATTTGCCAAAATAGGAAGTAAAAAAGACTCCTGTCACAGAATTTTTGCGCCGGGCGCGGTCATGCGGCATGCTTCCAATTTGCGCGGTCACGCATCTTCACAACGTATTTTTGTGTGACAGGGATGAATTCTCCCAATCGAGTAGGAGGCGGTGTGTTGTTCACGTCTGTCCAAAATCTCTGCATCCGCTTTTTCAAATTGCTTGAAACTGTTGTTCTGTTTCGAGCTGCACAACAGTTTCAAGCAATTTGTCTTTGTCTGTGCCGTTTAATATACGCTGCACTATTTTTTTAGCATGGGCATCTTTATACGATCTTAATACAGTAAACCAGATCATTACACCTTTTTTTTATATTTCACGTTATACTCTTTGTAAGCAAGCAGAAAAAGGAGAAATATATATGCTTGAAATTATACATAGGAAAAAACGGCTGTCATCCTTTAAGCTGATTGCTCTGGGTTTTGCCGGAGTCATTGTACTTGGAGCACTTATCTTGATGCTACCATTTTCATCAAACACCGGATCTGTTACACCATTTCATGAGGCACTGTTCACTTCAACCTCCGCTGTTTGCGTTACGGGGCTTGTTGTGCAGGATACAGGCAGCTATTGGTCCGCTTTCGGGCAGGCGGTGATTTTGCTGCTTATTCAGATAGGCGGACTTGGCGTTGTGACGGTTGCTGCAACATTTGCCATGCTTTCCGGCAGAAAAATATCGCTGATGCAACGCAGCACCATGCAGGATGCCATTTCAGCCCCAAAAGTCGGCGGCATCGTTCGCCTGACTCGCTTTATTGTACGTGGGACTTTTCTGATCGAACTTATCGGAATGGTTGCCATGCTACCGGTATTTTGCAGAGATCACGGTTTCAAAGGAATTTGGATGGCGGCGTTTCATTCGGTCTCCGCTTTTTGCAATGCAGGATTCGACATACTCGGCACCACCGAAAACAAATATCCATCTCTTACGGGATACGTCGGAGAGCCGACAATAAACATTGTAATTATGATTTTAATTATCGTGGGCGGCATTGGCTTTTTGACTTGGGATGATATCTGTACAAACAGGTGGCATTTCAAAAAATACCGTATGCAAAGCAAGGTAATATTAGTAACATCGGTGATTCTTATTATCGTCCCCGCAATATTTTTTTTCCTCTTCGATTTCACAGGACTGCCGCCCGGTGAGAAGATCCTTGCCTCGCTTTTTCAGTCTGTCACACCGAGAACCGCCGGATTCAACACCGCCGACCTTACCGCCATGACTGAATCTTCCAAAGCAATTATGATCCTGCTGATGCTTGTCGGCGGCTCACCCGGTTCCACCGCCGGCGGTATAAAAACGACTACGCTTGCCGTTCTGATCTTGAACGCATTTTCCGTCTGCCGTAAAAAAAACGATACTGAAGTCTATGGCAGACGGCTTGAATGCTCGGCGGTAAAAAGCGCCTCAACCATCGCCGTAATATATTTCCTGCTATTTTTTATCGGCGGCATTATTATCAGCACGGCAGAAAGTATGCCGCTTAGCGCCTGCCTTTACGAAACGGCATCCGCCGTCGGAACGGTCGGCCTTACGCTCGGCGTAACGCCGCAGCTCAGTGTTTTTTCTCAGTTTATTTTGATCGTCTTAATGTATCTGGGAAGAGTCGGTGGACTTACCCTGATCTATGCGGCGATCTCTAATAAAAATCAGAGCGGTGCAAAACTGCCGCTCGAAAAGATCACAGTCGGATAAAGGAGTTACTGTTATGAAAAACATATTGTTGATAGGTCTCGGCAGATTCGGTAAGCATATTGCTTTGCAACTGAACAAACTCGGGCATGAGGTGATGGCAGTAGACAGCAACGAAGAAAGAATAAATGAAATCCTGCCGATCGTCACCAATGCACAAATCGGCGACAGCACAAATACGGAGTTTTTAAAGTCGCTCGGTATCGGCAACTTTGATGTATGCATCGTCACCATCGGAGGTAATTTTCAAAACTCACTTGAAACTACTTCTTTGCTGAAAGAACTCGGTGCAAAATTAGTTGTGTCCCGCGCCGAGCGTGATGTACAGGCAAAATTCCTTCTGCGCAACGGAGCGGACGAGGTCGTTTACCCGGAAAAACAGGTGGCAAAATGGGCTTCTATTCGGTATACCGCCGACCACATTCGGGATTACATCGAGGTTGATGATTCTCATGCCATTTTTGAAGTAGAGGTACCAGAGGAATGGATCGGCAAAACCGTCGGAGAGCTCGACATCCGCAGGAAATACAGCATCAATATTATGGCGACTAAGGAGAACAGAAAAATCAATATGGCAGTTTCGCCGGAAACTGTTCTTACAGACAAGATCACACTTTTGGTTCTCGGTGCTTATAAAGAGCTGCAAAAGTGTTTTCGCATTTAATAGAGGTGAACGGCATTGGCTGAACTATTGCTGATTGTCAGCTTGCTTGGCGTATTTGCTTTCGGCTTTTATCTTATGAGCAGGCTGGACCAATTTCTTGAGAAAAATAGGAAGGCTCTGTTAAAAGGAAACGAACCCCGTGAGCTTTCCGAAATTTTGCTGCCACATGGACTGTCCGACAGTGAGATATTAAGCGAGATCCGCCGTTTTCGGGAAACACACGGAAAAGTCGATATTATCCTTTCTGACGGAAAAGAGGATGCGTTTTAGTTTACGGTAGAAGATTTCACGATTTTGTTGTATAATGAAACCAAAAAGGCGGTGAAACCGATGCAAATACAAACCGAACAGCCAAAAAACGGTGCGGACGAGCATATCCTTGTCTGCCTTTCCTCTTCACCGTCCAATGCACGGATCATACATACCGCCGCAAAGATGGCTAAGGTTCTTCATGCAAAATTTACCGCCATCTATGTGCAAACCGATTCGGTTGAAAGCGAAAAAAATCGGCTGCGGCTTGAACAAAACATTCAGCTTGCACAAGGGCTTGGCGCTGAGATCATTATGACGCACGGCGAGGATGTGCCGCTACAGATTTCGGAATATGTCCGGCTTTCAGATGTGACCAAAATCGTAATCGGACAAAGCAGCGCCCGCCGCAGAGGACTGTTTGGGAAACCCACCCTAACTGAAAAACTGATCTCTGTCGCTCCCAATGTGGATATTCATATCATTCCAGACGCACTGAACTATGTAACACCGCACCGGCGCCGTTTGCTTTTCGGTGCAGAAACACCTTCGTTGCGGGATATTGGCGTGACCGTTCTGTCACTTGCCGTATGCACGGCGATCGGTTTTTTGTTCGATCATCTCGATTTCCCCGATACAAATATCGTTACGGTCTACATTCTCGGCGTACTGATGGTCTCCGTTTTGACCAAAGGATATCTTTGCAGTATGGCAGGCTCGCTTTTAAGTGTTGTATTGTTCGGATTTTTCCTTACCGAACCACAGCTATCATTCAGAACCTATGCTGTAGGCTATCCCGTTACCTTTGCCGTCATGCTGGTAGCTTCCGTTCTTACCGGCACGCTTGCCTCGAAGCTTAAGGATCATGCGAGACTTTCAGCTCGTTCTGCGTTCCGCACGCAGGTGCTGTTCGACACCGACCGTCTGCTGCAAAAAGCGAAAAGCAACGATGATATCTTAAGTGTGACCTGTATGCAGCTCTCTCGGCTGCTTGACCGCAGTATTGTTGCTTATACAAAAAGTGAAAATGGAATGTCGACCGGACGGCTTTTCGCCGAAAAAAAGTATACATACTCTGAAAATCTGCTGAACGATGCAGAGCAGAAAGCCGCAGAATGGGCATTTCAAAACGGTCGCCGTACAGGAGCAACAACAGCACAGTTCGGAAAATCCGAATGTCTTTATCTTGCGATCCGTGCAGGGGACAGAGTCTATGGAGTAATCGGAATACCGATGAGACCTGAAAAGCCCGATTCATTTGAAAACAGCATCGTGCTGTCGGTTGTAAACGAATGTGCTCTGGCAATGGACAACACGCACAACGCCGCTGAAAAAGAACGGGCAGCAGATCTTGCAAAAAGCGAGCAGCTGCGCGCCGACCTTTTGAGGTCGATCTCACACGATCTACGCACGCCTCTTTGCTCGATTTCAGGCAATGCGGACACACTTTTGCATAACGGAAACTGCTTGGACGAAACGACAAAGCAACAGATATATAAAGATATATATGACGATTCCGAGTGGCTGATTGACGTAGTGGAAAATCTGCTGTATGTTACACGGCTGAATGACGGACGCCTGAAGCTGGAGCTTACCAACCAGCTTGTAGACGAAGTGATCAGTGAAGCCGTTTCACATTTGAAGCAGAAGTCTGTCGGGCACACGATAACGGTGAAGTGTGACGATTTGATTCTTGCACGCATGGACGCACAGCTTATCGTGCAGGTCATCGTCAATCTTATCGACAACGCTTTGAAATATACCGAACAAGGCTCGGAGATCTGCGCAAGTGCAGAAAAGCAAGGAAAATACGCCGTGATCCGTGTTGCAGATAACGGTAGCGGAATCCCCGACGATATGAAATCGCATATTTTTGAAATGTTTTACACTGGAAAAAGTACAGTTGCCGACAGCCGCAGAAGCTTTGGGATCGGTCTTACCTTATGCAAATCGATCGTAGAACTGCACGGCGGAACGCTGACGCTTAGGGATAATGTGCCGTGCGGCTGTGTATTTACCTTTACTTTACCGCTTAGCGAGGTGACTCTGAATGAATAAACCGCTTATACTTGTTGTGGAAGACGACCGCCCAGTCCGCAATCTGATCGTAACAACATTAAAGTCGCACGATTACCGTTACCTGACTGCGGAGAACGGACACGGTGCGATTATGGAGGCGACCTCCCATAACCCTGATATCGTTCTGCTGGATCTGGGTCTACCGGATATTGACGGCACACAGGTGATCGAAAGCATCCGCTCATGGTCGAATATGCCCATTATTGTGATTAGTGCGCGTAGCGAGGATCGTGATAAAATTACGGCGCTTGACGCCGGGGCTGATGACTATTTGACAAAGCCATTTTCCGTAGAGGAGCTTTTGGCACGGCTTCGTGTCACGCAAAGAAGGCTGTTGCTCCTACAAGCAAGTGGCGATGCCGACACCCCAATTTTTCAAAACGGCGAGCTTAAAATTGATTATGCCGCTGGCTGCGCTTACTTAAAGGGGGAAGAATTGCATCTTACCCCGATTGAGTACAAGCTTTTATGTCTGCTCTCCCATAATGTCGGAAAGGTTCTGACGCACACCTATATCACACAGCAAATCTGGGGCAGCAGCTGGGAAAACGATATTGCCTCGCTGCGAGTGTTTATGGCGACACTGCGTAAAAAACTGGAGCTGCAAAAGGACAGTCCGCAATACATTCAGACGCATATCGGCGTTGGTTATCGGATGCTACGGGTAGACTGAGAAAAGCGAGGAAATAAGAAATTGAACCGATATGCAATAGAAAATCCTTACGGAATTCAAGAGCGCAATATCGCTTGGTACGGAATCATCATTGCCTGCAGTATGGTGCTTGGTTTTGCTGTGGCAATATACTGTTTGATTTTCGAATGGGATAATAACAAAAACGACCTGCTTTCTGTTTTAGTAGTCAATCCAGGCGGCCTTGCCATTTACGGCGGAGTACTTGGCGGTGTCGTAGTTGCATTGATTTACCGTAAAGAAAAACAGATTTCCCCTTTTGGGCGCTTCACTCACCGTTAATATCACAGGTGCTGTCCGGCTACCTGATTATTTTTGTTATCGTTACAATTTTTATTATCCGTAAAAGAAAGGCGATGCGGCAATGAGAAAAGAATGGACTTTATTTTTTACCTTTCTTAAAATCGGCGCTTTTACCTTCGGCGGCGGATATGCTATGATTGCGTTGCTTGAAAACGAATTTGTAGAACGCAAGAAGTGGATCAAAAAGGACGACTTTCTGAATATGGTAGCCATTGCCGAGTCTACACCCGGGCCAGTTGCAATCAACAGCGCCACATATATCGGCTACAAAATTGCAGGCTTGTTCGGTGCTGCGGCGGCTACCGTGGCGGTTTGTATTCCTTCGTTTACCGTAATTTTTTGCATCTCACTGTTTTTTGATCAATTCTTAAGCCTTACATGGGTTTCCCGTGCTTTCCGCGGAATACAGGTATGTGTGATCTATCTGATTTCCTCTGCCGGGCTGAAAATGCTGAAAACCATTGAAAGAAATGCCTTCAACACGGTCATTTTGCTGTCGGTCATTGCTGCAATGCTGGCGTGCACTGTTTTCGCCGTTTCTTTTTCTTCCGTTTACTATATTCTGATTTGCGGTACAGCAGGACTTGCGATTTTCTTCCTGAAAAAACTGCGGAAAGGAAACGGCAATTAACAATGATCTACCTGAAATTATTCCTGAATTTTTTAATGATCGGTGCCCTTTCCTTCGGCGGCGGATACGGAATGGTTTCCCTTGTAAGAGAAACAGTCATTTCAAACGGCTGGCTAACGGAAAGCGAATTCTTAAATTTCATTGCTGTTTCGGAATCGACGCCCGGTCCGCTTGCCGTTAATATGGCGACATTTATAGGTTCCACGCAAGGTGGCATTCTCGGCTCGTTTCTTGCTACGCTCGGCGTTGTTCTTCCGTCTTTCATTATTATACTTTTAATTGCGGCGGTACTCAAAAACCTGATGAAATATGCCGGTGTCAACGCTTTTCTCTCCGGCGTCCGCCCCTGTGTTATTGCAATGATTCTCGCTACGGCAATCGGTATGGCCATATCAACATTGCTTGGTTTTACGGATATTTATTCGGCGCTTGCTCCGGATCCTAAATCCATTTTGGTCTTTGCCATTCTGTGGCTGACACATTTCGGATATAAAAGAATCAAAAAAACTGCACCGTCGCCGATTATAATGATACTCTTTTCTGCCGCACTCGGCATACTGCTTTGGGGAGTATAAAATGCATCCTATGCCAATTTGCCGTCCGGGAATCGGGCGGCTTTGCTAATTGTTTGGGGATGCACTGTTCGTCACCTGTCTGAACGATTATCTGGAGTAAAACTCAGAAATAAACGTCGCGGAAACCTTTGAGGTTTATGCAGAAAATGAATTTAAGTATGGAACATACAGTGAAGAACAAAACTCACGTTTAGCATCAGGACATAATCTAAAGCCTGTTACAACCAATTTCACAGGACGCAAACCAGATGAAATATATGCGGATTTTGTTTTTATAGATGCTGGTAAATATCTCATCAAATGTAAGAACAATTGTGTACCTGAAGAACGTATTTTTCTAAAAATATGGGTGCGAAAGGAAGTATTTTGGAAATCCGTTGGTTGTACAAAGCAATTACATACATGCAAACAGAAGAATTCTCTGAATACTCATAATTTAGAAATAGAATTGAGGCAATTTCATCTCTTCTCCGCCAAAGGTACCATGTGAATAGGAAAGATACTTGTGCCCCAAAAACGTACGCGCTTATTCTTCAGATTCAAAATAGCAGCATTAGATTTTCAAAAGCTATTAGATTATGCAAATAGCTTAGAACAGTGTGCTTCAAATAAGAAACCAGCATAAAATCAATGAACTACAGTTTCAAGTAATCAATGAATTATAGATTTATAAATCATATCTTTTACCAATACGTGTTAAATTTTCAAGGTACAAACAACCTCAAATATTAAACTGTACTTTCGGCACCCTAATCCCATAAAGTCAAAAAGCGCCCCGCAATGCGGGGCGCTCTCTTCTGCACAGCTCAAATGGGTAAAATTTGCTGTGCGAAGACTGCGGCAGGGAAACCACAGCCTTTTGGTATATTAAATTAGGGAAAGGAATTATCAATTACAAAAGTGATAATACGTCAATATTATCTCTGTACACGTCCGGAAGCATCGCCGCCAGCCAGTTTCTTGACCTCGTCAACGCTTACCATGTTGAAGTCGCCCTCAACAGAATGCTTTAAGCAGCTTGCTGCTACTGCGAACTCGATCGTAGACTGCGGATCGTAGTCGTTTAAGCAAGCGTAGATCAGTCCGCCGCCGAAGGAATCGCCGCCGCCGACACGGTCAACGATGTGCATTAAGTACTCCTTGGAGAAGTAGCTCTGACCATCCTCGTAAAGCATTGCTGCCCAACGGTTATCGTTTGCGGAGATGGAAGTTCTTAATGTGATTGCAACCTTCTTGAATCCAAAACGGTCTGTTAACTTCTGTGCAACCTCTTTGTAGCCTTCCTTGTTCAGTTCGCCTGCGGTAACCTCTGTACCCTCAGACTTGATGCCGAATACGTCGTTTGCATCTTCCTCGTTGGAGATACATACGTCTACATACTTGCAAAGCTCGCCCATCACCTGTCCGGCTTTCTCCTTGGACCACAGCTTGTTGCGGTAGTTTAAGTCGCAGCTTACAGTAATGCCCTTAGCCTTTGCAGCCTTGCATGCCTCTAAGCAGATTGCTGCAACGTTGTCACCAAGTGCAGGAGTGATTCCTGTGAAGTGGAACCAGTCAGCACCGTCAAAAATCTTATCCCAGTCAAAATCAGCAGTCGTTGCTGTTGCAATGGAAGAACCTGCGCGGTCATAAATAACCTTGGACGGTCTCTGGCTTGCACCCTTCTCAAGGAAGTAGATACCTACACGGTCACCGCCGCGAACGATATCAGAAGTGTCTACACCGTACTGTCTTAATGCATTCACACCAGCCTGTCCGATCTCATGAGCCGGAAGCTTTGTAACAAAGCTTGCATCCATTCCGTAGTTTGCAAGAGATACTGCAACGTTTGCCTCACCGCCGCCGTAAGTAGCGCCGTAGGTACCAGCCTGTACAAAACGATAGTATCCTTCCGGTGCAAGACGAAGCATAATCTCACCAAATGTAACGACTTTCTTTGCCATTATTGAATCCTCCTAAATGTATGTTTCACTATGTGAAACCGTGTTTCATTTTCTATAATAAAATTATAACATCTAATACCAGAATGTCAAATATGTTTTTATTTAAGTCCAAAAAAATTCCAAATTATTTCCGATTTTCACTTTTCTATTTTAGCAGGATGATATATAATAAAAACAGATTGGTTCACATTACAGAACTATGTTTCGCAATGCGGAACATACATATCGTATCCATAGACACAGTGTGCTGCATTTTCTCATAAAACATTTTTTTTGAGATGCCGTGACGTGTCGGAATTTTTACTTTCTTATTTATTCTTACATCATCAGGAGGAGATTATTTATGGACCGTAAATACGATGTCATCACTTTGGGGGAGATTTTACTCCGGCTTTCCACGCCGATCAACGGACGTCTTGCACAGGGCGACACGCTGATGAAGCACCTCGGCGGCGCTGAACTCAACATTGCTTCCGAGATCGGACAGCTCGGCCTTAAGACAGCAATCATTTCAAAGATTCCGAACAACCTGCTGGCCGCTTTCATCAAGAACCAGCTCAACGCTTCCCGCGTCAGCGAGAATTATCTGATCGAGGATCACTCGGACGACAGCCGCGTCGGCATCTACTACTATGAGTACGGCTCCTACCCGAGAAAGCCGCGTGTGGTCTATGACAGAAAACATTCATCCATCAACAATATTGACATCAAGGATGTTCCGGCTACCATGTTCTACAATACCAGGCTGTTCCACACCAGCGGTATCACTTTAGGTCTCGGCGGCAACGCACAGAAGTTCGCGATCGAATGTATCCGCAAGTTCAAGGAGAACGGCACCCTGATCTCCTTCGATGTCAACTACCGCGCAAACCTCTGGAGCGGCGAGGAGGCAAGAAAATGCATCGAATCCATCCTTCCGTATGTCGACATCTTTTTCTGCTCCGCCGACACTGCCCGGCTGACCTTCGGCAAGACCGGCACGATTGAGGAGATCCAGAAGTCCTTCTGTGAAGAATATCCGATCTCCGTGGTTGCCTCGACAGAGCGCACCGTCATCACGCCGAAGAAGCATGACTTTACTTCCATCATCTACTCTGCGAAGGAAGACCGCTACTACAGCGAATCTCCTTACAACAGCATCGATGTGGTCGACCGGATCGGAAGCGGTGACGCCTATGTCTCTGGCGCGCTCTACGGTTACTTAAGACACCACGACTGCCAGAAAATGTTAGAGTACGGCAACGCCATGGCCGCCATCAAGCACAGTGTGATCGGCGATATGGTCTTTACCGATCTCGAGGAGATCGACGGCATCATCGCCCAGCACAAGGATACCTCCGGCTTCCAGCTTGAGATGAACCGCTAAGTATCATTTTCCTGCGAAGGAATGAAGCGTGCGCCTGCCGCACACTTTGCGCGGCAGATAAAAAAATGATGGCGGCAGTCCCGCGGATACTCTCCGCCGGACTGCCGCCGTTTTTATTCTGAATCTTCTCTATGGTTCCGCCGCCGGCTCCTTTCATCAGAGCCGGCTCTTTTCCGGAATCACGATCTTTTTCTCTTCTGTCGAAGGAGAATGTTCCTCATCCACCTCCGGAGCATTTCCGGTGCGGTGTCTCTTCACATTTTCGCAACCAGTGCATCCGGCACGGTGATGCGATCCAGATGCCAGATCTCATCCACGTACTCCTGAATTGTGCGGTCGGAAGAGAATTTGCCTGCGTGGGCCGTATTTAAAATAGCGCTCTTCGCCCATGCCTGCTTATCCTGATAATACTCCACAATCCGCTTCTGCGCATCCACATAGGAACGGAAATCCTTGAGGATAAAATACGTGTCTGCATACTGCGTGCACTGCGTGTTGAGCAGTGAATTGTAGAGATCGCGGAACAACCCCGGATCGTTCGGCGAAAATGTGCCGTCCACAAGCTGATTTACCACCTTGCGGATACCCTCGTCGCTGTTGTAGATCTGCATCGGATCATAATCGCGGTTGCGCTCATGCGCAATGACTTCCTCGGAGCTCATGCCGAAAATGAAAATATTCTCCATTCCGACTTCCTCTGCCATCTCCACGTTCGCGCCGTCCATGGTACCGAGTGTCAGCGCACCGTTTAACATGAACTTCATATTGCCGGTACCGGATGCCTCCTTGCTGGCAGTCGAAATCTGCTCGCTGACATCCGCCGCTGCGAAGATCCACTCCGCATTGGACACGCGGTAATCCTCGATGAATACGACCTTGATCTTTCCTTTAATGTCCGCATCGTTGTTGATGACGTCCGCCACACTGTTGATGAGCTTGATCGTAAGCTTGGCGTTCCGATAGCCTGCCGCCGCTTTCGCGCCGAAAATAAAGGTTCTCGGGTAGAAATCCATCTGCGGATTTGCCTTTAACTCATTGTACAGGTACATCACATGCAGAATATTCAAGAACTGTCTCTTATACTCATGCAGACGCTTTACCTGCACATCGAAAATGGAATCCGGATCGACTTCGATGCCGTTATGCTCCTTGATATACTCTGCCAGGCGCACTTTGTTCCTGCGCTTGATCTCCATGAACTCCTTCTGGGCTTTTGCGTCCGATGCATACGGAACCAGACGTGCAAGCTGCATCAGCTCTGTGATCCAGCCGTCACCGATATGCTTTGTCACCCAGTCGGCAAGCAGCGGATTGCCGTGCATCAGGAAACGTCTCTGCGTGATGCCGTTGGTCTTGTTGTTGAACTTCTCCGGGAACATCTCATAAAAATCATGAAGCTGCTCGTTCTTTAAGATCTCCGTGTGCAGTCTTGCCACACCGTTGACGGAATAACCGGCTGCAATGGCGAGATGCGCCATCTTCACCTGACCGTCGTAAAGGATTGCCATGCGGGCAACCTTGCCGTCATCCCCCGGGTAGCGTTCCTGGATCTGCAGTACAAAACGGCGGTTGATCTCATCCACGATCTGGTAGATTCTCGGAAGCAGCCGCTGAAAAATCTCAATCGGCCATTTTTCCAGTGCTTCCGCCATGATCGTATGGTTGGTGTAGGCACAGGTCTTCGTGGTAATCTCCCACGCCTCGTCCCAGCCGAGACCTTCCTCATCCACAAGAATACGCATCAGCTCTGCCACCGTCACCGTCGGGTGTGTGTCGTTCAACTGGAACGTCACCTTCTCCGGCAGTCTGCGGATGTCATCATGATTCTTCTTGTAACGCGCCAGCGCACGCTGTACACTCGCGGATACGAAGAAATACTGCTGCTTTAAGCGGAGCTCCTTGCCCGCAACATGATTGTCGTTCGGGTAAAGCACTTCCACCAGATTTCTTGCAAGATTCTGCTGCTCGACCGCCTTCTGATAATCTCCCTTATCAAATGAATCCAGCTCAAAATAATCCTTTGCCGCCGCATCCCAGATCATTAACGTATTGACCACATTGTTGCCGTATCCGACCACCGGCATGTCATACGGGATCGCCAGCACCGACTGATAATCCTCCTGCACAAAACGCAGGCTTCCATCCTCCCTGCTCTCCGTGCGTACATGTCCGCCAAACTTGATCTCGTAAGTGTACTCCGGTCTGTGCAGTTCAAACGGATAACCATTTTTCAGCCAGTTATCAGGCACTTCGACCTGAAAGCCGTCCTGAATCTTCTGCTTGAACATACCGTAGCGATAACGGATCCCGCAGCCGTAAGCCGCGTATCCGAGTGTGGAGAGGGAATCCATAAAGCAGGCAGCCAGTCTTCCCAGACCACCGTTGCCGAGTGCCGGATCCGGCTCCTGATCTTCGATCACATCGAGATTCAGGCCGATCTCATCCAGCGCTTCCCTCACTTCTTTATATTCCTTCAGATTGATCAGATTATTGCCGAGCGCGCGTCCCATCAGAAATTCCATCGACATGTAGTACACGATCTTTGGATCTTCCTTGTCAAATACCTGCTGTGTTGCAAGCCATCTGTCATTGATGACATCCTTGACCGCGAAGGAGACCGCCTGGAAAATTTCCTGCTGATCCGCCTCCTCCAATGTCTTGCGGTATAAATTCTTCAGATTATCGCGCACACTCTGAATAAAGGCTTTCTTGTCAAAAACACCTGATTTCATCTAGTTTCCTCCTTTTTTCACTCCCAGAAGAACATGTTCGCCGTTAATATTCCATTCCTTGCTGTAAACTTCCGGCTCATCCGCAAATGCTCCGGCTGCATCCGCCACGACATTCACGCCGAGAACGTCCGATTTAATTGTATCACCATACTGCTCAAAAATACCAGATACTTTTTCATCTGACTTGTGATAGATCGTGATCTGATCCATCACCTCGAATCCGGCTTCCTTACGCATGGTCTGGATCTTGCTGATGATCTCACGCACAAAGCCCTCCTCGATAAGTTCCGGTGTCAGGTTCGTATCGAGCACCACCGTCACGGTGTTATCTCCCTCGGTCACATAACCTTCCATCTGCGTCATGGTGATCAGGAGATCCTCCTCTGCCAGCTTGACAGACTCGTCAACGGACGGAAGTGCAAGCACGCCGTTTGCCTTTAATTCTGCCATCGCCGCATTGCCGTCAAGCGCTGCGAGTGCTTTCTGGATCTGTCCTAAGAACTTGCCGTACTTCGGTCCGACGGTGCGCAGCTGCGGCTTGAACGTGTAGCTTGTGTAAGCGCTCACGTCGTCTGTAAATGTCACTTTTTTCACATTCAGCTCATCCTCGATGATCTCCACGAAGAACTCCGGCAGTGCAGACGGAGCCTTTACGAACATGTTTCCGATCGGCTGACGGTTCTTGATGTTCGCGGAATTACGGCATGCACGACCCATGACAACGATCTTTAAGACCTCATCCATATTTTTCTCAAGCTCTGCATCGATGTACACCTCGTTTGCCACCGGGAAATCGCACAGGTGAATGCTCTCCGGAGCCGTCTGATCCACGGAGCGCACCAGATTCTGATAGATATCCTCTGTCATAAACGGAATCATCGGCGCCGCACACTTGCAGATCGTCACAAGCGCTGTGTAGAGTGTCATGTACGCGTTGATCTTATCCTGCTCCATGCCCTTTGCCCAGAAACGCTCACGGCTTCTTCTGACGTACCAGTTGCTCATGTCATCGACGAAATCATCCAGCGCTCTTGCAGCCTCCGGAATGCGGTAATTGGAAAGGTTGTTATCCACTTCCTTAATCACCGTATTCAGCTTGGAGAGCAGCCATTTGTCCATCACGGAAAGCTTCTCATAGGCAAGCACATATTTTGATGCATCAAAATTGTCAATGTTCGCATACAGCACGAAAAACGCGTAGGTATTCCAGAGCGTACCCATGAACTTGCGCTGTCCCTCCTGCACGAGTTTGCCGTTAAACCGCTTCGGAATCCACGGCGCACTGCTCGTGTAGAAATACCAGCGGATCGCGTCTGCACCGTAGGCAGAAAGCGCCTCAAACGGATCTACCGCATTTCCTTTGGACTTGCTCATCTTCTGTCCGTTCTCGTCCTGCACATGTCCCATGACAATAACATTCTCAAACGGAGCCTTGTTGAATAACAGTGTACTCTCCGCCATCAGGGAATAGAACCATCCACGGGTCTGATCCACGCCCTCTGAAATGAATTTTGCCGGGAACTGCTGCGCAAACAGATCCTGATTCTCGAACGGATAGTGATGCTGTGCAAACGGCATCGCACCGGAATCAAACCAGCAGTCGATAACTTCCGGCACACGCTTCATGGTCTTGCCGCAGTCCGGACAGGTAAAGGTCACTTCATCGATATACGGGCGGTGAAGTTCGACCTCCGCAGCCTTCGGATCGCCGCTTTTCTCTGCAAGCTCCGCGCGGCTGCCGATGGACTCCTGATGTCCGCAGCCCTCGCACTCCCAGATATTTAACGGAGTTCCCCAGTAACGGTTACGGGAAATACCCCAGTCCTGAATATTCTCAAGCCAGTCACCGAAACGTCCTTTTCCGATGGATTCCGGAATCCAGTTGACCGTATTGTTGTTGCGGATCATATCGTCCTTCACAGCGGTCATCTTGATGAACCAGGACTCTCTCGCATAGTAGATGAGCGGGGTATCGCATCTCCAGCAGTGCGGATACTCATGCTCGAACTTCGGCGCGTCGAAAAGCTTGCCCTGTGCCTCCAGATCCTTCAACACCTCCGGGTCTGCTTTTTTCACGAAAATGCCGGCATACGGCGTCTCCTTGGTCAGTTCACCCTTTCCGTCTACAAACTGCACGAACGGCAGGTCATATTTTCTGCCGACATTCGCATCGTCCTCACCAAATGCAGGAGCGATGTGAACGATTCCGGTACCGTCTGACATCGTAACGTAGGTGTCGCAGGTCACGAAAAAGCCCTTCTTGTGCTGTCTGTCCGCCACTTCTTTTGCGCAGGCGTACAGCGGCTCATACTCCTTGTGCTCAAGCTCGCTTCCCTTATAGGTCTCAAGCACCTCGTAAGCCTTTACCTCCGGCGTATCCGGCTCGCCGTCCTTGCCCTTTTCGGCTGGTGTTCCAAGCCGTCCGAGCACCTTATCAAGCAGTGCCTCCGCCATATAATAGGTATAACCGTCGGCTGCCTTTACCTTGCAGTAGGTATCCTCCGGGTTCACGCAGAGTGCCACATTGGACGGAAGTGTCCACGGCGTCGTGGTCCATGCGAGGAAGTAGGCATCCTCTCCGACAACCTTGAAACGAACCACAGCGGAACGCTCCTTGACCGTCTTATATCCCTGCGCCACCTCCTGTGAGGAAAGCGGAGTTCCGCAGCGCGGGCAGTACGGAACAATCTTAAAGCCCTTGTATAGAAGCTTCTTGTCCCAGATCTGCTTTAACGCCCACCACTCGGACTCGATGAAATTGTTGTCATAGGTAATATATGGGTTCTCCATATCTGCCCAGAAACCGACGATGTCGGAGAAATCCTCCCACATGCCCTTGTACTCCCACACGGATTCCTTACATTTTTTAATGAACGGCTCGATTCCGTACTCCTCGATCTGCTCCTTGCCGTTTAAGCCGAGCATCTTCTCCACGCCGAGCTCTACCGGCAGTCCGTGTGTATCCCATCCGGCTTTACGCGGCACATATTTTCCCTTCATTGCCTGAAATCTCGGGATCATATCCTTGATCGTACGCGTCTCCACATGACCGATATGCGGCTTGCCGTTGGCGGTTGGTGGTCCGTCATAGAACGTGTAAGTCTCGCCCTGCTTGCGCTGCTCCATACTTTTCTTGAAGATGTCATTGTCTTTCCAGAACTCTCTTACCTGCTTTTCTCTGTCCACAAAATTCAGGTTCGTGTCTACTTTGTTATACATTTTTTCCTCCAAAATAAAACATTTAAGGCTCCCGTCCTGTAAATAGGACGAGAGCCTTTATCGTTATACCACCTAATTACATTGTACACAAACTTCTCCACGCACAGAAACCCTGGGTGTGCTTCTGCAGCTTGAAAAAATCTCATCCGGAGAAAATCTGGATACCCGTTCCCTTTAACGCAGGAAAAGCGTCAGCGCCTACCGTACTGCCTTCCTGTCTGACACAGGCTCTGCTGTGCCACATCTGCGGCTGCATTTCGGGCTGCGGCTTGGAAGGGATCTTCGTCTGCGGCTTACTCGCACCGGCTCTCACCGCCCCGGCTCGCTTTGCCTTTCATCCACAGCTTACTGTCTTCGTCACTGCCTTTGTCAACTATGTGTAAGTATAAGCCTTGCAAGCCCGCATTGTCAAGGTCTGAAATGCCGTTTCCCTGCCCTCCGGTTCTGCTCCAATTGCGGTCTTCCGCTTCTGCTTCACTTGCGTTCTTCCGGCTCTGCTTCACTTGCATTCTTCCGGCTCTGCTCCAATTGCTGCCCTCCGGCTCTGCAGACTCTGCGTCTGTGCTATCTCCGCTTTGCAATCGTCGAAAAAAAACGCTCCTTGATCTGGTCGATCAAAATGACCGCCTTACCGTCCGAACCGGTAAACGGTACAAAGCCACCTGCCATCGCAGCATGCCCGCCGCCGTTTCCGATCCCCTGCAGCGCCTCCGCCGTGATCTTGCCGGCGTCGAGAGAAGATTTTTCACTCCGGACGGACAGTTTGATGCCATCCCCTCTCCTTGAGTACACCACGGAAAAAGAAACCTCCACCAGCGCCAGCATAAAGTCAGAGACACTCGCGATCAATGCCTCCGGGCAGTCCTCCCCCGTATCGGCAAAGCTGATATTATCGTACACCTCAATGCTGGAAATCGCCTTGGAATACGCCACCAGATCCTCAAAACACAGGTTGCTGTTCTCCAGTGTGTGGATCTCCTCATAATCACAGTCATCGTACATCCGATAGAGCATCTCGATATCGAGCTTTGACACGCCGCGTGAAAGATTGTGCGTGTCAATGCGGATGCCGTATGTCAGTGCTGTTGCGATCTTTTTATCCATCGCAATGTCATTTTCCATAAAATACTGCGCGATCATCGTTGCGCACGCCCCGACCTCGGGGCGGATGTCCTGAAACCGGTACTGACACTTATCATTGTAAGGATGATGGTCGATGCAGATGATCTCATCTCCCGTAATATTGATGATGTTGGAATTGCCCTTCTGGGAATCCACCAGTATCACTTCGTCCTCATCCGTCAGCACCTCGGTCAGATCCTCCACATTCAACAGTTCAATGTCGAGAATCTCACACAGCCGGCCGGTACCGTACCGGTCGATCTTGCCCTTATAACAGATACTCGCCTCGATACCCCCGGTTGCAAGAAGCCGCTTCAGACCGTATGCACTTGCAATCGCATCCGGATCCGGGAAATTATGGGTCTGTATATAGACATGCTGTCTGTTGATCTGCTGTAGTAATTCTTCAAACTTTGTCATGCTTTCTCTCTCCTGCATGCGGCTGCCGGCTCACATGGTTCCGGCGCTCTGTTCTCTGGCTGCCCGGTGCTGCCGGCTCACATGGTCCAAGCGCTCTGCGTTTTGCTCGCCGATGAAATATCAAAGGTTTTTAAGTCTGCAAAGATTTTCAGTTCCGGGACCGGCTCCGCAATCTCTCCGAATCCGTATGCTGCGTGGATAAACCCGACTCCTGCCGCCCGGCTCGCATCATAATCTCCCTGAATGTCTCCGACATAGACCGCCTCATCCAGCCGGTTCCGCTCTACGACCAGCCGGATATTTTCTCCCTTCTGCCGCAGATTATTGCCGTAACACTCCATATCCTCCACCAGTTCCCACAGATCGTAGTGGTCAAGGAATGCCTCGATATATCCTTTCTGGCAGTTGCTGACAATCGAGAGATGATAACCGTCCCGCTTCAGCGCCGCGAGCGTCTGCGGCACCTGATCGTAGAGTATGCCCCCATGCTCCCGCAGATAATCATTTTCCACCTGACAGCATTCCTTTAGGAGCAGTCTCCGTTTTTCTTCGGGGAATTCCGCAAAGAGGATATCGGCGATTACGTCCATCGTTTTTCCCATTACCCCCTGAATGTCCTGCGTTGTCAGTTCTTTCTCCCTGACCCCGTACTGCCGGATTGCCACATTCCAGGACTTCGCCACATTCTCTGCGGAATCCCACAGGGTTCCGTCCATGTCAAATATGATTCCACGTTTCATGACATCATCTCCCGTTCTATCTCTTTTGCCTAGGCTTCCTCGGAAAGTCCATACAGTCTCGTGTATTTTTTCTTCATGTAGCGCACGAGCGGCTGCGCGGACACTTCTTTTCCACACACTGCCGCGATCACCTCTTTCGGTGTCCGCGTGCTTCCATACCAGTGAATCTTCTCATTGAGCCATTTTGTGATCTCACCGATTCTGCCGTCTGTCAGGATCTCATCCACAGAACCGAGTTCTTCCTCTAGCTTCTCCAGATACATGCCGTCATAGATGCTGCCCAGCAGATAGGACGGGAAATACCCAAACGAGCCGTCCGACCAATGTACATCCTGCAAGATGCCTTCGGCGTCATTTTCCGGAGTGATATGCAAGTATTCCTGCATTTTCTGATTCCAGAGCTCCGGAAGTTTTTCCACCGGCACATGATCGTAGAAAATCGCTTTTTCCATCTCATAACGCAATATAATATGGAAGCAATACGTTACCTCATCCGCCTCGGTGCGCACCATACTGTTCTCCACGCGGTTGATTTCACGCTCAAACGCTTCGAGTGTCACATTCTTAAACTGTGGAAGCAATTCTCCCAGTTTTTCATAGATCGGCTTCCAGAAATTGATATTTCTTCCGAGAATATTCTCATAAAAGCGCGACTGGCTCTCATGCACCCCCATATAGCAGCAGCTGCCCGCCACCGTATTGTCGTATTCCGGGTTGACATTCTGTTCAAAAATCGCATGTCCGCCCTCATGAATCGCAGAAAACATGGCGCTGAGCGGCTCCGTCTCATAGTAGTGGTTCGTCACACGCACATCCTTTGAAGAAAAATTCGTCGTAAACGGATGCTCCGTCTCCCCGACCGCTCCCGCATCCCTGCGGAATCCGATGTAATCAAGCAGCAGCCACTGTACCCTGCGCTGTGCGTCCGGATCAGCATAGGCATGAAATGTCGGATTTTCCGGCATTTTCTTTGCAGTAATCTGCTCTACTAACGGTATCAGTTCCGTCTTCACTTCCTCAAACAGCCGGTCGATCGTTGCCTGATCCATGCCCTCCTCGCACTGTTCCAGAAGTGCGTCATACACATCCTTTCCCGGATCTGTATAGCCGATTACCTGCTTCGTCATCTCAATCATATTCCGGAGGTGCGGTGCATAAATGGAAAAGTCCGATGCATTTTTTGCTTCTTCCCATGCATTTCCGGATTCCGCCGCTGCCCGCACAAACGCCTCATATAAATCCGCCGGTATTCTTTTATTGCGGTCGTAATCGCGCTTCATGCGTTTTACAATGAATCTCCATGTGTCATCTAACGCATCATATTCCGCAGGCTGCGCCAGTTTCTCCAGAAATTCTCCCAGTTTCTCCGATGTCCCCATCTCAAAGCTCTTCGTGGAAAAATAGGTCAGCGCATCCACATGCGCCGCCTGCCCAAGCTTCGGCACTGTCGTCTGCATATCCCACTGCAATAATCCTGTCACATGATCATACTGATTCATTTCTTTTAAATATTCTTTAAATTCTTCTAATAATCTACTCATCTTATCTCCTGATTTTTTCTTTATTCCGCCGGCATACCGTTAATGATTTATCGCGGATTCCTTCTCATGACCGTTGCTTTCCCATACACCTCCAGCCGCTCTTTGACGCATACTTTCCATGTCTGCGGGTCTTACCCTGCGAACCTGCCAGCACTCGTTTTGTCACGCTGATTTTGAGTTCCGGCAAAAGTCCATAAACAGCTGCTTTCTGCGCATCCATATCTCGGCGATGCTCTTCTGCACATCCGATATTCCGTGGAACTTCCGGGAGGCATCCGCTAGGATTCATTTTCCCTTGTTTCTGCACTGCTTTCTGTGCATCCAATGTTCCGTGGAACTTCCGGGAGGCATCTGTCAGCATTCATTTTATCATATCTTACATAGACTGTCACGAATTATGTCGGGTGACGAAAAGCCAGGGGAGATGATACTGGCGGGGATGGAAATCTGATAGAATCCTGAGCCTCACAGGTCTGGGAGTATATTTTTTTCTCTCCAAACCCGTTTTTCTTCCTTGAGCGGGTCTGAGAGCGTATTTTTCTTTCCTCAGACCCGGTTTCCGGGTTTGACTGCCCAAAATGATTGACATAATTTTTATTTCCCGGGTCTGGCTGCTTATTTTCACATCTCCAGACCCGGTTTTCTTCCTTAGGCGGGTCTGGAAGCGTATTTTTCTTTTCCCAGACCCGGTGTCCGGGCTTGACTGTTCAAAATAGTTGACATAATTTCAATCCCCGGGTCTAATTACTTATTTTTCTCTTTCCAGACCCGGCTTCACACAAAAACAATTCAAACAAGTTTACGTAATTTCATCTCATGGGTCTGAGCGCACCTTTTCTCCACTCCAGACCCGCAAAACATCTTTAGCACTGTTTCTAAAGCATATCCCACAAAAATATAGCTTTCTTCTAATATTATAGCTTCCTTCTAACCCGCAAAAATGATACGATAAGAGCGCAACCCATTGATTTTTCTGACATTTAGCACAGGTCTGCCGCACTACCGCACCGGCAGCCAGAAAGGCGGTTCCATTGAAACATTTTCTCCGATTGACCGACTATACCAAAGCTGACATTTACGAAATCTTCCATATCACCGATGAGATCCTGGAGGGGCACTATCAGAATCTGCTGCAGGGCAAAAGCGTCGTTTTATTTTTCCCGGAATCCAGCATCCGCACAAGGGTCACGTTTGAGAAGGGCATCGCGCTTTTGGGCGGTCAGCCGATTTTGTTTCCAAGTTCCGCTCTCGACAAAAAGGAAGATTTGCAAGACGTCGTCGGCTACCTCAACAACTGGGCCAATCTGCTTGTCGTCCGCCACCGGGATATGGCCGCTTTGGAAAAAATCGCTACATCTGCATCCGTACCTGTCATCAATGCGCTGACCGACGTAAATCATCCCTGTGAAATGGTTGCAGATCTGTATGCGCTCTCAAAAATACGGAATGATTTTACCAAGGATCACTTTCTGTTCTGCGGTGTCACAGGAAATATCGGGCTGGCTTGGAAGGAAGCCTCCGAAGTGATGGGCTTTTCGCTGGAGCAGTGCTGTATTCCGGGATATGAGATGGATGGCGTGCCCTCGCATCACTGCATCCGCGACGCCATCCGTGGAAAAGACATCATCTGCACCGACTCACTGCCGGCCGACCTTCTTTCCGCCTCCCGCGGCTGCACCGTCGATCTTGCTGCCATGAAGCTGGCAAACGAGGGTGCCATCTTAAATCCCTGCCCGCCTTTTTACCGCGGCGAGGAAGTCTCAAACGACGTCATCGACTCCGACTATTTCGTCGGATATGAATTTAAAAAACATCTGCTCACCGTCCAGCAGGCAATCATGGTGTACTGCTTAACACACTAAACTTTTCATATAACGCATTAAGCTTTTCATTTTTTGACATAACACAATATTTTCTGCAAGAAAAAATCCTGTTTTGCAGGATTCTCCGCCTGCGGCGGGTTGCTCTAGCGATATAATTCCACTCCGACGCAGTGCGATCCTGCCCGGAGGGCTTTTTCATTCATAGGACGTAATTTCCTATGAATAAAAAAACTCCCGTTCGTGTGATACCTCTCTTTTCCACAGCACTCTGTAGAAAATACCGGCATCCCACGAACGGGAGCTTCCTGTTTCTTTCTATTCTACTTTACCTCTCTACTTTACCTCATCGATCGCGCGTCCGATGTCATGGCGCATGTACTTATTCGCAAAATCAACCCACTCTGTTGCCTCGTATGCTTTTGCGCGCGCCTCCTTTAAATCTTTTCCGGTCGCCGTAATGCCGAGCACACGCCCGCCGTTCGTGACGATCGTACCGTTCTCGTCGAACTTTGTTCCGGCATGGAAGCAGAAATAGTCGTCCTTTCCGTCGAACTTTTCAAGTCCTGTGATCGGAAATCCCTTCTCATAGGACACCGGATAACCGTCGGATGCAAGCACCACACATACCGCCGCATTGTCTTCAAACTGAAGGTCGATCGTATCCAGCTTTCCATCGACGCATGCCTCCATCACATCAATGATGTCATTCTTCATGCGTGGGAGCACCACCTGTGCCTCCGGATCACCAAAACGCGCATTATACTCAAGCACCTTCGGTCCGTCCTCCGTCAGCATCAGACCGAAGAAAATAACGCCAGTAAACGGTCTTCCCTCCGCCGCCATCGCATCCACAGTCGCCTGATAGATGTGCTTTTGGCAGAACTCGTCCACTTCCTTTGTGTAGAACGGGCTCGGGGAAAAATTGCCCATGCCGCCGGTGTTGAGACCCTGATCGCCGTCCTTTGCGCGCTTGTGATCCTGCGCTGAGGACATGATCTTGATCGTCTTGCCGTCCACGTAGGAAAGCACCGATACCTCGCGTCCGGTCATGAACTCCTCCACGACCATCGTATTTCCCGCGGAGCCGAACTTCTTGTCCTCCATGATCTCCTTAACACCCGCCTTTGCCTCCTCGAGCGTATTGCAGATCAAAACACCCTTTCCGAGCGCCAGTCCGTCCGCCTTCAATACGATCGGCATCTTCGCCGTCTCCAGATAAGTAAGCGCATCCTCTGCAGATGTGAAATTCTCGTAGGCAGCCGTCGGAATGTGATATTTTTTCATCAGATCCTTGGAAAATGCCTTGGAGCCTTCAAGGATCGCCGCATTCTTCCGCGGTCCGAATACCTTTAAGCCCTCCGCCTCAAACACATCCACAATTCCGCCAACGAGCGGATCGTCCATGCCGACGATTGTAAAATCAACTGCATGCTCCTTCGCAAACGCCACCAGTTTGTCGAACTCCATCGCTCCGATCGCAACACATTCTGCAAGCGATGCAATTCCCGCGTTTCCCGGCGCACAGTAGATCTTATCCACGCGCGGGCTCTTTGCCACACTCGTCACGATCGCATGCTCACGTCCGCCGCTTCCAACTACCAATACCTTCATATCCGCTTCCTCCTGCACTCTGTCACCCATACGCTTATTTCTCAACTGTCACATGTCCGTTTGCAACTGACACTCTGCCGTTTGCAATCAGATCGATCGCCTGTGGAAGAATGATCCACTCTGCCTGCTCCATCACACGGCGCTGCAAAATCTCCGGGGTATCTCCCTCTTCGACCGCCACCGGCTTCTGCAAAATGATCGGTCCCGTATCCGTTCCCTCATCCACAAAATGAACCGTTGCCCCCGTAACTTTCACACCGCGCGCAAGCGCTCCCTCGTGCACCTTCAGCCCGTAAAAGCCCTTGCCGCAGAAAGACGGGATCAGTGACGGATGAATATTGATGATCCGGTTGCGGTAGCGCGCGATCATCTGCTCCGGAATTACAACAAGAAATCCCGCCAGCACCACCAGATCCACCTGATAGCTGTCAAGCTTCGCCAGAAACGCTTCATTGAATGCCGCACGGCTCTCATAATCCTTCGGGGAAATGCAAAGTGCCTCAATGCCGTGCCCTTTCGCGCGCTCCAACGCATACGCTCCGGGATTGTTGCTGATCACAACGTCTACCCGGGCGTTTGTGATTCTGCCCTCATCGATGGCGTCTAAGATTGCCTGCAGATTCGTGCCGCCTCCGGACACCAGTACCGCTACTTTTAGCATAAGGTTACTCCTTTTTCACCATCCTTGATCTCGCCGACGATATACGGTGTGTCTCCTGCCGCCTTCATTGCCGCGATCGTCTTGTCCACGTCCGCCGGATCCACTGCCACGATCATGCCGATACCCATATTGTAGGTATTGTACATCATCTGCTCCTCGACTTTGCCCTCACGCGCCATCATCTGAAAGATCGCCGGAACTTCGTAGCTGTCCTTCCGGATAACCGCATGCTTTCCCTCCGGAAGCATACGCGGGATATTCTCATAGAAACCACCGCCTGTGATATGGCTGCATGCTTTTACGCGGACGCCCGCTTCCTTCACCTCACGGAGTGCCTTCACGTAAATTCTGGTCGGAGCTAAAAGCGCCTCGCCAAGTGTTTTGCCAAGCTCCTCATGATAGGTATTTAACGTATCCGCATCCATGGAGAAAATCTTTCTCACCAGAGAGAATCCATTGGAATGAACGCCGGAGCTTGCCATACCGATCAAAACATCGCCCGCCGCAAGATCAGCTCCCGTAATAATGTCCTTCTCATCCACGATACCAACGGAAAAACCGGCCAGATCGTACTCATCCTCCGGCATCAGCCCCGGATGTTCTGCCGTCTCACCGCCGATCAACGCACAGCCTGCCTGCTTGCAGCCCTCCGCCACACCGGACACGATCGTCGCAATCTTCTCCGGATAGTTCTTGCCACAGGCAATATAGTCAAGGAAAAACAGCGGCTCGCCGCCGGCACATGCAATATCGTTCACACACATGGCAACACAGTCAATACCGATCGTGTCATGCTTGTCCAGTAAAAATGCCAGTTTTACCTTCGTTCCGCAGCCGTCTGTGCCGGATACTAACGTAGGCTTCTCCATATTCTTAAAGCTCTCCATGGAGAACGCACCGGAAAATCCGCCAAGTCCGCCAAGCACCTCCGGGCGCATGGTTCCCTTCACATACTTTTTCATGAGTTCTACAGACTTGTATCCTGCCTCGATATCCACACCGGAATTCTTGTAATCCATCCTATTTTCCTCCTATATGCTTGTCTGTTGTCTATCCAACGCAACACGGGCGACTTTTTGCAAAATCATCCGTTCCTGTTCCTAGTAATTCTGATATCCCACTTCCTGCAGTCTGGCATCCTTCGCCTGCACCTGCTCTTTTAATTCTTTGGAATATTCTTTTAATTTTTGCAAAATTGCATCATCTGATGTTGCCAGAATCTTTGCTGCAAGTAATCCTGCATTTGCACCGCCGTTGATCGCCACTGTGGCAACCGGAATGCCGGACGGCATCTGTACGATGGAGTACAGGGAGTCGCGTCCGCCGAGGGACGTGGTGTGCATCGGGATACCGATGACCGGCATCGGGAAGATCGCCGCGCACATTCCCGGAAGATGCGCCGCCATGCCCGCGCCTGCGATAATGACCTTAAAGCCTTTCGCCTCTGCGCTCTTTGCATACTCGAAAAATACATCCGGCTCACGGTGTGCCGAGATAATCGTCATCTCATAGTCAATTCCAAGCTTCTCTAAAATGTCGGCAGCCTTTGCCATTACCGGCATATCGGAATCACTGCCCATCACAATACCTACTTTTGCCATATTGCTCCTCATTTCTGCGCACATTCTGCCATACCGGGTTCGTGCCGGGTGCGCCGGGGCACGAATCCTGCGCGCGGAACCGAATCCTTCCCATGCGCCAGTTTCTCAATCTGCTCTTAGTATAGCGTCCGCGCATTTAGAAGTCCAATTAACACTTTTTATGTAATTTATAAATACAGCTAATATAAGTATCTATCCCGCCCGGCTCACCTTCCTACCTGTCCAGCGGTCCGTTCAACGCCTCCGTTCCGGCAAGCACAAAACGTCCGTCCGCGATGATATCCTCTGTCGTACCGTCCTTCCGGATCACAGTGATCTTATCCAGCTCGTCGTACGGAATCGTAATATCGGTGTGGCAGTTTAAATATGCCTTTTCCGGATTCTCATGGCGCTGCGCCGATACCGTATTCTCCCGCGCTACAATCGCTTTTCCATCCGGATTGTAAGAGAGGTTGTCCTCCTCATGGCTGTAGCAGGTGTCCCCCACCGCAAAGTGCGGGCCGGTCTTCTCCGCAATCAGAATCGGCAGTTTGTCCGCAATGTCATAGTCGCGCGCCATCCGGTATGCCGTCGTGTTCGTGCCGATTGCAAATTCTCCCATCGGCAGCGTCTCATGGTGCATCAGCACATTGTCGCGGATATAGTTTTTGTTCTCCGCCTCATCCTCGAAATTGGTGCAGGTGTATTTTTCCACCATGCCGTCCTTAAAATCGATCTCCAGATTCTTGTAATTCAGACCGTTCAGATATACCTGTCCGACATGCAGCTTTCCGTTCGTTCCCTCAAGCACCGGCGATGTAAACACCTCGCCCACCGGAATATTCACGTCCGCCACACAGTTCTCAAATGCGGTCTCCCCTTCGGGATTCCGAAGTTTCCAGATGTTGACATATAAGTCGGTCTTATTGGCTCCTTTTCCGGTGATGTGCACGCGGTCCGCCTGATCGAGCACGTCGATTATCTTCTGCTGCATGTTGCGGTAGAGCATGTAATCTAACGTATTGATCTTCACCGTCTCCGCAAAAATCTCCTCAAAACGTGTGCCGATCGACGGAAGCGGGTAGGCAATGATCGTAAAACTGCGCTCCTCCCCCTTGATGTACTGGTTCGTGATCTGTCCGCGCTGGCTCATCTCATACACACAGAGCTGCTGCTGTTTTTCACCGTAACGGAATGCCTCTTTTTTTGTCTCCGGAGAAAAAGGTTCTTCTCCGAACACCTCAATCACCGCCGGCCCCGCCATGCCGTTCGCATGTACTTTTTCTTCCTCAAATGCGTTTTTCCACGTCTCGAGTCCGCGCTCCACGTACGCCTTGTCAAGATAGTACGCGCGATCCTCCCTGTGATCGTAGTCATACTGCTTGTTGGCTGCCGTTCCCGAAGCCAGCATGGTCACTTCAAGTCCCATTTTTTCAAAATTGCACACTGCTGCACGCACCATACGCTCGAAGCCAATCGGATACCGTACCTGCGCCGCCGTCTTTTTGGACAGATCCTTGCCCGTCGTCTCAAAACCGATCCGGTAGCCTTCCGTGTATGTGTCCGCCATCGCCTGGATATCCGCCTCCGGCAGTGTATTTAAATAAGCGGCAATCTGTCTCTCATTCTCCCCGATATAAGCGCCGTAGCGGTAAAGGTAACGCAGATCCGACAGATCCGCCTGCATCACGATCTCCTTTTCAAAATCCTCCGCAGGATTCACAAGACGCCGCACCGACCGCTCGTCAAAAATCTCCCGATAATCATGAAAATACCAGTACAAAATCTGCTGCACTTCTTTTTCCTGCGGCAGGGCATCTGCTGCTGCGCCTTCAAAGCAGTTGTAGACCTCCACAAACAGCTCCATCGCGATCGTAAGCTGCATCAGATTTCCGCGGAAAACCTCCCCGCATGCCGTCCGAAGATGTGCCGCAAGAAGCGAGAGCGCTCCGCCGAACGTCTCTCCCAGACGTGCAGCGGCGTAGGCCGGATTCGCATAGCTGTGCCCGTAGGCTTCCGGCAGGATCTCCCCGTAGAGCGCCTCATTGTCCGTCTCACATTCCTCCATGCTCCGCGCCGCAAGACTGCCGCTTTTTCCTTTTTCATACAGTGCACGAAGGCTCTGTAAATATGCGGCATTTGTCCGGAAATACTCCGCAAACGGCTCCGGCGCCTGCGCCGCCTCTGCAATCTCTACAATCCGTTCCGCTACCAGTTCATAGCGCTCCGCCGCCAGTTCATTTGTCTCCTTGTAACATTCCTGATATCCCAAATCAATTCCTCCTCACAAACAATAAATCCCGCGCCATTGCGGGATTTGTATTACCTTATGAAAACGTCAGCCATGCCTGAACACAAATCCATCCGGATTACGGCTGGAGACGTCCTTTTTTTACATTTTCCTCAATGAGCGACTTTGCATACGCCCACAGTTCCTCGGATCCCTCATGTGTTCTGCTGTTGCGCGCAAGCACCTGAGACTCCCTGACGCCGTGTTCCACCCAGGATTTGCCGTCCGAAGCATTGTTCAGAAGAAGCGGCTGTACCTTGTCCAGCATATTGGCAAACTTCGCCTCCGCCGTCTTCATCGCCTCAAACTCATCCCACAGACCGCGGTACTCCATGCGCTGTGCATCCGGAAGCAGCCCGAAAATACGGTCCGCCGCCTTCAACTCGCGCTCCCGCTTGGTCTTATTGCCCTCGGTATCGTATGCGTAGGTATCCCCGGCGTCGATCTCAATCACATCGTGAAGCAGCACCATCTTCATCGTCTTTAACACATCGATCTTCTCGTTCGCATAATCCGCAAACACAAACGCCATCAGCGCCAGATGCCAGGAATGTTCCGCGTCATTTTCCTTGCGGCTTCCATCTGACAGATAAGTCTGTCTTGTTATCTTTTTTATCTTGTCCAGCTCCATGATAAAAGCCATCTGTTTCTCAAAATCCGTCATATTCTTCTCCTATGCCAAAAAGCCGATCACGTACAGCGCCACCCAGATTCCGGTAATCAGAAGCGCGCAGAGCGTCGAAAGATACGGGAACAGCTTAAAGGAATTCTCTTCACCAAGACTCTTCACCGCCAGAACGAGTGCACAGATGCCGATCAGCATCGACGTCACTCCCGCACTTCCCAGATACATGCTCCCGTTCCCGCGGCTGTCAAAAGAACTGACCACCGCCGCCACCAGTATCCCGATGGAAATAATCGACAAAAAAAGCGCTGCCACACCCCTCTTTGAGTGTGTCTTCTCTGTAAATCTGTATCCGTTTCTATGTCGTCTCGCCACTTTCTTTTCCTCTCTGATTTCTCTGATGATAATAACGCACAAACAGGCGATACAGACCGTAGCCCGCCATACCGCCCAGCGTATTTAATAGGAGATCGTCCACATCAAAGCTTCCGACCCGAAAGACAAGCTGCAGCAGTTCTACCAGAAGGCTCAGTTCAAAACTGTAAAATGCCGTCCGCCAGAATTTCTTGCACCTGCCTGAAAAAACGGGCAGAAAAAATCCAAACGGCAGAAACGCCGCCACATTTCCCAAAATATTGAGCAGTACGGCTTTCATACCAAGGACTCTCCAGTATTTTACAAAACGCGCGATCTCCTTCAGCGGAACGAGATTGTAATGATATGCCCGCTCGCTGTAGGTGCGCCCCATCTCCTCCGAAAAGAACAGAAAATAAAACAGCACCACAAAATAAATCAGAAATAAAATTCCTGCTGCAAGACGATGCCCTCTCTTAGTTGCAGCCATACTGCTTATAGTAGTCGTCAATGGCAGCTTTGATGGTATCGTCAATCACAACGCGTCCCTGGCATGTGCGGTTGTACAGATGCTCTACCACCTCTTCCATGGTAACGATCGCATTCGTCTCAAATCCATACTTTTCGCGGATCTCCTCCAATGCGCTCTTCTCGCCGCCAAGCCCCTTTTCCATGCGGTTTAAGGATACCATCAGCCCCACGATCGTGACGTCTGCCGCTCCTCTCACCTTCGGAACCGTCTCCTCCATGGATTTGCCGGAAGTCGTGACGTCCTCAATCATGACCACGCGGTCGCCGTCTTTTAACTTACTGCCGAGGAAGCTTCCCTTATCTGCCCCGTGATCCTTCTCCTCCTTGCGGTCAGAGCAGTAGCGCACCTCCTTGCCATACAGATTGTGAAACGCCACCGCAGTCACAACGCTGATCGGAATTCCCTTGTATGCCGGTCCAAACAGCACATCAAAATCATCCCCGTAGGTCTCATGAATCGCTCTGGCATAATACTCTCCCAGACGCATCAGCTGGGATCCGGTCACATAAGCCCCCGCATTCATAAAAAACGGGGATTTCCTGCCGCTTTTTAAGGTAAACTCCCCGAACTTGAGCACATCGCTCTCCACCATAAATTCAATAAACTCCTGCTTGTACTGCTCCATTCTATCTATATCCTCCTGTTATCCTAAGCCGTCTTTTGTTTTCGTTCTATTCTACTCTACCATAAAAAAAGGAGAACCGCAATGCGTCCCGGCAGCTTTCAGGATATCATCATCAGAAATATTGTAGCAAAACAGCAGAAAAATATCCGGAAAACAGCAATCCTTATAGAACGCTGTTTTCCGGATATGTTATTTATTGCATCTTCTCTGCTGCAACTATCCAATTCTTTTCCTGGAAAATCCCTCTGCCAAAAGTGTCATTCCAAGCATTAGAAGCAGGTACACGCCCGCATGGATGCCGGTGTCCCCGGTCTGTGGCGTGCCGGAACCTGCAGTCAGGATCTGTGCAGTCACAGATGCCGTGGTATCGCCGGCACCCTGGCTGCCTGTACCACCATTCTGGCTGTCCGTTCCCGGATTGTTTTCTGCCGCAACGTCCCGGTACACGATTACATACGTGGAAAAGCGGTCTGTCTCGAAAGAGACCGCTCCGTCTGCAAACGATGCATCCAACAGTTCTGCTGCTCCGTCATGAATGCGGATGATTTTATACTCTCTTGTTTTGGATGTATCTGTATTCTGCAATTCCTGCGGGATAACGGTCTTAATGCACATATTTCCCGCCGTAGCTGTCACTTCAGATGCATTGTCGGAGCCGATCCGCTTGAACAGCGTAATATCAAGAAGTTCTCCCACCGAATAATCTCCCAGTACATTCTGTATCAACTGTCGGTCGGTTGCGCTGATGCTCTGGCCAATATCTTTCGTACAGAGTGTCACCACAAGACTTTCTCCCGCGCAAATTCGCGCCTGCTCTGCCTCCGTCAGCCCAAGTGCCTGATACAGTGCCTCACTGCTCATTGCAAGAACCGTTCCCGGAGTACCGTCTGCTGTCTGACTCTCCGCAGTTACGCCTCCCTGCTGCATCTGCTCTCCGCTGTTATCCTGGTTCCCATTGTTGTCCTGGTTTCCATTGCTATCCTGATTCTCATTGTCATCCTGGTTTCCGCCATTGTCATCCTGGTTTCCATTGTTATCCTGGTCCCCATTGTTGTCCTGGTTTCCATTGTTGTCCTGATCCTGGGAATCATCCGAATCATTATCTCCGCCATCAGAATCTCCCACGCGGTACAAAAATACATCATCAATAGTTCCCCATGTTTCCAGTTCCGTAGTGGTAATACCGATTGTAATCTCTGCACTGCCGTTTTCCGGAACCTGAATGCCGGTAAGTTCCACTTTGTCCCAGCTCATCCAGCCAAGCAGCGATGCCGTGCCAGTCCTGGTTTCACCCGCGGCAGATGCACTTAAAGAAATCGTATAGGAATCCTCGGTTCCTGCACCTTCCACATTCATAAAGCACACATATTCTCCCGCCTTTAATCCGGTCACCGTCTGGCTGACCGTAATCCCATCTGCCAATGTACTCCATGCATCAAATTTTAATGCCTTGCTGCCGCGCTTTACATCCTTGGTATCAATTTTAATCAATCCATTGTCATCTCCAGAAACGGTCCAGCCATTCCCGTTGCCAAGCCCTGCCTCAAAATCTCCGTTGACCAGAAGATTTTCTGCCGGAAGAATCTCTACGTTACAGAGTGCTGCGAGTCCTGCTGCTGTTCCTGTCACTGTTGTACTTCCGATCGCACCAAGTGCAGCCACCTGCGCTGCATTCCATGTCACCTCTACTTCAGTGGTGGTTCCGTCATTATTCACAGCCGTTACGGTCTGCGGAAGCTCGTAGTCATCCCCCTGACAAAAAGTAACCGAAACACTCTTTGTCACGTCCGGGCGCACCGTCGTGGATGCACCGGTATCCACATACTTAAATACCCGAAGCGACTCCAGCGGATAACCATCGTGATCAAACAATGCCTGATTATCCCAGGAGCTTCCTCCATAGTAGCGTCCTGCATCCTCCGGATCATACTCATAGGAATAGCTTGCCGCCCACCCGGAACCGTAAGTCTCCCATTTCTGCTGATTCGATGCCAGAACTTCCGCCGCATCTGCTGCGTTTTCATCATATGTCTGTACCGGAATCCATGCCGGTTCCCAATAGAACATGCCGATCCCGTTTGTGGTATTGGAGATTGTCTCCATCACACTGCTGACGGAGTCTGCCTGTCCCTGTACGGAAATATTGTAATTTAGGTCAAGGGAAGATGCCTTATCCGCCCTCACATTATTCTCATGACCGTCCCCATCCTCAAACGTATATGCATAGGATGTCTCCGCCACCATCACCTTTTTGCCATAATTCTTCGCAATGCTTCCAAGAACCGACTGCAGATTGGAAAGTGTTCCGTGCCAGAACGGATAATATGAGGTGGCAAACACATCATAATCCACGCCGTAGGTGTCGAGATTGGCCGCAATCGCAGACTGCACACCTGTGTTCGGCTCGGTAAAATGCAGTGCCACCATCACCTCGCTGCCGTCTGCAATATCACCGTACATGGCATCCTCATAGGCACGCACAGCCGAAGCCCCTGCATTGTAGATCCTGGCTCGGTTCTCCCATGTGGACTCGCCGCAGATTCCGTTATTTGTCTCATTTCCGATCTGAACCATACCTACATCAACGCCCGCATCATGCAGTTCTGTAAGCGCATTCAATGTATAACTGTATACTTCTGCCGTCTTCTCATCCAGATTCATGGCTGCCCATGCTTTCGGCACTTTCTGCTTTGCCGGATCTGCCCAGAAATCCGAATAGTGAAAATCGATCAGCACTCTAAGTCCAGCATCTGTCGCCAACTTCCCGAGTACCTGTGCTTTTCCGAGATCATTATTTCCACCGCCGTACCCATGACCGTCTGCATCATATGGGTCGTTCCACACGCGGATACGCACCCAGCTGACGCCGGATTCTTTCAGCAGTGTAAAAAATCCTGCATCATCCAGTGCATTGCCCTCAAAGTCATGATATACCACACCACTTTCCGTCTCGGAAATGTAACTGGAAATGTCCACACCCTTAATAAAATCCTCCGGCAGATCCAACTGATTTACAAAAATAGATGTCTCCACAATACTTGCCAATACCAGTGCATCCCTCGCCGCTGTTACCTTTTCCGTCATGGCGGTAATGTCACCAACCGTCAGCACATCTCCGTTCGTTTCGGCATTTTCCAAAAATGTATCTGCTTCTGAGAGCACCGTAAGCAGTGCCTCCCAGCTTTCCGCCGTGTAATCCGCTTCATTCAGTGTACGGCACTCCAAAACCAGACTTTTCAATTCCTCAAGCGCACTGCTCTTTTCCGCCTCGGTATCTTCCGCCGATATTTTTATCAGTGAAAAATCGTCCAGACATACCCAGGCATCGCTCTCTGCCTGAATCAGAAATCCAACTTTATAATCCGTCTGTGCCTCATCAACCGAGAAATCAAACGTAAACTGCGAAAAGCTGCTTCCCGCCGTATACGCTACAGAGGTATTGCTCTTTGATCCAAAATATCCCTGAATGGAAGTTCCATTCTGTATGTATCCGGTCACACGGTAATCTCCCGCAGCAAGCGACGCCACCTTCTGATACATGCTTACCATTCCCGCATTGGTATAATAAATGCCAAGACCGGCGCTGCTTCCGTTTGCCGCCGCCCATTTATTGTACGCAATCGCGCCGGAGCCAAGACAGTTCCAGGTAGCATCCTCCGTCTCCGTATCTCCAAACGTCCACGGCGAGGTATTTCCGTCGTACCAAAAATCCATTTTCCCAGCGTCATCCAGCGTAAGTTCGTCTCCCATAGTGCCGTCGCCAAACAGATTTTCCGCTTCCTCGCTGCTGTTTTGTTCCGAATCTGCATTCGACTCTTCCCCGTCATTCCTCTGAAGCGTCATCGTATCCAGGCAGACCCATGCTCCCGCGAGACTGTCAATCACCACTCCGACCGGATAATCCGTCTGCGGCTCATCCACGGAAAACGTTACCTCAAACATCTGGAAATCTTCTGTGATCGACACACTCTCAGATGTCAGTTGATCGGTGGAACCGGCAAACCCGTGCAGCGTACCTCCTGCTGAATTTGTCTCCTTCACATAACCGGTTATGATATAATCTCCCGCAGCAAGCGTGTCGATCGTCTCATACATGCCGACACTGCCGTCTGCCTTAAAATTGATTCCCAGACCGCTGTCCGTTCCATTTGCGGCCCACTGGTTGTAATCAATCGAATCCGCCGCCTCCCACGTTGCATCCGTGAAATACCATGTCCGGTCATCTGACCAGAAACTGCTGCCATCATCACCGAAATCTCCATCCGTAAACAGATTTGTCTCCTCTGCCTGCACCACTGCAAGCCCGGACACATCCATTCCTGTGAAAACCAGAGCCGCCGCCAGCATCGACGCTGCAGCTCTCTTCCATGCGCCCACTTTCATTTTCGATCTCTCCTTCTCTATAATCTCTCCCCGGACATCCTGCTGCCTACATCTGCCATTCTTCCTCACCTTTTCAGCAAATTGCGCAACCGTTTGTTCGTTTCTCATTATATCCCGTGTTCCTTTTTTCGTTCAATTGACAGTTTTTCCAGTTATTTCTTTCTGTTTTTATGCACATCGTACAATTTTATTGTTTTTGCTCTTTTTTTGATTCTTTCTAAATCTTTTGTATGACACTCTCAGTATGCGCAATTGCGCAACTATATTGTAGCGTAATTCTAGTGGATCATTTTTCTTCGTAGGACAGCTTTTCCTAGGAATCAAAAAACTGCCGGAAGGGATTGTCGCTCTAAGCATATCTTGCTTTGATAAGTAATATTATTAGAAACACACTCGAGAATTTCATGTAGAAATGCAGATGAAAATTCGGTTCAAAAAATGTGGAATTTCTAGCCAGCCGGATGTCTGCATCTTCGATGATCCGTGTCTTTCCAAGTTTGGAGCACTCCACGGACTGTGTCCGCAAATCATGAGACAATTTAAGAACTTTCGTGTGGCGCTTTTGCCGCTGCTGAATAAAACATAATCGCGCGAAGCCGATGTCTGAGTTGCCATCTGCCTTATTTTCAATAGCAGATGGCAGCGAGTTTCGGTTCGCGCGATTTTATAATGTCTGTGAAGCAGCGGCGTTAGTCGCCACTAGAAAGTTCGCCCATTGTCTCGGATTTGTCGGACATACTCCGGGAGTGTTCAAACGTGGAAGAGACACGGAATCCGATGCAGACATTCAGCTGGAAGAAATGCTCACATTTTTCTCCAACGAATTTCCAGCTGTATTTCTATCTGAAATCCCACAGTGTGTGTTTCTAATAATATTACTTATCCCCCAAAAGAGGTCTATGCTTATCGCGGCAACTCCTTCCGGCAGTTTTCTTACAGTCCGGCGCTCCGCTACTTCTCAGCTTCTCTTCCATACACTTCAATCTGCGTCAGCGCAGGGAACGGCGACGGGTCGTCCGCTTTTTTCAGCTTTTCCAAGGTCAGTTCTGTGATAACCCGCTCCTCGAATACGATCTCGTGCGGCTTTTCGCTTTTTTCCAGCTCTGCCACGACCTCGCTTCCATCCGAAAACCGGATTGTCACCTGCTTCCACCAGTTATCGTGCGGGAAATCCGCCCTTGTGTACAGACGGATACGGCTGACCGCCACCTTTCTGCCGAATTCCAGCTTCATATTCGCATCCTCGCGCCGGTTGATTCCCCACGATTCATACGGCCACTCTCCGTGCGCATCATTCACCGTGACACCGTCGATCGCGTTTCTGGCGGCGAACACCGCCTCCCCGCGCGTCTCCACATTCGCCGATGCATGCGGATAACAGTTGGTCTCCCCATGCTGGTCCATCACATTTTTTGCAAGATTCCTGCAGGAGCCGAAGCATGTCATATCCGCAAGCTTTGCGGTGATTAAATGCCGGTTCCCGGAAAATGTCTTGGGCGAGTAGGAAATCTTTCTCTCCCCGAACGGAATCCTGTAGTGGACATCCCCGGTCACATAGACGGTTGCCGCCCCGAGCGCATCATCCGCCATCAGTTCGTAGAAGGCATTTTTCGGGGAGATCTCAAAGATGATCTCATCTCCCTCCTCGTATTCTTTCGTGTAGACCAGTGCCGCCTCATCCTCTCCTCTGGCAACACTTAGGGTCATGCCATCCTTATTCTGTATCTTAATCGTTATCACTGCCATCTTTCCTCTCATCTCTCCATTCATACTGTGAAAAAACAAACGTCAGGATCTTCGCGTGTACATATGCGATTCCGCCGGCCGACACGAAAAGCAGCGGCCAGAACACAAACAGCACTGCCGTGATAAACAGTGCCGCGGATGTCAGCATCAGAAGCGTCCAGCCGAAGTTCTTAAACGCCATCACAAACGCAAGCGCAAGCGTCTTCTTTAAATCCGCGTCTGTCCATGCCAGCAGTGGGAACACATACAGGGCAACGAAGACAAAAATCACCGACAGCACCAGAAAAATCCAGAAAAACACCGTTCCGACGCCGCCTGCGAGGTGATAATAAAAATATAAATCCGCTCCGAAAAAGATTCCGAGCGCCAGCATTCCGATCCAGGCGATCGTCGCAGATTTAAAATTCTCCTTAAACGCCCTCACAAAATCTTCCCGGATGTAGCCCTCCTTGTTGGACGCTAACGTCATGGAGCAATAGCACAGTGCACACGTCGCCGCCCCGATTGTTACGACCGGCAGTGAAAAAAGCAGCCACAGACATGTCAGAAAAAACATATCCGTCACCTTTCCCATAAAACGCCAGACCGGATTGTCCATATCAAACATTTTTCCCATCGTCTTTCCTCCCTGTCTCTTCCTGCGAAATCATCGCTTTGTATTCCTCTGCCGAAAACGCGGCTGCCACCCCGGCGTTCTCCTCAAAGATCCACCGGAGCATCCCGACCGCCTGCTCCTTCCTCTCTGATCCGCTCACAATCCCGATCACCGGGTCTAAGAGCGTAATCCCGTACTGCTTCACAAACGCGGTATCTGTCAGTGTGATGCCGCATGCCACACCGTTTTTTTCATAGATGCGCGCCCCCAGCGCTTCACATGCCCCAGCGCCCAGCAGTTTCCTAAGATCAGCAAACGCATTCAGGTTACAGTAATAGTCAAACACATCTTTTTCCAGAATCATGAAGTCGAGCTCGTGCGCATACACGTACGTCGTGATCGTTGCGAGGGAATCCTGCGTATTGGCATCGGCGATCGGCGTCTGCCCCAGCGCGGCTGCATCCATGGTAAGCGCTGTGTCCACGACGACCTCCTCCCCGTTAGGATCGCCCCCGATCCCGGCGAGGATCGCCTCCTCCATCCGGGTTGTCACCGCATCGTCCTGCACATTGTTGACCACTTCTCCCATGAGAATCTGTGTCTTTTCTTTTTTCCCCATGGTGCCAGCGACATAGAGGACCGCTGCTGCGAGAACCACTGCAAAAATAACGATACCCTTATGATAAGTCCACCAGTGTTCCAGTTTTTTTCGCACCGCGCATCCTCCTTTTTGCTTCTCTCCTACCAGTTCAAAACGTCGCCCACCAGCACGTCCCCTGCCTTGTCAAAAACGATCACATTTCCGTAACCCATGCAGCCGTCTGCCTCCACGAGGTCGGTCGGCGAATTGACCTCCTGATGGCAGAGGATCACCACATATTCCTTTTCCCCTGCGGTAATCTTTAATGCCTCCGCCATCGTCTCCGGATAGTCTGTCTGCTTTAATGCCGAGCGCACCGGAAGCTTCTCAATCGAAAGCGGACGTCCCGGCTGTGCATCGATGACCGTGATAAGGCTGGTAAAGCCTTCTCCCTGCTTTGTCACCTTGCACACCGTATTTTCCTCTTCCACATTATAATGTCTTGCAATGTGGCCGCTCTTAAGCTCTGCCTTCACCTGCGCCGACACAAAATAAAAATCCGCTTCTGCCATTTTACCACGATAGGCCACACATGGGAACTTCTTTTCTCCCGGCGCATTTTGTGTCACCGTGCCGTGATTGTTAAAATGAAAATACTGCTGGTAGGTGTGACGATCCCCGGTGTACATCTCGTCCGCCAGAACATACAGATCCGGCTTTATGTAAACCACCTTCCGGTTCACATAGACACCGCCCGGAAGATCCATGTAGCCGAGCTGCCCCGCCTGTGCAAATTCCGCCAGCTTTGTGCACCGGAAATTCTCTTTGACCGGCTGGGAAAGCTTCGAGCACTCCCAGGAATCCTTGCAGACGGTAAACGGCAGATCATCCACCGTGATCGTATTGTGTCCCGACGGATCCTTGTACGAAAAACGCTTTGGTCCCGACACGTAGGTATACCTGCCGCCGTCCATCAGCACATCCTCGCCGTTAACAACCAGATCAATGTGCAGCTTATCGGAATGTCCGTGCCCCGCTCCCATCGTCCCGGAATGCAGATGCAGAAAATTGGCACGCTCCGACCAGTCCGACCGGAAATAGGTGTTCCCGCTGTGCTCCAGGAACAGCGATGTAAAGTCCGGTTTTCTGCGCGCCATCCCGGCGTATTCTTCCCCTGCTTTCATGCCGAGATCCCAGATACTCTCATAATCAAGACGGTCGAATCCACCAAACCGCAGCACCGGATTTAAAAACAGATACGCCGCCACGCTGATGCGGTCCCGCACATCCACATCGTCGCTGTCCCCCATCATCACGATGTGGTGATCCGGCTTTAACCACGCGACATCCGCCATTGCCATCTTCTCCGTCTGGCGCAGGATCACGTCCGGCAGTGCAATGTCGTTCCGCTTTGCCAGAAGGATCACGTCTAACAGGCAGTGCAGCACCTCGTTGTGATACATCGGCGACTGCTCCCAGTGCACGCCGTCCGGCATGATCTGCATCCGCACCTGCACCTCAAGATTCTTCACGGCAAACGCGATAAACTGCTTTGTCTTCTCGCTCTGCGGGAGACACACGCCGATCTCAAACAGCCCGTGATTCTCAATGACGCCCCAGTTACTCATATAGCGGTAAGCGGAATGACATTCCATGATGTGTTCCGCCTGCAGGATCATGCTGTCATAATATTTCTGTAAAAACGCTTCCGTGAGCGTCGGGCTGTCATGAAACAGCCAGATCGCCTTGCTCCAGTATTCCCCGCGGAAGCCGGTGTCTAGACTTCTCCACGGTCCCGCCGCATACTTCTCGTTCAGCGGGACATGATCGATCCAGTCCTCCGCAATCTCCATAAACGCTCTCGCATATTTCTCATCCCCTGTCATCTGATACGCCTGACCGAGCGTCATGAAAAAGCGGTGTCTGTTGAACTGCCAGACAAATTCCGGATCGTCTGCCGGCATATACGTCCAGTCGATCGCTCCGTCAAACTGTACCGGCTCGTCGGTCTGCTCCAGATCCCACTTTGAGTTAAACAGAAAATATTTTCGGCACACACCGTCCGCCACCGCAAGCGTCTGCGCGACATCTTCTGGAAATTGCTCCCTGCAGTACGCCCCGACCGCTTTTCCATCCTCACAGTAATAGTGTGATGCATCCCTGTCAAAAAATGCTTCTCTTTTCATCCTGCCATACCTTCCTTTTTCCCTTGTTACCAATACGGATTCCAGTCTTTTTTCAGCCGCATGAGCGCTTCCATGTAAAAATAGTCTCCCCAGATATTGCACTCGTCCACCCCGTAATGATTGCAGGTATTATACGGAGAGTGGTTGGAATAGGTGCTGTGTAACACCAGCCCGTTCGACTCTTTGGGATCTTTCACCGCGTATCCGTCGTACAGCGCCTTCATCAGCCGCTTTGCCGTTGCACGGTAAGCTTCCGCCTCATCCGGCTTTAGATATTTTGCCATCTCAAGCATTCCGCATGCCGCGATCGACGCCGAGGAGGAATCTCTCGGCTGATCGTCCCCGTCCGTGAACTCCAGATCCCAGAACGGTACCATATCCTTGGGCAGATGCGCCAGAAAAAAGTCTGTGACATCCCGGAACTTCTGAATGTATTCTTCCCTTTCCGTGTACTTGTAGGCGAGTGCCATCCCGTAGATGCCCCACGCCTGACCTCTCGCCCACGCGGAACCGTCGCGGTATCCCTGACAGGTGGCTCCGTGATCCGGTGCCCCCGTCTTCATATCGAAGAAAAAGGTGTGCCAGGTGGAATGATCCTCACGGATCACATTGGCGACCGCCGTGTGAATATGCTTCTCCGCAATGTCCCGATACTTCGGATCGCCGGTCTCCTCCGACGCCCAGTAGAGCAGCGGCAGATTTAAAAGACAGTCGATGATCAGCCGGTAGTTTTCCGGTGCATCCATCGCACCCCACGCCTGTATAAAATTGCCCACCGGGTGAAATCTGCGGATGAGCTGATCGGCTGCCAGTATGGCTGCCTTTCTTCCCGTCTCATTCCCGGTCAGTTTATAGCCCGCCACGCAGGACGGGGAATACAAAAATCCCATATCGTGGTGATCGACTTCGATCTTGTTTTCAATGCGGTTCAAAAAGCTGTCAATCTGGATTTCACCGGCTTTTTTATAGATGTCTTTCCCGGTATCCTCGTAGGACAGCCAGATCTCGCCCGTCCAGAATCCCGTCGTCCAGTCCACATTGTCCGTCGGCGCGTAAAACCCGTTCTCGCTGTAAGCCTTCTGGAACTTCGTCGTGAACTCCGGCAGATTGCGCTTTACCTGCGCCGTGGAGAAATCCATCGCCTCTCTGATCTCCTGCTCTGTGATCTGCGGTTTTTCTTCGTATCGCATACCCTTCTTCTCCTTTTCCGTTTTCAAATCATGTTATGTTTATCCAACACGTTATTCCTGTAGAGTAAAACAAAGCCGTCACACAAACGATCTCTTTTTGTGTGACAGCTTTGTTACATACCTTCGGTCTTAGCCCTTTAAACCGGTAGATGCAATTCCCTCTACAAAGTATCTCTGCAGACAGATAAATACGATGAGTACCGGAATCAGGGAAAGTACCGAGCCTGCCATAATCAGTCCGTACTGGGAGGAATACTGACCGATGAACATTTTGAGACCTAACTGAATGGTCTTCTTCTCCTGGGATTTTAAGTAAATCAATGGTCCGAGGTAGTCATTCCACGTTGCCACGAAAGTGAAGATTGTCAGCGTGGACAGCGCCGGTTTTGACAGAGGAAGCATGATGTGCGAATAAATTTTGTATTCACTCATGCCGTCGACTCTCGCCGCCTCACACAGTTCGTTCGGAATACCGTCATAGAACTGTCTCATCATGAACACGCCGAATGCGGAAAATGCCTGCAGACAGATCATTGCGAGCAGCTTATCGTTCAATCCCATCTTACGCATCATGATAAACTGCGGAACCATGTATACCTGCCACGGCATAGCGATGGTCGCAATGTATGCCATGAACAGTACATTCTTATGCTTGAACTCCAGTTTTGCAAAAGAGTATGCTGCAAAGCTGCTTGTCAAAAGCTGTAAGGCGGTCACCACGATTGTGAGGAACACGGTGTTCTTCACGAACGTGCCAAACGGAATCTTCGTCCAGATATCCACGTAATTGCTCCAGCGCGGTGTCTCCGGAATCAGAACAAACGGCGTCATCTGGAATACTTCACGGTCTGTCTTAATGGAAGCGGACAGCATCCAGATAAACGGGATCAACATTGCCGCCGTGATAATCAGTAAAATCAGATACAGGAAGAACTTCTTGATCAGATTGTTTCGTTTCATCGATGTTTCTTTTTTCTGCTTTGTCATTATCTCTCTCATCTCTGTTCTCCCCCTTTCTAGTCCTCTAACTTCTTCTCATATGCAAACTGTATAATCGTTACAGCAAGTACCAGTACAAACAGTACCATTGCGACCGCACTCGCATAACCGAGTTTCCAGTAATCAAATGCATTTTCGTAAATGTAGTAAACAAGTACGGATGCAGAGTTGCTTAACTTGCCCTGGCTTCCGCCTGCCAGCATGATGGCGATGTCGTACACCTTAAAGCAGTTGATCGTCAGCATCACGACAACGAAAAAGGTGGTGGATCGCAGCTGCGGCCAGGTGATATATTTAAATTTCTGCCAGGTCGTCGCCCCGTCGAGGCTTCCCGCCTCGTATAATTCCGACGAGATTCCCTGCAGTCCCGCAAGGTAGATTACCATGTAGTAACCCATATATTTCCAGACACTGAATAAAATAAGTGTCAGCATAATCAGATTTCCGCTAAACCAGTTCGGCAGATTCTTCTGCTCGATCCCGCAGATTGTCATCAAAAGATAATTCACCGGTCCCTTGGTCGGATGAAAAATCATGGACCATACCGTTGTGATGGCAACGAGGGATGCTACATACGGGAAGAACGATACCGTTCTAAAAAAACCTCTTCCCTTCACCTTCTGGTTTAAGACAATTGCCAGTGCCAGCGACACAACCATGGTAAGCGGTACCGTGCCGACACAGTAGATAATCGTGTTTTTTAAGGATGCCGTGAAAAAAGTATCCGACGGCAGTTTCAAGAAATTGGAAAGTCCGACAAACTGAATCGGGTTGTTTCCATCCCATTCCGTAAATGCCAGAATAAAGGCAAATATGATCGGGATCAATGTAAATACGGCGAATCCGATGAAGTTCGGCGCAATGAAAGAATAGGCAACCAGATCGTCTCTGGTCTGCTTTGACAGTTTGCGGCCGCTTCGCATTGCAGCAGCCTTCCACTGCAGTTTGTTTCTGTTTTGAATCAGTTTCTGTTTTTTCTTGTTATCAGTTTCGTTCTGACTTTGTTCCCACAGTCTTGCCATTTCGGCTTCCATCTGCTCTAATTTTTCTGCTTTCTTCTTATCCATAACCATGCCCAAAAGCCAGATACGGCTTATTTCCTTTCTCCTTTAAGCTGTTTCATTTTTAAGGGCCGGCTGTTTTCAGCCAGCCCTTTTATCAGCAATCGTGGTTATGCTTCCGTTCCATTACTGGTTCAGAATCTTTCCAACCTGCTCATTCATGGATGCTACACCCTCTTCTACGGTCACTTCACGGTTCATGATGGAAGTGTGGTAGGTGTCGAGGATACTGTTGATCTCTGATACGTTCTCAGCATACGGTACCTCAAGGTATGCATTTGTGATGTTTAATGCTTCCTTGCTGCCCTCGTCTGTCGGGAATCCTGCCATGCCGGCGATTGTGTTGATAACATCGTCCGTCATAATTGCCGGGAAGTTACCGGTGGAAGCCATTACCTTAGCGCCCTCTGTACCGGATACCCAGTTTACGAAATCAAATGCTGCGTCCTTGTTTGCGGAAGCGCTTGTAACAGCAAGACCTGTGATGGTAGCGATCGTGCTGCCTGCCTCTGCTCCGTCCGGATGCGGATAGCTTGCGATACCCCAGTTGCCGCAGAGAGAGCTGTCATACTCGCCGCTGTCAAGGTTGGAAATCAAAGTGGAGATGAACCAGGAACCCATATTCATCATAGCAACGTTTCCGTTGGAGAATGCTGCGGAGTAATGAAGACCTTCTGTGCTTAAGTCTGTGTAGGTCTGGCATACACCGTCATCCTCTTCGCTTAAGATCATGTCATAGTACGGAATCATCCAGTCGTAATTACCGTCTAAGATCGAATGCTTTCCATCCAGAATTCCGAACAGCTCGACTGCGGATCTCCATGTGTGATAGTGGCATCCGTATACCTGTGAACCGTAGGTGGTATCTGTCAGCTGTCTTGCCAATGCATCGTAATCTTCTATCGTCATATCGTTGGACGGATAAGCAATGCCTGCCGCATCAAATACATCTTTGTTGTAATAGATTAACCAGTAATCACTTCTGAACGGAAGTTCATATAAGCTTCCATCTACTGTTACCTGATCTGTGATTCCGTTGAAGTCTGCGAGGTTGATTCCTGCATCTGCGATGTAATCATCCAGGGACTCCAGTGTGTTCTTCTGAACCAGTGTCGCATATCCCGGTACATCCTTGATCGTAACCACATCGAAGTCCGATCCGCTTCCGGATAACTCCGTTGCAAGGACAGTCATGTAATCGGTTGATCCAAGGTCTACCATCTCAATGGTGACGTTTGGATTTGCAGCCTCATATGCCTCCTTGAGTGCGTTCCAGTAAGGAGTGGTCTCCTGATCCCAGATTGCCCATTTGAGAGTGACTGCCTCTCCATCTGTCGCAGCCGCATCTGCTGCTGTCTCAGTGCCTGCCGCAGCGGTGTTTGTGTCTGCTGCCGCATCTGCTGATGCATCCGTTGAAGCTGTTTCCCCAGAGCCACAACCTGCAAGTAACGCCCCTGTCATGCTTGCTACAAGAAGCATGCTCAATACTCTTTTTTTCATCTGAATCCTCCTTTTCGTATCTCTATCGTTCTCCGATAAGATGATTTTATTATATTGGCTTTGCCATACAATGGACATAGATTTTTTTACGTTTAAATTCACATTTTTTTCCTCTTTCTGTTTTCGTCTGCATTTTTTCTTCTCAAACCTGTCTTTTTTCTCAAAACCTGTCTTTTTTTCTTCACTTTGCTTTTCGCTCTCCCAAAATGGATTTTTTTCTTTCCGAATTTTCTTTTTGTGTCTATAATATAAGGTATGAAGAAAAAATTTACGACGATTCGATCCCGAATTACACTGACTACGATTACACTCTGTATTTTCTTAAGTATCGCTGTGTCCTATATCAGCTATTCTTTCTATTATAAAAGTGTAAAACAAAATATGATCCGCACCGCGGAGTCCTCTCTGACATTGCTCGGCTCCTCCATTGACAGCAACATCCAGGATGCTTATTCTTTCGTCCGCAACTGTCAGGCGAACTCTTTTATCCTGAATTATCTGTCGTCACAGGGTTCCCAGAGTGCGCGTATCACCGCCTCTACTTATCTGAAGGGAAGCTACAACAGTTACGATGGCCGCTACTATATCAAGCGCATTTTTATTGCCTCCTACAAGAACCGGGATTTTATCCAGGCTCTTGCTTCCACCAACAACCAGCCCTTCCACTCGGCAGACGATATCCGGGATCTCTATTTTTTTGACAGCTACTACAGCAGCCCTTCCTATTCTTATAGCGAAGGTATCCTGACAACCGACGGCGGTTCACAGTATCTTCCGATCATCCGGCCGCTTTACAGCCAGTATAATTCCGACGAGCTCGGTTTTATCTACATCGAAATGTCGCCGAACGTCGTCACCATACCGCTTAAGACCGCCGGAACCTACCAGAACAACGACTTTTACCTGACGTTGGAAGATCACAGCTATGTGTACAGCAATTACACCCTGACGGACGCCAACCCTTCCTATGAGATTACGGGAGATCTCTCCTCCATTGCATCTTTCTCCGATACGATCGTAAAGGAGATTTCAAATGCCAACGGAAAGTTCGTCTCCATCTCGGTTCCGCTCGCCGCGGAACACTGCTATATCACGCAGCTGATCACGGTCAATACGTTTTACGGACAGCTTGCATCCATCATTTTCGTCATCGTGGCGTGCGCCGTCATTACCGGTATCATTCTTCACACGATTTTTAATCATATGATCAATCATCCGGTACAGGAACTGCAGGTCCGAATGAAGCACATTTCCGAGGGAAATTTCGAGCGCGACTCCTCGATCGAGTGGCAGCACGAGCTCGGCGACATCGGCAGAAGCATCAACGATCTCGCCGAAGATGTGAAAACACTGATGGATCAACGGATCCGCGATGAGAATGAGAAGCGTGAGTACGAGTACAAAATGCTGCAGAGCCAGATCAATCCGCATTTTCTCTACAACACGCTCAATTCCATCAAATGGATGGCAACGATCCAGAATGCGCCTGGCATCGCGGAGATGACGACGGCGCTCTCCAGACTTTTAAAAAACATCGCAAAGGGAACGGAAAAAGCGGTTCTGCTCTCTGCAGAACTCTCCCTTCTGGATGATTATTTTACGATTCAGAAATACCGTTATGGAGGAACCATCTCCTTAGAATACAGGATCGATGACGAGGCGGCATTAAGCTGTCTGATTCCGCGCTTCACCTTACAGCCGGTCGTGGAAAATTCTATCTTTCATGGCATTGAGCCAAAGGGAACACCCGGAACGATCACTATTCACATTTTCCGGAAAAATGACGCGATTCTTCAGATCGACATTACCGACGACGGCGTCGGCATGACGGAAGAACAGGCAAGACAGCTTTTGTCCGAGAACAAGAACGAAAAGACTGAATTTTTCAGGGAAATCGGCGTCAGCAACGTGCACAAGCGGCTGCAGTATGAATTCGGCGAAGATTACGGCCTGCGTGTGGAAAGCCGGCTTTCCGAATTTACCACTGTGTCCGTCCTGCTTCCGTTTGCGCCGCAGGAAGACATCGGCTAAATGCAGACAGATATTTTTACAACAAAGAAATGGGGTTACAGTTATGGTACAGCTTCTTATCGTGGATGACGAACCGCTGGTTCAGATCGGCATCCGCTCCATGTTAAACTGGGAGAGCATGGGAATTGAAATTGCAGGCACTGCCACAAACGGCAGGCAGGCATATGATATCATTCTGGAAAAGCATCCGGAAATTGTAATTACAGACATCAAAATGCCGATTATGGACGGCATGCAGCTGATCGAGAAATGTCAGTCCCAAGAGCATCCGCCTCTTTTTATTCTCTTAACCAGCTATGAGGAATTTGCTCTGGTAAAACAGGCGATCTCCTACCAGGTGCTGGATTATCTGGTAAAACTCGAGCTGACGGAAGATGTGTTAAACGCTGCCATCCAGAAGGCTCTCGGCATTCTGGAAAAAGAGAGAAAACAGGCAGCCATCCCGGAAACCGGTTCCGATCTCTCCTTATTGCAGGATAATTTTTATATCCGGCTGCTTCTAAATCTATTCGAGACAGAGGAACAATTTGCGACACAGTGCGATCTTCTGTCCGTCCGCTTCACTGCCGCCGGCTACACGGTGGCGTATCTGGAAATGCAGAATACCAGGCAGAGTGCGTCCGCTGTCGCATCGTCGGACATCACACTCTACCGCAGCAGCTACCAGATGATCCGGAATCTGATCGTCAAATATGTGCCATGCCGGATTCTGTTCCTTGACACGACACACCTTGCGATTATTTTTTCCCTGACCAAAGAACAGGCGGGCAGCTATCATCAGCTTCTGACCGATGCACTCACACAGACAGGCGACATGCTCTACAATTATTACAGCATAAGGATTCTTGCATCGGTCGGCTCTCTCGTCGAAAATCCGAGAGATCTGTCCGCCTCCTATTCGGACGCCAGACAGATTTTCCCGGACGTCCGCCAGAGTGATTCTGCCGTTATCTTTGCCGACGAGGACAATCCCGCCCGCGAGGAGCACAACGTCTTCAACATTGCCATCTTTAAGGATGAGCTGCAGAAAGCGTTCAACGAATACGATCCGGAAGCACTCTCCGCAGTCTTCCACGACATCATTGACCTGTTTTCCAATGATAAGAGACATTACTCCCAGGCCTTATCCGCCGCGAGCAACGTGCTGCACTTAACCCTCTCCTGCCTGAGCAACGGGGAAGAACAGTTAAACCAGATCTTTGGTGAATCCGCCAACGGGTACAACTGCCTCTACGAGGCGGAAACGGTGCCGCAGGTGCTCTCCTGGATGACCGTGCTGTGCGACGGTCTGTGCCGCCTGTTTTCCGAGCACAACAAGGATTACAAGAACCGAACCATCTCCGCGGTCAAGAAATATATCAATGAACACGTCGATGAGAAGATCACGCTGAATCAGCTCTCCGACGTCTTCAACATCAGCCCGAATTATCTGTCGATCCTGTTTTCCAAGTACAACGATATGGGATTTATAGATTATGTAAACCACGCAAAGATTGAATGTGCCAAGGAAATGCTGGATGAGGGAACGCTCAAGATCTATGAGATCTCCGACAAACTGGGGTACGAGAGCGCGTTCTATTTCAGCCGGGTATTCAAAAAGGTGGAGGGCGTGTCGCCGCGCGACTATATCAACCGGACTTGAGGCACTTCTTTCTTTTGCCCGTGTTAAATGTTATACCATTTAATCTCGTTTGCCTCCATCTCCAGAGGAAAACTGCTGCCATCACCACGATAAACCACAGTTTTCTGGCGGGCATACGTATTGTTGACCACGCAGAACCTGCCATTTTTCACATAGGCATGTACTTCCACATTGAAGTTGGAACTGAACCACTGATGCAGATCCTTCTCTCCGTGGGTACTCCACAGAATACTGCGGTACAGAATACGGCTGTTCTCAAAGCTGTAAGGCAGACCGCTGATATAAACACAGCGCCCCTTTCCAAACTCATGGACAGCCATCTGCACTTCCTTCTCCCGCTGTACCAGAATTTCCGTGTCCTCGTAAGCGAAGATGTTCTTTTTACCCTCACCAAAGTCCACTGGCTTCGTGGTATCTGCCAGAATGAAGTGATCGGGATGCTCCTCCCAGTTATATTTATCGTAGTTTAAAGTAAATCCGGTTTCTTTTTCCACGCCGAGCATATCTGCAAGCTGCAGGTAATGCCCCTGAAACTGATGACCAGACGGCTCACCGACACCGATAAAACCTCCGCCGTTATATACAAACTCACGGATAGCTGCGGAAATGGCAGGATTCTCCCAGATGCCGCCACCGGTATGAGCAGTATCCCCATCTCCCACATTGATAATCACATCCAGATCTTTAAGAATTTCCGGATTTGCCAGAATATCATCAAAGGAAATAAATCGCACATCGAAAGGGGCACCACTTAATGCTTCAATAATTCCCGCATAGCTGTAATTCTGTTTCTGGTATAGGGCATGGTGTACCATATGGCATCCCCAGCTTCTGATTTTACCCCAGCTGTTCAACACAGCTACTTTCCTCACGCAATAAGGAATCGTTCCCTTTGCGTTCTCATACAGCTCGCGGAACTCGTTGCACACATTCTCTACATAATCCAGAAATTCCGGAAAATCCAGAGTCAGCTTCAGATATCCACCATAGCCGATCCGGTCAATAGGTTTTCTCAGAATGGCACGTCTTGCGGTAATCCAGTTCTCCTTTGCCTCCTTCACCGGGTCTCCGCCGTCACAAAAAGTATCGGGGAAAAAGTACGGTAAAAATCTTCCCTCCGTGTATTTTACACCTTCAATATCGGAGATGAGACGAAGGGTACTACCGTTTCCTACACTGCCTACCACCGCATCAAGTCCAATGGTGGCAAATTCCTCCATAAACGGCTCGGTTCCAATCCAGTGATCCCCAAGAAACATCATTGCCTCTTTGCCATACTCATGGGTAATGTCTACCATCTCTTTGGCAATTTTGGCAACCTCCCTGCGCTGGAATGCCTGGAAATCTTTGAACTCCCTGCTAGGCACACGGTACTGGTTGTTGTAATAACCCTGGTCAATGATGTACTCAGGACGGAACCTGTAACCGGCCTCCTTTTCAAACTGCTCTAAGATATAAGGGCTGACAGAGGCAGAATAGCCATACCAGTCCACATATTTTTCTCTCTTTAACTCATCAAACATCAAGGTAAACTGATGGAAAAAGGTTGTATAGCGAATCACATTCACGTAGGGATGATCCGCGCAGTATTTGCGAAGACGCTCCAAGGAATATTTGTGGGTCTTAGGCTGTCTCACGTCGAAAGTAATCTGATGTTCAAAGTTTTTCCAGTCGTTGGTAACCGCATTGTACATATGTACTGGATCCCAGATAATGTAAGCCAGAAAGCTGACCGTGTATTCATGGAAAGGAATGGCATCATGAATGACCACGCAGCCCTTTTCCTCCTCATATTCCCAATGATCTGCGGACACAACATTACCGGTAGAACGGTCGACAACCTCCCACCACCGTTCTTTGTCGTCTCTGGTATTGACCATCATCAGTTCCTGGGATATACCTTTCATAAGGGGAATCTCCAAGTCAGTATCCACAGCAGTGTAAAAGGATGTCATCACATAGCACTGCTGTACTTCATCCGGGTTTGCCTTTGCCCACTCGTTGTCCTTCCGGGTAGTATAATAGGTGGCATAAATTTTTGCCCCGGTTCTGACCAGTTCCTCTGGAAACTCTGTACCGTCGCAGTCACGAATGGCATCAGCACCCCAGCGTTTCATCAATTCTATGGTTTCCGGCACCACATCCAGGTTGGTAGGAATGGTTACACGTCCCTCTTTTAAAGTCATTGGTCTCTTTTCCTCCTGCAAAAGTTAAGTCGTTGTAACAGCGGTTTACAACGGAATAATCGTATTATCCTCCTCGGTATAAGTTCCACCGCCCATCTTGTTACGGACAAAAGGCACACCCTCCCTCACATAAAAAGTGTTATGGGCGAGCAAAGCATCCGGGTTCTCCGACGGGCTTACCGTGCCCCCCAGATCGTCATAGCTCACATTATGGCAAAAACTGTTGTGAATTGCTTCTGACTGGCAGAACATAATGCATCCGCCCTCGTTTTGTCTGCTGTAATTGTATTCGTAAATGGTTCCATCACCAGAATCCGCATCGTAAGCCATCCCGTCCTGATTTAATCTTGTATCTGCCACTTCATTGCAGCGGAACAGGGCATCCTTGCACTTCCATGGCCAGATGCCTGCTGCCACTTTTCCGGCACGGTTCTCCGGCCGGCAGTAAATCCTGTCATTGATTTCGCATGCAACGGAATCTGCTGTATTGTGTTCTACTAATGGGCGCAAAGCATACATCGCAGTGATGCCATCGCCCCCAGCGGCTTTTACATAATTGTCCCGGATGACCATATTTTCATGTCCGTATTTCAAAAAGGTATCCTCGGGCAGTTCCGCCCCCCGGAATTTGTCATGTGCATAGGTGTATCCAACAGCGATTCCCCAACGGCTTGTCTTGTATACAAAGCAGCCTTCCACAGTGATATCTTTAAAGCGCGCCACACCGGTAGCTTTTTCATCGGCAGGCTTTAAAGCTGTCATATAAATGCCGCCGTTGTTCATATGTTTGTCATAGACATTGCCATTCACATCATGGATAGAAAGGTTGCGCAGGGTAATGCCGCTGCGCACTCCCTTATCCTTTGCCACCACAGCCACGCCAGTGCGGTTCATTTTATGAGGAGCACTATAATCTTCCCCCAGAATTTCCACTGCCTGATTGCTAATCTCAATATCATGGATGACCACATGCTCTACATCATATAAAAGTACGGCAGAGGATACATAACCTTGATAAACATGCGCAGGTGAATCCAATGTTGTACCGTAATCCTGATACCAGATGCCCTGTCCCCCGGCTGCTATCAGGGGATTTTTTCCCTCCCCCTCTTCTTCCGGTGAATAAGAGCCAATTTCAATGGGATGCTCCCTTGTTCCACTGTCTTTCATCTGCAGAAACTGATCTGTAAAAATGGAATCCCGGGCCAGCAGCACCTTATCGCCAGGGTACAGTTTCAATCTGTTTACCTGAAAAAGGCTGGCAAACGGGGAATCCATGGTCAGTCCATCGTTACTATCACGCCCGGTTTTCTGATTGACATAATATGTCCTGTATGAGCCTGTCATAGGCATCCTCCCTCAGTCTTTTTTCGATAATCTGCCGGACATCCTCATAGTCAAACAAATCCCCATGGTAACGCCCGAACAAATCCTGGTTATTTTCATAAAATGCCCGCTTTTCTTCCTCAGTAAAGCCGGGGCAGACCCCCAGCTTTTTTATCTGCTCCGAGGGCTGAACGAAGTCCAGCTTAAATCGTGTGAGTTCGTACTGAAGATACATGGCTGGAGAATAAAAACGGACACCATAAAGAGAATTTTCCTTATTTTTCTTCGCCCGCCTTTTTTCTAAAGCCTCGATACCGGCATCTTCAATGAGCCCGAACTGTTTTGCAAGAAGAAGGGCTGCCTGCGCCTCCTCCCATTCTTTTTTATCCAGACAATATTTCCGATTCATTATTTCACTGCTCCTGCAATTCCATTGGCAAAACTCTTTTGTAAGCACAGAAAGATAATTGCGGTAGGAAGGGTACAAATCAATACCCCCAGCATTAACATACCATAGTCTACGCTGTAACCACTTTTTAAGTTTGCAACCAACATGGGCATGGTAATCTGGTTGCTGTCCTGCAAAATAATCGTTGGCCAGAGATAGTTATTCCAGGCATTCATGAAAGTTACTGTCATGGCTGCGCCGTAGGTAGACTTCATAATTGGCAGGAACATGGTAAAAAAAATCCTGATCTCACTAAGTCCTTCCAGACGGGCTGCCTGGATAATATCATGAGGGAAAGAACGGGCTGCCTGCCGGAACATCATAATGAGAAATGGTGTAGAAAGCGAAGGCAGTGCCAGTGCAATCCATGTATTAACCAGTTTCCATGAAGAAAACATTTTAAACAAAGGAATCATAATAGCAACAAAGGGAAGCATCATGGCAAGAAGCAGGATGTTCATCAGAAGGTCTTTGCCCTTGTCATGATAAATCTCAAAGCCGTATCCTGCGATGGAGCAGATTAACAGCGCAATCACAGTAATCACAATTGCATTGCGGAAAGAGTTAAACATGGCTCGTCCCAGATTCTGGTTTGCAATGAGACTCTGGTAATTTTCCATCAGATAAATACCTGGGAACAGTTTTCCACGGACAATATCAATGCTGGAGTTGGTTGCTCCACAAATCATATAGTACAGGGGAAACGCTGACAGGAAACTGGCAATGATTAAAATAATATAAGCGATAGTTGTCTTTACTTTAGTCACGTTTGTCACCTACTTTCATCTGGATTGCAGAAAGAACTGCCACACTCACAAGGATAAATACGGAAATTGCCGCCGCATAGTTAAATTTGGGTGTTTCCACAAAGGAAATATTATAAACATAATGTGCCAGTGTCATGGTGGACTTACCAGGACCGCCGGAAGTCAGGTTAACAGACTCATCAAACAACTGTAACGTACCTGAGGTTGACATAATAGCCGTCAACAGGATGGTAGGCTTCAATAAGGGAATGGTAATCTTCATAAACTGCTGAAAAGGGGTCGCTCCATCAATATAACTTGCCTCGTATACGGAATCATCAATATTCTGTAAGCCCGCAAGATAGAAAACCATATTGTATCCGGTCCATCTCCAGATCAGTGCAATGATGATGACAAAACGGGCTGCCCATGCATTCTGGAACCAGTCCACTCTGTCAAAGCCAAGGGTCGTAATAATATTATTTACCAGACCGTCCTGGGCAAATAAGGATTTGAAAATCATGGAATAGGATACCAGTGATGTCGCACATGGAAGAAAGATAAGAGTACGGAAAATACTCTTTCCTTTAATCTTCGGACTGTTCAAAAGCTGTGCCAGCCCCAGTGCCAGAAGTAACATGACAGGCACCTGGATTATAAAGTAAAATACAGTGTTAAACAGACACTGCTGGAACGTCTTATCCTTTAATATTCTCTGGTAATTTGCCAGCCCTGCAAATCCTGATCCTTTTTTGGTAAAGGACAGGATAATTGCCTGTATCATAGGATAAAAGCAAAAGATAAAGATAAGAAGTGCAGCCGGAATTAAAAATGCCCATCCGGTCAGGTTATGTTTTTTTTCCAAACTCATTTTTGCTTTCTTCTGTTTCATATAAATTCTCCTGATTAAAAAGAATATCGTTTCGCGATATTCTGCGCCGCTTTTACGCCGCTTTGGGCGACATATATTTCTGTAAAAACCTGTGCATCCTCGCCTGTGAAAAAATACCGGGAACGCAATACGCTGATCCCGGTACTGGCTCATTTTTCACTTACTTATTCACTAATGTTAAATTCAACAGCATCCTGTGCATTCTGAATTTCTTCATCAATATCAGCACCATTCTGTACTACGTTAGTGATTGCATCGGTCAGTGCACTTCTAATATCATTATAATATGCACCATAGTTAATTGCGGGAACTTTGCCTGCAAACTCAACAATGTCTTTGTATACCGCCTGTCCACCATAGAAATCAGAAGTCTGATTGTAAACATCCGACTGTGCTGCAGGCAGATAGCTGGAAATTGCGCCGGCGTTAGGGAGTAAATCATCGTATAATTCAACGCTGCCACCAAAGGTTGTCTTTAGGAAATCAAATGCCAGTTCAGTGTTCTTGCAATTAGAAGATACTGCCCAGCTTGCACCACCACAGTTTGCGTAATTGGTGGCACCATCAATGCCGTCTAAAGCAGGCATGTTTACAATAGCCCACTTACCAGACTGGTCTTCTGCCGACTGAATGGATGACATAATCCAGCAGCCCTGGATAACACCAGCAGCCTCACCCTTGTTCATGGATGCAATGTACTGATCCCAGTCGGTGTAGTCAACCATAATCCCCTCATCGATTAACTGCTTGTAAACCTCGATTGCTTTTTTCAAAGCTGCGTTGTCCGCCAGATGAACTTCACCATTAACGATAGGAGATGCGCCTGCAGACTGCAGCATCTCGATAACAATTTCAGAACCGCCGGAACTTGTCAGCATGGGAACACCGTTTGCATCGACAACTTTTTTCGCCAGCTCCATGAACTCAGACCAGGTTGTGTCCTTGAAATCTTCAACGGTAAGACCGGCAGCCTCTACCATATCGGAACGGATTGCCATAATAGATGCTCCATTATCAAAAGGAATACCGTAGTGTTTTCCTTCTGCGGTAGAATCTCCTAATTTACCACCAGAGAAATCGTCAAAATTAATACCGGAATCTGATAATTCTGTGAAAACCTCGGGATAATTTGCAATATTTTTCTGGAAAGAATTATCCTGCATCAGGAAAATGTCCGGCAGTGTGTCATAATTATCGGCCTCAGCAGCGGTAATGATGTTCTGCTCAATATCGGTGTAAACCTTCTCCTGAATGTCCAGTTTAAAATTGGGATGATCTTTCTGGTAAATTGCCTCAGCCTGTTTCATTGCATATACATTGAAGGTTGGATCCCAGCACCATACAGTAAGAACTTCTTCGCCATCTGCTGCATCTGTGCCTTCAGCTTCTGTTGCAGACTCTGCCGGGCTGGTTTCAGCTGCACCGCCGGATGCAGAAGTGCCTGCTGTGCTGTTACTGCTTCCGCAGCCTGCAAGTGTGGAAGCGGTCATCGCTGCTATAAGCAGTGTGCCTACTAATTTCTTTCTCATATTAAATCCTCCTTTGAAACAATACATCATTTGTTGATGGTTTCATTATAGCTTTCCATATCCTACTATTCAATTTCTATGTTGTCCTATTCTATCAATATCTTGCTGTTTTTACTAAAAATATGAGTATTTTGACAACCTTTTCATTTTCAGCATTATTATTTTCCGTCATTTTAACGTAGTATTTTTTATTACACCGATTTTAATATGCAAAATGACGATTCACTACTTTTATGTTATATTATATTGTTCAGCAAGATATTGATATTCAGCAACAATTTAACACAATACACCGCTGTCTTTTCGTGATATAATGAATCCTGACGGATTCATATTAGAAGTTCCTGCGGAACTTCAGATGCGCAGAAGGCAGCGCAGAAACAACGCAAAAATGATATTCATGAAAATAAGTTTTTGGGGAGGTTTTTATGGGAAATGAACGTTTCGACATCTCCATTCCAAAAGAATATTTAACAAGAGATAAAGCAAGACTTTTATATGTTTCCTCTGCAACCTACGGTGGTGACTGGATCAGTACGCCCCACACCCATTACTGTTCTGAGCTTTTCTATGTAATTGACGGTGTGGGACAATTCCAGGTAGAAGATAATATCTTCCCGGTTTCTGCCAACGATCTGGTGGTCATCAATCCCAATGTGTCCCATACGGAACTTGGTTTCAATGCCAATCCATTAAAATATATCGTTTTGGGCATTGAAGGGCTGGAACTTTCCGTTGAAAATAACAACGCCAACTTCTGCATTGTAAATTTCAGGGAAATCAAAGATACCGTTAACTTCTATTTAAAAGTAATGCTCCGTGAAATCGAAACCCGCTCTGCCGGCTATGAAACAGTCTGTCAGGATTTGATGGAAATCCTTATCGTTCTTTTCGGACGCCAGACCAATTTTTCTACGATTCTCAGTCCCGCAAACAAAAGAGCATCCCACCTCTGCGATTCCGTTCGGCGCTATATTGATCAGAACTGCGGGGATGATCTCTCCTTGGAGCATCTGGCAAAATTTTCGCATGTAAACAAATATTATCTGGTACATGCCTTTACTGATGAGTATGGGATTTCTCCCATCAACTATCTCATGCATGCCCGCGTAAAAAAAGCTGAAAAGCTGCTGGCAACCACAGATTACTCTCTTTCTGTCATCAGCCATACCTGTGGTTTTTCCTCCTCCAGCTATTTTTCCCAGACCTTTAAAAAAGTAGCAGGAGTTTCTCCCAGCAGCTACCGCAAGACGGTCAAATCTGACCATGGAGAAATGGAAGACCTTTCCCGCTGACATACAGGCAGGAGGTCATTTATTTGTACTCAAAATTCGGGATCTGTCCCCAGCGCTCCTTAAAATAGTGTGCCGCCATCTTCGGCCGCCGGTCTCTGGTAAAGAGACCTTTTTTATTTCCATCGGCGCGCATGCAGCCCTGGATTGTGGCGAAATCCGCAAAGTTCCAGACCTGCTCGCCGATGAAGAAGCTGCGCTTGTCAAATTCCGCATTCTGTCTGCGGTAATATTCCATCTGGAACTCCTCGGAGAACATTTCCGGCACGCTCTCGTGGATCCCCGCAACCGCATCCGCGCCATATTCTGTAATCATCACCGGTTTGTTCTGTTTTTCCCAGAAATCCAGTTCCATATTTAATGCATAGCATGCCGCATCGAGATCGCCGGACAGATTGTACCAGCCATAGTAACGGTTCACGCACACCACGTCCATCGTCCTCGTCACGAGATCTCTCTCGTAGTTGTTCTGGCAGCACACGAAAGTCACAGGACGGTCTGCCGGATCAAGGCTGTGCGTCAGCTCATAGAGCGAGTGCCAGTAATCGTACGCCGACTCCGGAAAATGCTCGGTGTCCGGTTCATTTCCCATCGACCACATGACTACGCAAGGATGATTCTTGTCCCTTGCAATCATCTCGCGCAGCACCTGCTCGTGGTGCTCTCTGATGTGGAAGGTCTTGTACGGGTCGATCTTATCTCCCGCGCCGATTCCGACCGCAGGCGTCTCATCGATCACGACGATACCCTCTCTGTCGCACAGCTGATACATCTCCTCCGCATACGGATAGTGGCTGGTGCGGAAAGAATTGGCATTCAGCCAGTGGATCAGATTGATATCCTTGACATCCAGGCACACATCGAGTCCTCTTCCACGGAAAGCCGCATCCTCGTGTTTTCCAAAGCCCTTAAAATAGAACGGTTTTCCATTGATCAAAAACTGCGTTCCCTCTACCGCCACCGTGCGGATGCCGAATGTCTCCTCGTAGAGATCCTCCCCGTAAGTGACACTCGCCGTATAGAGGTACGGCTCCCCCGGCCACGGCCACCACAGTCTGGCATCCGGGATTCTGACTGTTCCGCCCGCTCCATCCGCCGCTGCCACCTCATTGCCGTCCGCGTCCAGAATACGGATGCGCACCTCATCCTCACATACGCTGCCCGCCGTCTTAATCTCATAATTTACCACTCCGGTATCGCCGTCAATATCCGGCACCAGCGTAATGTCCTCAATATAAGCCGCCGGCGTCGTATAGATGCGGACCGGACGGTTGATTCCCGCATAATTAAAGAAATCAAAATTCGGCAGATTCTGCGGTTTTCTCCATACCTTCGCCGCTTCAACACTCGGCACGCCCGGATTGTCCGATCCGAAAAATGCCGTGCTGCCCTCATTTCCGACCGGAAGCGTGCTGTGATTTACCCGGTTGTCCGCCGCAACGACGAGTTCCGCCGTCTCTCCCGGCACAAGCTGATCTGTCACATCCACCTCAAACGGAAGAAAGCCACCTTTATGCGCAGTCAGAAATCTGCCATTTAAGTACACCTTTGCAGCATGTGTAACCGCGTCAAAGCGGAGCACGAGACGCTGTCCCTTCAGATAGGACGGAACCGTAATCTTCCGCTCGTAATACGCCCAGCCGTAATGATTCCGGTATTTCGGGTCATCTTTCTGATCGTTGTACGATGCCGGTACCGCCATCAGTTCAGTGTCCTCCCCCATCGCAAAGGAGTCTCCCGGCTCCTTCTCATCTCCCAGTTTAAAATTCCATACTCCGCCGAGATCTATCACTCCGCGCACGCTGTTTTCTCTTGGATACAACATCTTTTCTTCCTCCATTCTTTCTGCTGATTTCTTCCCGATAGCTTTTGTCCGGGATTTCTTTTATTTTGCATCTGCTTTTGGCTGCTCTATGCCGTCTATCGCAGCATGGATTTCCCCGTCCTGCTTCGTAACGGTATACGTTTTCCCACGCATCCGCACGGACGTATGGAAGTAATCCACTTCCTTTGGAATATGCGGTGCAAAATCACAGCCGCCTTCCGGCGACAGATGGATTCCGGCGATCTCCTCTAAGATCACAGGCACGGGCGCACTCGCCCACGGATGACACAGGCTCGTGTTCCACTTCTGATCTTTCCCCCACGCCTCAAAGCAGGTCGTCGCTCCCTCCCGCAGCATGTTGCACCATCCGTGATCGCTGTCGTTTAGCAGCAGCCTGTACACACTTTCATACCGCCCCCGCCGTGCCAGTGCAAGCAGCAGGTAATAACTTAACATCACGCCGCAGGAAAATCCCCGTTTTTCCAGAAACTCAATGACAGGTGCTTCCTCTGCCTCCTCCAGAAGCCCGAAATACAGGGCATACACGTTGGAGTGAAGCGATGTGTGGCTGCTTGTTTCACTGTCCGCAAGAAGCCCCGTCTCCTTCCGGTAAAACGCCCTGCGATACGCGAAAACCGGTTTTTCCAGCTCATACGGCTCCTCTCTGCCCAGCACACGGGCAAGCCCGTTGAGCGTTTTTTTCGCACCGAGATACAGGGCATTGATGACGTTGTGGCACCCCGCCCCCACAACGGGTCTTGTCAGCGCAAAATCATAATCATCCCGCAGATTTTCTGGCCAGTCGACCAGATTCCACTTGTCTGCCACCTGCATAAGCAGCCCGTCCGCGCGCTCGTACTGCGCAAAATGCCGGATCATGCCAAGCGCCGTCTCATAGTATGGAAGCAGCGCCGCCGCGTCGCCGGTGTAGCGGTAGTATAGTGCCAGCAGCTGCGGATACATCAGGGAATAATCGGCGATCTCCTGCATCAATCCTCCCGGCGCAACCGCCAGAAGCCCCGGGCAGACTGCCCTCGTCTGCGCAAACTGATCGATACATTTCAAAAGCATCTGCGTCTCTCCGGTCAGCAATACCTGCGCATGCGCCGTCACAACGGCGTCCCCGAGATATTGTCCTTTTTCTCTGGTCGGGCAATCCACATAGCCCTCCTGCGTCCCGTATTTTACCGCGTTCTTACAGATGGAAAAAATCTGTCCCAGCCGCTTTTCGGAGGACGTCACCTCTGCGCCCTCCTCCATCGGATAGTGGCGTGTCTGCACAAAAATTCCGCGGATGTTCACGCTCTTCCCCGGAAGCAGCTTTGCGTAGCGGAATCCCTTGTAATCATACGGTTCCAGACTGCAGCAGCCGTCTGAGAGCGTCCAGATCTCGTGGTAGGAGCAGTTGCAGCGCATCTCGCAGCGGACGCTGCCGCTCTCATCCAGTTCCTCTCCGCAGAAGATTTCCACGGTATCCCCCGCGCTTCCCTCCGCCGTCAGGCACAGGCTTCCGGCGACTTCCTCTCCCACATCGATCCGGATGCTGCCATCCTCATAGATCTCGACTTTTTCCGGCTTGATGCGCTCCCCGCAAAGCATCCGCGTCGGCTGTAAATACAACCGGTAATCCGCCCACTCTGCCGCAGCCGGCGTCTTCCATCCGGCATCCTCAAATTCCGCACTGCTCCATCCTTCCGGGAATTTTCTGCTGTCAAAGTTTTCCAGAAACTGCGTATCATATCCGATTGTTCCGCCGCTGTACGCATCCGTCCTCTCATAGCAAAAACGAAGCGGTATCCGGCAGCCCTGCGCATCCATCAACTCCGCGGCAAACGCAAAGCGCAGGTCGCCGCTGTTGTATACACGGTTGATTAACCCCTGATAATATAAATGCAGTCCGAAGCAGTGCTCTCCGGCCTCCATCTTCCCCAGTGGAATCTCGTTGTAATAGTAGTGATCCGGATAACCGGGCGCAGGTCCCTCCGCCACAAATCCGGACTCCACGTACAGCTTGTAGTGATCGTCCGCCGTCAGTCTTAACGTCAAGTTCTCCTGCGCCGTCTCAAGCGTAAAACGCGCACGCACCAGAACATGCAGATTCTTCCGGAACTCCTCTGCCAGCTGTTGCTCTGCCCCCGGTTGTTTTTCCCCTTCCTCCTGCTCCTTGTGAAACAGATTAACCGGTGTGATATGTGAAAATTCGCGGATCGTAAGCCACTGTGGACTCCATTCTGCTTTTTCTCTGCTCATCTCTTCCGTCATCCCGCCATCCTTTCCGGGCGTTTGTTCTTCTGTCTGCAGCTTTCCTGATCCCTTCTTCTTGGCAGTCGTACTGCACAGATTCCCTTACAGACAGCTTCCTGATTTTTTATTATGGTATAAAAAAATAGTGCATTTTTCCATAGACTTTCTTATGAAAAAATACACTATTTCTATGTCATTTTTATGCTGCCTGAAATTACTTACTGCGGCTGTTTTCCGATGTAAGCAAGGATACCGCCGTCCACATACAGTACGTGGCCGTTGACAAAATCAGATGCATCCGAAGCCAGGAATACTGCCGGTCCCTGTAAATCCTCGGCGCTTCCCCATCTTGCTGCCGGAGTCTTTGCGATGATGAACTGGTCAAACGGATGTCTGCTTCCGTCCGGCTGGATCTCGCGGAGCGGTGCGGTCTGCGGAGTCGCGATATAGCCCGGTCCGATACCGTTGCACTGGATGTTGTACTCGCCGTACTCCGATGCAATGTTTCTGGTCAGCATCTTTAAGCCGCCCTTTGCCGCTGCATAAGCGGATACAGTCTCACGGCCAAGCTCGGACATCATGGAGCAGATGTTGATGATCTTGCCGTGTCCTTTTTTGATCATGGACGGAATCACCGCCTTGGAAACGATAAACGGTGCGTTCAGATCCACATCGATGACCTGTCTGAACTCTGCTGCGGACATCTCGCACATCGGAATACGCTTGATGATGCCGGCATTGTTTACCAGAATGTCGATCACGCCGACCTCTTTTTCGATCTTTGCAACCAGTGCGTTTACCTGCTCCTCATCTGTGACATCGCAGACATATCCGTGCGCCTTGATGCCCAGCTCCTCATAAGCGGCAAGTCCCTTGTTGACAAGCTCCTGCTTGATGTCGTTGAATACGATCGTTGCACCCGCCTGCGCATATGCAGATGCGATTGCGAATCCGATGCCGTAGGATGCGCCTGTTACAAGCGCTACTTTTCCCTCTAATGAAAAATTAACCATAGTTTTCCGTCCTTTCTTTTTCCCTCTTATTACTCTGGTACTGCTCATTGCTTACACCTAGTATATCATGTGCAAAACCAGCACATGATCAACATTCGCCGTTCGTCAATCATGCAAGCATGTTGACTCACTTGCGCTCATTATATCATGTATGTTATTCCATTTCCTGCAATATTGTATTATAAATCTTGCAAATATTGAACTTTTGTCCTATGCTGTGTAAAGAGACATGCGCTACAGAACACATAACACCACAAGGCACATAGCGCCACTGGCGCATTAAAAAACGGCGGCACTGCCGCCTGGAATCGTAAGAACGGAGAACCTATGAATAGCTGTATAACCTGCAAAGAAGCCATCGAACACTGCATGAGCACCCACACATTCGCGTTCGCCCATCTCTACGGCGATGAGAAGATCATGGACATGCACATTCACAACTGCTGCGAAGTCTATTACTCGATTTCCGGCGGAAAACAGTTTCTGATCGACCACTGCCTGTACGACATCCGCCCCGGCGATCTTTTCTTAATCAACCAGTTTGAAAGCCACCACCTGACACAGATCGATCAGCAGACACACGAGCGGATCATCCTCTCCATCGACCCGGAATACTTATCGAAGCTCTCCACTGGCGTGACGAATCTTGGCCATTGTTTTTCTTTCCGTGACACCAGAATGCCGCACCAGATCCACCTCTCCCCCAAGGAGCAGAACCGCTTTATTTACTTTATCCACGAGCTGCATGACGATGGCGGCATGGGGGAAGACCTCTTGGATCAGGCAATCTTTCTGGAATTGATGGTCTTTTTAAACAGAGCCTTCGCCGCCCGCTGCACAGACGCCGCAGCCCCCGCCCCGGCTCCATCTTCCAATTACCACGCCCAGGTGGACGCCATTTTATCCTACATCAACTCCCATATCGGCGAGCCGCTGACGCTCGCCGGTCTGTCCGCGCATTTTTTTATGAGCACGTCCTATCTGTGCCGTATTTTCAAGGAGGCCACCGGCACCACCATCAACAAATACATCACCGCAAAGCGCATCACCCTGTCCAAATCGCTGCTCGATCAGGGCTGCTCCGTCTCGGAAGCCTGCGAGGCCTGCGGCTTCAACGACTACAGCAATTATCTGCGTGCCTTCACAAAAGCAGTCGGCATCTCTCCGAAAAAGTACGCGCAGTTTCACTCCTGAGGTTATGCACGTTTCCTTTGTCTTCTCACATATGAAACGCCGTGCCCAGCAAGCACGATGAGCATGCTGACGCAAAACGGCACATAGAAATCCATGCCGCGCACCAGCACCATGGACGCCTTCACATACTGTGCGCCAAACACTCCGCCGAACACCGCCGCATACATAAGCTCCGTGATTCCCTGCGCACCCGGAACCGGAAGCATGTCCACCGCAATGTACACCGCCGCCTGCACTGCCAGAATGTGAAAAAGACTGCTCCCCGAAAGTCCGAAGCCAAGGTACACCATCCCCGTGATCAGAAACACCGTGCTTCTCTGTAAAAATGTCACCGCTCCAATCACAACCAGTTCCCCTTTGTGCTCTCTTAAAAAATGCGTGGTCTCACGGTACCGCCCTGCAAAAGCCGCCGCGTCCTGCCGCAGTTTTTCCCCGTTTTTTACGATGCCGCACCTCTCTCCCGCCGCCAGTACGCCGCACATGATATTAAGGATCAGCCCCGGCGAAAACATCACGCCGCACAGCAGCGCCACGAGCACGACATTCAACACGATTCCGACCACGTACAGTCCGAGCCAGGAGCCGAGATACTCCCTCATATGTCCCAGCCAGACCACCGGGAGCATCAGGCCGATCACAACCAGAACCAGCTTGTAAAACAGCGCCACCACCATGAGAACGACCGTGCTGTCGGAGGCATTGTTTCCGTCCTTGCACATCTCGTAGAGTTGCGCGGGCTGCCCGCCGGTCGCGGACGGTGTAATGCCCGAATAAAAATATCCGATAAACGAATACCGGATGCACCCCGGCAGGGTGGCGTCATTGCCCGAAAGCCGCAAAAGCCGCCAGATCATATAACCTTCCAGGCAGACAAAAAGCAATCCCAGAAACACTGCAGAAAGCAGACAGACGGGATTGCTTTTTCTTATCAGTAAAAGAAGATCGGACCAGTTCTGTCCCCGGAAGAGAACCGAGAGCGCCAGCACCGTGACCGTGATAAAAAACACTGCCTCAAATATCTTTTTTCTATCCTTCATACACTGTCTCCGTTCCTGCAAGCAGCATCGCGCGCTCCCGCACGGGCTCCTCCTCCACAAGTTCTCTCAATTTTCCGCGGAAAATGCAGGTATATCCATCCCACTCATAAAAATCCTTCGGCGTCACAAGCGATTCATCCTTCGCAAACGATGTGATCCCGGCGTCCGAAAGAAACTTTGCCGCGAAGGAAGAACAGGTAAAATGCCGGCTCCGGTGTACGGCACGTCCCATGGCGATAAACGGAAGCTCCATCACCGCATAGTGATACCGCCACCGATGCTCATACCAAAGCCGCATTTTTTCCCTGATCTGTTCCTTCTGCTCCGCGGTACAGTCTATCGCTCCGATCATGTAATCCGCATCCGGGAAAGAGCGCAGGATCCGCTCCTTATCCTCCCGCTCATACCCTGCCACAAGCGGAACCGCCGGGTTGCGCCTGCCAAAACTGTACGCCTCATCCAGATTTTCATCGAGCGAGAGTAAAACATGAATATATTTCTGCTTCAAATATCCGTGCAGCGCCGACGCAAACAGTCCCGGCGTGTCCACGAATGCAATGTATATCTTTTCCATGTAATCCTCTCCCGTCTATTGAAACTGATAGAGTTTTCTGGCGATGCGATACCCCTGCACGGTAATCTTCCCTCCGACTTTTCCCGGAAGATAGGTAAATCCGCTCAGCGTCGTGTACTTCAATCTGAGGTAGAGCATTTTGTCCTCCTCACGGATGGTATTCCACAGAAGCTTCCGCTTCTCCAACGCGGCGCGGTCGTTGATCAGAAGGAGATGGATGGAGGAAATTGCCATCATGATGGAAATATTTCTGCACATATAGACGGCAAGCTTCGGATATTTCTGCCGCACCTCGTCGAGATCGACGCAGGACGCCACAATCTTCGTCACCTTAATCTGCTGGTCAATGCGGCGCATCATCACTTCCTCGTTCACCGACTGATCCGCTCTTCCCAGAAAATACTGGTACAGATCGATGTCCATATAGTAAATCTTTTTCACATACGGCAGCGGCTGATACGCAAAAATATTATCCACATAAAACGTGTGCTCCGGCAGGCAGACTCCCGTCTCGCGCAGCACCGATGTACGGTAGATGAGCGCATGCATAATCAGATACTGGGACGGTCTGAAATGTCCGATGTCATTCCAGGTACAGGGCGTTTCCGCCGGGAATACATTCCGGTACGCCATCGTGTGCGCCGTTCCCTCCTCCAGGTGATTGTAAGTATAATTGCACACGATCAGATCCGGCTGATCCATAAGTTCTGCCACCGCTCCCGTGCAGAACTCCTTCACGCGCGCAAGCAGTCTGCGGTACGCATCCTCCGAAAGCCAGTCATCCGAATCCACCACTTTAAAATAACAGCCCGTCGCAAGGTGCAGTCCCGCGTTGACGCCGGAGCCGTGTCCGCCGTTCGACTTGTGTACCGCACGCACGATTCCCGGATAGTTTCGCTCATATTCGTCCGCGATCTCCCCCGTCCGGTCGGTCGATCCGTCATCAATCAGCAGAATCTCCACATCCTCCCCGCCGATCAGCAGGGAATCCACACAGCGCTCCATATATGCAGCCGAATTGTAACACGGCACCGTAAATGTAATATATTTCATTTTGTCAAACCGTCCTTTCTCTTTCGCTTCATCATCTGCTCTCTACGATACTGCCTGCAGTTAAACATTTCGTGCAGAAATTTCCAAAGTTTTTCCAAAGAATCCTTAAGTTTTTCTCTGTTCTCTTAACATAAGGGATAACCTTAAACGAAGCGCACACAATTTCTAAACAATTTCTAAACGGTTCGGTCGATCGGGAAACACAAAATCGGGAAACGCAAAAACCCCGGCGGCGATGTACATCTCTGCCATCCCCGTCGGGGTCTTTTCATTATTTCATTTCTATCATTTTCGCATCTGCGGAAACTTTGCGTGCTATTTCATATTGAGGCGGTACCCTGCACCCCACACGGTCTCTATGATCTTCGGGTTCTTGGGATCTTCCTCAATCTTCTCACGGATACGGTTGATATGCACTGTCACCGTTGCACTGTCCGACATATAATCATACCCCCAGATCCGCTCAAACAGGTGCTCCTTGGAAAATACAATGTTGGGGTTCATCGCCAGATACTTGAGCAGTTCAAATTCCCGGTTCGGAAAATGGATCTCCTCACCGTCACGAATGACCTTCCAGCTTTTGGTCAGAATCTTCAGACCGCCGACCTCAATGCAGTAGTCATCGGCATCGTACTCTTTTCCTTCCTGTGCCATCTCATGCTTGCCGGTCAAACGCTCATACCGGAGCAGATGGCTTTTTACGCGCGCAACCAGTTCCATAGGGTCAAACGGCTTTACAATATAGTCGTCCGCTCCCAGACCGAGCCCCCGGATCTTGTCCACAGATTCCGTCTTTGCCGTCACCATGAGAATCGGAATGTCAATCTGCTCCCGGATCTCACGGCAGATATCATATCCGCTCTTTTTCGGCATCATGATGTCAAGAATCAGAAGGTCAAACTTCTCCTCATTGATCCGCTTCATTGCCTCTTCTCCGTCCGGTGCGATCACCACCTCATGCCCGCTCATCTCCAGATAATCCCGCTCCAGATTTGCGATTTCCCTGTCATCTTCCGCCAGCAAAATGCGTGCCATCATCGTTTCCTCCCCGCGTCATCCGCCATCTGTCTTCTCACGCCCTGCCAACTTCCAGCATGGCCTTTTCTTTTCACTCCCTGCCCTCTTCCGGCATGGCTTTTCTTCTCACGCCCTGCCCTCTTCCGGCATGGCCTTTTCTTTTCACTCCCTGCCCTCTTCCGGCATGGCCTTTTCCTTCTCGTGCTCCGCCGCCTCCGGCAGACACATCTCCACATGAAATCCGTCTTTCGTGTAGGCACGGATCTTTCCGCCGTGCTCCTTTATGATATATCTGCATACATAAAGTCCCAGCCCGTTTCCGTCGCACCCGCTGCTTCTGGACTCATCCCCGCGGTAAAACTCGTCAAAGACCGCGCCCAGTTTTTCCTGCTCCATACCGTCGCCATTATCGCCAAAATCCACGACAATCCATCCGTCATTTTCCGCAATATGAATGGAAATCCGCAGATCATCGGGCCGGTTGGCATATTTGCAGGCATTCTCCATCAGATTGTCAAATACCCGGATCATCTGCTCCGTGTCAAGGCTGCCGTATACTGGAGCCTTTAAGTCACTGACAACCTCCGCCGCAATCCGCCGCTCCGTAAATTCCGGCTCTTTTTCCTCCACATAGTCCCGCAAGAACCTCTCGACATCACACTCGCGGAAGAAGAACGGCATATTCCCGGTCTCGAGCTTTGAAAAATAAAAAAGCTTTGAGAGCAGGACATCCATATCGCAGGATTTCCGGTAGGCAATCTTTAAATATTCCGTCCTCTTTTCCTCGGTGTTGGCAATCCCGTCAAGCATTCCCTTCACGTAACCCTTGATTGACGTGAGCGGTGTCCGAAGGTCATGTGAAATCCCGCTTACCATTTCCGTCCTTGCCTTCTCGTAGGCGGCATTTTTCTCCATCTCTTCCCTCAGATGCTCCTGCATCAGGTCAAAACTGTCACACACGCCCTTAAATTCATCCTCGTAAGGATAGCCGATCGGTGTGGTGAGTTCTCCGTCCATGACTCGCTTTGCGGCGACGTCGAGTGCTTCCGCCGGCGAGAGGATATGCCGGATAAGTCTGCGCGAGAAAATCTGGCTGAGCAGCAGAATTCCGCCGATTGCCAGAATTCCCACCACCAGGAAGACGACAATAAACATCTCAAACATTCCGCGGTCCATCCCCCGGAATGACAGTTCACTCGGACAGTTGACCGCGTAGATGTCATAAAAGTTGTCGTCCACTGTCACCCTGGTTGCAAGCACGGTCGTGCTCTCCACAAGGTAGGTTGTAATCTTTCCGGCATCGTTCGGCGTATAAAAAAGAGCCTCCGTTCCCTCCTCCTCACTGTGCTTTGCGTTATTGTAGACAAAATTCCTGTCCTCATCGATCACAATAAGGCGGAAGCCATAATCGGTCAGTTGTTCCGCCATGCCATCCCAGCTGTCACTCTCTAACACCTCCGGGAACCCGGCATACACTTCCGTGTATCTGTCCGCAAGCTGTGAGTGGCTGCCGTACCATCTTAGAAATTCATCCTTGAACAGGCAGATCATCGATCCGCCGATTCCAAGCAGCACCAGCATGGCAAGAAGCACCATAAATGTGTTTGTCCAAAACAGTTTTTTCCTGATCGTCATTCGTGTGCCGTCTCCCTTTTCTTACAAAACCTGTGTTTTTTCACAATCTCTTCTGCCGCAAGCCAGAATACTTCCGCCGCATAGCTGATTCCGGTGCCAAGCAGCGCTCCCGCAAGCACATCACTCGGATAATGCACGCCCAGATACAGTCTGGAAAATCCGATCAGTGCAGCAAGTACGAGTGCCGGTATTCCATAGCGCTTCGGCAGTTTCCGGAACAGAAGCACTCCCACGGCAAACGATGCCGCCGTGTGCCCCGACGGAAACGAGTAATCCGTCGGAGGCGTAATCAACGGAATCAGACCGCGGATGCAGTCATAAGGTCTGCTTCTGGCAATCAGATGTTTCAACAGCATATTGTTGAAAAGCAGCGACAGCACAAGCGCCAGCAGCCCCATGCAGCCGATCCGCCTTGTTTTCTTCGGTACCAGAAGGAGCAGTGAAATTGCAATCCAGACCGCCCCCGCATTTCCCAGCGTTGTGATTCCGCGGAAAGTCCGGGTTGCCGCATCATTTCTCATAAACTCCTGTATGTACATCAAAAATCCACTGTCCAGATCCATCAGCTGTTCTAACATGTTTTCCTCTTTTCTGCGCCGTCTCGTAACTTTCGGCACCATGCACCTATCCCGGCGCGATACGTTTATTCTAGGAGCCACGCCTAAACAGCATCTCGAAAAAAGTTAAACATTTTCTAAACAACCGTTACAGAATCATGAGAAGTGTTCCCGCCACAATCAGCACAAGACCAAACGCCGCCTTTTTCGTCAGCTTCTCATGGAATACCAGATAGGAAAAAGCGATTGTGACAAGAATGCTCAATTTATCAATCGGCACTACCACGCTCGCAAGTCCGTCCTGCAGCGCTTTGTAATAGCAGAGCCAGGAACCGCCTGTTGCAAGTCCCGACAGACAGATAAATCCAAGTTCCCTCCTGTCAATCCTGCCAATCTCCTTCTGCTTGCCCTTCGCAAATACCATGATCCATGCCATCAAGAGCACCACCGCCGTCCGGATTGCCGTTCCGAGATTGGAATTGAGTCCCTCGATGCCGATCTTGCCGAGAATCGAAGTGAGACTTGCAAAAACGGCTGATAGGCAGGCGTACAAAAGCCAGCTCTTTTTCTCCTGCTCCGCGCTCTTTTCCGTCTCCTTCTTCTGGATCATAAGAAAGGTACCGGCGCCGATTAAGATGACGCACACGATCTTAAGCGCGCTGACTTCCTCTCCCAAAAAAAGAAACGCCAGCACAATGGTCAGAATTGTACTGGACTTATCAATCGGAACCACCTTATTCACGTCACCTGCCTGCAAGGCATGAAAATAGCACAGCCAGGATGCTCCCGTCGCAAGCCCGGAGAGAATCAGAAACAGCCATGTCTTACCGGACACAGCCGCAATGCCGTCCTGTGCCCCCACGACGAACACCATAATCCACGAAAAAATGAGAACCACGATCGTGCGGATCGCCGTCGCCACATCCGAGTCTGTATGGCGGATGCCGCATTTTGCCAGAATCGACGTAAGTCCCGCAAACAGCGCAGAACCAAACGCATAGAAAATCCACATACGAATGCCTCCTTTACGATACGCCTTTTCTCCCGCGTATCACAATAATGTCATTTAACTTTAAGAGCGTGTCCTTCTGCGGCAGGATGGATAAATCGTCGCGCAGAATTAAAAACACCGTCAGCTGCTGCTCATCCTGCACTTCTCCCACGGTCTTTCCCGCATATCTTCTGTCCACAAAAATCTCCGCAATCTCCTTGATGTCCGCATCTCGGATATTTGAGATGCTGCTCTTTCTCTGATACTGCTCCACGAATCCGGCGCTGATGATACCGGTCGGGATCGCTACCACGCCGACGCCGAGATACGCAATACAGATCGCCATCAGACGCCCCAGCGTCGTGATCGGATAAATATCGCCGTATCCGACCGTAAGAAGCGTTGACATGCTCCACCAGACGCCGCTGAATGCATTGCGGAACACTTCCGGCTGCGCGTCATGCTCCACACTGTACATGCACAGACTGCTCGCAAGCATCAGGATCACCACGATAAACACCGAGGAAATGATCTGATTCCGCTTCTCGTACAGTACCGTCGTGATGACATTAAATGAATCATATCTTGCATTCAGGCGGAAGAGATGAAAGATTCTTGCCACCCGGAGCATCCGAAAGATCACAAATCCGGACAAAAAGAACACCGGAACAATGGTCAGAATGTCCACCACGCCGTCAAAAGACACCATAAAGCGCAGTCTGGCGCGACATTTGCGCATTCCCGGATATAAAAGATCCGCTGTCCAGATGCGGAGCACATACTCCACACAAAAAATAAACAGCGTGATGACCTCCACCACGAAAAAGAAACCGGACAGAAAGTCCAGTTCCTCAAACGTCTGTAAAAATGTAACCAGAATATTTGAGACAATCGTAATTGTGATAAAAATATCGAACGCACGGCTGATCCGGTTACTCTTATCTCCAATCTGGATAATGTTAAATATTTTTTCTCTCACCTTATGAATCCATCTCCCAGCGTAACTCTGATATTTTCGGTGTCCGACGGATCCTACCGGTCATGGACGGCTCCGATCAGTTCCCGGATATCCTCCACCTGATAGCGCTCCATGTAGGCGCGGATTCCGTCAACGATCTCCTCCGTCGCATGCGGATGATAGAAGTTCGCCGTACCGACCGAGACTGCGGTCGCACCGGCAAGAATCATCTCGATGGCATCCTCCGCCGTCTGGATTCCGCCCATTCCGATAATCGGAATCTTTACCGCCTGCGCACTCTGGTAGACCATGCGCACCGCGACCGGATGCACTGCCGGACCAGACATACCGCCCGTGCGGTTTGCCAGCGCAAAGCATCTTCTGTGAATATCAATCTTCATTCCTGTGATCGTATTGATCATGGAGAGTGCATCCGCACCACCCGCTTCCGCTGCACGCGCCATCTCCGTGATGTCGGTGACATTCGGGGAAAGCTTCATGATGACCGGCTGCTTTGCATGGCGTTTCATCTCTTTTGTGACTTCTTCGACCATCTTCGGATTCTGTCCGAACGCAATACCGCCCTCCTTTACATTCGGGCAGGAAATATTGATCTCAAGCAGATCTACCGGCTGGTCGGAGAGGCGTTCCACCACATCAATGTATTCCTCCGTCGTATGTCCGCAGACATTGACGATGATCTTCGTGTCATATTTTTTGAGGAACGGAATGTCTCTGTCAATGAACAGATCAATGCCCGGATTCTGTAAACCGATCGCATTGAGCATGCCGCCGTAGACCTCCGCCACACGCGGCGTCGGATTTCCTTCCCACGGCACATTCGCAACGCCCTTGGTCACAACTGCTCCCAGCTTATTCAAATCGACAAACTCCGAATACTCCTCCCCGGAACCGAACGTGCCGGATGCCGTCATAACCGGATTCTTCAGTGCGACACCGCACAGATCAATGCCAAGATTCATCAGAAATCCACCTCCTCTGCCCGAAATACCGGTCCTTCCTTACAGACTCTCTTGTTCTTCACATTGGAATGCGCATCCTTCTCTGTGGACTTGCAGACGCAGGCAAGGCAGGCGCCGATGCCGCACGCCATGCGCTCCTCCATGGAGATCCAACATTCGATGCCTTCCTTTGCGGCATACTCCTTTAAAGCGCGGAGCATCGGAAGCGGTCCGCAGGCGTAGATCACATCCGCGGTCAGCCCGTTCTCGCGGATGGCGTCGAGCACATTGCCCTCCGTTCCCACACTGCCGTCCTCCGTTGCGATATAGACCTCTCCCTGTTTGCGGAACTCATCCAGCAGAAACAGCTCATCCCGGTATCCAAGCACAATCTGTTTCTCGCAGTTTAACTCTTTTGCGAGCTCTAACATCGGCGGAATCCCAATGCCGCCGCCGATTAAAAACGCCTTTTTCTCCTGCTTCGGAAAGCCGTTGCCGAGTGGTCCTATCACCTTAAGCTGCATACCGGTGTGCATGGAAGAAAACTCTTCGGTTCCCTTTCCCGCCACGCGGTATACCAGACGGAGCGCGCCGTCCTTTCTGTCGATCTCACAGATACTGATCGGTCTCGGGAGCAGCCTGCTGCCTTCCTTACAGTAGACCGATACAAACTGCCCTGCCTTTGCATGCGCCGCGATCTGCTCGGTGTGCAGCCACATGCTGTAAATATCGTCCGCAATCTCTTCCTGTTTGATTATGATTGCCGTCTCTTCAAATTTCTGTTGTGTTGTATGCATGATCTTTTATTTTTCCTTATCTTCATATACCACTTGTCCGTTCACAAGTGTCATTCGCACTTTACCGGTGACTTTTCTGCCGTCAAACGGGGTATTCCTGCCCTTGCTGAAAAACGTGTTCTTGTCAATCACGTACGTCTCGTCCGGGTCAAAAATAACGATGTCTGCGACCTTTCCAGGCTCAATATCTCCCTTGTCGATTCCGATAATCTTCGCCGGATTGTAACTCATCTTCTCCGCCATCTGCATCGGCGTCAGATACCCGCCGAGTACAAGCTCCGTGTACGTTAAGCATGCGGCGGTCTCAAGACCCACAATACCGAACGGTGCGGATTTCATGGAGGTATTCTTGTCCTCAAACGTGTGCGGCGCATGGTCGGTTGCGATCACATCCATCACGTCATCCCGCAGTCCCTCTTTTAACGCCTGTACATCCTCCTTCGTGCGCAGCGGCGGATTCATCTTGTAATTCGTGTCCGCATCCGCCTCGATCGCCACTTTTTTCTCCGTATCCACGGTCGGCTCGATCTTCCTGATGTCATCGGAAGTCAGTGTAAAATGATGCGGGCACACCTCTGCCGTCACATGGATTCCCTCCATCTTAGCATGCTTGACCATGCTGACAGAATCCTTCGTGGAGCAGTGGCACAAGTGCAGTCTCGCCCCGGTATCCCGGCTTAACATGATGTCCCTGGCAATGATGATGTCCTCCACGGAATTCGTGATGCCGCCAAGTCCAAGTTCTCTGGCATTGACATCCGCATTCATGACACCGCCGTTGACAAGATTGATGTCCTCGCAGTGAGCGAGCACCGCAATGTTGTACTTCGCAGCAAGTTCCATCGCCTCTCTGTAAAGCTGTGCATTCATGACGGATTTGCCGTCCTCACTGATGGCAGGAATTCCGGCTTTCACCATGCCCTCGATGTTGGAAAGCTCCTTTCCCTGCTGTCCCTTCGTCACCGCACCGACCTGCAGCACGTTGGCAGCGCCGACGGTCTTTGCTTTGTTGTGCACATAGTTCACAACATCCGGATTATCCACGACCGGCTTGGTGTTCGGCATGGCAAGAATCGTCGTAAATCCGCCGTGCACTGCTGCCCTTGCGCCTGTCTCGATCGTCTCCTTCTGTTCAAATCCCGGATCTCTTAAATGCACATGCATGTCGATAAACCCCGGCATGACAAAGCAGCCCTTCGCATCGATCACGCGGTCGCATTTTTCCTTGATACTCTTCTCGGTTCTGGTCACAACCCCGTTCTCCACCAGCACATCCAGTGTCTCATCCGTTCCGGTGGCAGGATTGATTACGCGTCCATTTTTGATCAATATGGTCATCTTTTTTTCCTCCATTGTATGAGTTCATCTTATCATATCCGCCTACAGTTTTCCATACAATTCCAGCGGCACATACGCCTTCACATAGATCCCCTCCGGGCGGTAATCCTCCTCTAAAAGCTCTCCCTGCTTTCTGATCTGCTGCAGGATTCCGGCATCCGCATAGGCGATGGTTCGCTCAATCAGAACTTTGTTCTCGCGCAGAAGTTCCGCAAGCAGTTCTTTTAACTCGTCGAGCCCCGTTCCCTCTCTTGCCGAGACTGCCAGGGTATGATCTGCCCTCAGATCATGCAACGGCTCCCGCTCCGTCACCGCGTCCTGCTTGTTAAAAAGCGTGATGACCGTCTTTTCCCGGATATCCAGCTGATAGAGCGTGTCATAGACAATGTGCATCTGCTTCTCGTGCTGCGGGTTGGAAGCATCCACCACATGCAGAATGTAGTCCGCATATTTTGCCTCCTCGAGCGTACTCTTAAACGCCTCGATCAGATGGTGCGGCAGCTTTCTTATAAAACCGACCGTATCGGTCAGAAGAATCTCCTGTCTGCCCGGAAGTTCTAAGACGCGCGTTGTCGGGTCAAGTGTGGCAAACAGCTTGTCCTCCTCTAACACCCCGGCGTCGGTAAGCCGGTTCAACAGTGTGGACTTTCCGGCATTCGTGTAGCCGACGATCGCCGCCACGGGCATTCCGTTTCTCGTGCGCTTCGCACGTGTGATCTCGCGGTGCTGCCGCACCTCCTTCAGCTCCCGGTTCAGCTGCGCTATGCGGTCTTTGATGAGACGTCTGTCCATCTCCAGCTTTTTCTCACCAGGTCCTCTCGTTCCGATTCCACCGCCGAGTCTGGACATCGAACGCCCGAGACCGGTCAGACGGCTGAGGCGGTATTTTAACTGCGCCAGTTCCACCTGTATTTTTCCCTCGCTCGTCGTGGCGCGTGCCGCAAAGATATCCAGGATAATCAGCGTGCGGTCCATCACCTTGGTGTCTAACATCTGCTCTAAGTTCTTAAGCTGTGCCGGTGAAAGTTCATCGTCACAGACGATGCCGGTCGCGCCCCGCTCTGCGATCATCGCCGCGATCTCCGCCACTTTTCCGGTGCCCACATAGGTGCCCGGGTGCATCAGTTCCCTCTTCTGGATCAGTGTGCCGACCACGACAGCTCCCGCTGTCCTGACAAGCTCCGCCAGCTCTGCCACAGAGTCCTCGGCATCATCCCCATCCTGCTCGCTCACGCCGACCAGAATCACCTTTTCGATCTGATCTTCCAATTCAATAATTTCTGCCATGCTGCTCCTTTTCTACTGTCCGCTGTCTCCGCTTCCGTCTGTTCCGGCATCCGCTCCGTCCGTTCCGCTGTCGGTTCCGTCCGTTCCGCTGTCTGCTTCTGCTGTTCCGATATCCTCCGTCACGACCACTTCCCCCTGCACTTCTGTGCCCGCCGGCGTATCCACCCGGCTTTTAAGAAATGTGTATTCGCGCAGTGCCTCCGCATCATCAGGGTACGCGGCTGTATAAGCGGTCATCACCTCATAAGCTCCCGCAAAATCTCCGGTATACTCCATGCAGATAATCTGATTCTGCAGCAGCGCGCGCCTGTTCGGAACACTCTCCATCGAAAGCCCCTGCTCGATGTAGGAAAGCGCACCGCTATAATTCAGCTTGCCCATCTCAATCTCCGCCAATGCATTCATCGCTTCCGAATCCGCGACGCCCGCATCCACATAAGCCTGATAATACGTCTGCGCGTTCGCCGTGTCCTGCTGCGCCTCATATACCTGCGCAAGCGTCAGATTCGCCTCCGCACTGCCCGCATCGATCGCGGACGTCAATTCTTTGATTGCATTGTCATACTGCCCCAGCAGGTAGTAAATCTCCCCTCTGTATGCAAGACTTTCCGCATCATTTCCTTTGATGGAAAACGCATCGTTTAAGTACGCCGTGCCGTCCTCCGCCAGATCATAGGCGGCAAGATTCTTGTAAATATTAATATAAAGTTCATAATTCGAATGGTTATACTTGACCGCGTCCGCAAAATCCTGCTTCGCCCCATCCGTATCCCCGATGCCAAGCTTTAAACATCCGCGCAGATAGTAAGCGTTGGCGTTCTTCCCGTCATAATCAATCATGGCGTTGTACGTCTCAAGTGCTCCCTCAGTGTCCTGTGCGGCATACTGGGCTGCCGCCTTGTAATAGCAGATGTCGATCTCCAGATCGGTAATTTTTCCGGTGCAGCACGCAAGCGCTCCGTCAAATGCCGCCAGTGCCCCCTCATAATCCCCGCTCTGCATGCTCTCTATGCCAATCTTGCGGTAGGAAAGCTCATCCTCCGTGCGCTCATTCGCACATCCGGCAAGAAGCGCGGCTGTCACAAGCAAAAACACCGCCGCTTTTCCCCTGTATGTTCTATGGTGATTGATTTCCATTCGTCTTCTCATCTTAATTCCTCTTTTTACTATAATGAAGCCACCAAAAAGTATAAACGATATTTTCCTTCCCCGCAAGGTGATTTCCCGCTGCAACAAGCGATATCTTCCAGGTACATGACTTTTCTATCTCATGCCGTCCCGAATCACGCGCGCCGTGTTTTGATAGGCAATCTGCTCCACGGCGTCTTCGGAGAGTCCTCTCTTTCGCAGCGCATCGAAAAGCAGCGGCAGCTTCGTGCAGTCACTGATCTCAAATTCGCCTGAGATTCCGTCAAAATCCGTACCGAGTCCCACACATTCGATACCGCCCCTGTCAATCAGATGCATTGCGTGGTCGCAGATGCGTTCGATACGGCTCACTTTATCCATCTCGTCCTCATTCAGAAAAGTCGGTTCCAGATTCAGTCCCGCCACTCCGCCGCACTCTGCCAATTCGCGGATCATCGCGTCGGTAAGATTGCGCGTTGCCGGTGCCAGTGCCCGGCAGTTGGAATGTGATGCCACGAAAGGCACGCCACTTCGCCTAGACGCTTCTGCGACATCCCGGAAACCGCCGTCGGATAAATGGGAGACGTCGACTAAGATTCCCAGTTCCTGCATATAACGCACTGCCTCTTTTCCAAATCCGGTCAGCCCGCGGCTCATCTCCTCCGGCTTTTTGGAATGACAGTGTCCCAGACAGTTGTCGTCATTCCATGTCAGTGTCACAAGTCTTACGCCGAGATCGTAAATTTCCCGGATTTTGTCCATTTTCCCATCAATCAGAGCACCGTTCTCGATCGTGAGAAACGCCGATATTTTCCCTTCATTCTGATTCTGCTTTAATTCCTCTGCATTGTGCGCTGCAGCAAAGCGGTCACCGTACTGCTCCATGGTATGGCAGAAAATGTCATACATTTTCCTCATGAGTACTTCCGCCGACGGCATCTCTTCTAAGCCGAACCAGTCCGGATCATTTCTCTGCGGCAGAAACATCGCAAAAAACTGCGCTCCTGCCTCTGCCTGCTGCAGGCGCAGTCCATCCACCATCGTGCGGTCAAGTTCCAGAAACGTCTCTGTTTTCTGCGCTAACGCGCTTCCCAATGTATCACAATGCATGTCAATATAACGCATCATTTTCTCCATTTCCGGGCAGAGTTCCTTCTTATTTTCCGGACTGCTGCCCTGTCTTTTTCTTATTATAAAGAACCCGCGGACTTTATACAATATGCCGGCCGCCGGATTTTGTACAGCATTTTCTCTGTTTCCACTGTTTTCATACAAAAAGGAGCGCCTTGCGGCACTCCTCTCTGTGAAAGAAATATATAAATTTTGAAGCAAGCTTTTTCTTCCGGGCGGTTTTCCCCGGTTTTACAGATGCCAGATGTCCTCATTGTACTGTGCGATCGTACGGTCAGAGGAGAAGAATCCGGCTTTGCTGATGTTGATGAGCATTTTCTTCGCCCACGCCATGCGGTCTTCATAATCCGCATAGATGCGCTCCTTGGTTGCCACATAATCCTCGAAATCCGGAAGCGTCATGAACCAGTCTTTGTTCAGAAGTTCGTTGTAAAGACGCTCTAAGTTCTCTCTGCATCCGACTGCCATCATCTCGTCGCTGACGATAAAGTCTACCGCACGCTTAATGTTCGCATCATTCTCATAGTAGCTTCTGGACACATAATCCGCCTTCTCGTAGTGCTTGATGACTTCCTCGGAGGACTCACCGAAGATGTAAATGTTGTCGTCACCGACAAACTGATGCATCTCCACATTTGCGCCGTCCATGGTTCCGATCGCTACCGCACCGTTTAACATGAACTTCATGTTGGATGTTCCGGATGCCTCCTTGGAAGCAAGGGAAATCTGCTCATGGATATCTGCCGCCGGGATCAGCTTTTCAGCCAGCGTGACATTGTAATTTTCTACCATCACAACCTTTAAGTACGGAGATACCTCAGGGTCTTTTGCAATCAGTTCGGACAGGCAGAGGATCAGATGAATGATATCCTTTGCAATCACGTAAGCCGGAGCTGCCTTGGCACCGAAAATCACAGTGATCGGACGGGTCGGCTTCTTTCCTGCCTTGATCTCAAAATATTTGTGGATGACATACAGCGCATTCATCTGCTGTCTCTTATACTCGTGCAGACGCTTGATCTGGATATCGTAAATGGAATTGTCATCCAGCACGATTCCCTGTGTTTTTGCAAGGTAATCTTTCAGCTCGGTCTTTCTGCTGCTCTTGACATCGAGCAGACGCTGCAGAACGGAAGCGTCATCGACAAGCGCACCGAGCTTCTCCAGTTCCATCGCATCCTTCTTAAAGCCCGGTCCGATCAGGGATTCGATCAGATCTGCCAGCTCGTGGTTGCAGTGCAGCAGCCAGCGGCGGAAGGTAATGCCGTTTGTCTTATTGTTGAATTTCTCCGGATAGATCTTGTAGAAGTTGTTGAGCTCCGTATTTTTCAAAATCTCCGTGTGCAGGTAGGCAACACCGTTGACACTGTAGCCGTAATGAATATCCATATGTGCCATATGCACGCGTTTCTCGTCATCAATGATCGCAACCGACTTGTCATCGTATTTACGCACCACGCGGCTGTTCAGTTCGTAGATGATCGGAAGAAGCTGCGGAACTGCCTTTTCCAAAAAATGAATCGGCCATTTTTCCAGTGCCTCCGCAAGAATCGTGTGGTTAGTGTATGCGCAGGTCTTCGATACGATCTCAATCGCCTCATCCATCAGAATTCCACGCTGCATCAGAAGACGGATCAGCTCCGGAATCACCATGCTCGGGTGTGTATCATTGATCTGGATTGCCGCGTACTCATTCAACTTGTGCAGATCACCGCCTCTTGCCAGCGTCTCGTCGATGATGAGCTGTGCCGCATTGCTGACCATAAAATACTGCTGGTATACACGCAGGATGCGTCCCTTGTCATCCGAATCGTCCGGGTATAAGAACAGCGTCAGGTTCTTTGCAATATCCTCTTTGTCAAAATTGATGCCGTCCCCCACAAGGCTCTCGTCCACGGTCTCCACATCAAACAAATGAAGCTTTGTGGTGCGGTTCTCGTAACCAATCACATCGATATCATACAGTCTGGACTGTAAGGTAAAACCGCCGAACTGTACCGGGTAGGTCACGTTCGTTTTCGTCAGCCAGCTCTCCTTCTCGATCCACGGGTTCGGCTCCTCGTGCTGTAAATTGTGCTCAAATACCTGCTTGAACAGACCGTAGTGATAATTGAGACCCACGCCGTCGCCGTTTAATCCGAGCGTTGCAATGGAATCCAGGAAGCATGCTGCCAGACGACCCAGACCGCCGTTTCCGAGAGACGGCTCCGGCTCAACCTCCTCGATCTCTGCCAGGTTCTTGCCGTTCTCCGCCAGAACCTGCTTTACTTCCTCATAAATACCGAGGTTGATCAGGTTGTTGGATAACAGCTTACCGATCAAAAACTCGGCGGAGATATAATAAAGCTTGCGCTTTCCCTCGTTGCTCTCCTTTTCCTTCGCCATGCTCTTTGTCATCTCAAGCAGCGCGTAATAAATCTCTTCGTTGGAGCACTGTGCAATGCCCTTACCGTATCTGTTGTTTACGATTTCCTGTACGTTCATGTGAATCCTCCTTGTTTTGCGAAGCAAAATCCGAGTCCTTTGACGAGGAGAGGATTTTACTCCTTGTTTTGCATCCCCAATTACTTTTTGTATTTCCCTGCTGTATGAGAACATTATATGCAGAAGTCCACTTTTTTTCTTGTCATATTATCCCCAAAAGTGGTACAATCCTATCATGAATAAAATTCAAAAAACGGTGCTGTTTTTGCGTGTTTTCGCTCCAACAGTACCGTTTTTCGTATATATTATGCCTGTTTTATGGGTTGTACATATTATTTTAGTATCAAAATAGTATCACGGATTTCTCACTCAAAGCCCCAATGCGACCCGCTCCGTGGAACTTGTCCATGTCTGATTGAACCGCTCCACACCGGAGCCATGAAGGGCGGCGTTATACACGCTTCCTTCCCAAAATGAGGACAGTACACGCCTATTCTCGCCCTGCCGGAGCTCCCGCAAAGCATTATTCTGCATCGTTCGCGTTCTCTCTGCTGTCATGCCCATTTTATCTCCAACTTCTTTCAAGGTCTGCCCCTGCAGGAATCTCCCCCGGAGCACCGCGCCTTGGTTCCCCGGCAGTGAATCGACCATGCCCCAGATTACAGATTCTAATTCTTCCCGCTGCATATCATCCATCACAGCTAACATGGCATTATTTTCATCTGGAATTATATCAATGAGCGTGTCCGCGCCGTTTTCATCAGTCAATGGTGTGTCAAGGTTTGCTATCTGCCCCATTCTGACGGTCTTTTCCAATTCCCTAACCCCTTTATCGGATAAACCCATATTATAGGCTATTTCCTGCCGTGTGGGCTTTCTACCAAGGTACGTCTGAAATGCATTGACCATTTTCTTATATTCGTACATTTTCGCCTGCTCATGCTCCGGTATCCGCACGGAAGAACCGTTATCGTAAATATAACGCCGCATTTTCCGTTCTATGATTGTGGTAGCATAGGACAGGAACCTAACGCCTTTATCTGGTTTAAATCCGTCTATAGCATCATACAGTGCAAGGTAGCCTTCCTGCTGTAGATCCTCTATATCAGCGTATGCACTATACCGACGCGCTAATTTACCGATCATGCCCCTGTTCTGTTCCCACAATGCCAGCATATTGTCAGCTGTGTCTATTCCCGCCTTTATCTGGGCAACAAGTTTCTCGTTCTCCATGTGCTCCCCTACCTTTGCATTTACTCCATCATTTTCCATCATGCACTCGAACAAATCCGAACATTTCACCCTAGGAAATTTTGGCACGTCTCCGGGGCGGTTCTGGTTCGTATCTGGTTGCATTTTCTCTTTGTATTCTCTTTGTTTTTGCCCTATAGATTCCCTATAGTTTTCCTATTCCAAGCATTGTAAACCCCTAGCATTTCCGAGTGTCTAACGTTAGCAAATATCAGCATCTAAAGAGCTTGAAATGTAAGTATTTGTAAGCATTTTATCGCAACGTTTGCAACGTTTTTTATTGCAACGTTGCATATAATCGAGTAGGAGGAATTTCTCTTAAATAAGAAATTCCGACCTCTCACACCACCGTGCGTACCGTTCGGTACACGGCGGTTCAATCAACTTAACAAGTTGTACACCTTTCGGTGTAGTAATCTAACATTGAGACTAATCCGAATGAGGTTAGTCTCTTTATGCTTATAGCCTTTTGTATCCATCCATTATGACACATGTGTGCATAACGATTTCCTGTATTTGCCACTTTATGTGCCGCCCATCTTGGAACACCGAGCTTAACTAAATTCTTCTCTTTGTTTTGTGGTGTTTTCCAATGTTTCCAAATACACATGCGTAGTCTATATCTAATGTTTCCATCAAGTTCTCTACAGAGAGTTTTCATACTACCTATCTTAAAGTAGTTTATCCATCCTCTGATAAGCTGATTAAGTTTCCCCACTTTATAGCTGTTGCTAACGCCCCAGCTACGGCAAGTGAGTTCCCTCATTCTCTTCTTGAACTTGGCTACTGATTTTGCATGTGGTTTTGCCTTGAATTGCTGTGCACTTGTATCGTAGTAGAATCCAAACCCAAGGCATTTTAACCCTTGCGGTCTATCTACTTTGCTTTTAGTCATGTTGACCTTAAGTCCTAGTTTCTCCTCTATGAATCGTGAGATATTTCTCATAACTCTATTCGCAGACATTTCACTTCCGACCATGATAATACAGTCATCCGCATATCGCACAAAGTTGAGTCCTCGCTTCTCCATTTCCTTATCTAGTTCATTCAGCATAATATTCGCCAATAGTGGCGAGAGATTTCCGCCTTGTGGTGTTCCCACAATAGAATCCTCATATTCGTCGTCAATCATGATTCCACTGACAAGATATTTTCTAATAATAGAGATAACATCTCCATCTTTAATTGTTCTTCCAATAATCGTCATCAGTTTGTCATGATTTACTGTGTCAAAGAACTTTTCCAAGTCAATGTCTACAATCCAGTCATTACCATCATTCATTATATCGAGTGCTGTCAGGATTGCCTGCTGTGCACATCTATTCGGTCTGAATCCGTAACTATGGTCATGAAACTGCTCCTCATAGATTGGTGTTAATATCTGCGCAATGGCTTGTTGTATAAATCTGTCTGTTACTGTTGGTACTCCCAGGTTTCTGACACCGCCACCAGGCTTTGGTATCTCCACTCTTCGTACTGGCTGAGGTTTATATTTTCTTGTCCTCAACTGTTCCTTGATGATTTCGCCGTTCTTTGTAAGATGTTCTTTAAGTTCTGTGTACTTCATTCCGTCCACTCCCTCGGCACCTTTATTTCGTACGACTTGCAGATATGCTCTGTTGAGGTTATCGCTGGATAGTATCTGCTCCATTAGACTACTTGTCTCCATGCGTTCTTTTCCTTCCGTCTCGCTTGATTTGACCATCTTTTGCCCGATTAGTTACGGCAGATGTTATCTCTTCTGCAATTCAAGACATACTCAAACTTGTTGATTGTTCGCCCCTTCGCTCCATCTCCATTACAGAGACTTCCTCACTACTATGGGCTCGGCTGACTTCTCACAGTTTGTTGTTACTAGGCTAATGAAACCTCTGTGAGACCTCCACGCTTAAGGTGCACGCTCTTTCCTCTCACCTATCCGCCACATCTACTCGTACTTCCAGCAACTTTTGGACTTCATCTCTTTTGGCAGACTTATCCCTATTTCCGAGCCTTATATGTGATTTCTGTCCGTCGGACCAAGAGTTTGCTTACAGCTTCCTTCAGATTCCACCTCACGATAGACACCCTTGCTGTTCGGCTATACACTTCCTCGTTGCCTAGGCGTGTTCGGGACTTTCACCCGTTAGAGCGCGCCCATGGCGCGCAAACCAAAAAGGGGGCTGCTTTAGCCCCCTTTGCATCCTACGCCTTGAGTTCCTGGTAATAGATCGCCATTTTCTTATTCTCCAGCACAAACGCATCGTAACAAATGCGCCCTTCTACCAGTGATCCACTGATTCCCGGCGGATCCTGGTGAATTTTGTAGTCCTCCAGTTTGGTAGGTGCTACCGTTGCGCACGGATGGCATAAGATGAAGCCGCAATTCTCCGGTAATCTTGCCGCCGGTACCTTAATAACTGCTGCACCGTCCAGATTGGAAACAACACCCTGTTTCCTAAGGTTGCTGTCAATGTCGGTTTCCATGACAATATCCTTTGATTTCTTCATAAGACGGTATACATCCGGCGATACGATGATCACGCGGCTTTCGTCCGGTACTTCCGCATTATCAAGGGTATTTGTCGCCTTGGTAATCTCATCGTAGATATTATCAGCTGTCAGTGTCACGGCCGCCGGTTTGCTTCCCGCTCCCGCTGCCATCACTCCATATACATACGCATCAACTTCTGGAATAACTACCTCGCGCTGCTGTCTGGCCAGAGCCGACGCGCCCGCAAGCTGCTGCGCTGTCTCGTCAGCGTCCAGTTTGTCAATTGCGAATGTGAAAGAGCGGTCTTTCTTGAGTGTAAATTCCTCTGTAGTAGCATCCAGACTCTCAACAGATCCATAGCGCGAACCTGTTGTCCCGCTGCCGGTTCCTGCTCTGTCGTAATCGTTCATACTCCCCGTGCTGATCTTATACACCTTTACAGTGTGTGCACCTGTCCAGTCAAAATCCTGGTTGGTCACAAGTGCCTTTTTACTTTCTTTTTTGAACATCTCATCCACGTATGGAAGAAATTTTGTTACTAAATTGATAGCCATATTTTATCCTTTCTACAAGCCCATAGCTTCCCGTACAGTATCATGTGGCACGCCGCTACCGTCCTTTGGCGTGTAACTTGGCTCCCGGTGCCACTGCGGCTCGGTTTTATATGTTTGCATTAAAATATCAATGCTTTTTGTCATTGTTTCATCATCGGAACAGTTGATTGCATCCACCAGAGAGGACGGCAGCCCTTTTTCCTGCAGCTTCTCTAATGCATTCATACGCATTTCCCGTGCGGTGATCTTCTGCTCACGCGCCGCAAAAGACGCATCCTGTTCTTTCTTCATTTTCTCACGCTCTTCTTTCAACCTGTTGCTCACAATCTGGTTTACTTCTTCCTGCGTGAATGTTTTCCCGGTATTTTCGCCCCCGTTGGCTGTGTTCTTCTCATTATCCATTGCTTATACCTCTCTTTCGTAAATCAGCACCACAACCGCCATAATATCGCTTAATGGCGTAATCTTTAAATCAACATATCGCTCATTTTCCTTCATGTGATCTAAAAGATCATTCGCTGTTTCCTCGATAAAGCCGTAACCGCAATGTTTCACTGATGTTTTAATCATTCTTATACCCTTTCTTTTAACGTCCCAGGTAGACTATTGTTTTTTTGGCTCCCTGGACAAGCCGAACGGGAGCCATCAAGAGGAATTTAAAATTGCAGACTGCAAACAATAAACGTATGAAGTAGGAAATCGTTCATCATTTGCAATTCTATTATAAAATCGAATCACAAAATATTTGTGCCATTTTTACAACCAAAAAGACCCACACTCTGGCACTGTATTTCTACAATGTCGTGGTGTGAGTCTCATGGGTTTAGGGCTTGTTTCATTCGGAGCGTGCCGCTCTGGTTATGTATTGCTTATTTTACCTCATCAATGCAACATAATCTTGCATATATTTCTTCATACTTATTCTTCAGCGTGTACAATGATTCTGATAATGCCTTCATACACGGAGTGTCTGACTGTGCATATCCGTAGCACATTTCCAGAAAATTGTTGGTATTATAAAGTTCATCCACCAAGTTTCTAAATTCTATATTATCCATCAGCTAACCCTCCGTCTTGCTCTCTCTGCACGCTTGCCGTATATATATCCCAATACAAAGGCATCCATCGCAACATCTGCATAATGTACGTAGCCATTCTCTCGGTATGCGTTCATCATATCGTTGTACGCTTCACTCTCTGGGCTGCCATCTTTCAAAATTTCAAGATAGTATTGCTCACCAAGTAATTTCATCGTATCGTTCATTTCATACAATTTCATTCTTTCCCTTTCTGCCGGAATCTGCTACAATACAGATGAATCCGGTCTTTGGCTTGTTATCGGGTTTCATTGCCCTGTGATGGTGTTCCCGCACCGTCCGGGGCGTTTTTCTTTGCTAAGGCATCCTTAAGCATACGCTCAAAATCTGCCGTGCTTTCCTTTTCCTGCTTGTCCTTGATGACCTCATTACACAGGTACACGCATTTTCCCTCTTTAGGGTGCGCCCTCTGGTAGTCATCCCGCAGTTGCTCGATCTCCGGCACGCTAAGCGCCTTTAAATCTTCTCTTAATGTTTCGTAGTTCATCCCTTACACCTCTTTTCTATCAGCTCCACCGTGTCCAGTACCAATGATCTGACATCCTCGCCGTACTGATCCACTATCTTTTCCGCCTGCTCTGCCAGCCTGTCCCATTCTGCATCTGTCCGGGCTGTGTGGTACTGCCGGAACATCTTCCAGAGGTCCGTGTATAACTGGTAGATGATTTTTAACTCTTCATCGGTCATAGTCTCTTTATATCGCGCTCCTCCCTCAAGGTATTAGTTACAATGTGGAGAATTACCCAGCAATTCATGAACGTGAAGCCTTTATCTATTAGTAGATCATGAATCTGCTGTGCATATTCTTCTACAACATCAGCGGGCAAATCTGGACTCCCGTCCGCTACTTTGAAAGTGTTATCTTTATCCCGCAATTCTAAAAACACTTTGCTATTTTTTACTTTCATTGTTCGCCTTTCTGATAACATGATGACAACGAAAACATAAATTTCCTATAATATTTATTTTTAGCACCTACTAGCTAAACTTGTTTTTTACTTACCTATTGTTATCTTTGTTATCACTAATAACAATAGCTGTATAAATAATAGGTTAAGTGACAACTTACTCGATAACGATATGATAACAAAAATTTAAACACTACTTAAAAAATCAGCTTTTTGTCATCACAGGTCAGTCAAACGGCAATTTTTCCTGTTCATCAACGGTTACAAAATTGTCATCACGTTCATAACAACGCTGCTGTCCGTATCCAGGAAATCGGTGCGTGGTTCCTTTCTTCCATCCATCAATAGAATTATTCATAATACTATTAACATCACGAACCATCTTTTTATCTGGATCATTATTTCCGAATACCGCCTCGCATATCTGAACAACACATACATAATCGCCGATATATGAATCTAACCATCCTTGGATGATTCCTATTCGTGCGTCCTCTTCCAGATATTTATTTTGCATTTCTTCCGCGGTCTCTGCTACTGTTTCCGAAAGTACAAGATGAAATTTCCCGCTTTTAAAAATCTGATAAACTTCTCCCCACGCCTGCAGGAAATCATTCAGCACCGACGGATCAGTCGAAAAAAGATCTTTTGTTGCTTTTTCTTTATGTACTTCAATGGGTAAAAACCGCCGGTTTCCTGTTCGATCAACTAAAAACTGATTATCGTTCGTAGTACCTACAAAAACGCATTGCCGTTTTCGCTTTTCTGGTTCCCTAGCATATGCCGCACGGTATTCATCGGATCTTAGTGTTACAAATGACTTTATAGCTTCAGTTCCTGCAATTCCTTTCATTGCCAACAGTTCATTAAATTCTGCTATCAACTTACCCTGTATAAGTTCCGCAGCATCTTTCTTATCATTTATATTTTTCAAATTTTCCAGATACCAATCTTCATTACAACACAACTTCATGAAAAAAGTGGATTTCCCAGCGCCCTGTGCTCCGTACAATATCAGCACATAGTCAAATTTTGTACCCGGTATAAATGCGCGTGATATAACCCCAAGCATAAGAAGCCTTAAGCATTCAGATGTGTACTCCGTTTTATCTACTCCAAGATAATCCGGCAATAGATTTTCAATGTGCCTTTTTCCGTCATATTCAATACTATTCAGCATATCAATGAATGGATTATACTTATTTGTATCAGCCACCATATCAAGCGCAGATAAGACATTCTTATCATTGGACAGACCATACTTTTTTTCCATGTACAATAAAAGATACTCTGAATCAATATTTCGCCATTCGCGGCACTCATCATTCACGGACCAGGGAACCTTGCCACATATATATTTTCTATTCGCGAGTGTGTTCAATTTAATCTTTCCGTGCAACTCTATATCAGTTCCGATGGCGATCACACAATTTTTTCTTGAATTGACCACAGCCCCTTTACTGTTTCTGTCAAGAATATCTCGAACCGTTTCTACATCCATCCCAACACTGTTTGAAATGCTCGATTGCTCGCATTTTTTTTCATTTTCTTCTGACACTCTGTTTCTTTTACCTGCCTTTCATAATTTTTATCAATCTGCCTTGTCAGCCATTCTCCGGCTTCCCGTTCCTGCGCCCGCTCGTGGGCTATCTGCGTTCTGTAATAAATACCGTAGATAGTTTTAACCCTTGGGCGGTTTAATTCGTCCAATCGGGCAAATACGCGTTCCAGAAGCGCCGGGTCTGTGACGGAATAGCCGTACAATTTTCTACACCAGTCCCAGCCGCACCAGGTGTCAGCCGTTAGGCTCTGGAAGAAGTTCTCCTTACTGGGTGCACTCATGCGCCGCCCCCTCTCCATCATAGATGCGTTCATAGAAATACTTTGCATTGATACGCCCGTGGATAACCACATAGTGTCTTTCCTTAAGCTCCGCATTAAGCTGTCTCATGATAGCGTATGCCTGACTTTTGCTGCACTCCATGATCTGTGACACTTCCTCGGCATTCAGAAACCGCTTTTCCTCTGCCATGCTATCGCTCCTCCCTATTTTCTTTTTTCTCGATAATCGAAAGAGCCTTGAGGATTCCGCGCATAATATCATCCGCCATATATGACGAAATCGTATACTCTTCATTCACTTCTCTGAAAATTATTTTTGCTTTCTCTTCTCTGCTCATTCTCCTACCTCCTTTACTACATCGTCGCCAGACTTTGCTAATCTTCAATAAGCTCCGCTGGATCTACTTCCAGTGCTTTGGCAATCTTGCCGAGTGTCTCCGGCTTTGGTTCTCTTGCGCCTCTTAAGTACGGAACAAGTGTCGGATATGGGATTTTTGTTTTTTCCGCAAGTCCTCTGCTGCTCAGACATTTCGTAGCCATTGCAAGCTTTACTTTTGTTAAATTAAGTTTCACATTTTCACCTACTTTCTTTTCCATTGACAGATAAATATTTATCTGATAGTCTGATACTAACAGATATTTATTTATCCGTCAATATGTTAAAAGATATTTTTTTATCTGTTCTCTTAGTATTTAATGTTATATAATCACGTTGTGAGGTGATTATTATATGGATAAAACATTTTTCCGTACTAGTGATAAAATTAGACAATTTCGCATCCTAAAGGGTTACACCCAGAAGCAGCTAGCCGAAAAGTGCGGAATGTATGAATCTCAAATCAGAAAATATGAAACGGGAAAAGCCAATCCCAAAATAGAAACATTACAAAAAATTGCAAAGGCTCTTGAAGTCCCTGTTTCTTCATTGAAAGGTGATCTAGAACTCGCTGGTGATAAAATCATAAATTACTTTCAGCATGAAGCTGACCAGATAAATTTTTTTAATAACTATCTTCAAGAATTAGGTGAATTTTTATATTATAATCCACATCATAAGGAATTATTTGATGCATCTATGGATATAAAAGAGGCTGATGTTGACCTTGCTACAGAAATGTTAAACAGGATCAGCGGGAAAAATATAGAATAGACTTTCTAAAATTTTAGAAATCGCACCGTCGGAGTTCCGACAGGTAAAGCCGCTCAAATTTCGGCACCTTTCCGACGGTATTCGTCGAAAGCTTTTTTTCAGAAATGGAAGAAAGGATATTGTTTCTATCAATACCCTTTGACCTGCTGCCGGATGTCCTTTTATTGGACAACTCAAAGTGAGTTATCGTCACCTTTGTACGGAAAACATACGAAGGGACCGGCTGACTTTTCAGCCCGTCTCCCTAAATTGAACTTAGCCGGTCCCGATCTTAAGCATGCAGGTAGACGCGTCCAAAAGTGGATCGGTTCAGATCAGCCGCAGCCAAAACTGGATCCGGCAAGGGGTAACGAAAACAGTGACACCCTATAATTAGCCGGGCTCAATGTTGCGCCCGGGTACGCCGTCAGCGTATTCCCAAAATGGGAACACGGTAGCAGAATCTGACAATCCAAAATTGGACAGTCAGGATGAAGTAACGAATCGTTACGCCATAGAGCAACAAGCGCAAAATTGAGCGGCTTCCATCAAACAATGGAAACGAACTCGATACCGCTCGATTATTGAATTAGTGGACAGCGCAAGATTGAGCCGTCCCCAGAATTGGGGATGATATAAACCGGGGAAATGTTCCCCGCGTTGATCTGGCCAGAATGACTGCCTAGATCTCGCCTACCCATTCGGTACCCGAGAATGTCTGATCCAGACAGTGACAATAGAATATACTTAATAAGGGAGCTGGTAGACGGTTCTTGCCATCCGTTCCGAGACCTTGCGGAAGGGGGACAAGCTATGGTTACATATTCCGACCTGTTTAATTTCGTCATCATGCTTTGTGCGATCATAACGCTTGTGAGTAATTCCAAGCGCAAAAAATAACCGTCCACTCCCCGGCTAAAGGTTGGACGGTTACTTTGTAACTTAAGACATAACGCCGGAGCGGATAGGTGCAAGCTATCCGACCAGCTCCCTTGTTAAGTATATTATATGCAATATATGAAATATATGCAAGCAGAAAAATAACTATCTCTTTTACTACATCGCCGCCAGCATGAGGAAGGAGATAATACAAATGCCAGCATATTTTGATGACCAGAAAAGAACATGGTTTGCAAAATTCTATTACAAGGACTTCACCGGGAAGCGAAAACAGAAGATGAAACGCGGTTTCGCCCGGAAAACGGACGCGCTACAATATGAACGCGAGTTCCTGCTGCATCTGTCCGGGTCCTCGGATGTGACATTTCATACCTTGCGGGAATCTTACATTGACTACAAGCGCACCAGAGTGAAAGCGTCCACGCTCCGCAATCTGGAATACTGTCTGACAGGGCAGATTGCCCCATATTTCGACGAAAAGGCAATCCGGGATATTTCCCCGGCTGATGTGCTTTCGTGGCAAAATGAGTTAATTAACAGCAACAGGAAAGAAACCACCATTAACAAGATCAATTCCCGGCTGGTGGACGTGTTCAATTATGCCGTGAAATATTTCGGGCTTCCGGCCAACCCATGCATCGAGACGATCGGAACGCAGAAGCGCGACGCGGATAACATTGACTTCTGGACACTGGAAGAATACCAGACGTTCATAGCTCATGTGCCGGAGATTGAATACAGGATCATATACGAATTGCTTTTTTATTCCGGTATGAGGATCGGCGAATTGCGGGCTCTGACGCTCTCTGATATTGATTTCGATAAAAATACCATACGCATAAATAAAACGCTCCCACGGGGCGCAGACGAGACCACAACACCAAAGACACTGAACAGCTTCCGCTCTGTCTCCATGCCGGCGCCGATCATGGCGGATCTGAAGGAGTACACGGGGCATATCTATGACCTTACCCGGCACAACCGGCTGTTCTTTCTGGAATATCAGACGATCACCCGGTATAAGAACAGCGTGTGCCAGTCCTGCGGCGTGCGTCAGATCCGATTGCATGACCTGCGGCACTCTCACGTTTCGCTGCTGATCCATCTGGACTGTGATATTATGACCATAGCTGACCGGATCGGCGATACTCCGGCAACCGTGCAAAGCACATACGCGCATTTATACCCGGACAAGAAAGATATAGCGGTCAGCAAGTTGGAAAAAATAGTATCAAAGTAGTATCACGAATAGCCGAAAGACCGTGCAAAGCCTTATTCTATGGGCGGTCTTTCACAAGAGGTACAATCCTATCATGAACATTTTAGAGTATGAAAACTATCAGGAAAAAATTCCACATGGTAACCCGCTGTTTCCTTATATCACCTACCCTTGCTCGATTCCGCTTGACTTTTCACGCGTGCCTCTGCACTGGCACGATGAGATGGAAATCATCTATATCAAAAAAGGAACCGGAGCAATCACGGTCGATTTCAAATCCTACGTGGTAACCGGGGGAACCATCGCGCTGATTCTGCCGGGCAGGCTACACAGCATTGAACAGTACATGCAGGAAAGCATGGAATACGAAAATATCATTTTCCATCCGGGCATCCTCATTTCCAAAAAAACGGACACCAGCAATACCGAATTTCTTGCGCCGCTGTTGTCGGGCGTCCTGTCCGTTCCGCTCTTATATCAGCCGGGATCTCCCTGCTATGCGGAGATTGCCGCCTGCATTGACGCCAACGATGAAATCAGCCGGACGAACCCGCCCGGCTATCAGTTCTTTATCAAGAGTCAGCTCTTTATGCTTTTTTACATTTTATTCAGCAAATGCCTCTTAAAAGAGCCGGCGAAACGCGATCACAAGTCGCTGGAGAAGATGAAGCTGATCTTAAAGTATCTGGAGAACCATTATATGGAGCGCATTACGATTGCAGATGTCTCGGCGGAGGTCGGGCTGAGCCAGTCGCATTTCATGAAGTATTTCAAGAATACGATGGGCACTTCCTTCATCGAATATCTCAATGAATACCGCCTGACCATGGCTTCCCGCCTGTTGATCTCCTCCGAATCCTCGATTCTTGCCATCGCAGAGGAAGTCGGCTACGAGAATCTGTCGTACTTTAACCGCACTTTCAAAAAAAGATTCGGCATGACGCCCCGGGATTACCGAAAACAATCCACGAAGCAGTTGTAAAACGGGTCCCACAGAGGATTTTCCTTGTTTTAGACCCGTTTTTCTTCATTTTTCCAGTCAAAATGGTGCTTTTTCTATGTAAAACGGGTCCAGAGCAGATTTTTTCCTCTGCCAGACCCGTTTTTTGCAAAAATCCGGGTCCCACAGTCATTTTTTTCTCCTGTGGACCCGGATACCTCTTTTTCACACGTCTGAACATACCATCTGGACAGTTTTTCTTTTTCTCGTGCTTTCTCTTTCTTTTTTCTTACGATTCTATATCAAAGTCAATGCTTCCCATACCGCAGTCCAGATCAATCGTTCCCACAGCCCCGGCATTCGTGACTTTGTAGCTTCCGCTGAGATCGGAATAGCTTTCTCCGTTTACCGTGAGATCCCCCATGCCGCAGGACATCTTATAATTATAGTCCTCTTCCCTGCCGCGCAGGGTGATGCTGCCATCCCCCATGCCGCAATGCGCTTTCACATTCTCTGCCACAATGCCGTCCAGCGCAAATGATCCCATACCGCAATCCAGCTTAATATCTTTATAGGTGCCTCCTTCCAGATCAATATCACCGGCTCCAAGCTTGATGTCCAGGGTTCCTGTCACAGCAAAATCTGCTCCCGTCAGTTCTCCTGCTCCCACATTCAGCTCCATCGTTCTGCAGTTCACACTGCCCGATGCAAAATCTGCATCTGCCGCCCCGATGTCAAAGTCCATGGTATCAAAGGTCATTTTCTCCGGAATCTCAATCACAATCTGCGCATCATAATTGTCCGGAAACTGCTTATGAATCTCATACTGAATCTGAAGCGTATCTTTATTCATATCCCCTTTATAATATTTTTCTTTGCAGCCGTAGGTTCTCACCACAAGGTTTTTATCATCCGTCCCCTGCTTGACATAGATTTCCGCAGCATCAATATCAATATCCAGATTTTTTATGCCGGCTGCCTCATAGGTATAAACTTTTGCATCGTCGTCTGCTCCCCAGTCATCCTCTGTGTCTTCTTCATCCGAAGAATAGTAAAGTTCATATGGCCGGATATGCCAGTTGCCCGCATCCAGTTCTCCTCTTTCCGCCATGCGTCTGATTGCCCCAAAGCCTCCGCCAAGCAGAGCGGAGATGCCGCCGAGCAATAATCCCATTCCCCCGAGAACTGCCACAATGATCAGGCAGATTTTTGAAAATTTTTTCATGCTGCCGCACGCTCCTTTCTCTTATTAAATGGCTTTTTGCAAAGCTTGCAGATTCCTTTCAATGCCCAGGGAAGAAATCCTCCGAAAATCCAGACCACAAGAACCACCGCAAGGACACCGAACGCAAGGACGATGAGTCCTCCTCCCATAAGCCCGATTCCGATTGCAGGATTTCCTGCAAATGCGGTTCCGATTCCTGCACCAAAGAGCACCACACCGCAGATTAACAGTGCGCCCATGACTGCCACAACCGCTATTGCAATTCCAAACAGCGCCGCCACAATGCCGAGCAATGCTGACAGTATGACCAGAATCATTACCAGCCACACCGGCGAAGTGATGACCAGAAGAACGATCGCCCATCCCGGCATTCCATCCTTCTCCGGCGCAGAATACGCTGCATTCTGCGCTGCTCCCTGTGGTACTCCCTTCGATGCGTTCTGCGCTGCTCCCCGCACTGCCGGATTCCACTCTGCTCCTGTTGTTGCTCCCTCCGGTGCGCTCTGCACTGCCGGATTCCACTCTGCTCCTGCCGATGCTCCCTGCGCGCCGGAAGAACACGCTTCCCCGGGCTGCACACCCAGATCTTTGATAATGCTGTCCGCCACTTTCTGCGGCGATTCCAGTTCTTCTAATATCTTTGCCTCATTTGCCTCCCCGGCGTCCTCGAAATAACTGCGGTAAAATGCAAGTGCCTCCGTTCTTTCCTCCTGTGAAATCCCGGACAGCAGCGCTTCCAGCTGCCTTAAAAATTCATCTTTGTTCATCTTCAAACTCCCTCCTCGGAAAATAACTCTGATATTTTCGAAGAATAGTCATCCCATTCTCTGCGATAATCGTCCAGCTTCTTTCTTCCCTCATCCGTAATCCTGTAGTAGCGCCTGTTGCGGCCTCCACATTCTCTGTCATACACCATAAGGCATCCATCTTTCTGAAGTCTACGCAATACCGGATAAAGTGTGGATTCCGAAACCTCAATCGCCACTCTCACATCCTGCGTGATCTTATATCCATATGTGCCTTCCTCCTCCTTGGAGACGACCGCCAGAACAATCGCATCCAGCAGGGCTGCACCTGTATTGAACACCATATTACCGGCTCCTTTCCTGTTCTGTCTGATATTACTTATATGTTTATAATATTATTTTGTTATCAATACTATATATCATATAATATAGTATTGTCAATATTATTATTCAAAAATAATACATCCATTTTCTAAAAGAGAAAAAAAAGAATCCCGCAAACAGGATTCTCCTATAAAGTCGCCGCCACCCTTAAAAAGGGTGGCTCGGAACGCTGGGTATAACCCCTTGGTACCCGACAGCGTCTCAAGACGCCCTAGACTTTCTCTTCGTTCAA
>QWCH01000057.1_pt1 | contig 168080 bp, 161 predicted proteins | sample 1972671 | NCBI WGS metagenome assembly QWCH01 (sample SAMN09866713, study PRJNA288562) | Human gut metagenome isolate term3_stool, whole genome shotgun sequencing... | isolation source: gut | host: Homo sapiens | place: USA: California
GAACCTTGTTAGGACCAATATCTTCAATTATTGCTATTAATAAAATAAATAAAGTAGAATTATTATTGATGCAAAGAGATAATGATTAAAATAGGCTCTTTGTCAAATTTTGGGGAGACTTGTTAACTCGAGTCTCTCTTTTCATTTAAAAATCAATACTTAAACGCTAATAAAAGATCAAAACTAAAATAACTAAAAAACCATTAAAAATAAACATAGAAAACAAGACTCCAAGGGGTTTTGCGAAATTTTCCCATTTTCTTATCCCAACCATGAAGCCATTGGGAGCAAGTAAAGATGCAGAAGGACAAGAAATTCTAGAACCAGAGACAGAAACAATAAAGATTGATTTATCAAAGGTTAAGGTCGAACCATTATTTGAAGACTGTGTAGACTTCGAAAAATTTTCTAAATCAGATTTCAGAGTTGTAAAAGTTAAGGCTTGCGAAGAAGTGCCAAAATCTAAAAAACTATTGAAATTTACATTAGACGATGGATCTGGTAAAGATAGAACAATTCTTTCAGGAATAAAACAAAAATATATTAAAATTAAAAGATCTTAGCGATTTAATCATTGCTAAGATTTTTTTATGGATTTAAAAAGTCTTTAAAAATTGAAAATATATTTTCTTAATCGTATAATAAGAATAATAATAAAATTTTAGTAGGTGACAAATGATTGAAAAATTAAAACTATTTTATGATAACAATAGAAATATAATTAGGATTACAAGATATATATTTTTATCACTTGTTCTTTTAATTATTACTTGGTTTTTTGACTATAAAAACCCAGATTTAAAATTAAAATTACCTAATATATTGCTACTATCTCCAGAAGTTACATCATCATTTTTGTCTAACTTAACTGGAACATTTTTAACTGTATCAACTTTTACTTTTACAACAATTTTAACAGTCTTAAACAAATATTCTGATTCATTTACTCCTAGGATAGTCCAAGACTTTATAGATAAACCAAATGTCTTAAGTCTTTTTGGAGTATTCATCGGAGGTTTTTTCTATACGGTTCTTTCATTATTCATGATTCAAAATATAGAAAGTGAACAGCCATTAATTTCTGGGACAATTGGAATATTTTATGCAATTGCTACTATGATATCCTTTATACTCTTTGTAAAAAGAGTCTTGAAAGACATTAAAGTAGGCAATGTAATTGAAAACTTATATACAAATGCGTTGAGTCTTATAGAAAAAGAATCTGAAAGGAGACGAGTAGCAGAAAGATTTTCTATTGATAAGTGGGAGTCTTATAAAATTTATGCTAACAAGTCTGGTTACCTATACAGTATTAATGCAGACAAAATGATAAATATCATTGAAGACTCAAAGTATGAGATAATTATCAATAAGAGAATAGGAGACTATGTCTTAGAAAACATGTATATAGGAGATTTGAATGTCTTAGAAAAATTAGATATTGACAAAGAAGAAAAAGAAAAACTTTTAAAAAAAATATCAGACAACATTATTATCAATGTAAGAAAAAATGACACAAGAGACTACCACCATGAAATTACAAATATTGTAGAAATTGCTTTAAGAGCCCTTAGTCCAGGGATAAACGATCCAAACACAGCTTCAGAGTCTATTAATAAAATAGGTATTTTGCTAGGGAAACTATTTTCGTCTAAAAATTTTTACCAAATATTAAAAGAAGATGAAAATAGTAAGATAATATATAATAACTATTCAGCAAAAGAAGAACTAAGTTTGTCTTACAATCAAATTCTTCACTATGGAAAAGATGATCCTGAAGTAGCTAAGGCAATTTTATCAAGTATATTTATGATCTATTATGTATCAGATCAGTCAGTCCATGAAGAAATAGAAAAATTCTTTGTATATTGCTACGAAGAATGTAAGGGTGCTATGACAAGTAATGCCTATATAGACCAACTTGAAGAAATTTACAAAGAATTTAAAGAAAAAAGAGATGACTCGATGAACAAAGATACGAATGAAAATAAATAAGACAATAGTCTTTTATATGAACCCCAAAATCCAAAAAAGGATGGAGGGGTTTTTTGATGCAAACTTTTAGTATTAGAAAATAGAAATTGTAAATTGCAAACAATCGGTGCCATTAAGGCATGGCTATTAAAGATTCCTTTTGACCGCATAAAAAACCGGTTAAGCCGGTGGTTCTGATTTTTGAAAGAATTGAAGGAAGTAAAATATAATTAATAATTATTATCACGCTATACGTATCATGGTAATAATTATTTTAAATTCTAAATAAGATATGAGTTTAATAGGCTTAAAGATCCTCGTTAAATAAAATAAATTTAAATGCTATCCGGATAGCATCAAAAAAATAATATAATTACTAATAAAAATTAAACTTTAGTTAACCTGAGTTAACTAGAAGAAATTTATAAAACCGCTAAATTTACAGAGAATTTAAAAAATGTACTTTTATATCGAATAATAATTAATATCAAAATACTTTACATAAAAAATATACTTTGATAGTATAAAACATATTATTAATATAAATTATCAGGAGGTAGTTTTGAAGTACATATTTATAATTTTAGGATTTATATTTTTAGGTATTGGTGTTGTCGGTATTTACCTACCACTTTTACCTGCAACTCCATTTTTACTTTTAGCAACTGCATGCTTTGCAAAAGGATCGGAAAGATTCCACAAATGGTTTATTTCTACTAATATCTACAAAAATAATATAGAGCCAATAAAAGAAAATAAAGGTCTTACCATGAAGAAAAAGATAAAAATTTTGTCGATGATTACATTTTTTATAGCAATATCTTTTTATGTAGTTAAAATATCCCATGCTAGGATTTGTCTTGTATTAGTCTTAATATTCCACTACGTATACTTTTTCGCTAAGATTAAGACTGTACCGGAGGTAGAAAATGCTGAATAAAAATCTTTTGAGAGAAATCGGTAGAGAAAAAAACTCGTTATTAATTTTGATATTACTCAAGGTTTTTGAGCTATTTACTAATATAGCTCTTATATTTTCAATTGGGAATTTCTTAAATGAAATTGTAAAGGGAAATTATTTAGTTAAAGGATTTATATTTCAAATTTTCGCAATTATTCTTATAAAAATAATTATTATAAAGTATAACTTTTATATTTCACATAAGATTTCTAATAGAATCAAGAAATCACTTCGACAAAGACTTTTTAAAAAGGTCTATGGATTTAAAATGGAATATGGAGAAAAGATTTCTATATCAGAAGTTATTAATCTCAGTGTAGAAGGAATAGAGCAACTAAATATCTTCTATGGAGAGCTGCTACCACAGCTTGTATTCTCTCTAATAGGACCAATTTTTTTATTTATAATTATGTCCTTTGTAAATTTAAAGATTGCTCTTGTAGGACTTGTATTTTTGCCATTTATTCCAATAGCAATTTTTATGGTACAGAAGTTAGCTAAGAGGGTGGTTAAATCTTATTGGAAGTCCTATGCAAACCTAGGGGAAGTGTTTATAGATTTTCTATACGGACTTACCACTTTAAAGATTTTCAATGCGGATGAAAAGTACAATGATAAATTAAATGAGATGGCGGAGGATTTCCGAGTTAAGACTATGAAACTTCTTATGGTTCAGCTAAACAATATAACTGTTATGGACCTTGTCTCATATACTGGAAGTGCAACTGTAATCTACATGACTCTAAAATATTTTTCTATGGGACAAATTTCCATATTTACAGGTTTTGTATTTATTCTTCTATCTCAAGAATTTTTCAATCCTCTAAGAAGACTAGGAGCATTGTTCCACGTTGCGATGAATGGTATATCTGCTGCTACAACTCTATTTGAAGTTCTAGAAATAGAAGAGCCTGTGGACGGTTCACAAGTAATAGATGAAGATAAGGTTACTATCGAACTTAAAAATCTAAATTTTTCTTATAATAAGGAAAAAGTGTTAGATAATATAAATCTTTCATGCAAAGAAAATGAAATAACCTGTTTAGTTGGTAAGAGTGGCTGCGGAAAATCCACAATCGCTAAATTGATCTGCGGCATGCTAGGAAGTAGTGGAAAAAATATTTTATATAATGGTAAGAACGATATAAAATCTGACAGTATAATAGAAAATATCTGTATGATTGACAACAATCCATTTATTTTCAGCAACAGTTTAAGATATAATCTGCTTTTTGCAAATCCTACTGCAAGTGATGAAGAACTTATGGATAATTTAAAAATTGTTGGATTATATGAATATTTTGAAAATCAAGACGGGCTGGATACAATTATAGAAAGTCAAGGTAACAACTTATCTGGTGGTCAAAAACAGAGAATTTCTATTGCTAGAGCTCTACTTAGAAAGCCAAAAGTCTTGATACTTGATGAGGCTATTTCCAATATTGATATAGAATCTGAAGAAATTATTCTAGATATTTTATCTAAATTAAAAAAAGATATGACAATAGTGCTAATAACTCACAGACTTAGAAATACTGAAAACGCGGACTATATATACTTCCTTAAAGATAGAAAAGTAATAGAAGAGGGAAGTTTTGTAGAGATGAAGGAAAAGGAAAACTTTGGAAATCTTTACAATTCACAGATGGATTTAGAAATGTGGGGTGTCAAATGAAAAATTTAAGAGAGAGAAAAGAATTATTAATAGATCTTTTAAATCTTGTGAAGCCTCTTAGTTTACAGATGATTTTTGCTGTATCATTCGGACTACTAGGGCATGTTTTTGCAACTTTGATACCTGGTCTTGGAGCATATTATTTTGGAAAGATCTATATAGGAGAAATAATAAATCTAAAAACAGTTTTATTTATTTTAATAACACTTGCGATCTTAAGGTCCTTATTTAAATATACGGAGCAGCTTTTTAACCACTATGTAGCTTTTAAAACTTTGGCAATAATAAGAGATTTGGTTTTCAAAAGTCTTAGAAGACTCTGCCCTGCAAAGATGGATACGAAGAACAAAGGTCAGCTCATCTCTATAATAACAGCAGATATTGAGCTTTTAGAAGTGTTCTATGCACATACGATATCACCAGTTTTAATTGCGTTTTTCCACACTCTAATATTTTTTATAATTCTATATAAAATTCATTGGAAGTATGCGCTATGCCTGTTGGTATTTCATATTATCCTCGGGATAATTATACCTACACTAACTCAAAAAATTGGTGAAAGACTAGGAGATAATCAAAGAAAAAATTTATCAAATCTAAATCTTTCGATTCTTGAAAGTTTAAAAGGGATTAAAGAAGTAATAAACTTTTCTATGCAAGATGAAAGAATGAAGGAAGTGGATAGCTTGACCAGGGATTTAAATAGATCTTCTAAGAAACTATCAAACAATATGGGAAATAATTTTGCGACATCTTCAACTATAATTCTTATAGCAAATATAGTTTTCATATTGGTTGGAGCAAGACTATACATGGCAGGAGAAGTGAATTTCTTAAACTTAATATTTCCAATAGCCATATTTATTTCATCCTTTGGTCCTACATCAGCACTTGCATCACTTGGTAATAACTTGGTTTTAACCTTTGCTTGTGGCAAAAGAGTTATGTCACTTTTAAGAGAAGCTCCTGCAGTAGATGAAGTTACAAATAAAAATGAAGTTAGTTATGAAAAAATTGATCTTACAGATGTAGAATTTTCATACGATGACACAGAATTAATAAAAGACTTTAATTTATCCTCTAGATTAAATCAAGTTGTAGGCTTAGAAGGCAAGAGTGGATGTGGAAAATCTACGGTTCTTAAACTAATAATGAGATTTTTCGATCCTATAAAAGGAAGTATTTCCTTAAACGAAATAAATTTAAAAGATATAAATAGTCGAAACCTTAGGGATAATATTTCATATGTGGCACAGGAAAGTCATCTATTCAAAGGTACAATAAGAGAAAATCTTTTGGTGGCAAATGAAAGTGCAACAGAAATTGATTTAATAGAAGCAACAAAAAAAGCAAATATCTATGATTTTATCATGTCTTTAGATCATGGATTTGACACAGAAATAGTAAAGGATAAGGCACTACTTTCAACAGGACAGATACAAAGACTTGCCCTTGCTAGGATGTTTTTAAGAGATTCAAAACTATATATTTTGGATGAACCGACAGCAAATATCGACGCATATAACGAAGGAATAATCTTAAAGTCCCTATACGAAGAAAAAGATGATAAGAATATCTTTATATCTTCCCATAGGAAGAGTACACTTAGAATATGTGATGAAGTAATTAATATGCAAAGGAGCATCAACTCATAATGACAGAGATGAAATTAACAAAAATGCAAATTGAGTATCTATTATTTTTAAAGAACAATCCAAGAAAAAGAACGATAACCGACGCCAGCAAATACTTTGATTGTTCAAAAGTAAACGCAAAAAAAATAATGGACAGGATGTTGGTACTAGGACTTCTTTATAAAGATACTAACGATTTTCATTTGACGAAGATTGGAGAAAAATTTGCAAATGAATATAATCAAATACTGGAAGATTCCAAAACAATATTAAGTCATATACTAAAGATGGATGATGAAGAAGTTTTAAAAGTATCAGATGAACTCATCCATTTAGAAAACCTAAGAGAAATAATAAAAGATTATTCATCGCATATAAAAAAGATAGAAAAATTAAAAAATAAGGTAAAAAATGAAGAACTGCTAAAAGTATATTCCAATACTTCTAGCGAAATTAACCTTACAGTTTATAAAGTAAGTGAAAATAATAAAAATTCATTCGTAGAAAATTCCATGGCTATGATGGGATTTGAAAAAGAAGTAGAAATAATAGTCGAAGATGAAGAATATCTATGTCTAAAAACCAAGATGATAGAAAAAATACAAAATGGATTTAAGAAAAAATCCATGCCTATATTTTTGATATATGAAGATGAAAAAGGAGAGCATACTATAGATGTAAAGGATGGTATCTTTAGAATTCCTTTAAAAATTATAAAATTTTGGAACAATTTAGGTAGCGGAATCCTACAAGCATCAGTAAATTTAAAAATAAAAACTCATATAGGATTTGCAGCCCATATAGGGAAAGCAAATTTTGTATTTTCTGTTAACCTATATTAATATCAAAATTTTGATTAACATAAAATATAACAATTGTTAGAAAGTAGATAAAAAGAGGATTAAATAGAAAACATTATCAATAACATTAATTGAAAGCATAAAAAAGTTAACGCAAGTTAACTTTTTTTTATTGCAATAAACGATACAAAAAATAAAAATAAGCTATATGATATTGATATAATTTATCATAATGACAAGGAGGTTTTTAAAATTAAAAATAAAATTATAATATACATACTTTTATTGTTGTTAATTATTCCAAATAAAACCTATTGCGAAGAAAGCAATATTAAAACTAACAAAGAAAATTTAATTAATTTGGAAGATGGCTACTACAAGATTCCTGTTAAGTTGTGGCACGCCCATGAGGAGAAGGAAAGCATGGGCAACAAAGCCATGGTACAAGTAGCTGAAATAGAAGTTAAAGACAAAGAGGGATATTTATACATAGGATCAGGAAAAATGGAGTACATGAGCATCACAGCATCACTTATCAACATATACTTCCAAAAGGAAGACGGCAATTATTATCCTGCTGAGGCCGGCGACTTTGAAATGGAAATACCTAAAGAACATGACAAACGCCCTTGTGTATTTAAAACGAAGTTAATCAACATGGATGAAATGTTAAAGGTATTTGTAGATCCGAAGGTAGAACCCATGGGAGACGAACCCATAAGAGCAAGAGTAAAACTTGATTACAACTCCATTGAAAGAATTGAAAAGGACGAGGCGGAGCTGATTAAAAAGTTTGAAACGGGACCAACAAAACCTGAATTTGACAAAAGTGTTTCTGGAGAAGTAGAGAATAAAAATTTAATCGTAAACTATGAGCCGGAAACTTTTCAAGAAGAATTTTCTTTCTATGGCAACAAACTCACAGGCAAAAACGCAGAAAAATATTCACAGGACTTTGACAAGCTTAATCAGGTCAATGTATTTAAAATCGAATTTTTAGGACCTTTAAATGAAATAACTGAAGAAGACAAAAATATACAGGACAAGAGAAAGAGAATTATTCCTCAAAAGGAAATAGAGCTTAGACTTCCCCTTTTAAAATTCAAAGAAGAAGACAGCTTAACTTTCTATGACTATACAGAGGGAGAAAGAAAGAAGATTGACTTCACCTTTGACAAGGACCATGTAAAGACGAAGGTTAAAAATCCCGGCATCTATGTCTTAGTTAAAAGTGACACACTAACACAATCTGCAGTTACGGATACAAAGGGACAGGATAGCAAAGAAGAAAGGGCTCAGGCATTTTTAAAGACGGTTAAAAAATCGGCTCCAAAACCTGTTGTGAAAAAGGCGACTCAAAAGGCGGTCCAAAAGCCGGTTAAGAGTGAAGGTGTAAGTAATTTACAAACACCGGCGCCACAAAGTACGACACAAAATCCTTTGCAAAAACAATTGGACTTGGCGAAACAACATAAGGAAATGTCAAACCAACAGGAAGGATTTAAAAATAGAGCTGTAGAAAAAGAATACAGAGGCGTAATAATAATTGCTTTGTTAATTTTTATAAGCCTTAATATATTTTCAATATGTTTCATAAAGAGAAATTTAAAAGCAGTTAGAGATATGAAAGAAGAAATACTTTTTATAGGAGGACTTGGAAAAGATGAAAAATAAAATGAAGGTCCTTCTCCTAAGTCTCTTAATAGTTATTTCAATGATAAGTAGTGTCTTTGCATATACACAGGAAATAGGAAAGGCGACGCCCTACTACGCTCATCCGGTGACAGGAGCTATAGAAGACCCGGGCAATAACCCAGGCATAGGTCAAGGCATGACGGAAAATGTATTGTCACCTCAAGCACTAATAGAAACATCAGACGACGGAAGAATATTTTTAAGCGTGAGATACAACCTTGCCAACTATATAAAGAATGAAAGTTTTGCAGTGCAAAATTACGGCGACGAAGACTTTTATTCTGTTGCGGCAGAAATAACAGGTCAGACTGAAGAGACGAGGGACTACAGGTTTGAAATACCGAGCAAAAACATAGTGGTAAGAGCGACGTTTTTCGTTGGGCCCATGGGTAGAGATGTAATATTTTATTACACAATATCTGACTTTGTAGAGGGAAACACCGACTTTGCAACTTTTAAAAATATAGGTACGACTACAACAGAAGATAAGAACCAAGGCACTGTAAGTGAAGAAGTTGAAGAGAGCGGCGAAAGTGTACAAGAGATAAATATACCTAAAAGCACAATGCCCAATATGGAAGGTCTTACACCTGTAGAGAACAATGCACAAGTAGGGCAGGTAATTGGACCTCAAGGAGAAGGAGAAAAGATAGAACAAAAAATTGTAAACTCCAAAATGTCTGCTGGGGACTTGGGATATTCACACGGTCTTCTAACAAAAGACTCTCAAATAATTAAAAAACTATATTATTCGGAAGACAGTAAGGGGGAAGAAGAATCAAAAGGTAAAACGGAACCCGGCAAGATAACCATGGCTTGCATATACGGCCTTATAGCCTTGGCGGTAATTATGACCTCAGCACTTTTGATTATGGCAATTCTATCCTTTATTTACAAAGCAAAAGTTGAAGAGGAATTAAATCAAAAAAGGAGTGAGACATATGAAAATTAAAAAACTCCTAGCCATGCTATTGGCATTATTAATACTTACATCATGTGTAGACCAAAAACAAAGCACAAAGACGCATGGGGGACAGCTAAGAATAGCTGCAACCTCTATGGCAACAGTCTACATAATGGAAAAATTAAACATAGACCTGGTAGCAGTTCCAGATTCAAATATAGATAAGATGCCTGAAAGGTACAAGGATGTACCCAAGGTAGGCATGGCAATGACACCTGATATAGAAAAGTTAAAACAGCTAAATCCCGACTATGTATTCTCGCCAGTATCATTAATATCGGACTTGCTTCCGAAATATAAGGCGGCAAATTTGGACTACGGATTTTTAAATCTAAGTAACATAGATGGAATGTATAAGTCAATTGAAGACCTTGGCAATCTTTTGGACAGAAAAAAAGAAGCCAAAGAACTTATAGAAGACTACAAAAAATTTATGGAAGACTACAAGGCAAAACACAGGGATAAAAAAGCACCAAAAGTATTGGTGCTTATGGGACTTCCTGGCTCATATGTAGTTGCAACAGAAAATTCATATGCAGGTAGCCTAATCAAATTAGCAGGCGCAGAAAATGTATATGGAGGAACGGACCAACAATTTATAACCATAAACACGGAAGACATGCTTCAAAAAGATCCGGATATGATACTTAGAACCGCCCATGCACTACCTGATGATGTAATGGAAATGTTTAAAAAAGACTTTGCGGAAAATGACATTTGGAAACATTTTAGAGCCGTGAAGGAGAATAAAGTCTACGACTTAGACTATAAAAAGTTTGGAATGAGTGCAAAGTTTAATTACAAAGAAGCACTAAACGACTTGGATGAACTTTTTTACAACGGCTCTTTAAGTGAAAATACAGGAGAAAGCAATGAAAAAAAGTAGAGTTATACTCATCTATTTTATATCAATAATAATATTGCTTGGACTCACCCTCTACTCAGCCAAGACAGGCTCAATAGAAATGACCTTCGGTAAGCTCATAAGGGGACTATTTGTAGAATACGATGCAGATGTAGCAACAATATACGATTTGAGATTTCCAAGGATAATAATTGCAATACTAGCAGGAGCAGCCTTAGCCACATCGGGAGTACTTCTCCAAGCGGTTATGCAAAATCCACTGACAGATCCAGGAATAATCGGTATCTCATCGGCGGCGAGTCTATCTGCAAGTCTAGTGATGATACTATTTCCAAAACTTTATTATTTAACGCCAGCATTTTCAGTTTTAGGAGGACTTCTTGCATATATTCTAATATATTCACTTGCATGGAATGGAGGATCAAACCCTATAAAACTAATTCTAGTTGGGGTGGCACTAAACATGACCTTAATGGGAATAAACGAAGCTATTAAATCCATGATGGGTGGAAATCTAACCAATGTACAGTCAATAATCGAAGGCAATGTTGCCCAAAAGACTTGGGCAGACGTAAAGATAATGGCTGTATACGGAATAATCTTCCTTGTCATATCACTATTTACAATACGAACAGCAAACCTGCTTCAACTAGAAGATCAAACTGCAAAATCACTTGGAGTAAACGTGAATAGAGACAGATTTATCCTCGCATTAATAGGAATAATCTTAGCATCAGTATCGACGGCAATAGTGGGAGTCATAGGTTTCTTGGGACTAGTTGTGCCACATATAGGCAGGATAATACTTGGATCAAATCATAAGAGGCTCATACCATATTCAATGATACTAGGCGCTATTACATTACTATTGTCAGATACATTAGGTAGGGTTATAGCTTATCCATACGAAATAAAACCATCAGTTGTTATGACGGTGGTGGGCGGAATATTCTTTATAACACTACTAAAAATAGGAGGGAAAAATTATGGAAATTAAACATCTATTTTTCTCCTATGGAAAAAATATGGTAATAAAAGATTTAAATTTAAAAATTGAAAAGGGAAAGATAACGACATTACTCGGTGCAAATGGCTGCGGCAAATCAACACTATTTAAATTAATAACCAGAGTAGAGAAACCAAAAATGGGACTGATAACCTTGGATGGCAAAAATATAAAAAATATTGAAAGAAAAGAATTTGCGAAGAAGGTAGCCATAGTTAGACAAAAGAATCAAATCTCTGGAGATATAAGAGTAGAAGAATTAGTCTCATATGGGAGAAACCCGTATCTTGGATTTATGCAAAAGCTAAGTAAAGATGACAAGGACAAGATAGAACAGGCGATAGAAGTATGCGGTCTAGAAAAAATTAGAAATGAAAAAGTAAACTCTCTATCGGGAGGCCAGGTTCAAAGAGCTTGGATAGCAATGGCAATAGCTCAGGATAGTGAAATATTACTACTAGATGAGCCTACAACCTATCTAGACATAAAGTATCAAGTAGAAATTTTAAAACTAGTAAAAGATTTAAATAAAAATCTTGGAAAGACGATAATCATGGTACTTCACGACATCAATCAGTCCATAGAATATTCTGACACAATAGTAGGAATGATGAAAGGAAAAATTGAATTTCAAGGAAAAGCAAAAGAAGTGCTTACTGGAGAAAAAATAAGTAAAATTTACGATACAAAATTAAAAATCATAGATATAGAAGATAGAAAGTATGTATTGGCTGAAGAATAAAAGTATGTATTGGCTGAAGAATAAAGGAGGATTAATGAAAGGAATAATAATTTATTCATCAAAGACAGACAACACAAAAAGGATGGCAGAAAAAATATATGAAGCCTTGAAAGATGAATATGAAATGACAATCAAAAACATTAGAGATTCACCAGACATAGAAAGTTATGACTTTGTCCTCTTGGGAGGATGGGTTGACAGGGGGACTTTGGAAGCAAAAACTCTTAAATACTTAGAAAAGATAAAAAATAAAAAGTTGGGACTATTTGCAACACTAGGTGCCATGCCTGACTCAGAACACGGAAGAAAAGTCATTAAGAATTTGGAAGGCTTGCTAATTGGAAAAGAATCACTGGGTCAATACATATGCCCTGGGCTAGTAGACCCAAAGATGATAGAAAAATTGAAGGGAATAAAAGGAGTGGTAGTACCGAAGAAAATCAAAGAGAAAATGATAGACACAAGCCTTAAATCAAGAGAGGCGACGGAAGAAGAACTAGAAGCAGCAGCAGACTACTTCTTTGAAAAAATTAATTAATTTATAAAAATTAGTGGGTGTATGGGTGGGATTAGGAAAGTACGTTTATAACTTTTTAAAGAACTAGATACTAGTAAAAAAATAAAAATCTCATAAAATTTCAATAAAACAAATAGATGAAAAATGTTTTAATGATAGAGTAAAGAAGATTTTTAAGTAAAAAGATAAAAAAAGAAGGTGGTTAAAAAATTTGAGGACTAAATAAGCTGACGAGTAAGAACGTAGGCATTTGTATTTTTATTGTTAAGAGAGAGGAGCTGAAATGAAAAAAATTAAAAGTTTCATATTTTTTAGCTTATTAATCTTTATATTAACAGGTCAGACTTTTGCAAAAGCAAAGCTTGACTACAGGAATTTGCCAGATGGCGAATATAGTGTAAAGATTGAAGTTAGGAAGAATGGAAAAACATCATTATCTATGATGGATGGAGCTGTGGAAAAGCCAGCAAGTATTGTAGTTGAAAATGGTAGTTATTTTCTCAAGTTTAAAATGTTACCTTTAACGCTTGATGAATATGGGGCAACAGGATATTTAGGAGATATATATTATTTAAATTCTAATGATATTTTTGCTAAAGTTAATGTGCTAGATTATTATGATTATGAAGATGAACTATCTCAAAAGTATAAATTGAAATATCCAAAAAATATTATGTATCCTATTGATAAGACTAAACTTGAAAATATTCAAGAAACAAAAGTTAGAGTATTTGTTCCAGTAATGGAAGAATTCGGTGAAGAAGGAGAAGAAATGGGGACTCAATATGCAAGACCAACTATATATTGGGACACTCTTCAAGAAAAAGATTCAAACGAATTTGTAAATATCAATTTAGCGGATACAAAATTTGCACAACCAAAACTAAGGAAGATAGTTGACCAAGTTGGAAAAGTTGTTGAATACCAAGGGAAAAAATACTTGTATATTAACTTCTTCAATTTAAAACTTGATAGCAGTGGCTATGATGATGGTACAAAGACTTTGGGATATTCCTACGGAGAAGACCAAACACGTTATAGCTTACAAAGTAAGGTAATAGAAGAAGGAAAAATTGGTGGCAAATACCAACTATCAGAAGCCTATATTCCAATAGATGGGGCTGAAGAAATTTATCTTTATGGTAAATTCCAAACAACAAAGTACAAACAAGAAAGATATGAGCAATCAGCTAAAATTAATTTAAGCCTATTGACACCAGTAAAATCCGATTCAGATGACTTAAAACTTGAATTTGTAAAACAAGATGATGTAAGCGTAAAGAAAAATAAGTCTAATAAACTCCCCTATGATTTCAATATTGGAGGAGTCTTATACTCACCTTACACATCAAAAGATGGAAATAAGTTTAGGTTAACAAGAGATGGTGAAAATGTAAGGTTCATATTTAAGAAAAACTCATTCCTTACAAGTAGTATAAGAAATATTAAATATACTCTCGATGGAAGTGAACCTAATGAATCTTCCTTTGATGCAGACTTAAGTTTTTACAATCAAAGTAAGTTTCATGATGACTCTTATTATAATGTTGAGATTGATCCCCTTAATATGACAAATATATCTTCTATGGGTGGAAATGTAACTTTAATGGTAAAAGCCTTTGATAAAAACGGCATGGGAGTAGGTAATACCCAAACTTATGTTATACCTTATGACAAGGAAACTATATCAGAAGTCAAGGGAGATACTATGCCAGGTCTAGGATGTCCTATGATTTTAAGTACGGGTAAAAAAGCTGCATTACCAAAGGATTCAATGATATATGCAGAGGAATTATCAGACTACAATATGCAGGATGAATTAAACTATCTTGCAGAAGAAGAGGGGATTTATAATCCGAGCCTTGTAAAGCTAAGCCTATATGATGGCAATAAGCCTTTAGAATTAAATTATAATGGTTCATGGAATGCCAATGTATGCCCTCTTGCCACAGTAAAGTTAAAGGGAAATAATTTAGGAAATTATTTCGCTTATGAATATAAGAATGGTAAGCTAATTCCATTGGCATCAATGGCAAGTTCAAGGGAACTTATATTTAATATTTCAAGTAACCAAGGATATTATGTTATTGGACAAGTTGATAAAAATAATATCAAGAAAATGGCAATAAATCTCTTGTCTAATAAGATCAAAGAAGCAGAAGCTTATTTAAACAGCGGAGAAGTAAACCTATACTCACTTATCTTAGAAGGAGATATAGAAAAGGCGAAAAATGACCTTGAAAAATTTAAAACTTCTTATATCTGTCTAAGTGGAGTTGAAAAGATTGAAAGAACTATGAACTTAGCAAAATCTTCTGGAGATGAATCCCCAGAATTTTATAAGGAAAAGGCTAAGGTATTAGTCCAAGTAGTAAATGAAATATTAAATAAAAATATTTTAAATAAGTCTAGTGAAAATGAATTACAAGGGACAAGAGATGGTATTCAATATGCTATTAGTAATAATGACCTTAATAAGTTAAGGGATTCTATAAAAAATCTCGATAAGGCCTTAAATAATCTTTCATATAAGGGTAAGGGACAAGCTGTAAATATAAATATACTAAAGGAAAACTCTGATCAAAGATCTATGGCAAGTAATGTTTTTGAAAATCAAGGAAAATTGTTACAAATAGATGGGAAATATTATTTGGAACTTGGGTTAAAAACAATGTACTTTGGGAATATTAGAGCCCACTTACTTGATCTTGAAGTATTTGAAAATGGTCTAGGTACAAGGGTATTAAATCTTACTCCAATATCAAAGTTTTCAGATACAGGACTCCAAGGAGTAGAATTTTACAATAAAAAAATTCTTCTTGAATTAGGAAGTAGACCAAGTAGTGAATATTATATAAGAGTTAAAAATGATGCAATGGGAAATGCAAGACCTGTTGCTAGATTAACAATAAATTATTAAAAGGAGATAATAAAATGAAAAAAATTTCAAAAAATTTAGTAGTTGCAGGCTTAGGCCTTGCAATAATAACAAGTGGTTCTGTTTTTGCAGAAGGTGGCAAGGCATTAAGTGATAATAATAGTTTATTTAGTGGAAATCTTATAAAAGAAGCTTCATTAGGAGATAACTATTTAGATTATAAAAATCTTCCACAAGGTGAATATAATGTTGAAATGAAAATCATGAACTCTGATCCAGACAAGAAAGATAAGCCATCTATGATGAATAGAGGAGTTGTTAGTAGTAAAGTTGAAGTGGATTCAAATGGACAATATTGGCTTCATATAACTATGACAAAGATTAAGAGAACAATAATACAAAAAGGAAAAAAACATACACTCGAAGGATATATGGAAGACCTTAAATATTTTGATAAAAACCAAGAACTAAAAGATGCAGAAGTATTGTCATGGCAAAAAGATCTAAGAGATTTACAAGATCCTGAATCAGGGCTAGTTAATTATCCAAAAGAAGTAAGGTTTAAAATTGATAAACCTATTAATAAAATTCAAAGTATTAATATAAAAGTTCATGCTAGTGTTATGGAAAAAATTATGAAAGGAATGGGGACACAAGATGCAATTTCAACAATAAATTGGGATAAGCTTAGTGTTATTAAATAAATATGAGAAAATTTAAAAATATTTTTATACTAGTTCTTGTATCAGTTCTTTTGATAACATCTGTCCCTGTATTTTCTGAGGAAGCTACTGATGATATAAAGCAAGACATCAAACAATATTTACAAATAGTTGATCAAATAGATCCAAACCTGAATCCAACATACCTAAACATAATAAAGGAAGGAATAAAATCCGCATCGAAAAATTATGAAGAGGAAAGTGATGAAGAGAAATTAGATGATATAAGGAGTGCTGTACGCACTAACATATTGAACTATTTATTTTATAGGATTTCTATGTTAAGAGGAACTGAAGTCTTTGATGAGGCAAATGATAAGAGAACAATAGAAGATAAGGAATTATATGATTTAGTTTCAGAATTTAAAAAAGGAGACAAGCCATATAAGGATACAAAGGAAATATTTGATCTTATTCAAGGGTTAATAAGAGAACAAGCAGCTCTAATGGATAGAAATTCTTCAAAATTAAATCTTTCAGCTAATGAAATAAATCTAAAAACAAGGGAGTTTTATGAAAAAACTAATAAAATAGTTGAATTAATAAAAAAGGCTAATGCGACTACAAATAGGAGTACAGTTGTTCCTTTTGATAAGTTAGAAGAAAATAAGACTTATCTTGCAAATATTATGTCATATCATACTGTAAGAGATCAAAAATCTATGTCGGATGCGGCAATTGGGGAAATTGCAAAATTAATAAAAAAATCTGATGGGAAAATATATATTCAGATTGAAATGAATCCAATTGCTATAAGTATGTATGATGCTTGGTTTTCAGGTTATCTCTTAGAGTTGAGACACATAAAAGATTTTGATAAAAGAGCTAAGGATAAAGAAAATTTTGAAAAAGCTAACTGTTTAAAATATTATGATTACACAGATGAATTATGTGAAAAATATGGAAAGGATATGAAGTATCCAAAGATTTTGGAGTTTCCGTATGAAACAAAAAATTATGAGAGATATTGGGGAAAAAGATATCCAAATTTAGCAGAAAATAAATTTAAAAACACAATTCCAGCACAAGTAGAAGTCTTTGTGCCTATTATGCAAGAGTTTACAGATGTAGCAGACATTAGTAATTATACTGGTGATCCAGACGATATCAATGCCGCTTATAAATTTGATTTTGAGCAAGATGATAGAGACGGAATGGGTAGTCAGTATGCTATTCTAAATATTTTTTCTGATTCAATAGAAGAATATAAAGAGGGAGATAAAGCGACTGTAGAAACTACTTTAACTAAGGCAAAAGCAATTAACGAAACTAATAATAACAAGGAAGCATATAAAGACTTGCAAAAAATAATTAGTGAAGTTGAATCTAATTTAGATAGACTTATATTTACAAAAGATGATGAGAATGATTACATTTCAAAGCTTAATGCAGCTATGTCTAAGTGCAATAAGACAAGTGAGGAAAACTTAGAAGTACCTATAAAATTATGGCATGGATATCAAAACAAACCATCAATGGGTAATGGTGCTTTAGTTCAAAAGGCAAAAATTACAGAAGAAAATGGTAAGACTTATATGACTATAAAATTCAAAGCCCTAAGAAAAAAAATAAATGGACTTGATCTTATAGGTCATCTTGAAAAGTTATGGATCTATGAAAATAATAATTTTGATTCTAATGCTAAAGAAGTTACTGATGTTACAAAGGTAAAAGAAATAGGCTTAGATGGGACTGTAAAGGAATATCCTTCCTTATTAAAATTTGAAATTGATCCTGAACTTGCGACAAAGGACGGAGAAATTTGCGTTAAAGTTTTTGTAGATGCAATGGAATTCATTGGTAAAGGAATGGGGACTCAAAATGCTAAAATATTAGTTAATGGGTCCCAAGCAAAAGCTTGGACCGGATGGGGAGATGAAGATCAACCTACACCTACACCGACACCAACACCTACACCTAATGTGCCAAGTAGGGAAGATGTTGTAGATGCTTTGAGAAGATATGCCAACTTAGGCGGACCTCAATACACTTATCAAAGTAATATGAGGTACATCAATGCTTATAATTCTTTGATGAACTTACTTTCTAAGCCAGTAGTTACAGAAAGCGAAGTTAAATCTGCCATTGACGAACTTAAATCTGCTGCAGCTGGCCTTGCTTTAGATACAAGTAAGTCAAATAATTCTGGCAACAATAACCAAGGTTGGGGCAACAACAACCAAGGCTGGGGTAACAACAACCAAGGCTGGGGTAACAACAACCAAGGCTGGGGCAACAACAACCAAGGTTGGGGAAATAATAACCAAGGTTGGGGTAACAACAACCAAAACAACCAAAACAACCAAAACAATCAAAACAACCAAAACAACCAAAACAACGGTCCTGTTACAGTTCAATACGAAGTACCGGTAGAAGTTCTTCACGCATACCAAAGTGGTTACTCAATGGCAAATGCAGCCATCAATCACACTGCAAGAGTAGAAGAAAGAAACGGACAATTTAGATACAGCGTTAATTTCCATTCTATACAAAGAGAGTTTGGCGGCAAGACTTTGACCGGCAACTTAACAAATCTATTTATAATTGACGGCAGCAAGTACAGAGCGGATCAATCAGGTAGCACTTGGTCATGGACCATGAACGGCAAATATGACAGAGTGAACGTTGCAGTTTGGGTAGATGCTATGGATGAAATAGCAGGCAAAGGTCCAGGAGGAGGAGAACAAAATGCAATTCTTTCCTTTAACTGGAATAATGCAAGAGAAGTTGGAAGATATGGCGGCAACAATAACCAACAAAATCAACAAAACCAACAAAATCAACAAGCTCAAACTCAAAGCTCTAAGTCTAGCGGCTCATCTAATTCATTTACAGACATCAACGGTCACTGGGCTAAGCAAGCTATTGACTATGTGGTTGGTAAGGGTTACTTCTTTGGACTATCAAATGCTGAATTTGGTCCAAACAAATCTATAACTAGAGGTCAATTTGTAACCGTACTTGGCAGGATGCTAAATGTAAATACAAGTATTTACAGTGCACAAAACTTCAATGACGTTAAGTCTAGCATGTACTACAGTTCTTATATCGCATGGGCGAATAAGATGGGTATAGTTTCCGGAGTTGGTCAAGGTAGATTCGCACCGGACAAAGAACTTACTAGAGAAGAAATGGCTGTTATAATGAGTAAATTCTTGAAGGTTTCTAATAAGAGTCTAAATGCTAAGGGAAATAGCAATGGTTTCATGGATGATGGAAAAATTGAATCCTGGGCAAAAGACGCTGTAAAAGAAATGGCAAAACTTGGTGTTGTAAATGGAATGGGTGATGGTAAATTTGCTCCAAAATCACCATTTACTAGAGCACAAGTTGCACAAGTTTTATTCAATATTGATCACAATTAATTATTTAATATGGGACAGTCTTTGGCTGTCCCTATAAAAGAGGTGTAAAATGAAAAAAATATTTTTATCAATAATTTTAGCTTTGGTTTTAATACCAACATTTAGTTTTGCAGCTACTAAGTATGAAGTGCCTGTTAAACTTGAAAAGTTTGGCGAACCAGGCAAAGAATCCATGGGAAATCCATCACTTAGACCTACAGCTGAAGTTGTAGAAAAAGATGGTAAGTTTGTATATAAAATATATGCTAAGAAGATGGAATTTATGAATATGGAAGGAGAGCTTACAAATCTATTTATTTATGAAGGCGATAAGGACTCTAGTAGAGCGGAAACTAAACAAAGTCCTCTATCAGGCGAGTACAACAAAGTACATGAATTTGTTAGAACTAACCCAAAAGAAGATAAAATACTAGTTGCTGTCTGGGTAGATGCTATGGATGCAATAGCTGGAGGCGGACAGGGATCAGGAGAACAAAAAGCTTACTTAGTATTCGATTGGGCAAATGCAAAAGCTACAGAAATTAAAGATTCAAAATCTGATAATAAATCTAATGCACCATCAGAAATAAAAATTATGGTTTCTGGCAAAGAAATAAAACCTGAAACTCCTGCCTATATTGAAAATGGAAGAACTATGGTTCCTCTTAGATTTATATCTGAAGCGTTAGGAGAAAAGGTAGATTGGAACGCGGAAACTAAATCTGTAATCATTGGAGATAACAAGGCTGTTTTAGCAATCGGTTCTAAAGAAATCGATGCAAATGGTAAAAAGATCACCATCGATTCTCCAGCAGTAATTAAAAATTCTAGAACTTTCGTTCCACTAAGAGCAATCTCAGAAATACTTGGAGCAAAAGTAGACTGGGATGGAACAACTAAGACAGTAAGCATAACTAAGTAAAATTAAAGATTAAAGGTGGGTTAATTAAAACTCACCTTATTTTTTTAATAAATTTGATAATTAATATTGAATAGCTAATTTATTTTAATATCAATAATCCGTACTTAATCCACAATAGATAGACCTATTAGGCTTAATGGATAATTTTATGCTATGGATGACTAAGTGTATTACTATTATGTTTTGATATAAATTTAAAATTTTTATTGAGGAATTTGTAAATAAAAACATTATTTTAAATGCTATCCGTAGAGCATGAAAAATAAATGCTCTACGTAGAGCGTGGTAAAATAATTTTGCACAATAAAATCATTTTAATAATCATTATCTATATGATTTTACAATTATCACTTTTAGTAGTAAAATTAAAAAAGAAAATATTTTATAAAAGGAGATAATTATGGCTTGTACAACATTACTTGTAGGAAAAAATGCTTCCTACGATAATTCAACAATAGTTACTAGAAGCGAAGACTCTGGTTCAGGTTCTTACTGTGCCAAGAGATTTATCGTCGTTGAACCTAAAGATCAACCAAAGAGATATAAATCAGTGATTTCAGAATGTGAATTTGATCTACCTGAAAACCCACTTAGATATACTGCTCATCCGAATGCAGATCCTTTTGAAGGTATCTGGGGATGCAATGGAACCAATGCTAAAAATGTTTCCATGACAGCGACAGAAACTATAACTACTAATCCAAGAGTCCTTGGTGCGGATCCACTTCTTGTAAATACAAAAGATAAGAAGGAAGGCGGTCTTGGTGAAGAAGATTTTGTAACTGTGGTTCTACCTTATATTTCTTCAGCTAGAGAAGGAGTTATAAGACTTGGTAAACTTCTTGAAGAACATGGTACTTATGAATCAAATGGTATTGCATTCCAAGATGAAAATGAAATCTGGTGGCTTGAAACTATCGGTGGACATCATTGGATGGCAAGAAGAGTTCCTGATGATGCATATGTGGTTATGCCTAACCAACTTGGAATCGACAACTTTGACTTCGAAGACGCCTATGGAAAGAAAGAAACATTTATGTGCTGTGAAGATTTAAGAGAATTTACTGAAAAAAATCATTTAGATTTAAATCTAGATGGAGATTTCAATCCAAGACTTGCTTATGGTTCTGGCGATGATTCTGATAGAATTTACAACACTCCAAGAGCATGGGCAATGCTTAGACATTTCAATCCAACTTCATTTATTTGGGACGGTGAAGACGCCGATTACAGACCTGAAGACTTAGATCTTCCATGGGCGATGGTTCCAGAAAGAAAGATTACCGTAGAAGATATGAAGTATGTGCTTTCATACTATTACCAAGGAACAGAATTCAATCCTTATGGTAAAGATGAAAAGAAGGGCAAGTACAGACCTATAGGAATTAATAGAAATAACATTACAGTATTTACTCAAATAAGACCATACAAAGAAGATGGACATAAGGTAGTTGAATGGCATGCACTTGGTTCAAATGCATTTAACTCTGCTGTTGCTCAATATGCAAATGTTACTAAGACTCCAGCTTACTTTGCCGACGATTCTAAAATCGCAACAACAAAGAATTTCTATTGGACTAATAGAATTATAGCTGCTCTTGCAGATGCGCATTACCATGAATCCATAGTAGAAATTGAAAGATATGACCAAAAGATCATGTCTAAATCTCATGAAATTGTAATTAAAACAGATGCTTATGTAGAAGAAAACAAATTAACAGGCGAAAAATTGCACGTTGTTCTTGAAAAAGCAAATCAAGAACTAGCTGACTTTACAGAAGAAGAAACAAATAAACTTCTCGACAAAGTTTTATATATTGCATCAAACCATATGAAGAATTCTTTCTCTAGAAGCGATAACTAATTAGATTTAATACCCAACTTTTAAATTAATAGAAGTTGGGTATATATATTTAGTAAGCAAAAAAGAAAGGATGATTTTTTGAAAAAATTAATTTTGGCGTTGGCATTTGTATTTCTACTAACAGGATGCCAAAGCGGACAAAACGCAAAGACAGAAGACAAGAAGAATGGCAATGTAGCAACAGAACAAAACAATAACGAGAAAGAAAATTCTAAGACAGATGAACCTAAAAAAGAAGATTCATCTGAATCTAAAGATAACAAGGCAGATGCAACTATCACAGTTTCACCAGAAGAGGCGGTTAAGAAATTTAACGATAAGTATCCAGGTGTAAAGATAGATGAATTTAGCTTTGGTAAGGAAAATATGACCTATTGTTATGAAATAAATGGGTTTGATGATGATTCAGAATATGAATTTGAAATAGATGCAACAGATGGAACTATTTTAAAAGATAACAAAGAACTTGATAATACTGCTGATAAAACTGCTATAAACCTAGACTTAATCAGTGAAATTCAACCACTTATCGATAAATCTCTAAGCGAAGCAGGGTCTGAATATCATTTAGATTCTTACAGTATTGATTTTGAAAAAACTGGTAACTTCAATAAATTAGATATTGAATTAGAAAATTCAAAAGGTCAAGATATTGAGTTTGAATATAATCTAGACACAAAAGAATTAATAAAAAAAGATATGTAAATAATTTTTACTCCCTATATAGGATTCCTATGTAGGGAGTTTTTTTATTAAAATTTATAAATAATGAATATGCAAATGATTTCAAAAATAATATAGAATAAATTTAAATATCTAAGAAACAAGAAAACTTATAAAAATTGATAGGATAACTATTAAATGTTAGAGCTATAACATGCTTTAAAAATATAAAGTGTTATAATAAAGATGTAATTTAGGAAAAGGATTTGATAGCTTTGAAAGACAGATATATTGTAATTACAAATAACAGTATTTTTAAGGATAGAGAAGATACTATTTTTATAGATGGAGACTTTATAGACGTTCTAAAATCAGTAAGAGACTATATGCACAAAGGTTACTTGGCAATTAGTCATCCATTGCCAGCATCAATTAGAATGATTTTATCTCCAGTGAGATCAGTCATTATGGTGGATAATTATTCTGATCAAGAATTATATAATAAGACTCTTGAAATAGTAGAAAATTCAATAATCTCATATACAAATACCATGGGCATTAGAAAGCCTGATTATAAAAACATAGAAGATTATAAGATTATTGACAAGAATTTGCTTTATAGTTCATTTGATGAATTACATAAAGAGAAAAAATTAGTTTCACAATTATTAAAGGAGGTAGAAATATGAAGTTAGAACTTCAGAATGTTCTGATTTCAAACATTGATTTTGCAGATGAAACCAAGATCGTGGACGGAACTCTTTTTATAAATAAAGAAGAGATGAAAGCTACTATCTTGAAAGACAAAACTGTAAAGAGTGTTGAAATCGATCTTGCTAGACCAGGAGAAGAAATAAGAATAATTCCAGTTAAAGATGTAATCGAACCTAGATTTAGAGTTGGAAGAACCAATAAATTCCCAGGAGTTACAGGAGAAATTGAACAACTTGGTAATGGAGTTACAAAAGCTATGAAGAATGTAGCAGTTGTAACTACAGGAGATATAGTAGGTTTCCAAGAAGGAATTATAGATATGTGGGGAGAAGGAGCTAAATGGACTCCATTTTCTAAGACACTTAACGTAGTTGTAAATATAACTCCTGTTGATGATTTAGAACCACATGAGCATGAAAGAACTGCAAGACTTGCAGGACTTGCTTCTAGTGAGTACCTAGGAGAGGCACTTAAAGATATAAAACCAGATAATAGTGAAGTATTTGAAATAGAAGATTTTGTAACCAGTTCAGAAAAATTAAAAGATTTGCCAAGAGTAGTATACGCTGAGATGCTTATAGCTCAAGGACTTCTTCACGATGGATATATCTATGGAGTAGATGCAAAGCAGATCCTACCGACGCTTTTAAATCCACTTGAGGAGTTAGACGGAGCGGTAATATCTGGTAACTGTGTTGCAGCTTGTGATAAGATCACTACTTATCAACATCAAAACAACGCCGTTATTTTAGAACTATTAAAAGAACATGGAAAGACTATTAACTTCCTAGGTCTTGTACTAGTTCCAGAACTTACTATACTTGATGGAAAACTTAGAACTTGTGATTATACAGTTAAGCTTTGCAAACAACTTGCAGCAGATGCGGTAATAGTTTCTGAAGAAGGATACGGAAACCCTGACTCAGACCTAGTAATGATCGCTGAAGGCTTAGAGAAAGCAGGAATAAAGGCTGTTCTTATAACTGACGAGTGTTCTGGATGGGGTGGAGATTCTCAACCACTTGCAGATACAAAGGACGAAGCGAAAGCTGTTATAAGTACAGGTAACGTTTCACACTTAGTGCATCTTCCAAAGGCTTCAAAAGTTCTAGGAGATGACAGAGCTATAGCAAACTTATCTGGAGGTTGGGACGGTTCACTAGATGCAGAAGGAAATATAACTTGTGAATTAAACGCGATTATAGCTTCTACTTCTGAAATAGGAACACACAACCTTACAGTGAAATTATCGTAGGAGGGTTTATGAAAAAAGTAATTTACTATCTAAACCAATTTTTTGGTCAAATAGGTGGAGAAGATAAAGCTGATTTCAAACCACAGGTTGTAGAAGGTCCAGTAGGTCCAGCGGTAGAATTTAATAAGAGATTAGAATCTGGCGAAGTTACCCACACAATTATCTGTGGAGATAACTACTTCAACGAACATGAAATCATAGCTAAACAATTCATTATGGAAACATACGATGAATTAAAACCTGATCTAGTAGTAGCAGGACCTGCATTTAACGCTGGAAGATATGGAATGGCGTGTGCGGGAGTTGCAAATACATTAAAGGATAAGACAACTGTTTTAACAGGAATGTTTGAAGAAAACCCTGCAGTTGAACAATGCAGACTTCATTCATATATAGTTCCAACTGGTGATTCAGCAGCAACAATGAGAAAAGCCATAAAAAATATGGTTCCAATTGCTGAAAAGCTTTTAAATGGGGAAGAAGTAAATCCTGATGTAGACGGATACTTCCATCAAGGAAGAAGACTTACCGTATTTAGTGAAAAAATTGGGGCTAGACGTGCAGTTGATATGATGCTTAAGCGTTTGAACAACGAAGAGTATGAAACTGAACTACCAATGCCTAAGTTTGATAAAGTTGAACCAGCTGCTCCAATTACAAATATGAAGGAAGCGGTTATAGCACTAGTTACTACAGGTGGAATCGTTCCGGAAGGAAACCCGGATAGACTTCAATCAGCATCAGCTCAAAAATGGGTTAAGTATGACATTTCAGATTTAGACGAATTAAAAGGAAAATTTGTTACAATTCACGGTGGATTTGACCCGGTATACTGTAATGCTAAGGCGGATAGAGTAGCGCCACTAGATGAACTTACTAGACTTAAAAAAGAAGGTAAGATAGGTGGAGTATATAAATATTTCTACTCAACCACAGGAACTGGAACTTCTGTAGCAAACTCAGAAAGATTTGGACAAGAAATTGGAAAAGAACTTTATGATGCCGGAGTAGATGGTGTTATTATGACATCGACCTGAGGCACCTGTACACGTTGCGGTGCAACAATGGTTAAAGAGATCGAAAAATATGGTATTCCGATAGTTCATATGGCAACTATCACAACAATTTCAGAATCAGTTGGAGCTAATAGAATCGTGCCAACAGTAGCTATACCTTATCCTGTTGGAAATCCAGAATTAGGATCTAAGGAAGATCATCTAAGAGATGAGCTTGTAGAACGTGCTATAAGAGCATTATCTACAGATGTAGCTTCACCAACGATATTTAAAAAGCAATAAAATAATTTAAAAGGGAGATGAAACTATCTCCTTTTTTTATAGAATTTTTTTAAACGATTACATCGGATTAATATTTGCAATTCTATTAATAGTAAGATATATTAAAAGAAAAATTAAATAGAAGGCGAATTATGTTTTATGAAAAATTAAAAGATTTTTATCTTTTTCAAGAAATAGATGAAAGGTCTATAGAAAAGATAAACCGGATGCCAATAATAAAAAAAGAATATAAGTCTGGAGAGCTTATTAATGTAATGGGTGATAAGATTGATTATATCCATGTTATATTAAAGGGATCTCTAAAGACCAACGAGTATAATTTAGAAGGAAGCGAGATAGTATCTTCATATTATTTTGAAAATGATGCATTTCCTTTCTATTTAATCTATGGTGGAGAAAAATATTATCCTTATAACATCTATTGTCACAAGGATTCTACAGTCTATCATATACCTGTTGGTCCGCTAATTGAATGTATATCACAAGATATAAAGTTTATGGATAATGTACTCAGGTTTGTGTCAAAGTATACTTGCTACAATAAAAAAGTAATCAGAACCGTAAGAAGACCGAAAGTATCACAAAGATTAGCAGAATGGATTATTGAATCATCACCAGACAGTGATATATTTGTTCTTCCAGGAACTCAGGATGTATTTGCCAAGATGCTATGTGTGAATAGGTCTGTACTTAATCAAGAAATTAAAAAACTTGAATCAGAAAACGTCATTAGACTGGAAGGCAGAAAGTTGTATATATTGAATAGAAATTATTTGAAAAATCTTTTAGAATCTTAAAAGAAGCTCGATAATAGGGCTTCTTTTTTGTTTAATACCTATATCTTATTTCTTTTTCATAGGAAAATTTTAACGAAGAGTATATTTAAAACATTTTAAATGATTACAGTTATTATTTTACTAGACTTAGTAATAAAAAAATGTTAAAATATTATCTGTTCTGAATTTTTAATAAGAATTCTTACTATAAATTAAATAAAATAAATTTATTTGGTTAAATTATAATTAAAATGAGAGATGATAACATCTCTTTTTTATTGAGAGGAGAAAATTTTGAAGGAAAAAGTAAGTTTTAAAAGAGTTATATCTTTTGGAGGAGCGTTTATTGCGCTTATTATAGGATCTGGATTTGCAACAGGTCAAGAACTTATGCAATATTTTTCATCCTATGGGAAGTTAGGTGCACTTAGTTTAGTTCTAGTTTTCGCTTTATTTTACATAGTTGGAACAGAACTTATAACTACAGGTTATGAAAAACATTTTGAAAACCCAAACGATATATACACAGAAGTAAGTGGTAAATATATAGGAAAATTTTATGATTACTTTTCAGTATTCTTTCTATTTTTATCATATACAGTTATGATTGCAGGGGCACAAGCTACAGCTATGGAACAATACAATGCTCCAAAATATGTGGGAGGAGTAATTCTTGCAATATTTGTAATGACAACTGTATATTTTGGTTTGGATAAAATCGTAGATATAATTGGATCGATAGGACCGGTTATAGTTATTTTAGCAATAGGAGTAGGGATAGTTTCCCTTATTTTAAATTTTAAAAATATTCCAAACGCTGCTGGTGATTTGGAAATGGCATTAAATTCTGGCGATCTGCATGTGGCTTCAACGAATCCAATCCTAGCGGCAGGTTCATACGTTGGCTTTAATCTTATATGGCTTGCAGGATTTCTATCAAGTATTGGTAAGGAACTAAATAGTAAAAAAGAAGGAAGACTTTCTATATTTACAGGATCCTTTGGATTCTCACTGGCTTCACTTCTAGTAAGCACGGCAATTTACATTTCTATTAGCAAAGTTTATTCTTCACAGATACCAATGCTACTACTAGCTAGAGATATAAGCCCAACACTTGCTCATATATTTTCAGTGGTAATCTTCTTTGGAATATACACTTCTGCAGTTCCTCTACTTTGGAATGTAGTTGCGAGATTTTCTGAAGATGGAACTAAGAGATATAAGATGCTCACCATTTGTTTAGGAATAATTGGAGCTATCATAGGACTTACAATTCATTTTAATAAGCTTGTTAATATAGTGTATGTTGTAAATGGATACATTGGTCTAGTATTTGGATTATTTTTAATAGTAAGACATTTTAAAAGAAAATTTAAAGCATAAACAAAAAAACGGTTTGTATTACAAGCCGTATTTCTATTTTTTGTATTATTAAATTTTAATTTATTTTAGTGATTTTAAAAGTTCTTTTACAAATTCGTATACTCTTTCTGTGGAATCTATTTCTAGAGATTCTTTTGGAGTGTGAGCTCCTGAAATATTAGGTCCTATAGAAATCATATCTAAGTCTCTATATTTTTCGTAGAATACTCCACACTCTAATCCGCCATGGATAATTTCAGCCTTCATTTCCTTATTATAAAGTTTTTTATAAAGGTCCATTGCGTGATTTCTTAGTTCTGATTCTTCGCGATAAACCCAAGTAGGATATCCTTCAGAATATTTATAATCCACATTATGAGTCTTGGAAGCTAAATCTAATTTATTTTCCAATTCTTCTTTTCTTTCTTCCTTTGCAGATCTTACAGATACCGTTATTTCATAATAATTATCCATATTTTTAACTATTGCTAAGTTTGAAGATGATTCAAGAATAGTTTTTTCGCTGTCCATATAAGAGTTTTCTCCAGTAGGAAGAGCTAATAGATATTTTGAGAACACTGCTGAATCTATTGTACTCATTGCAAGATTTGCAGAAGTTTCATTATAGGTTATTTCCAATTCTCCGTCGATATCTTTATACTTATCCATAATGGATTCGATCTTGTCGTCTAGATTTTCTTTAGTTGCTATTATTAAATCACCCATTCTAGGAATTGCATTTTGTTTAGTTCCACAGTCAAAATCAACGATCATAGCATCTTTTAATTTAGAAATCAAATCTGCCATTACTACAATCATATTTCCTTTATTCTTGTCGATCATCATACCTGAGTGACCACCTAAGAATCCTGAAAAGTTAATTTCATATACTTTATAATCTTTAGGCACTGCAACAGGTTCGTAATTAAATTTACCTACATAGTTAACTCCACCTGCAGATCCAACGGTCATGACACCTTCATCTTCAGAGTCAATATTCAATAGATATGAACCAGTGAGAAGCTTATCTGATAGGCTTAGAGCACCTTTCATAGTTGTTTCTTCAGATATAGTAAATAGACATTCAAGAGGACCATGTTCTGCATCTTTATCTTCAATTAAAGCAAGCCCAAAAGCAACGCCTATTCCATCATCAGCACCAAGGGTTGTATTATTTGCATGGAGAATATTTCCATCAACTATTAATTCAATTGGATCATTTAAAAAATCATGGTTTGAATCATCAGATTTTTCAGGAACCATATCTGTATGACCTTGTATTATTACTGTTTTAGAATTTTCATAGCCTTTAGTTGCAGGAACTCTTATAAGTACATTTCCGACTTCATCTACAATAGTTTCTAAATTTCTATTTTCTCCAAAATTTTTTAGGTATTCAGTCATCTTTTCTTCGTGACCAGATGGTCTTGGAATATTGGATATTTCTTTGAAGTATTTAAATACTAATTCAGGTTTTAAATTCATTATTTATTTTCCTCCGCTAAATTTTCAATTATTTTAACAACTAGTTCGCTTCCTTTAACCATAGAAGAGATTGGAATAAATTCATACTTACCATGGAAATTATATCCACCAGCGAAAAAGTTTGGACAAGGTAGACCCATGTAGGATAGTTGAGATCCGTCAGATCCTCCACGTATAGGTTCTATTATTGGTTTTATACCAACTTCTTCCATACTTTTTTTAGCAAGCATAATTTTATCCATATGAGGTAGAAGCTTTTCTTTCATGTTGAAGTAAGAATCTTCAAATTTTATATCAATTTTAACGCCGTGTTTTGTTTCTAGGAAATCAACAAGAGCTTTAATAATATTTTTCTTTTCATTGAACTTATCCATTGAGTGATCTCTGATGATATATTCCATACTTGCATGGCTTACACCACCATTCATAGAAGATAGCATGAAGAAGCCTTCGTAGTTTTCTGTAAACTGTGGTCTCATTTGGCGTGGAAGGGATTCATTTAGTTCAGTTGCAATATCAAGTGCATTAATCATTATATTTTTTGCTGAACCTGGATGGACACTTTTACCTTCAATTTCTATGAAGCAACTAGCAGCGTTGAAGTTTTCATATTGAAGTTCACCGATTCTTCCTCCATCAACTGTAAAGGCAAAGTCGCAGTCGAATTTTTCAACATTGAAGTGGTGAGGTCCTCTTCCTATTTCTTCGTCAGGAGTAAAACCGACTCTTATTTCACCGTGTTTTATGTTGCTATCATTAACTATTTTTTCTATTGCATCCATTATAATTGCTATACCTGATTTATCATCGGCTCCAAGAAGGGTAGTGCCGTCAGTTACGATGATTTCTTCTCCAACCACATCATTAAGTCCTGGGAACTCTTCTTCACTCATAACGGATCCGTCTAATAATTTTATATCTCCGCCTTTATATTCAATTATTTGTGGATTTACATTTTTACCAGAGAAGTCTGGAGCAGTATCTAAATGGGCCAAGAATCCAATCTTAGGTAATGGGTAATCTACATTTGAAGGAATATATCCAAATAGGTAGCCGTTGTCGTCCAAATTTGTTTTAATACCCATGTCCTTAAGCTCTTTTTCCAAATATTTTGCAAAAATCATTTGACCTTCTGTTGAAGGAACTGTTTCAGATTTTGCATCCGACTTAGTATCAAATTTAACATAGTTTAAAAATCTTTTTGTGATATCCATAAATACCTCCTAGAAAAGATTATACAATAATCGCTCTAAGTTTGCACAATTTCTATATATTTTCACAAAAGTTCTGTATAATATAATAGGTGATATTATGAAGGTTGCAATAATCGGTGGAGGCGCTGCAGGAATATTTTCTGCACTAGTGGCTTCTCTAAAACATGAAGTGACCATTTTCGAAAGAAATGATCGTATTGGTAAAAAATTGCTGGCAACTGGAAACGGAAGATGTAATCTTACCAATATATCTGTTGAAAAGAAAAATTTCCATGGAGATTCTGACTTCGCATATAAGATTTATAAAAAATTTGACAATAAAGATGTCATTAAATACTTGGAAGATATTGGAATTTTAACAACAACTAAAGAAAGTGGAAAGATCTATCCTAGAAGCTTAACTGCAGCAAGCGTGTTAAATGTTTTTTTAGAAGAGATTGATAATAGGAAAGTAGAAGTCAAAACCGAAGAATATATAAATAAAATTGAAAAGAAAAATGATAAATTTCACATATACACCAAAGAAGAATCATATATTTTTGACAAAATAGTAGTAGCCTTAGGCGGTATGAGTATGGCTAGCTCAGGCTCAGATGGCAATGGATACAAACTTCTCACAGATTTAGGTCATAAAAAAATTGAAACTAAGCCAGCCCTTGTGCAACTAAAACTTAAGTCAAATTTTTTGAAACATCTTTCTGGAACTAAAGTAGAAGGAATTTGTTATCTTCTAAAAGATGGAAAAGTTATAAAAAAAAGATCTGGAGATATACTTTTTACTGACTACGGTATAAGCGGACCTCCAATTTTAGATCTATCAAGATATGTTTCAGAAGGGGATTATAAACTTAGATTTAGCATTGTGAATGACCTAATGACAGAAGAGGATAAAAATAAATTTTTAGAATACTTTTATAGGACTATTAGTTCAAAGGATATGACCTTAGAAAGATTTTTAATTGGGATACTTAATAAGAAATTTATTCATTATGTACTTAAAAATTTGGACTTAGATAGAAATATGAAGGTAATGGATCTAGATTCAAATAAATCCTATGAACTTTTAAAAATTTTAACTGAGAGCGAATTTGAAATTACTGGAAATAACGGTTATAAAAACTCTCAAGTAACAGTGGGTGGAATATCCACAGAAGATATAAATGACAATTTAGAATCAAAAATTGTAAAGGGTCTATTTATAGTAGGTGAAATTTTAAATATCGATGGTGACTGTGGAGGTTATAATCTTCAATGGGCATGGAGTAGCGCATATGTCGCCGCATCTTCTATTTGATGGAGGAAAAATGTTTTATTTAAATAAAAAAATGAAAGAATTTGGAACCATTAGAGTCTCAATAGTGGGACTTGGACTAATGGGTGGTTCTCTACTAGATCAGCTACTGGGATTAGAAGGATTTAGACCAACTATAGTAGCAGCAAGAGATAAAAATAGAATTATAAAAAAACTTGAAAGCTTAAATATAAGTGAAAACGACTATGTATTTACTGATGATATTGTTGAAGCTATCTCTGCATATGAAAGAAATCTTTTGGTGGCAACTACCAATATAGAACTTTCCACTATGAGAATATTTGCGGACTGTGTTTGCGATGCGACAGGATCTGTTGAACTAGGATGTGATATTACTGTAAAGGCACTTAATAACAAGGTTCATGTGGTAAGTTTAAACGTTGAAATGGATGCGACTGTCGGTCCGATTTTAAATAAGATTGCAAAAGATAATAATGTGGTATATTCCGGAAGCTATGGAGATGAACCTGGATCTATAATAGAGCTTTATGAATTTGCAAAGTTTTCAGGTTTTGAAGTACTTCATTTAGGAAAAGGCAAAAATAATAAATTAAATAACTATGCAACAAACGAAATGTTAAGAGATGAAGCTATTAGCAAGGGACTTAGTCCAAGGATGCTCACATCTTTTGTAGATGGCACAAACACCATGATAGAACTAAATGCGGTTTGCAATGCGACAGGATTAAAACCTGATGTAGATGGATGTCATTTTATTGAATCATCTCCAAAGGATTTAGTTGATAATTTTAAATTAAAAGAAGATGGTGGAGTATTTAGTAAAACAGGAACAGTGGATTTCGTAAAGGGAATTCATCCAGGTGTGTTTGCAATAGTTAAACCATGCTCAGAAATAATGAATTACGAAATGAAATTTCTACAAATGGGAGAAGGACCAAACTATTCAATTTATAGACCATACCATTTGACATCTATAGAAACTCCAATTTCTATAGCAAAAGCAGTTGTTTTAGAAGAAAGTTCTATTGCGCCAATAGAAGGAGCGCCTTTTGCAGAAACAGTTGCTGTAGCTAAAAGAGACATAAAAAAGGGAGAAAAAATAGAAGGCATTGGATCTGATATGATTTTTGGAACACTGGTTGATGTAGATAAAAGTAGATCGGAAGATTTAGTTCCAATTGGCTTAATTACAGAAAAAACAATTGCAAAGGAAGATATAAAAAAAGGTGTACTAATTTGCTATAATATGATAGAATTAGATTATAATAGTAGCGTCATAAAGTTAAAAAGTTTACAAAACAATTTGACGAAAGAATTATAATATATTAGAATGGATTGGTGAAGAACAAAAAATGAGAATAACTCAAGAAGTTGATTATGCATTTAGAATTTGTTCATATTTAGCGTCAAAAAAAGGAGAAGTAGTAGCAGCTACTGAAATCTCAGAGACCCAGGCTATTCCTGAAAGATTTACACTTAGAATACTTAGAAAGCTTAACCTTGCTGGAATAACCGATGCTAAAAGAGGAGCATATGGAGGATACTATCTAGTAAGAGATAAGTATGATTTAAATTTATACGAGATTATTGAAGCTATCGATGGACCTATACAGATAAATAGGTGCCTTAGATCTGGAGACGCATATTGTTCTAAGAATAACACACAAAAAGAAAGAGAAATGTGCAAGTTCCATCAAAAGTTATCGTATATTCAAAACTCAATAATAAATATGTTTAAGCAAACGACCCTAGCGGAATTTGCAAAAACGAGCCATTGACAGAAGGTAAATAATAAAATTTACAGAGAGGTACATTATGGTGAGAAGTACCGCTAATTATTTCAATCACCTGTCAGCATGTAGGAGGAAATGCCTACAGGGTAGCAACCTTATAGCTATTAAAGTGATAGGTAACTATAATTAGGGTGGTACCACGGAATTTCGTCCCTTGAGATTTTTCTCAGGGGGCTTTTTTTATAGGAGGATAAATGGAAAAATTTAAAGTGCTCTCAAAAGAGAGTGTAGACAAAAGAGAACATCATATTTCCGAATATTGGAATGATATAGATTTATTACATAAATCTGTAGAATCCAGATGTGGCTGTGAGAAATATGTATTTTATGAAGGCCCGCCAACAGCAAATGGTAGACCAGGAATACACCACGTTTTAGCTAGAACATTAAAAGATTTGACTTGTAGATACAAAACCATGAAGGGATACCAAGTTAAGAGAAAAGCTGGTTGGGATACTCATGGACTTCCAGTAGAAATAGAAGTTGAAAAGAAGCTTGATCTTCACAATAAACAAGATATAGAAAAATATGGAATCGAAGATTTCAATAAAAAATGTAGAGAATCTGTATTTGAATATGAAAAAGAGTGGAGAGAGCTAACAGAAAGAATGGCTTATCTTGTAGATCTTGATAATCCTTATATAACTCTTGAAGACAATTATATTGAATCAGTATGGCATATTTTAGACTCCATGTTTAAAGATGGACTAATATATGAAGGACATAAAATACTTCCATACTGTCCAAGATGTGGAACTGGACTTGCCTCCCATGAAGTAGCTCAAGGATACCAAATGACAAAATCACAAACAGCTACTGTAAAATTTAAGCTAAAAGGTAAGGATGAATACTTCCTAGCATGGACAACAACTCCATGGACTCTTGCATCTAACGTATCACTTACAGTAAACCCAACTGTAACCTACGTTAAAGTTAAATACAATGGAGAAGTATACTATCTAGCAGAGGCTTTGATTTCTCAAGTGTTTGAAAAACCAGAAGAAGTTGAAGTGCTAGAAAAAATGACAGGAAAAGATTTGGAATATGTTGAATATGAACAACTACTTCCATTTATAAAAGCAGATAAAAAAGCATTCTTTGTAACTCTTGCGGATTATGTAACCATTGAAGACGGTACAGGTATAGTTCATACTGCGCCAGCTTTTGGGGAAGATGACTACCAAACAGGAAGAAGATATGATTTACCGGTTTTAAATCCTGTAAACGAAGAAGGAAAATACACAGATACCCCTTGGAAAGGTATGTTCGTAATAGATGCAGACGAAGATGTAATTAAGTATCTAAGAGAAAATGGACTTCTATTTAAGAAGCAAGCCATGGAACATAACTATCCTCACTGCTGGAGATGTGGAACACCTTTAATATACTACGCACACCCATCATGGTATATCGAAGTTACAAAGTTCAAGGATAAATTAATAGAAAATAACAATGGAGTTAATTGGTTCCCTGACTTTGTAGGTGAAAAAAGATTTGGAAACTGGCTAGAAAACTTAAATGACTGGGCTATCTCTCGTTCAAGATATTGGGGTACACCACTTCCACTTTGGAGATGTTCCTGCGGAAATGTAAGATCTATTGGATCAAAAGAAGAATTAGTAAAAGAAGCTATAGAAGATATAGATGAAAGCGTGGAACTTCACAGACCATATGTTGATAATGTACATCTAAAATGCGACAAATGTGGCAAAGAAATGACAAGAGAAAAAGATGTAATAGACGTTTGGTTTGACAGTGGGGCAATGCCTTTTGCTCAATGGCACTATCCATTTGAACATAAAGATGACTTTGATCAATTATTCCCAGCAGATTTTATTTGTGAAGGTATCGACCAAACTCGTGGATGGTTCTACTCACTACTTGCAATTTCTACCTATGTAACAGGCAAGAGCCCATACAAGAACGTACTTGTAAATGATCTTATCCTAGATAAATATGGAAAGAAAATGAGTAAATCAAAAGGAAACACAGTAAATCCTTTTGAATTATTCAATCAATATGGGGCAGATGTTGTTAGATGGTACTTAATCTATGTATCACCACCATGGGCACCAACTAAGTTTGATGAAGATGGTCTAAGAGAAGTAGAATCTAAATTCTTTAGATCACTTAGAAATATATATAATTTCTTTAGCCTATATGCAAATACCGATGGTATAGATCCAAGGGATATGAATGTAGATGAAAAGGATTATACTTTAATCGATAAATGGTTTATATCTAAGTACAACTCTCTAGTTAAGAGCGTAAATGAAGATATGGAAATCTTTGAACTTACAAAAGTTGTAAGAGATATCCAAGACTTTGTAATAGAAGACTTCTCAAATTGGTATATCAGAAGAAATAGAAGAAGATTCTGGAAACCAGAGATGGATGCGGAAAAGATGGCGGTATATAAAGTTACCTACGATGTACTTCTAGGAATTTCAAAACTTATCGCACCAATAGCACCATTTATTTCAGAAGAACTATTCAAATCCCTAACTGATAAAGAATCTGTACACTTAGAAGACTATCCAACTGCAGATGAATCTAAGATAAACAAAGCACTAGAAGATAAGATGGAAAAGGTTAGACATATAGTTACCCTTGGACGTGCATCAAGAGAAGAAAAGAGAATCAAGATTCGTCAAGCATTAAAAGAAGTTGTCCTAGACGGTTCACTTAAAGAAGAAATAGGATCACTAAAAGATTTGATTAAGGAAGAGTTAAACGTAAAAGAAGTAATATTCGAAAATGATTTAACTAAATTCATGGAATATGAACTTAAACCTAACTTCAAAGTTGTAGGAAAAATACTCGGAAGCAAGATAAAAGAATTCCAAAACTATCTTCAAACTGTAGATGCAAAAGATTTCGTATCCAAACTAACGAAAGAACCAGTTATCTTAAAGTTAAACGGGGAAGACACAGAAATAAACGAAGAATTTATAGATATCAAAATAAATTCTAAAGAAGGATTCGACGTTACAATGGAAAATAATCAATTTGTAATCCTAGATACAGAACTTACCCCAGAGCTTATAGAAGAAGGTTTAGTAAGAGAATTTATTTCAAAGGTTCAACAACTAAGAAAGTCAAAAGATCTAGACATTCTCGATAATATTGAAATTATCTATTCTAGTGATGAAGAAGTAAAAGCTGCAATAGATAAAAACATTGACTTCATAGGACAAGAAACTTTAGCTAAATCTGTAGTAAATGGGGCTGGAGAAGAAGAGTTTGATCTAAATGGTCATCCTACTACTATTGAAATTAGGGTTATTGACTAATTGCAATTTAAATTTAAAAAAGATATAATTAAATAAAACGAAGGAGGAGCTATGGATCAAAATACCGCAAAAGTAATCACTAGTTTTGCACCTCTAATAATTTTGATGATATTTTTCTACTTTTTCATGATAAAACCACAAAAGAAAAAAGAAAAAGAAATTCAAACCATGAGAGAAAACATCAAAGTTGGAGACAATATTATCACTATTGGTGGTATAGTTGGAAAGGTAATCCAAGTAAAAGAAGATGTAATATTTATAGAAACATCTGGAGACAAGACTAAGTTAGAACTAATGAAGTGGGGAATTAACTCAGTTCTTCAAGAAAGAAAAGATTTAAAATCAAACTAAAGGAGACATTATGAAATTAGTAAAGACACTTACAAAGAAAACTTTGAGAGACACTTATGCAAAAGGTGGATGTGGCGAATGCCAAACATCATGCCAATCAGCATGCAAAACTTCTTGTACAGTAGGAAACCAAAAGTGCGAAAATAAAGAAAATCACTAATCTCTACACAAAATTTTATAAAAATTAAGTAGAAAATCTAACCGTCTAAGATATTGCTTAGGCGGTTTTTTATTTAGCCATCCTAACAGATTTTATAATATTTATAAAGTAATAAATATTTTTACTGGTAACCAATGTTGTAAGTTTCAAATAATTAATAAATACAGCTTTATTTAAGTACATTTTCGTGATATCATAGTATAAAGATATAATTCAGTGGGAGGTAATTATGGATAAGAAAATCAAAAACTACATAATTTATGCTGTATTCATAGTTTTATTGTTTTTGTCCACACTTTTTAAGTCCTTTTCAACTGATGTTTTGTGGCCAGAGGATCAAAACTACAAAGGTAGCTTTGACGGTATAATATTCTCAGATCCACAGGATATTGCAGGACTAAATGTAACAAGAACCATTTTTAAAGAAAATAATAAAGATTTAGTAAAATATGATATAAGTTTTCTCTATGAAGGTGACTTTGGAAACTTAAGAATCTTAGGAAATCCTGTAGGTCAAATATTCTTGCCTAATAAGATGAACCCTGTATTTTCAGATGTAACTCTAAAAGGTGAATATAATAAAATTAATAATGCACTTTTCCAAGACAACTTAAAATTAAAAGATTTATACAAAAAAGTTCCAGAACACGACTTCTCTGCAGTCTCAAAAGTGAGAGTGCCTTTGGACAAGGAAGTACAAGAAGTTAAATTTAGTATTCTTTATGAACCTAGAGAAATAAATCATGGTTTAAAGGGTAATGTTGCTAAAAACGCAGTTTTTGTAACCAATGCAAGAGTTGAATCTTTTAGAGATACAACCAAACAAGAAAAGGGAATTAAAAACGAATCTAAAAACTTCCAAGAATCTGGATACTATGTAAATTCAATAGAAGTTATAAATGAAAGACAAGTTAGATCAATTTCATTTGAATCAACATTAAATTCAATAGTATTTATAATTTCAATAGCAGCTGCAATCCTTCTTATATGGTTAGATAGAAGTAAATCACAAGTTCCGTTACTAATATCTATGATGCTATCTGTTATGACAGTATCAAGATTTTTAGACAAGGGAGCAACAGCATTTGGAATTCTATTTATCTGGACTATAACAGGATATATCGTATCACTATTAAGTTATGCAATAACAAATGAAGGAAATAAAATTAGAAACAATGACTTCAAGAGAAGTATAGCTTGGACACTTATATTTTTACTTGTAAATATAGTGATATTTATAATTCCAAGAACATTTTAAAACTAAAGGCTTCGTAATACGGAGCCTTTTTTAATGCAAAAAAAAATTGTGGAAGAGTATATAAGAGTAGAGCTAATAAAACCTAAAAATTTTATAAAAACTAAATGTAACAAAATAAAATTTCACCTTATAATTATTTAATAAAAAGTAAATTTAGTTTATAATATACTTAGATAAGGAGGTACCAATGAGTTCATTAGAAAAAATATTTAAACTCAAAGAACACAACACTACTGTTAAGACAGAAATGGTGGCAGGAGTTACTACATTTATGACTATGGCTTATATTTTGGCAGTAAATCCAAATATTTTAGGAGCTACAGGCATGGATTCTGGAGCTGTATTCACTGCAACAGCTATAGCATCAATGATTGGTTGTGTTTTCATGGCGATTTTAGCTAACTATCCTTTTGCACTTGCACCAGGAATGGGACTAAACGCCTTTTTTGCTTATACGGTAGTATTAAAGATGGGCTACAGTTATGAAACTGCTCTTACTGCTGTATTTATTGAAGGAATAATCTTTATATTATTATCGATTACAAATGTACGTGAGGCCATTTTTAACGCGATCCCTAGAAATTTAAAAGGGGCAGTAAGCGTTGGGATAGGTCTTTTTATTGCTTTTATAGGTCTTCAAAATTCAAAGATTGTTATTTCTGGACCTACTCTAGTCAGCATATTTTCATTAGATGGATTTAATGCGATTAATCAAGTAGAAGGTGTAGTAGCAACATTTAACAATGTAGGAATTACAGTTCTTTTAGCAATTATAGGAGTGCTAATTACATCTATTTTAGTAATTAAAAATGTTAAGGGAAATATTTTAATAGGTATTCTTATTACTTGGATTCTTGGAATTATTTGCCAAGTAACTGGAGTATATGTTCCTGAACCAGCACTAGGTATGTTCAATTTAATTCCTGATTTTTCAAATGGTTTATCTATTCCTAGCCTTGCACCAACATTTTTTAAATTTAATTTCCACGAAATATTATCTTTAGAATTCTTTGTAGTAGTATTTTCATTCTTATTTGTAGATATGTTTGATACTATAGGAACTCTTATTGGAGTTTCAACAAAGGCTAAGATGTTAGATAAAGATGGCAAGCTAGAAAACATAAGAGGCGCTCTTCTTGCGGACTCATTTGCAACAGTAGCAGGAGCTATGCTTGGTACTTCCACAGTTACAACATTTGTTGAATCAGCTTCAGGAGTTTCAGAAGGTGGTAGAACTGGACTTACTGCTATAACAACAGGAGTTCTATTCTTACTTTCACTTTTCTTAGCGCCAATATTTTTAGCAATACCTGCATTTGCAACTGCGCCAGCACTTATAGTAGTTGGATTCTATATGTTTACAAATGCGGTTCATATTGACTTTGACGATTTCTCAGAAGCTATTCCAAGCTATATCTGTATTGCGTCAATGCCATTTTTCTATAGTATTTCTGAAGGAATATCAATGGGAGTTATCTCATATGTATTTGTAAATCTTCTAACAGGAAAGACAAAGAAAATAACTCCACTTATGTATATTCTTGCAATACTATTTACGCTTAAGTATGTTTTCCTATAATTAGTTTTATTTAAAAGATTAGTGATTTGAATAAAATGAAAATTGAAAATAAGTACAATGTATAATATAATTAACTTATAATAAGGAGGTAGAAATGAAAAGAAAATCATTAGTAGCACTACTATTAGCATTCACTTTATTACTAACAGCTTGTGGTAACGGGGAAGCAAAAAATAACAAACCTGCAAACAATGCTGAAAAGAATAATAAAAATAGTAGTCAAGAAGCACCAAAATCAGACCTAAAGGTTGGTTTTGTAACAGACGAAGGTGGAATTAACGACGAATCATTTAACCAAGGAGTTTGGGAAGGACTTCAAAAGGCAGCTAACGACTTCGGTCTAGATGCTTCTTACCAACAATCAAAGGATGAAAACGACTATAGACCAAACTTCGATACACTTCTAGACGATGAAAAAGATTTAATCATCGGTGCTGGATTTAAAATGGGTGGAACAATTATAAAAGAAGCTCAAGCTAATCCAGATGTTAAATTCGCTATAGTTGACGTTGATCCAACTAACGAGGGAAAAGACGAAGCTCCAGCTAACCTACTTGGAATTATGTTTAAGGCTCAAGAACCTTCATTCATGGTAGGATATATTGCAGGACAAATGACTAAGACTGACAAAGTAGGATTTGTTGGTGGTCAAGAAGGAACTATTATTTGGGGATTTGAATACGGATACAAAGCTGGTGTTGAATATGCAGCTAAAGAACTTGGAAAGAAGATTGAAATTCTTAGCCAATACGTAGGAGACTTCTCAGATGCTCAAAAAGGAAAAGTTATAGCTAACACTATGTACCAAAATGGTGCAGATATAGTATTCCAAGCAGCAGGTGGAGCAGGACTAGGCGTTATCGAATCTGCTAAAGAACAAGGTGAAGGTAAATGGGTTATCGGTGTTGATAAAGACCAATATGATCTTGCACCAGACAATGTACTAACATCTGCAATGAAAAATGCTAACGTAGCTATCTATGAAATTCTAAAAGACCTATCTGAAGGTAAGGAATTCCAAGGTGGAACTACAAGAGTATTCGGTCTTCAAGATGCAGAAGCTGTAGGTATTTCACCAAGTACAGATAAACACGTTCCACAAGAAATTATTGATAAAACTAATGCTTTAGTTGAAAAGATAGTTTCTGAAGAAATCAAAGTTCCATATAACGCTGAAACATACGAAGAATATGGATACGGAAAATAAAATATAATTTTAAGAGTGCTTAGGCACTCTTTTTTTATACATATTTTTATAATAAACAAATGTATTATATTAATTAAAGTTATTTAGTTTTCATTAGACAATTGTATAAATATTTTATTTTATTTTTTTAGATTACAGTGTAAATAATTTTTAGATAATGTATAATTATAAGTAGTAAAATGAGGAGGTATGGATTTGGAAAATAATAATTTTGCAGTACAAATGAAAAATATTACGAAGAAATTTGGAGATTTTACTGCAAACGACAACATCGATCTTGATATAAAAAAAGGTGAAATCCACGCTCTTTTAGGCGAAAATGGTGCAGGTAAATCTACACTTATGAATATATTATATGGACTATATATGCAAACTGAAGGTGAGATTTATATAAATGGTAAGTTGGAACATATTAAAGATCCAAATGAAGCGATAAGACTTGGGCTTGGTATGGTTCACCAACATTTTATGCTTATAGAGCCTTTTACAGTCGTTGAAAATATTATTTTAGGAATGGAACCTACAAAAGGTTTAACGCTTAACATTAAAAAGGCGACTGAAGATATTATGAAGATATCTAATAAATATGGACTTTCAATCGATCCTAAGGCAAAAGTTGAAGATATAACAGTTGGTATGCAACAGAGAATTGAAATAATAAAAGCCCTATATAGAGGGGCAGATATTTTAATATTTGATGAACCGACGGCAGTGCTAACTCCTCAAGAAATTGATGAATTTGTTGATATTATAAAGAGTCTTTCAGATCAAGGCAAAACCATTATCTTAATTACACATAAGTTGAAAGAGATTAAGGCAATGGCAGACAGATGTACAATAATCAGACGTGGTAAGAAGATAGATACGGTAGATGTAAATAGTGTAAGTGAGTCTGAACTTGCCGATATGATGGTTGGTAGATCTGTAAATTTAACTGTAAATAAAGAAGATAGAGAGCCTGGAGATGTTGTGCTAAGTATATCTAATCTTATAGTTAAAGATGCTAGAAAAATAAACAAAGTAAATGGACTTAATTTAGATCTTAAAGCTGGTGAGATTCATGGTATAGCTGGAGTCGATGGAAATGGACAATCTGAACTTTTAGAAGCTCTATCAGGACTAAGATACATTGAAAGCGGGTCTATTACTATAAACGGAAAAGACATTACAAACCACACTCCAAAGGAAATTCATGATAATGGTATTTACAATATCCCGGAAGATAGACAGAGAAGAGGATTGGTTCTAGATTTTTCTGTTGAAGATAATCTAATACTAGAAAATTTCCATCGTGAACCATTCTCTAAAAAAGGAATTTTAAATAGAAAAAAAATAAATGAGCATGCTACAGAACTTATGGAAAAGTTTGATATCAGACCTAGGGAACCTAAATATTTAGCTGGATCTCTTTCCGGTGGAAACCAACAAAAGGTTATAATTGCAAGAGAAATAACTAATAATCCTACGGTTCTAATAGCGGCACAACCAACAAGGGGACTGGATGTAGGTGCTATTGAGTATGTGCATGATTATCTAATAAAACAGAGAGATTCTGGAAAAGCAGTCCTTTTAATATCTTTTGAGCTTGATGAAATCATGGGTTTATCTGATAGAATTTCTGTTATTTACGGAGGAAAAATTCTTAAAACTCTAGATCCTAAGAATACAGATGAAAAAGAAATTGGTCTTCTAATGGCAGGAGGAAATAGAAATGAATAGTAAAAAGAAATTTATATTTACCATGCTTTCAATCTTTTTAGGATTTATTGTTGGAGGAATTATAATTCTTTCAATTGGTAAAAGTCCTATGCAAGCGTATAAGACAATAATTTTAGGAGTAGTTGGCAAACCTCAATATATTTCATGGACTATTGTAAAAGCTATTCCAATAATCTTAACAGGTATTTCTGTTGCTTTTGCATTTAATACTGGGTTATTTAATATTGGTGCTGAAGGACAATACATCGTTGGAGGAATTGGAGCTTTAATTGCTGGTTACTTTTTAGAACTACCTCCTATAATCCATCCAATAGTTGCACTTCTATTCGGAATGCTATTTGGTGCAATATGGGGAGCAATAGTTGGATTTTTAAAAGCTAAATTCAATGTAAACGAAGTAATATCTTCTATAATGATGAACTGGATTGCATTTTACTCATCAAACTATTTATTAAGTTTTAATGCTTTTAGAAAACCTGAATCAGACCAATCATATGATGTACTAGAATCGGCTAAAACTATATTTTTAGGTAAATGGAAATTATCTGAAGCTGGTCAAGCGTTTTTAAAGACAAAACCTGTATTAAAACAATTTTTAAGACCTCCTTTAAACTGGGGATTTATTATAGCAATAATTGCAGCTATTGTAATTTGGTATATCTTAAATAGAACGACTTTGGGTTACCAATTAAAGGCTGTTGGGTTCAATAAAGATGCTGCAGAATATGGTGGGATAGATGTTAAGAAAAACACTGTATATTCTATGACCATAGCTGGGCTTCTATCTGGACTTGCTGGAGCAGCGATGCTACTTGGAGTAAGTCATCATATAGGTGTAATGGCAAGTTTACAAGGTTATGGTTTTGACGGAATGGCAGTTTCTCTTATTGCTTCAAACAATCCAATTCTCTGCATACCTGCAGGGCTTCTTTATGCTGGGTTAGAGTATGGTGGATCAAAATTAACATCCGCAATGAATACACCTACTGAAGTAGTAAATATATTAACTGGTGCAATAGTATTCTTTATTGCTATGCCTAAACTATTTGAAATGATTAGGCTATTATTTACAAAAAAAGGTACCAAGAAAGGAGAAAATAAATGATTGATATAGCTACAATAATAAGTATTACTCTTTTATATTCTGGACCTCTTATATATGTTGCACTAGGTGGTGTAATATCAGAAAACGGCGGAGTAGTAAATATAGGACTTGAAGGTATGATGACTATAGGTGCTCTTGTAGGGGCAACAGTTGGATACTATTCTGGAAATCCTTGGCTAGCATTTCTGTGCGGAGGACTTGCGGGAATGGGTCTTTCACTTCTACACGCAATTGCAACCATTAACTTTGCTGCAGATCATATTGTAAGTGGTATTGCTATAAACTTAATAGGTCCTGGACTTTCTTTATTCTTGGCAAAATTATTCTTCGATGGAGCCACACTTACAAAACCTATACCTCTAGATAACAAACTTCCAAAAATTATGGGAGGTCTTATTTCTAAGCTGCCAGAAGGACAATTCAGACAAGTAATTAGAATAATATTTGAGCAACATGTCACGGTTTATTTAGCATTTTTATTGGTACTCTTAACTTATTTCTTGCTATATAAGACCAAGTTAGGATTAAGAATTAGATCTGTAGGAGAACATCCACTAGCAGCAGAAACACTTGGAGTAAATGCCTATAGAGTTAAGTATGTCTGTGTACTTCTATCTGGATTTTTATCAGGACTTGGAGGAGCATCAATGTCACTTGCAGTAGTAAGTTCATTTAGAGACACATTGGTTTCTGGACAAGGATTTATAGCTCTAGCAGCGATGATATTCGGTGGATGGAAGCCACAAGGGGCAATGTATGCCTGCCTACTATTTGGAGCTGCACAAGGGTTATCAGTGTTCTTAGGTTCAAAAGGATTTAATGTAGATCCAAACCTACTATCAATGCTTCCATATGTAATCACTCTTCTAGTGTTAGTAGCATTTGTCAAAGGTGTAAGAGCCCCTTCAGCAGATGGTAAACCTTACGAAAGATCAAAATAAAAATTAAATTATAAATTTATTTAAAAAATCTTCTAGAAATTTCTAAGAGATTTTTTAAAAAAAAGTGTTTGACATCAGTGTACCAATTTAATATAATAACAACATAAATAATTTTATTAATAAAAATATTGGAAAAAACGAGTAGATTTATTGAAGTTTAAAGAGAGTAGGCGTTTGGTGGAAGCCTATAATGGAAATAGATTCGAAAATCATTTTTCTTATGCAAGTCTGAAATAATATTAGGATTTGCCGCTGTAGTAGGCGTTATCTATACTCGGCATTGATAGATGCTTGTTAAGAGTGCTTACATTTATGTAAGAAATAAGGTGGTAACGCGATAATTCGTCCTTTGTCATATGACAGAGGACTTTTTTTTATTATTAAAATTAAAAAAGGAGGAAAAAATGAAAAAATTAACTAGGAGTCAATTCACACAAATAAGTATAATGTTATTTGGACTATTCTTTGGAGCAGGAAATTTAATATTTCCACCATTTTTAGGAAATCAAGCAGGAAATCACACTATGATTTCACTATTAGCTTTTTCAATCACCGCGGTATTATTCCCAATACTTGGTGCAATTGCAGTAGGAAAGACTGAAGGTTTAAAAAATTTATCTAATAGAGTTGGTAATGTATTTGCAATAGTATTTACTACTGCAATATATCTATCAATAGGACCTGGACTTGGTATTCCAAGAGCTGGATCAGTTCCATTTGAAATGGCAATAGCACCATACCTACCAGAAACATTGAATCTAACAATTGCTAGATTAATATATACATTTTTATTTTTCTCAGTAGCTTTATGGATATGTTTAAAACCAACTAAACTTGTATCAAGAGTTGGTAAGTATCTTACACCAGCACTTTTAATTTTAATAACCTACATGTTTGTAAGGGTTATGAGCTTACAAAAAGGTGTTGCTCTAGCTGTAGGAGATTATGCTAAAGCACCTTTAGTAAAGGGATTCTTAGCTGGATATGACACAATGGATGCAGTTGCTGCTCTTAACTTTGGATTTGTAATTACACTTGCTATTAGAAGGTTTGGAATAGAGGATAAGAAACAGGTGACAAGCTATACAGCAAAGGCTGGAATAATTGCAGGAACAGTATTATTTATTGTATATCTAATGCTTTCAACAATTGGAATGGTAACATCTAGTGCATTTGCTGGTTCAGAAAACGGAGCTGTCGTACTTGCAAAAGCTGTTGAACTTGTATTTGGAAAATCCGGACTTGTACTTCTTGCATCTATATTTACACTCGCTTGCTTAACAACCTGTGTAGGACTTATATCAAGCGGATCAGAATACTTCTGTTCACTGTTTAACAATAGATTATCATATAGCGCCTGGGTAATTGTTTGGACATTATTTTCATTCGTAATGGCAAACTTTGGTCTAAACAATCTATTAGCATTTTCAGTTCCACTACTAACTATAATATATCCAGTTGCTTTAGTTTTAATATTACTGGGAGTTACTAATGATTTTATGAAGTATTCAAAATATTCATATAAATTTTCTGCATTTTTCGCTGTATCTCTACCATTAATATCAGTTGTTTCTTCAACATTTAAAACAAGTATTCCACTTTTAACAAAATTAGAAAGTGCACTACCATTATCTAAACAAGGTTTATCTTGGGTGCTACCAAGTTTTGCTGTTGTAGTATTAGTTGAACTTGCAATAAAATTATTTTTATCATCAAATGTAAAAGTTGAAGATGGAGTATATTTAAATTAATTTATTAAGCAGTCTAGTTAGGCTGCTTTTTATTTTGTAAAAAATTTTTTTATACTCTTTTAAGCACTACCATAAATTATATTCTTATTTTTTATTTAAATTTAAACATTTAGTAGAATTGTTAAAAGTTTAATTTCTTGACTATTGGCGTAATACATTATAAAATAATTAATGAAAGTTTTATGAAAATATAAACTTTTTAGAAAAATGGAGGTGCTTTAGCTTGCCGCAAATAATTATAATTCTTTTGGCAATTGTCGTAAGTGCTTTAGCTGGCTATGTAGTTCGTAAGTATATTGGCGAACAAAAAGTCGGAAGAGCAGAAGAAGTTGCAAATAAAGTATTGATTGATGCAGAACATAGTGCAGAATCAAAAAAGAAAGAACTACTAATTGAAGCTAAAGAAGAAATCCACAAAATGAGATCCGAGGCGGAACGCGAAAACAAAGCGAGACGTCAAGAATTATCACAACTTGAATCTAGAATTTTGGCAAGAGAAGAATCTATTGAAAAAAAATCTAATTCTCTAGATAAAAAAGAAGAGAAATTAGCAAAGAAGCTTGAAGAGGCAAAACAAAAAAGTGAAGAAGTAGATTCTCTAATCGAAAAGAGAAATGAAGAACTTCAAAGGATTGCAGGACTTAGTCAAGAAGAAGGTAAGAGAATCTTACTTTCAGAACTTGAAAAAGAAGTTGTCCATGAATCTGCTCAAATTATTCGTGAAGAAGAAGCGAGAATCAGAGACGAACAACAAAAGTATGCAAGGAATATTATAGTTCAAGCAATTCAAAGATTATCTGCTGAAACTGTAGCTGAAAACACAGTTTCTGTAGTTGCTCTTCCGACTGACGAAATGAAAGGAAGGATTATAGGTAGAGAAGGTAGAAATATAAGAGCAATTGAATCTCTTACAGGAGTTGATTTGATTATTGATGATACGCCTGAAGCAGTTGTACTTTCTTGCTTTGATCCTATAAGACGTGAAGTGGCTCGTGTTGCTCTTGAAAAACTAGTATCAGATGGTAGAATTCATCCTACTAGAATTGAAGAGACAGTTAATCGCGCAAGAAAAGAAGTTGAAACTATTATTAAAGAAGCTGGTGAACAAGCTGCATATGATGCAGGAGTTCATGGACTTCATCCAGAGGTTATAAAATATCTTGGAAGACTTAAGTTTAGAACTTCTTATGGACAAAATGTACTAAAACATTCAGTTGAGGTTAGCCATATAGCAGGTATTATCGCAGCTGAACTTGGAGCAGATGTAAAGATTGCAAAGCGTGCAGGCTTGTTACATGATTTAGGAAAATCTATAGATCATGAAGTAGAAAGACCACACGTTGACATTGGTGTTGATCTTGCTCGTAAGTACAAAGAAAGTGAAGCGGTTATCCATGGTATCGAAGCGCACCATGGCGATGTAGAGCCAAGGACAGTTGAAGCAATAATGGTTCAAGCAGCAGATGCAATATCAGCTGCAAGACCTGGTGCAAGACGTGAGACAGTAGAGTCTTATATCAAGCGCCTTGAAAAATTAGAAGAAATCGCCAACAGCTATGACGGAATAGAAAAATCTTATGCAGTTCAAGCTGGACGTGAAGTAAGAATTATTGTAAAACCAGATGTGATTTCTGAAGCAGAAATAGTAGTTACTGCTAGAAAAATAGCGAAAGAAGTAGAAGCAGAACTTGATTTCCCTGGACAAATAAAAATTAATGTCATAAGAGAAACAAGAGCTGTAGAATATGCAAAGTAATGTCTAAAAGACAAACTTATTTTAAATTTCAATTACCTGCCTTTTAGGCAGGTTTTTTTTAAAAGATAAAGGAATGGTTATGAATTTTACTTTATTAGATGATTTTTTAGGATATCTTGTATCTACAAGGGGATTATCAATGAATACAGTCAATGGTTATTACTATGACTTAAAAAACTTTTTAGTATACATCGTAGCTAGAAAATTAAATTTCGATACCAAAGAACTTGATGATAGATACTTAGAAAAGATGAGTTTAGATCTAATTAAGACTGTTAATAAGCAGGATATCTATGCCTATAACTCTTACTTGGTACATACAAAAAAGAATAAAATGAATGCAGTCTCTAGAAAGAACTCAGCTATTAGAACCTTTTTTAACTATTTAACAACGAAGATTAATGTGCTTGAAGTAGATCCATCAAGTGACCTAGATATGCCAAAGGTGAGAAGGACAATTCCTACAGCGTTATCTCTTGATGAAGCAAAAAGGTTTTTAAAAACAATAGAGGATTTTAACTATAATGGTAAAAATAATGATTTCTTAAAAAGTAGAGACTTTTGTATTGCGACATTCTTTTTAAATTGTGGCATGCGTCTATCAGAACTTTGCGGAATTAATATGTTTGATTTAGAAGATGACAACACCATAAAAATTCTTGGAAAAGGAAATAAAGAAAGAAGCATCTATTTAAACAAAGCTTGTATCCACGCTCTTGATAATTATTTGGAATATAGACCGGAAGTAGAATCAAAAGCTCTATTTTTAAGTAGAAATAAAACTAGAATTACACCAAGGGCTGTTCAGATGATGATTGATAAATATATAGTAATGTCAGGGCTTGATCCCGATAAATACTCAGTTCACAAACTAAGACATACTGCAGCCACATTGATGTACCAATATGGAGATGTAGATATAAGATCATTACAGAAGGTACTAGGACATGAATCAGTGCAGACTACTGAAATATATACTCATGTAAGTGACGAGCAGGTAAAGCGCGCCATTGAAAAGAATCCATTGGGGGACCTATGAAAATAAAAGATTTTTTAAAATCCAATGATAAAAAATATCTATTATCAGATACTTCCTTTTTATCCCTAAAAATAATTGAAGACTGTGCTAAAAAGGGCATCAATTCTTTTAATACTTATGAGACTGACATAAAAAAGTTGGTTAAGGAACTTACTAAGGATAAAATCTATGAAGGTGGACAAAATTATTTAAATGAAGAGGATGCTACCTTTACAATTCTTGAAATACTAAAAAGATTAAACTTAAGTTTTTACAAAAAGCATCAATTGGATTTCGCTCTAGCAACAGCCTTTTATGAAAAAATAACAGAGATAAAACTATCTAATGGCAAATTTGTTCCTGATAATTCTAGATTGATGGACTTAGATTTAGTTATGAAGGAATATGATAGAGTAAAAACAGGACTCGATTATGCTGATTCGGTAATTTTAGCTTTAAAGATTCCTGGAAGTGTCAATATAGGATGTTTATCTGGGACATATCTACGCCCATTAGAAAAAGTTTTATTAGATAAATTAAACGCTATTTATTTAGAATATGATGAGGAAAAATTATATCTTGATAATGTGACGGTTGATAGATGCTATTCAAAACAAGATGAAATTATGAATCTAATTTATAAGATAAAGAATATAGAAGATATTAAAGATGCAGAAATTGTGTATACAGATCCTTCATACAAGGGTTTATTAAATAAATTTATATTTACAAATTACCCAATCGAAACAAATAATTCAAAGGATGTAGATAATACAATAAATTTCTTAAATAATTTAAGAGATTTTTATGAGTCATCCTACATGGTTAAATATTTTTTAAGACTCATAGAGAATAGAAACTTTAACTACTACATAGATTATGAGATTGATTTTACTAAGGGATTAGAAAACTACAAAAGTCCTGTAAATAAAAAATTGTATGAAGATAGAGATAGGATAGAGCTTCTATTATCTCTTGTAGAAAAAGATGAAATAGAATTCAGTAAGTTCAAGGATAATTTAATAAAATTTATTGAATTATATATGAATATTGATTTGAAAAATATCAAGTTTTCTTTGTCTAAACTTAGTTCAGACATTGTTTTATCATTAAGAGATATTTTAGATATATTAGTACATAACTTAGAAAGATACTCCGAGAAGAATTCAAGCAACGATAAAATAAAAGTATATAGCATAGATGAAGAAACTATTTACGATAAAAAATATACATTTTTTCTTGGAATGAGTGAAAATTATTTTACTTACAGAGAATTAGAAAGCCCGGTTATATTAAATAGTGAACTTAAGAAAATAAATAAATCTTTACTCAGTTCAGACGAAAAGGAATTTAGAAAGAATACAAACAGAAAAAATAGGGTAAAGACTGCACTACAAAATAATAGATTTGCATACTTTTCTTATCCAATGTATAACGAAAAGAACGAAGAAGAAACTTGTTCCTATTTTGTAGAACTTATGGGAAAAGATCATAACTATGTAAATTATCTAGAAAATTTAAGAGTTTATAAAGATTATAATACTAAACCTATTATGGATTTGAAGACAGTTTTGGATAAATTTATTTTTTCAGCAACATCTCTAGAAATATTTATGAATGATCCGAGACAGTTCTATTTTAAATATATATTACAAATTGAAGATGATTACTATGATGACTCTATTTTAAATTCAATTCCAGCATTTGAAATGGGATCAATAGTTCATTCTGCACTAGAATCATTCGTAATTGATTTTAAAAAAATAAATATTAATCAGAATATAAATGACAAATTAAATTTCTTTGATAGAGCTTTCGATGATTTATATAAAAAGTATTTAACTCCTAAATATTTACTAGCAAATTTTAAAGATAGGTATAGAAGAATGCTTTTTAATAAGCTTATAAAGATACAAGAAAAGATAAAAGATTGCAAAGAAGTTAAGACTGAAGTTGGTTTTGGAGATAGATTTTCTAGGGAATCATTATCTGAAGAACCAATAGAATTAAAATTTGGAAACTATATATTAATGTTCAGAGGAAAGATTGATAGGGTAGATATCTATGATGATGAAATAGTAATTACAGATTATAAGACTGGAAGTAGAGCAAATATTGAAGAAAAAGATCTATCCTGTGAACTCTATCAACACCATGTCTATAAGAAAATAGCTAGTAAATTTTGGAATGAAAGTATAAAATTCGAGTACGATATTCTTTCTGATGAGAGCATTTATGAGCCTATAGAAAATCCTAATTTAGATTTAAAAATTGAAAAAATGCTTGAATTTGTAGATGAATTTGGATTTATAGATGGATTAAAACTTACAAATCTTCCAGAAGAATATAAAATTTTAGAGCGTACAAAAGAGAATACCGAGAAAACAAAACTCTACTCAACAACATTTTTGGTGGACGACTATGATTAATTTAAAAGATATAAATGAAATAGAAAATAAAAACAGGGATAATTTAATAACCGGAGATAAGAATTTCTTAGTTGAGGCGGGAGCTGGGGCTGGCAAGACATTTCTATTAGTAAATAGGCTTGTAGATTTAATAATCAACAAAAATATTAAACCAAAAGAAATAATAGCCATAACATTTACAGTTAAGGCGGCAACCGACTTAAAAAAAAGAATTTATGATGAATTTGCCAAAAGAGCAAAGACAGATAATAAAATAAAAAATATTTTGGAGTTTATCCCAGAGATTCAAATAGGAACCATCCATAGTTTTTGTAATTCTATAATATCTAGAAGACCATTTGATGCTGGTCTTAGTATGAATTATAGATTGTTAGAAGATTCTGAATATGATAGATACCTTTCTAAGATGTATGAAGAGTTTGAAGAAAGTATCTATAAATATGTGGATAAATATACTGCGGATATATTTTTACATTTAAATAATAGATCTAGAATCATCGAAAACTTTTCTAAATTCGCGATGAATGAATCTGTAGATTTTCCAGTTATTGAAGGTTTTGAAAATTTTACTGAAACAGTTTACTTAGAAGAAGTTAAAGAAATTTTTTCGCGTCTTGATCGTATAAATGATTTAGATGTCGCTACTATAAGAAAAGCAGCTATTGAACCTTTAAGTAAAATAAAAGATGTCTTAGGTTTAAAAGATAAAAATTCTATCTTAAAAACAGCTAATGATATTTATAAATTAGTCATAGAGAATCCAGAAAGTCCATTTATAAAGACTAGATTTCCAAAAGATATTTCGGATAAGGAAAAAGAAAAAGCTAAAGATTTAATTCCAGAAACATCTGATATTGGAGATAGATTAAAAAGTGTAACGGATCTTTGGAAAAACGTTGTTTATAGAACACATATTAGAGTAAGCCTTGCATTTGTAAAATATATAGATGAAAAAAATAAAGAAAATTCTGTTGTTTCAAATGATGATTTACTTAGATATTCTTTAGATATTTTAATGATTAAAGAAAATAGAGACTATTTTCAAAAAATTTATAGATATATATTTGTAGATGAGTCTCAAGATACGGATTTAGTTCAGATAAAAATTATACTTAGCTTAATTTCATCAGGAGATATAAATAAAAACACTCCTATTTCGGAATATAAAATGCTTCCAAATAGAATTTTCATGGTAGGTGATAGGAAGCAATCTATCTATAGATTTAGAGGTGCTGATCTAAATACTTATGAAATCGTTAAAAATCTCTTTGAAAATACTGATAACGCAGAATTTATAAATTTAAAAAAGAGTTTTAGATTTCAAAAATATTTGGCATTTGATATTGAAAAATGTTTCGAAAATACAATGATTTCAAACTATGGAGAATATGATATTGGTGTAGGTCATATACTTGTGGATGAAAAGAATAGTAGTGATTCAGGTATATATATTACAAAGTTAAATACGGATAACTTTCAAGATGTAGTAAATAGTTATAAAAAGGCTGATATAATTAAAAGTCTAGTAGAAACTGATAAAGATAAAGAAAATTTTATACTTAACTCATTAATTTCAAAAGAAAAAGTTGAAATAGAGCTTGAGTCATTAGAAGATAGCAAAAAAAGTAAAATTAAATTTTTAAAAGGCAATAGTGATACTTTATATTTAAAAGCTAAATTTCTCGTTATTGATCTTCTAAAAAGTGGTATAGAGCCAAAGGATATACTAATTCTTACAATGGGAAATGAAGGAGCCAGAGCTGTTACAAATATTCTTAGGGATGAAGGATTAAAAGTAGACTCTACATCAGAAGAAAACTATTTTTCATATGAATCTGTTAAGAGATCCTATATTGCAATTAGATTTTTTGAAAATCCAATTCCAAGTAATTATTTTGAGTTTTTAATAAAAATATTAAATAAAGATCCTGTTAAGATAAAAAAAGAAAGCGAAGTTATAAATAATTTAGGATTTGAAGAATATTTAAAAAATAAACCCGAAATTTTAAATAAAGAAGAATTTGAATTTATAAGTAAATATCTAGTTTTATTTAAAGAAAATAGAGAAAGCGCACTAATGAGTCTGTACTACGAAGATATTTTTTTCGATGGAAATTACACAGAAAATGAATATGAAGTTTTTTATTCCTTCTTTAGAGAAGTATTAGATAGTGGATTAAACCTTGGAAATATAAAAGAAAAGAATGAAGTTACATTTAAACCAGGAATTAGTTCTGCGATAAAAGTAATGAATATTCATAAGGCAAAGGGTCTAGAAGGCAAACATGTCATATTGATTGAAGAAAGAAGTTTAAGAATTAATTCCGATGATTATTTTGACAGAATAAGTAACAAAGGATATTTAGAGTTCCGAACTGGTTATTCAAGAAATATTATTTTAGACCATGGTAATGAAGAAGCAAGAGAGAAGTCCATTCTAGAAAATTTCAAGGAATATATTAGACTTTTTTATGTTGCAATAACTAGGGCAAAAGAGGAAGTATACCTTATATCAAATGAAGGATTTTACGAAAAGCAGCTTTCTTTTTCTAAGACAAAAGAAATATTTAATTCAAGTTACAATAGTGTTGATTCTTCAAAGGAATATAAGTCTTTTAAAGATAGTATAATCTGTCCAAATTTATCAGAAAAATTAAAAACTAATGAAGAAATTAGTTTAGCATTTACAGATAATATCTACCACGGAACTTACTATGGTATAATTTTTCATAAGGTCATGGAAAAATCTATTGAAATCATAAAAAAAGATGGAGAAGTAGATATCGAAAAAATATTAAAAGTAGCAATCATGGACTTTATAAATGGTGAAGATGTAAATATTGAAAACATCACTTCTATAATTGAAATTAAAAATGATATAAATATAGAGAGAGTTATTTTTGAAAAATTAAAATCACAAGTTAAAAGAAACGCTACTAATAATTTAGACATTCTTAAAGATAAAGTGAAATCTTCTAAAAAGACATATACAGAACTTCCTTTTACTTATCTTAAAGATGGTCATATTCATTCCGGGAGAATGGATTTAATTCTATTATTTGATGATTTTATAGAAATATATGATTATAAGACTGATATAGATATTTCTGATAATTCAAAAAAATATATGATGCAACTGGAATCATATAGGGATGCGGCGTCAGAAATATTGGGAGTAGATAGAGATAAAATAAATACACATATATTAAGGAGTAATAATTGAGATTAGATAAATTTTTAAAAAATTCGAGAGTGATAAAGAGAAGAACATTGGCAAAAGAAGCTTGTGATGCAGGTAGAATAACTGTTAATGGAAGAGTTGCTAAGGCAAGTACAGAAGTAAACACTGGAGATATTTTAGAGATTTCTTTTGGTACAGGTATACTAAAGATAGAAGCTCTTGAATTAATCGATGGTGCAAAAAAGGTTGATACAGAAAACATGTACAAAATACTTGAAAACTAACGGTTTAAATGTAATAATAATATCATGGAGGGTGCCATGAAAGGGAAGAAAAAAAATTCTGCAATAATTTTTGCTTTAGTGATATTATTTTCAGTTATTTACGGCTCTATTGAACTTACAAACGCAAAATCATTAAAAGCAAAAAAGATAAGCGAATATAATGAAAATAAAATGAAAATAGAATCTTTAAAAGGCGACATAAGTAACCTTAAAGAAACTATTAACGAATCAGGTTCGGAAGAATTCATAGAAAAAGTCGCTAGGCAAGAATATAAAATGGTTAAGCCTAGAGAAGTTATCTATATAGATAAAGAGCAAAAGAATAATTGACATTAGGAGGACTATTTTGCTAGAAATTGGTGAGATTGTAGATGGAACTGTTAAATCAGTTATGAAGTTTGGAGCTTTTGTAGAATTGGAAGATGGAAGTACAGGACTTGTACATATTTCTGAAGTATCAAATAGTTTTGTAAAAGACATAAATGACTATGTAAAGACAGGAGATTCTGTAAAAGTTAAGGTGTTAGAAATTGAAGATGATAAAATTTCACTTTCTATGAAGCAAACAGAACCACCTAAGCCTAAGGAAAAAATCGAAGTTAAGTATGAAGATCTTTCCTTTGAAGATAAACTTCAAAAATTTATTAAAGAATCAAATACAAAGTACGAGCAAAAGAGATCTCGTCAAAATTCCAAGTATGGACGAAGCAAATCTAGGAGGTAGTGATAGAAATATTTCTATCACTTTTTTTCTATGTTTAAAAAATTTTTAGAAACAATAAAAAGTGAAAATTTAATAAAAAAAGGCGATAGGATTTTAGTTGGACTGTCCGGCGGTGCGGACTCTGTGTACTTGTTAAGAGCACTTTTATATATAAAAGATGATTATAATTTATGTATTTCTTGTGCCCATATAAATCACGGAATAAGAGAAACAGCATTAAGGGATGAAGATTTTGTAAAAAATCTTTGCGATAAATTTGATGTTCCTTTATATATTAATCATATTAATATGAATGAACTAGCAGCAAAGTATAAAATAACTTCTGAAGAAGCTGGAAGAAAAGCTCGTTATGATTTTTTCGATTCAATAGAAAATATTGATAAGATTGCTTTAGCTCATAATTTGGATGATAATGCTGAGACAGTTTTATTTAGAATAATTAGAGGAACAGGTTTACAGGGACTTACAGGTATTCCAATTTATAGAGATAAAATCATAAGACCGATTCTAAATACAAATAGATTAACCATAGAAAATGAACTAAAATCTATGGGACAAGAATATATGATAGATGAAACTAATCTTTCAAATGATTATACTAGGAATAAAATTAGAAACCTTTTAATTCCATTAATAGAAAGTGAATTTAATTCTAAATTCAAAGATGCACTAATAAGACTTAGAAATAATTCTTTAGACAGTATAGAAATAATTGACAATATAGAGTTAAATTTTAAAATAGAAAAGAGTTTGTCCGTAGATAAGTTATTAGAGCTTAGTAGACCAGAAAGGTACTTAATTTACCGAAAGTATCTTGAAAAATACTATTCTAATGTTGATTTATCAATGGTACATTTTGAAGCTATAGATTCGCTTATCTACCTTAAAAATAATTCTGGTGTAGATTTAGCTAGCAATTTGAGATTTGTTAGATACAATGATGAGTTATCTATTTTGAAAGATACTTATAAAAAGGGTATAATATTAAAAGAAACTTTTTTGAAAATGGGAATAAATAAAACTGATTTCGGAATCTTTTATATTTCTGATAAAGAAACAGAAAATTCATTTACATTACCGAAGTATTTTATAGACGATTTGAAAGTAAGATCTAGAAAACCCGGTGATAGATTTATTCCAAAGGGATTTAATGGGACAAAGAAATTAAAGGATTTTTTTAATGATATAAAAGTTCCTCCTTTTAAAAGGGATTTTGTTCCTATAATATTATTTAAAGAGAAAATAGTTTGTGTGGTACCATACAGAAAAGCAGAGTATGACGACACTAATGAAAAAATTTGGATCAGGTGGGAAAAATATGAGAGAAATGATTGATAAGATACTAATAACAGAAGATGAAATATCTAAAAGAGTTGCAGAACTTGGCAAGGAATTAGAAAAAGAATACGGCGATAGGGAATTAGTAGTTATAGGTATTCTAAAGGGAAGTGTAACATTTATGTCTGATCTTATTAGACATATTGATAAGCCGATTTTAGTTGACTATATGGCGGCATCTTCTTATGAAGGCAGTGAAAGCACAGGACATATAAAAATATCAAAAGACATAACGGTTCCAATAAAAGGAAAAGAAGTGCTCATAGTTGAAGATATAATAGATACTGGCAATACACTCTCTCATATTATAGAACTTTTCAAAGAAAGGGAAGCTCGCTCAGTTAAAACTATAACTTTACTTACAAAACCTAGTAGGAGACAAAAAAATGTAGAAGTCGAATATATCGGTTTTGAAATACCGGATTATTTTGTAGTTGGTTATGGTCTTGACTACAATCAAATTGGAAGGAATCTTCCTTTTGTAGGAGTATTAAAAGAAGAATATTATAAATAAAATTTTTATTTGAGGTGATAAAATGAAGAAAGCCAGAGGTGCTTCCTTTTACCTGATGATTGTTTTACTAATCATCTTTGGTATTAGACTTTTCAATCCTCCATCAGGAGTAGTTGAAACTAAGAATTTTTCAGAATTTTCTAAGGACTTGGAACAAGGTTCTAAGATTAAATCTGTAAATATAAATGAAGATTCAAGAATAGCCATTGTGACTTTAAATGACGACAAGACATATAAAGTAGTAGTACCATCTAAAGGTAATTCTGCAGAACTTTACATGGACAAATTATCTTCAGAAGTTAAGTCAAAGGGAATTGAAGTTACATTCAATCAACCAGATACAAAGCCATTCTATTTAGAACTAATACCATCATTTTTGATGCTTATATTATTTGGATTTATATGGTTTAATTTTATACAAAATGCACAAGGTGGAGGGAAAATGAACAGCTTTGGCAAGAGTAAGGCCAGAGTTGTAAAACCTGAAGAAGGAGGACTTGTAACTTTTAGTCAAGTAGCAGGTCTAAAAGAAGAAAAAGAAGAGCTTCAAGAAATTGTAGACTTTTTAAAGAACCCTTCGAAATTCACAAAGATAGGTGCAAGAATTCCAAAGGGAGTTCTAATGGTAGGCCCTCCTGGAACTGGTAAAACATATCTTTCAAGAGCAGTTGCTGGTGAAGCGAAAGTACCATTCTTTTTAATGAGTGGTTCTGATTTTGTTGAGATGTTCGTTGGAGTTGGAGCTAGTAGAGTAAGAGATTTATTTGATACTGCAAAGAAAAATGCTCCATGCATTATTTTTATAGATGAAATAGATGCTGTTGGAAGAAGACGTGGAGCTGGCTTAGGGGGAGGACATGACGAAAGAGAACAGACCCTAAATCAACTTCTAATTGAAATGGATGGATTTGGTAAAAATGAAGGAGTCATAGTAATGGCTGCTACAAATAGGGCAGATATACTTGACCCTGCACTTTTGAGACCAGGAAGATTCGATAGAACAGTATATATTGGAAAACCTGATGTCAGAGGAAGAGAAGAAGTATTAAAAGTTCACGCCCATGATAAACCATTAGCTGAAGATATAGACTTTAAAGTTATCGCAAAACAAACACCAGGATTTTCTCCAGCAGATTTAGAAAACTTGATGAATGAAGCAGCTCTTTTAGCTGCGAGAAGAAACCAAAGTAGTATAAATATGGAAGATGTTGAGGAAGCAGCAATAAAAGTCCAAGCTGGTCCAGCAAAGAAATCCAGAGTAATTTCTGATAAAGAAAGAAAATTAACTGCTGTACATGAATCTGGTCATGCTGTAGTTGCGCAGTTACTTCCAAACCACGATCCAGTTCATATGATTACAATTATACCTAGAGGAATGGCAGGAGGATTTACCGCATACATTCCAGAAGATGATGTTAATTATATGACCAAAAAAGAAATGGAAGATAATTTAGTTTCTCTACTTGGAGGTAGGGTAGCAGAGTCCCTTGTACTAGATGACATATCAACTGGTGCATCAAACGACATCGAGAGAGCCACTGCACTTGCAAGAGCAATGGTAACTAAGTATGGAATGAGTGAAAAGCTTGGAACTATCACTTACGGTAGTGATGAAGATGAAGTCTTTGTTGGAAGGGATTTAAATAGATCTAAAAATTATTCTGATAAAACCGCATCAGAAATTGATGAAGAGATTTCAAGAATAATTTCTGAAGCATATAATAAAGCTAAAAATTTATTATCAGATAATTTAGATACGCTAATAAGGGTTTCGGATGTTCTACTAGAAAAAGAAACTATAGATAGAACAGAGTTCTTAAGAATATTTAATAATGAAGAAAATCCAAATCAAGATGCTGAGGATAAACATATAAAAGAAGAAGATCTATCCGAAGAAGCGAAATCAATAATTGAAAAAGAATAAAAATTAAGTGAAGTTTAGATTTTAAACTTCACTTTTTTAATTGGAAAGATTCTGTAGAATTTTGGAAACAAGCAGTATAACTCAGTTTATATTTTAGTGTTAATTATTGTCAAAAAATAATTTCGTAATTCTATTTGAACAAAGACTTATAAATATTTTTTTAAAAATGGAATAAATCTTATTACATACACAAACAACCCTGTCAAAATAAATGTAGTCGATGCAAGAAAAATAATTTGTATAAATAGATTTGAAAAATTAAATATAACTGATAATTTTTCTAGAAATATTGGATGAAATAGATAAACACCCAATGACAAATTGCTAATTGAATTTAAATTTTTATTTATATTTAGATTTTTAAATGCTAAAAAGATCAAAATTGATTGTAAAAATATTAAAATTCCAAAATTATCAAAAATTATTCCCTTTACTTCTCCTAAATATATTAAAGAAATAGATTCTAAAGCTATTCCAAAAACTGAAACAATTAAATAAATGAAAAATAACTTAAAACTTGAAGTATTTATTTTTAAGTTTCCTAAATAATATCCTAAAAATAGATAGAGGGTAGTATCTGAATAACCATAAAGTGTAAACTTATCAAAAAGTTGCGATAGATTACTATTTTCAAAAATTAGTAGAATATTTTGAATATTATATTTTAAAATACCAAAAACTAAGAATAATAAAATTACATACTTTACGTAAACGCCATCTTTATATTCAATGACAGATTTATAAATAGGGATGAAGAGATATGCCCAAGCAAGATTTTTTAAAAACCAAAGGTGGTAATAACCATTTATAGTACACTCAATAAATTTATCTAAAGTATATTCTCCATTTAGTTCTTTTATTGCAAATAAAAATGTAAAGACAAAGTAGAGGATATAAATTCTAGCAGCGGATTTCAATATTTTATTAACGTTCATATCTTTTTTTAACATAAAGTATCCACTAATCATAAAAAATACAGGAACGGAACATCTGGTTAAAAAGTTTAATCCACTCATAATTATAAAATTTTTAGAAAAACTTGAATATGTATTCCAATAACTTGCGCTTGTGTGTAGTAGAACCACGTAAAAAGCCATAAAAATTCTTAATAAATCAAAATTATTTTCTCTTTTCATCTCTCACCTCTAAACTATTATAACATTAATTAAAAGATTGGATTGTTTACTAAATAAAACAATAAATTAAATTTATTAAATACTGTTGACATAGAAAAAGTGTTGGTACATAATAAGTTTAGTAAATAAAACAAAGTGTTTAATATATGAGGTATAAAATGGATATAGGAAATAAATTAAAACTTATTAGAATTTCTCAAAATTTAACACAAGATGAGCTTGCGAAGAGATCTGAACTTACAAAAGGTTTTATCTCCCAAGTGGAAAGAAATTTAACTTCTCCATCTGTGGCTACATTGATAGATATTCTTGAAGCACTTGGAACTAGTCCAATTGAATTTTTTAAAGATGATGAAGCTAAGTTCTTCTTCTCTGAAGATGATTATTTTGAAAATACAAATGAAGAGTTAGGTCATTCTATTTCATGGATTGTTCCAAATGCGCAGCGATTCATGATGGAACCTATCATAATAACTATTAATCCTGATGGAAAATCAGAAGAGATACCACCTTTTGAGGGGGAAACTTTTGGATATGTTTTAAAAGGATTTGTAGATTTATACATTGGCGACAAAGTGCAAAAATTAAAAAGAGGAGAAACTTTTTACTTTGAAGCAAAAGCCAATCACCATCTTGAAAATAATTCTAGAACAGAGGCGAAGGTTCTTTGGATATCTTCTCCACCAAACTTTTAAAGGAGATTGACATGGGAAATATAATAGAAATTAAAAATTTAAGCAAATCTTACGGAGACAACACAGTTTTAAAAGATTTTAATTTATATATAAAACAAAATGAGTTTGTAACATTACTAGGTCCTTCTGGCTGTGGAAAGACAACACTCCTTAGAATAATAGGTGGATTTGAAACTGCAGATGAGGGAGACGTGATCTTTAATGGAAAAAGTATTGTAGATATTCCAGCTTATAAGAGAGAAATAAATACAGTTTTTCAAAAATATGCACTATTTCCTCACATGAATGTCTATGAGAATATTGCGTTTGGTTTAAAGATAAAAAAAGTAGAAAAAAAGATTATCGATGAAAAAGTAAAATTTGCCTTAGGCTTAGTTAGTCTTGAAGGATTTGAAAAGAGAAATATTGATTCTCTCTCTGGAGGACAACAACAAAGAGTTGCTATAGCGAGAGCCTTGGTTAATGAACCTAAAGTTCTATTATTAGATGAACCATTAGGTGCACTGGATTTAAAGATTAGACAAAAGATGCAACTTGAGCTAAAGGCAATACAACAATCTGCTGGAATTACATTTATATTTGTTACCCATGATCAGGAAGAAGCTCTTACCATGAGTGACACCATTGTTGTGCTTAATAAAGGTGAAATTCAACAGATAGGAAGCCCAATTGATATATATAACGAACCTAAAAATGCATTTGTAGCTGACTTTATTGGGGAGTCTAATATAATAGATGGAGTTATGAACGATGACTATAGGGTTTCATTTCTTGGAGAAGAGTTTGTTTGTGTGGACAAGGGTTTTGAAAAGAATGAAAAGATTCATGTTGTAATTAGACCAGAAGATGTTGAATTAGTACATGGCATAGGGAAATTACAAGGAATAGTTGTCTCAGAAGTATTTAAAGGCGTACATTATGAAATGGTAGTTAGAACTAATGGTTATGACTTATTGGTTCAATCTACAGAGCTAAAAAAAGTAGATGAAGAAGTTGGAATAAATATTAAACCTGATTTAATTCATGTTATGAAGAGGTAGCTATGAAAAAATATTCGTATATGTACTTCATGTGGTCATTGGTATTTATAGTATTTCCAATTATTTTAGTATTAGTATATTCATTTAATAGTAGTAGTGGAATGAGCCTTGCAAACTTTTCACCTACATTTGATAATTTTAGAAGAGTTTTCGAGCCACTTTATATAAAAATATTTTTAGTATCAATACTTTTAGCTATAGGATCTACACTATTATGCATAGTTGTAGGTTATCCAGTTGCGTACTATATTTCCAGAATGAGTGATAAATGGCGAAACTCTCTGATGTTATTATTTGTTGTACCAATGTGGATGAATTTCCTACTTAGAACGTATGCTTGGCTTACCTTGCTTGGTAATAATGGTCTTATAAATAAATTTTTAGGATTATTTGGAATTGCACCGTTAAATCTTATGTACAATATAAATGCAATCATGCTTGGTATGGTTTATAACTTTTTGCCATTTATGGTACTTCCAATATATTCTACATTGGTTAAGATGGATAAATCTCTGATAGAAGCAGCAAAAGACTTAGGTGCTACAAATGCACAAATTTTTAAAAAAGTAATCTTCCCGCTTTCTTTGCCAGGAGTTTACACTGGGATAACCATGGTATTTATTCCGGCTATTTCTACATTTGTAATTCCTGATTTACTTGGAGGTAATAGATTCTATTTAATTGGTAATTTAATCGAAAAGCAATTTACTTTTACGGGAGATTGGGCATTTGGTTCAGCTATATCAATTGTGCTGATATTAATAATGTTTGTAATAATGTTACTTCAAAATCTATTTGAAGATAATACAGAACAAGGAGGTATAAAATGATAAAAAAGTTTCTTGAAAAATTTTATGTTGCATTAATATTTATTTTTTTATACGCTCCTATAATAGTCCTTATGGTTTTTTCGTTTAATGATTCCAAACTAAGAGGACAGTGGGCTGGCTTTACCTTAGGTTGGTATACAGAGCTTATAAAAGATCCAATTATCTTACAAAGCCTTTATAATACCTTACTAGTTGCAATGGTTTCTACAATAGTTTCTACAATAATAGGAACTCTAACGGCTATAGGACTTAATGAGCTTAGAGGATTTAAAAAGAAAATAATTTTAGATGTAAACTATCTTCCGGTTTTAAATCCGGATATAGTTACTGCAGTAGGACTAATGGGATTATTTGGATTTTTTAATTTAAAATTTGGCTTTATGACAATGACACTTTCTCATATTGTTTTCTGCATACCATATGTAATTCTTTCTATCCTACCAAAACTTCAGCAGATGGATAAAAACATGCTAGAAGCTGCACTTGATTTAGGAGCTACACCTTTTTATGCTATTAAAAATGTAGTTATACCTCAAATAATGCCTGCGATTTTTACAGGGGCTCTTATGGCATTTACTCTTTCAATAGATGATTTTGTTATTTCATATTTTACGACAGGCCATGGATTTAACAACCTTTCAATAACTATTTATTCAATGGCTAGAAAGGGAATAAATCCTTCTATAAATGCAATGAGTACACTTATGTTCTTGTCACTTTTGATTCTCTTAGTAGTTATTAATAAGAGAAGTAAGGGAACTGTGGAGGCTTTAAGTGAAGAAATTTAAAAATATAATTTTTATTTTAATATTAGTAATTTTCTCATCAATGGTTACTTCTTGCAAGAAGGAATCTACTAGCGGTTCAACCATAAATGTATATAATGCTGGGGAATATATAGACCCTCAAGTCTTAAAAGATTTTGAAAAAGAAACAGGAATAAAAGTTATCTATGATACTTTTGCGTCAAATGAAGATTTATATATAAAGATTGCAAATGGTCATACACCGTACGATGTTATTGTTCCATCTGATTATATGGTTGAAAGATTAATAAAAGAAAATAGACTTCAAAAGTTAGATTTTTCTAAAATACCAAATATGGATAATATTCTTCCAGAATTTAGATTTCCTAAATTCGATCCAACAGGAGAGTATACATTACCATATTTTTCAGGAACAATGGGGATTGTATACAACAAAACAATGGTAAAGACACCGCCAACTTCTTGGAAAGATTTGTGGAATCCAGAATACAAAAGACAAATAATAATGTATAACTCTCAAAGAGATTCCATAGCAATAGCGTTAAAAATGCTCGGTTATTCTATGAATTCTGTAGATCCATTTGAATTACAAGAAGCCAAGGAAGCTCTAATTGAGCAAAAGCCACTTGTATATGCTTACCTTACAGATGATGGGCGTGATGTAATGGTACAAGGCGACGGAGCTATGATGCCTATGTACTCTGGTGACGCCGCGTATATGATTTCTGAAAATAAAGACCTTGATTATGTTATTCCAAAAGAAGGAGCAAATATTTGGATGGATTCTATGTGCATTCCAAAAGATGCAAAGAATGTTGAAGGAGCACATGAATTTATAAATTATCTTTTAAGAAAAGATGTAGGGATATTAAATGCTGATTATTGTATGGGTTATACTTCACCAATAAAAGGGGTGAAGGAAGGTCTTCCGGAAGAACTTAGAAATTCAAAAGTTGCTTATCCGGATTATAATCATTTACCACCATTGGAATACTTCAAAGACTTGGGAGAAAATTCTAAACTTTATGATAGAATATGGACAGAAGTTTCCGCGACTTTTGTAGATTAATTAATAGGAAAATTGAATATAAATTTTATGAGATTGGTAAAAATATTGCTGATCTCTTTTTATTTTTAAGTTTATAAAATTATATAAAATACAACGGTATTAGGAAAATTCATAATTGTTTTATTTTCTTATGTTTTGTGATAAAATTTAAATTTAGAGAATGATTTTAGAAAGGATAATAATATGTCAGGACATTCAAAATGGAATAATATAAAAAATAAAAAAGGAAAAGAAGACGCAAGACGTGGTAAGATTTTTACTAAGCTTGGAAGATATATAATGGTTGCAGCCAAAGAAGGAGGACCAGATCCAGAATATAATGCTTCTTTGAAAGTAGCTATTGACAAAGCAAAAGCTGAAAATATGCCTAATGACAACATCGAAAGAGCTATTAAAAAAGGATGTGGTGAGCTTGGTCAAGATAACTTTGAAGAGATAACCTACGAAGGTTATGGACCATCTGGAATTGCAGTAATGGTTAAATGCCTTACAGACAATAGAAATAGAACTGCGCCAGAAGTAAGACACGCCTTTGATAAGAATGGTGGAAATCTTGGACAACCAGGTTGCGTTTCCTTTATGTTTGAAAAGAAGGGTCAACTTGGAGTTTTAAAACATGAAAATGTAGATGAAGAAGAATTTATGCTTTTAGCACTAGATCTTGGCGCTGAAGATGTAATCGATAGAGATGAGGCTTTTGAAATCATAACCAGTCCAGAATCATACGAAGAAGTGCGTGATGGGCTTGAAGAAAACGGATATGAATTCGTACAATCAGACATAACATTCCTTCCTTCAAACTACACAGAGTTAACCGATGAAAATGATATAAAATTAATGGAAAAATTAATTGACACTCTTGAAGATAATGATGATGTTCAAGATGTGTATACAAACTGGGACACCGATAATCTGGAGGACTAAATGAATATAAATAAAATGATTGATCATACACTTTTGAAGCCAGAAGCTACAAAAGAAATGATAGAAAATCTATGTAAGGAAGCTAAAGAGTATGATTTTAAATCTGTATGTGTAAATCCATACTGGGTAAGTACTGCCTATGAAGAACTACGTGATAGCGATGTGCTTGTATGTACAGTAGTAGGCTTTCCTTTAGGGGCAACAACAAAAGAAACTAAATTTTTTGAAACTGATTTTGCAGTACAAGAAGGTGCTGACGAAATTGATATGGTTATAAATGTTGGAGCTTTAAAATCAAAACAATATGATGTAGTTTTAGAAGATATTAAATCAGTTGTACAAGCAGCAAATGGAAGAACAGTTAAGGTAATCATAGAAACATGTCTTCTAAGTGATGAAGAAAAAGTAAAAGCTTGCGAATTATCTATGGAAGCAGGAGCTAACTTTGTAAAGACATCTACAGGATTTTCTACCGCTGGAGCAAAAGTAGAAGATGTTGAGCTTATGAAAAGCATAGTTGGAGATAATTTAGAAGTTAAGGCTTCTGGTGGAATTAGAGATTTAGATACTGCTCTTAAGATGATAGAAGCAGGTGCAACAAGACTGGGTGTAAGTGCTGGTGTTCAAATCATAAAGGAGTATCAGTCTAAATGAACCCAACAGCATTTACCATTTTTGGTATATCAATAAAATGGTATGGAATACTTATTGCAACAGGTGCGCTTCTAGGAGTGCTAATGGGAGATAAGCTTGCAAAAAAGCAGGGTCTCAAAGAAAATATTGTTTCCGATTTTATATTGATAGGAATAATTCCATCAGTAATTGGCGCTAGAATTTACTATGTTTTATTCGAATGGGAATACTACAAAGATCATTTAAGTGAAATATTTGCTATTAGAAATGGTGGACTTGCTATATATGGCGCAATAATAACAGGAATAATTATTGCGTATATTTATTCTAAGAAAAAGAAAGTTGATTTTCTTAAACTTTTAGACGTAATGTCACCTGGACTTGCTATTGGACAAGGAATAGGAAGATGGGGAAATTTTATAAATCAAGAAGCTCATGGTGGTCCGACAGATCTCCCTTGGGGGATTATGGTAGACGGAGTTAAGGTACATCCAACATTTCTTTATGAATCTATTGTAGACATAAGCCTTGCACTATTTTTATATTTCTATCTTTCAAAACATAAGAAATTTGATGGACAGATGCTAGCAATTTATGCAATAGTTTATGGAATTGGAAGATTCTTTATAGAGGGACTAAGAACAGACTCTTTATATATAGGACCTCTTAGAATCTCTCAAATAGTAAGCATAGTTTTTATACTACTTGGAATTGGAATTTATCTAATAAAGGGAAAGAAAAGTGATAAAAGTACACTCAAATAATGAAGGACTAAACCTTACGATTTATAACCTACTAAGAGAATACTTTCCATCTAGAGAAAATTTAAAGGATAAAGATATTTTAGTAGATATAAATGATAAGTTAGAAATAAAAATAAATATTGATCAAGAGGAAATATTACTAAAAGATAAATTTTCTATAAAAGATAAGACTAAGATAAAAAAAGATATACTTCTTAGTCTTTTTTCGAATATAGAAATATCAAACGAATATGGAGTGCTTACTGGAATCAGACCTACAAAATTAGTTAGGAAACTTCTTCAAGAAAAATCTATAGAAGAAACTAAAAAGACTTTGGAAGATGATTACTTGATGAAACCTAGTAAAATAGATGAGCTTATAGATATTGTAAAATTAGAAAATAATATTTTTTCACATAAGAGATCAAATATTTCTCTATATTTCCATATTCCATTCTGTCCTTCAATTTGTAGTTATTGTTCATTTACTACATATAAAACGGATAAGAATAAAATGGATATCTACATAGATAATCTTATAAAAGAGTTTAAATCTGTGAATAAAGAAATTATTCCAACATCAATTTATATTGGTGGAGGCACACCGACTGCTTTAGATAATTATAATCTTGAAAGACTTCTATATGAAATTAAAAATAAGTTTGACATAAATTGTGAATACACTGTGGAATGTGGTAGACCAGATACTATAGACGAAAAAAAGTTAGACATACTAAAAAAATACGGCGTAAATAGAATATCTATAAATCCGCAAACGATGAAGGATGAGACTCTTAAGAAGATTGGAAGAACACATTCAACAGAAGATATACTTAATGCTTATAATTTAGCAAAAGATAAAGGATTTATAATAAATATGGATTTAATCGTTGGTCTGCCAGATGAAACAATAGATGACGTAAATAATTCTCTAGAGAAAATAATCGAGCTAAATCCAGAAAATATAACTGTACATTCACTTTCAATTAAAAATGGCTCGAGATTATTTAAAGAAAATAAATTTTATTCTACAAGTGATTCCTTTGATTTGATTAAAACGATTATGGCAGAGAATAATTATTTTCCATACTATCTATATCGTCAAAAGAGGATGGTAGATTCAGGAGAAAATATAGGATTTTCTAAAAAGGGTTTTGAGTGCATCTACAACTCTATAATGATAGAAGAAGTGGAATCAATTTTAGGTTTCGGTGTAAGCGCAAGTACAAAGATTTTAAATAGAAAAAATTTAAAATTTAAACAACATTTGAACTTTAGAGATTTAATAACATATAATAGTAGGGTAGAAGAAGATATTTTAATGAAGAATAGTTTATTGGAGGAATTATGAAATTAAAAACTTTGATAGATAGTATAGAATATTTAGAAATAAAAAACGGTGATGAAAAAACTCTAGAATCTGTAGAAATAAGTTCTGTGGAGTTTCATTCAAAAAAAGTCAAGAAAGGAACTCTTTTTGTAGCTATAAAAGGATATAGGGTTGATGGTCATGACTTTATAAAAGATGTAGTAGCATCTGGAGCGGTTGCAGCTATCGTAGAAGATTTTGTAGAGGAAGATATACTTCAAATAAAAGTTAAAAATTCAAGAATTGCTCTAGCTAAGGTTGCCTCTATTTTCTTTGATGAGCCATCAAAAAAATTAAAAGTAACAGGAATAACAGCGTCAAACGGCAAGACATCTACAGCTTTTATGACAAAATGTATCTATGATAAAGCAGGTTACAATACAGGAATTTCTGGAACCGTATATACAAAGTATGCAGATGTTGAGATTCCTTCAATACTTACAACTCCAGAGAGCAAAGATCTTCAATACTATTTTTACGATATGGTAAATAAAGGAATAGATCATATGATTATGGAAGTATCAAGTTCTGCTGGAGAATTAGCAAGAGCTTATGCTACAGATTTTGATATAGTAACATTTAACAATATAACTCCAGAACATATTGTAAACCACGGATCTTTCGAAAGGTACTACCATGTTAAGTCAAGATTAATTAGGCACGCAAAAGAAGATTGTGTTGCAATATTGAATTCTGATTTTGAACTGATAAATGATCTTAGAAATAATACTAAAGCTCAGGTAGTAACATATTCTTTAAAAAATAATTTAGAAGATATTTCAATAGATAATTTAGATCTATCAACTGGTTTTGGAAAATTTAAGTTTATAGTAAATAGAGATATCAAGTTAAAAGGTATAACTATCAAGAAACAATCATTTGATGTAGAGCTAAAGGTTGCAGGATACTCATCAGTAATGAATGCTATAGTTGCTATAACAATAGGTCTAGTCAATGGAATAGATTTAGATACAATCTTAGCAGGAATACAAGATTTCACAGGTGTAGAAAGAAGATTCGAAGTTATATTTGATGAAGGGTTTAAGATAGTAGACGACCATTTTGCAAATAAAAATAATATTGAAGTAACTTTAGACACACTTTCCAAGATGGATTATAAAAATTTGGATATACTATATGCAATTAGAGGTAGTAGAGGTGCAGATTTAAATGAAGAAAATGCAGAGGTAATTGCAAGTTGGTACGATAGACTTAAACCAAGAGAATTTATTGTTACTTTGAGTAAAGATACTGTCACTTGGAAGGATGAAGTTACAGATGATGAACTTGAAGCATTTAAGAGAGTTATGTCAAAACATAATATTAAATTTGTATTAGAAGATAATCTTAAAGAAGCAGTCGAAAATGTAATAGATGGTACAAAAGATGATGATTTAGTATTGTTTGCTGGTTGTCAGGGAATGGATAAAGCAATGGGAATAGCATATGATCACATAATTGAAAAAAATCTTACAAAATATCCATCTAAATTATTAGAAAAAGCTAAAAATAGAGTTTGTTAGTTGCAAATTAATTAATTATAAATTATAATTAAGTTAATTTTAAAAAATAAAAGAAATTATCTGAAAGTGAGAAAAAAGTTTATGGAAATTAGAGAAATGCTGGTTGGTGAAAAGCATTCAGAAGAAACTTTTAGTGACAGCTTTCGTAAAGGATAAACGCATGACCTGCGTTAAAACATTAAGTGAGGTTATCCTAATTAGGGTGGTACCGCGAGTAAACTCGTCCCTTTCTGTGGGCGAGTATTTTTTTTGGAGGTAATATGGAAAGTTTAGGAAATTTAAGAAGAACTGACTATGCAGGAGATTTAAGAGAAAAAGACATAGATAGAGAAGTAGTACTAATGGGCTGGGTTGCAAAGGAAAGAAACTTAGGCTCTCTTAATTTCGTGGATCTAAGAGACAGATCTGGAATTTGTCAAATCGTATTTAATGATAAACCGGATGAAGAATTATTTGAAAAATCAAAAAAATTAAGATCTGAATTTGTAATAGGTGTAAAAGGTAAAGTTAGAAAAAGATCTTCAGTTAATGAAAATATACCTACTGGATATATAGAAGTTTTAGCTGATGAACTTAAAATTTTAAATACATCTGATGTTCCACCAATCTATGTAAAAGATGACGACAATGTATCAGAAAACATGAGACTTAAAAATAGATCATTGGACTTAAGAAAGCCAAGCATGATTAATAATTTAATGGTTAGGTCTAAATTCTATAAAGTTACAAGAGACTTTTTTGCTGAAAATGGATTTATTGAAGTTGAAACCCCAATGCTTACTAAACCGACACCAGAAGGAGCAAGAGACTACCTTGTACCAAGTAGAGTTAATCCTGGTAAGTTCTACGCACTTCCTCAATCACCACAGCTTTTAAAGCAACTTTTAATGGTATCTGGACTAGATAGATATATACAAATTACAAAATGCTTTAGAGATGAAGACTTAAGAGCTAACAGACAACCAGAATTTACACAAATAGACTTGGAAATGAGTTTTGTAGATGTGGAAGATGTCCTTGATATGAATGAAAAATTCTTGAAGGTAGCTTTTAAAGAGATGCTTGACATAGACATCGAACTTCCTATCAAGAGAATGAAGTATAAAGAAGCTATGGAAAGATATGGAATCGACAAGCCAGATTTAAGATTTGGAATGGAAATTCAAAATATAACAGACATCGTTAAAGATTGTGGGTTTGGAGTATTTGAACAATCTGCAAAAGAATTCAATTCTGTAAGGGGTATCAATGTTAAAGGCGGAGCCAAGGCTTATTCAAGAAAAGGTATTTCTAAACTTGAAGATTTTGTAAAAGATTTTGGAGCTAAAGGTTTAGTAAATATCAAAATAGAAGAAGGTAAATCTATTACGGGAATAGATAAATTCTTAAAAGAAGGAATTCTTGATAAAATTAAAAAAGCATTTAACGCAGAAGAAGGAGATCTAATCTTAATAGTTTCTGGCAAGGATAAAGTAGTATTTGATAGCCTTGGAAATTTAAGAAATAAAGTTGCCCGCGATATGAACCTAATAGATGATAGTAAATTTGAATTAGTTTGGATTACAGAATTCCCATTATTTGAATATTCAGAAGAAGAAAATAGATATGTTGCAGTTCACCATCCATTTACCGCTCCAATGGATGAAGATTTGGATAAAGTTGAATCAGACCCTGCAAACGCAAGAGCAAAAGCATATGATATCGTAATAAATGGAGATGAAATGGGTGGTGGATCCATTAGAATTAACGATAGAGAAATTCAAAAGAAGATGTTTAAAGCTTTAGGCTTTACAGAAGAGGATGCGGAAAACAAATTTGGATTCTTGTTAGAAGCATTTAAATACGGAGCACCACCACATGGAGGATTAGCTTATGGTCTAGACAGACTTGTAATGCTATTTACAAACTCTTCAAACATTAGAGATGTAATTGCTTTTCCTAAGACACAATCAGCATCATGTCTACTTACAGGAGCACCAACAGAATTAAGCGAAGAACAATTAAGAGAAGTTCATATCAAACCTATAAAGGAGTGATATATTGAAACAGACAGGTATTGTTTTTGAATTAAATGATGATAAAGCAAAAATTATAGTAACAAGACTCGCTGCATGTGGCAGTTCATGTGAATCATGTTCTGCCCATTGTGGTGAAAATAAACAAGAATATATAAATGTTAAAAATGAAATAGGACTTAAAATCGGTGATAGAGTTGAAATTACTACCGATTCAAAAGCTGTATTAAAATATATTGCTTTAGTCTATGGACTTCCTCTTATATTTCTTATATCTGGAGTAGTAATTGGAATGTTATTAAACTTAAAAGAGATGTATTCATTATTGGTCGGTTTTGTTTTTATGATAGTATCGTTTATTATTGTAAAAACTGTTGATAATAAAAATGGTTCAAACCATGGATTTATAATTAAGAAGCTATGAAAACAACATACAAGGTATTATTAGTAATATCAGCTATACTTCTAGTAGGGTCTTCTGTTGCATACTATCTTTCTACAAATAGCAAATCAACTTACAATAAATTAGTTGAGGAAAATAAAGAGTTAGAGATAAAGCTTAATGAAAAGCAAAGTCAGAACGAAGAAATTTCTCAAGATATTTTAAAGTTAAATGAAGATTTAGAAGCTAGTTCCAAAGATTTTAAAACTAAATATGGATATGATTATTTTGAATCAGAAAATATGCTGACTAATAGAATAAAAGAACTTGAAGAAAAGAATAAAAACATCGAATCTCAAGTTGTAAGTGAAGTCTTAAAGTATGAAAGATATTTTAAGTCAGGAATATATTCTGATGAAAAATTAGAAAGTAAGATTTCTGACTTTATTGACGTTTCAGATATAAAAACTGAGCAGATTTCAAAAGATTTGTATGGAGTTCTAAATTTAAATCCTTTTGTAGATAAATACAGTAATGATGGATTTATAAACTACATTTTAAAGAGAAATCCGAACATAGACAGCTCGAAATTAAAACTAGAACTATTTAATTTAGTCATTTACTCAAGGAATTTAAATGAAATAATAGAAACTAAAGAACTACCTAAAAATTTAAATTCACTTAGAAGTGATTTGTTTTCATTCTGTTCTTTGCTGAAAGAATTGGAGAAATCTGGAATAAGCACTGGAGAATTAAACTCCAAATCAATGGATAGCTTAAATTCAAAAATCACAAATCTAATATCAGATTACTTTATAAATAAAGGTCAGATTGAAGTTATTAATTTAGGAGGAACCAATGAAAAATAGAATTGCTATAATTTTTATATCGGTTTTTCTAATAGCTTCATCAATTCTTTCATATTTTTGTTATAAAAACTATGAAGGCTTAGGATCACTTATAAATACTGAAAAATCAAATAAAACTACACATGAAAAGAAAATTGAAGAATTAGATAAAAAAATTTCTGATTTAAATAATGAAAAGGAAGCCATTTCGAATAAGATAAAAAATATAAGTGAAGAAGCTGCTAAACTATCACAGTATGAAAATTTTGTAGACACAAAGTCACTTATATTTGAGCTTGACGATTACTATCTATCTTTTATAAATTTAAAAATAGATAATGAAATACAAAAGAAATTAAAAGGGGATAGCTCTAATATTAAAAATATAGAGACCACATATTTCGATAATTCATCTGTAAATTCTAAAGTGATAGCTGAAAGAAATGAAACTTATGTATCTTTAAAGACTAGTTATGATGCGACTAATAAAATAAATGAAAAAGTAGCTGAGCTATCTCACGTTTTAAAAAAGCGTGAAGGAATGATAAAACTACTAGATGATACAAATTTTTTCTTTAGAGACAGAGCTGCAAAAGGAATAGCTGAATATAAAAGCAAGTACAGTGCAAGTTTTAAACCAGAGGACTTCTCAAGTAGAGTTTCTAATATTTTAAATTTAAAAAGTAATGCAATTGGTCTATACGACAATATTTTATATGCAGCTAATGAAAATTTGGAATTTATAAATAATCTTAGAGAAAATCAAATAAATGAAGTTTCAAGAATTGGAAAACTACCAACGATTGATTCAAACAACAACAACAGTGGAGAAATAGAAAGTCAAAAGAATTCCATGATTTTTGCTTTAGATACAATATCTTCAAATATTAATTATTTAAATGGTTATAATATTCTAGATAGGACTGTGAGTGAAAATAATAAAAATATAGTACTTAGATATCTTTTTGATAATAGAGGACGAATTCTTATTATTCAAGAAAAGTCAACTGGAGTAGCTAACCTGTATTATTTTGGTTCTGATGGAATGCCATTTGCTATGACTAATTTAAAACAGTTTGAAATAACATATTTGAATAAAAACAATAAAAAAGATTTAAATATTATTAATAAGGCTTTAAAATATAATAATCCTTTTAAAAATATCTTAAGTAATTAAACCGCGATAGCGGTTTTTTAATTTAAATTTAAAATTATGTTAAATAAATGGAATATATTATTTAATCTAAAGCTACAAACCTTTATTTTATAAGGTTCTATTAATTGCAACTATATTTTTTAAATGATATAATTCTAATAGAATGGAGGTTATTATGGAAAAACCCATTGTATCGATTATTGGAAAACCAAATGTTGGTAAATCAACACTTTTTAATAAAATTGTAGGAAGAAAAATATCTATTACAGAAGACACACCAGGAGTTACTAGGGATAGAATTTATAGCGATGCATCTTGGCAAGGCAGGAAATTTTTATTAGTTGACACTGGAGGATTGGACTTAAAAGATGAAGATATCTTTATGTCTAGCATAAAAGGTCAAGCTGATTTAGCATTAGAGACTTCGGATGTAATTATATTTGTACTTGATGGTATTCACGGACTATCTCCAACAGATGTAGATATTGCAAAATACCTTAGAAGATCTAATAAAAAAATAGTCCTATGTATAAACAAATATGACTCTAAGTCAGCTAAAGATAATTACTATGATTTTTTTGAACTAGGATTAGGGATTCCTGTTTTAATATCAGCAGAACAAGGAACTGGAGTAGGAGACCTTTTAGATATAGTAACTTCAGAATTTGAAATAGATACAAGTGATGAATATGACGAAACTGTAAGAGTAACTCTTATTGGTAAACCAAATGTAGGTAAAAGTTCACTTATCAATTTTATTTTAGGAGAAGAAAGGTCAATCGTTACTGATATTCCAGGAACTACAAGAGATTCTATTGACTCTCATTTTATCTACAAGGACACCGAGCTAACTCTTGTGGACACGGCAGGGCTAAGAAAAAAGAAAAAAATTAACGAAGCAGTTGAAAGATATTCAGTTATAAGAACACTTACTGCTATTGAAAGATCTAATGTATGCGTTCTACTAATTGACGCTGAAGAAGGAGTAAGTGAACAAGACTCTAAAATTGTTGGTTATGCTCATGATAATAATAAAGCGATAGTTGTAGCAGTAAACAAATGGGATGCGGTTACAAAAGACAACGATTCAATTAAAAAATATGAAAAATCTATAAGGGAAAGATTGCCATTTATAAACTATGCACCTATTATATTTATATCAGCACTAACAGGACAAAGAGTCGATAAATTACTAGATACTGTATTAATTGCAAATAACAATTACAATCACAGAATAAAGACATCTGTGTTAAATGAAATACTAAATAAAGCTGTCCTTATGAACCAACCTCCTTCTGATAAAGGAAAGAGAGGAAGACTTTACTTCGGACAACAAGTTGCTACTAGACCTCCTAGATTTTTATTAAGTGTAAATGATAAAGAATTGTTCCATTTTTCTTATATAAGATATATAGAAAACCAAATTAGAGAATCATATTCATTTATTGGAACACCAATTAAAATTGATCTCAAAAATAGGAGTGGTGATTGATGAATGTATTTCTCACTCTTATAATTTCATATTTAGTGGGATCTATCTCCGGTTCTTTTATTTTAGGCAAATATTATCTACACAAAGATGTTCGTAAATATGGTTCAGGAAATGCAGGAACAACCAATGCAATTAGAGTTTTTGGTAAGAAGATTGGTATTTTAACATTTATAATTGATATGTTAAAAGGATCTTTAGTCGCTTATATGCTTATGAAATATAATAGAGAATTTCTCTTTCTAGGAATTTTATTTGCAATCTTAGGACACGATTATCCATTTTATATGAAGTTTAAGGGCGGAAAGGGAATTGCTACTACTTTTGGAGCATTTTTTATAATTAATCCATTGTGGTCATCAATTGCTTTTCTAATCCTATTATTGATAGGGAGATTTACTGGCTATGTATCAGTAGGCTCATTGGTTTTTTTATTTTTAAACTTTGTGTTCCAAATTTTAACAACTAGTTTAAATAAAAATGAAATAATAATACTTTTGTTAATTACAATATTAGGAATTGTAAGACATAGATCAAACATCAAAAGACTAATAAATAGAAACGAACTTAAAAGCAGGAGGAAATAATGAAGATTTCAATAGTAGGAGGCGGAAGCTGGGGAACTGCTATTTGTTACTTGATTTCAAAAAAATATAAACCAATTTTTTATATTAGAGATAAAGAAGTTTGTGAAACCCTAGCTAAAACAGGAGAAAATAAAAAATACTTACCAGGAACTTTTATTGAAAATGCAAACTTTACGAACTCTCTAGAAGATATCAAGGATTCCGATATAATTATCTTAGCTACACCTTCATCCTCATTTAAAGAAATGCTTTCTAAAATAAATAAATATACAAAAAAAGAAACGATAATTGCAAGTTTAGCAAAAGGGTTTGAAGAAGAAACTCATAAAAGACTTTCTGAAGTTGCGAAAGAGTACACATCTAATCCTTTTGTAGTTGTATCTGGCCCTTCTCATGCGGAAGAAGTTGGAAAAGATATTCCCACTGCAATAGTTGCATCTTCAGCTGATTTAGAAGCTATGAATAAGATTCAAGAAGTATTTTCTTCGCCTGTATTTAGAGTATATACAAATCCTGATTTAATAGGAGTTGAAATAGGCGGCGCTCTTAAAAATATAATAGCTCTTGCAGCTGGAATGAGCGATGGGCTAGGATACGGAGACAACACAAAAGCAGCTCTTATGACTAGAGGAATGTATGAAATGAGCAAACTTGGCTTAAAGTTAGGAGCAAATCCTCACACATTTAACGGATTATCTGGAATGGGCGACCTTATAGTAACTTGTACATCTATGCATTCTAGAAATAGAAGGTGTGGAATATTAATAGGTGAAGGACACTCTATCGAAGAATCCGTTAAAGAAGTAGGACAAGTTGTAGAAGGAATAAAGACGACAAAAGCTGTGTATCTTCTATCTAAAGATTATAATGTGGAGATGCCAATAGTAAAAATTTTGTATGAAGTACTTTACAATAATCTAGATCCAAGAGAAGCAGTTGAGTCACTTATGACTAGAAAACATAAAGAAGAAATCGAAGAGGTTTTCTTTGAATAGAATGAATATTAAAAAATTTAACTTAAAAAACAGACGACTATTCTTAACAATCATAATAGTATTCTCTATTTTTATTATAGGTAGAGTGATATCAAGAAGATCTTACCTAAGCCACAGCACCGTTTTTCCTGTACAGACAGTTTACAAGGTTAATACACGTGCAACGTCTTACTTAGTATATAATGAAAATGTTGTAGATGCATCAATGAACGGTATTGCTGTTTACAATGCTTCAGAAGGACAAAAAGTAAAGGCAGGTTATGAAATAGCTTCTATTAATTTGATGGATGATGTTAGTGACCTAAAAGATGAACTGATAAAGATAAATGCTGCGATAAATGACAGTGAAAAGACTAAAGAAAAATCTAATAATTCATTTGAAATTTCGTCAGAAGACATCGCGACTATAAATAGAATTCAAAATTATTTAAAGGACAAATCATTTCAAGAAGCGATATTAGAAATAAATAGTTTAGACTTAAGTTCAAACCACAATGTAGTCATAACAGATTATAAGAAATATCAAAATTACTCAAAAGAGGAACTAGAAAAAATGAGAGATGAGCTAATAAAGCAAATCTCTAAGTCTAATATAGAATATAGAGCTTCGAATTCTGGAATCGTATCATACCTTGTAGATGGATTAGAGGATAAGTATAAATATTCACAGGACAATGATTCCTATACCTATGAATATTTAGAAAAAAACAAAAATATGAGGTATAAAGAAACGAGAAATCAGGTTGAAAAAAATGAGCATTTGTTTAAACTCATTAATAATTTTGAATATAAGATTTTGTTAAAAACTAATAAGATAAATCCTATTGAATCCCTAAAAGAAGGCTCTGAAGTAAAGGTAATTTATAACGATGTGACAGTAGATGCAACAATTTTAACCATCAATAAATCAAAGAATGGTGTTGTTTATGTACTTAAATCTGATAAATTCCTAGAAAGAATATATGATAAACGAATAAAAGATGTTATATTGAGTGTAAACAGAGAAAAATCTTATAAAATTCCGAGCTCTTCACTTGTAAAAAGAGGAAGTATACATGGAGTTTATGTAGAAGAAATACACGGACTAGTCAGGTTTGTGCCTGTTAATATACTTTCTAGAGTAGGAGATGACGTATTTATTTCTAGAGGCAATAGAGATTATAAGATTCAGGTAGATAATGAACTTGAAAGAACAGTCAATGCAAATGATGCAGTTGTAATATATCCAGATACAGTTGAAGATTCTCAAATACTTAATTAGGGGGAATAAATAGTGGATATAAAAAGAAATTTAGAAGATGTTTTAAAAAAAATAGAAATAGCTGAAAAAAAATCAATTTCTGGCGAAAAAGTTGAGCTGATAGCGGTTACAAAAACACATGGAATTGATATAATAAAAGAAGCAATAGAATTAGGAGTCACCGATATAGGTGAAAATAAAGTTCAAGAATTTACAACAAAGTATGAAAAATTAGGTAATGATGTTAATTTTCATATGATTGGTACTTTACAATCAAATAAGGTAAAATATATATATGACAAAGCTAAACTAATACATTCCTTAGACAGAATGTCACTTGCTAAGGAAATCGAAAGAAAAGCACAAGCTTCAAATATAATTGTAAATTGTTTGGTTCAAGTAAATATATCCAATGAAGAATCTAAAGGTGGAGTATCTTTTTCCGAAACTGAAAAATTCATAGAATCACTTCTAGATTTTAAAAATTTAAAAATTGTTGGACTAATGGGAATTGCGAAGAATACTGATGATCTATCAGAAATTAGAGACTCATTTAGAAGACTTTATAACTTAAAGGAAAAAATAAAAAAACAAAACATAGAAGAATTAGAAATGAAATATCTATCTATGGGAATGAGCTCAGATTTTGAAATGGCTATTGAAGAAGGATCCAATATGGTTAGAATAGGTTCTAGCATATTTGGAAAGAGAGAATATTAAGGAGGATTAAAATGGCAGAAATGTGGGGAAAGTTTAAAAGATTAATTGGTTTTGGTGACGATGAGTATTATGAAGATGATGATTATTCAAACGAAAGTGAAAGTTATGCTCTAGAAACAGAAGTTAAGCCAGACAAAGCACAAGAATCAAGCAGAATAACTAGACCATCAAGAGTGAGTCACTCAGAACTTGTAATAACTGTTCACGAACCATTAACTTATGATGAATCAGCTAAAGTAGTTGACGATTTAAGAGAAAATAAAGCAGTTGTTTTGAATTTTGAACAACTTGAAGTAGATGTAAAAAAAGCTATTTTTGATTTCGTAAGTGGGGCAGTTTATGCTCTAGACGGTAAGCTACAAAAGGTAAATAAAGATATTTTCGTAATAGCACCAAGCAAAGTTGAAATTGATGGTCTAAAAGAAGAACTTAAAAATCAAGGAATGTTTCCTTGGTAAACCTTGACTTTATCCAAGATAATAGTTTAAAGGAAAAGTTAAAACAAACGATTGAAAAAATTGAAATAGCCGATAAATCAAATAGGTCAATAGATACAGATTTTTTAGATCCATATGAAAGATCTATTATTAGACCAATAATTGGTCATAATTTAGAGTACTATGAAGATGGCGGATATGATGAAGCTGAGAGAAAAATAATTCAGATTTATCCACCATATTTAGAACGCACAGAAAAACTTAGTATAATAAAAATAATTTCAAAAAACCAGATAAGCCATAGAGAAATTTTAGGTTCTGTGCTAGGGCTTGGTTTAGTGCGTGAAAAAATTGGTGATATAGTTTCAAATGGAGACTTTGAACACTATTTGATTGTGAAAAATGAACTCGCGAATTATATTCATTCTAATTTAGAAAAAGTAGGAAATTATAAAATAAATATATCTTTTTCGGATAAAGTTGTATGTTCTGAAAAGAAATTTGTCTCAAGGGAATTTGTTGTAAAATCAAAAAGACTTGATTTATTCCTATCAAAAGCTTTTGCAATAAGAAGAGATCTTGCAAAATCCTACATAGAAAATGGTTTTTGTAAAGTAAATTTTGCACCTATTAAATCAGCATCAAGTTTAATTAACGAAGGTGACTTAGTTTCACTAAGAGGCTATGGAAGAGTTTTTTATGCAGAAGATCTTGGTATGAGTAAAAAAGATAATTATTTTATACGAGCTAAGTTTCCGGTTTAGGAGGTAGTATGCCTATATTTTTCTTTGTAGTTTTGCTAGTTATGATGGATCAGCTATCAAAATTTTTTGTAGTTAGTTTTTTAAAAGGACAAAGTCCTTATATATTAATAGATGGTTTTTTAAGTTTTTATTATATAGAAAATAGAGGAGCTGCATTTGGCATTCTTCAGAATTCGCAACTTCTCTTTTCAATCATTACTATTGTAGTTTTACTAGGATTAATGATTTATTTAATAAAAAATTATAAGAGCTCATCTTTAGCTACAAAAATCTCTTTAACACTTATAATAGCTGGGGCAATTGGTAATTTTATAGACAGATTAAGACTTAAATATGTGATTGACTTTATAAGCTTCAGAATGTTTGGTCATGATTTTGCAGTATTTAATCTAGCTGATAGTTTCATTGTAATTGGCACAATTATTGTAATGATTCTGGTAATTCTTCATGAAAATCCAAAAAGGAAGAAAAATGAATAAAACATTAGTAGTCCAGTCACAACATGAAGGTATGAGACTGGATATTTTTTTGAAAGAGGTCTTAGATTATTCAAGATCTAAAATTAATAAAGAAATTAAAAATAAATCTGTACTTGTAAATGGGGTTTCTGTTAAATCAGGATATATTATTAAGAAAAATGATATTATTACTTTGGAAATTCTTGAGGATGAAGTTAATCTAGAACCCCAAAAGATTGATTTTAAAATTTTATTTGAAGATGAATATATAATGGTAATATCTAAACCAGAAAATTTAGTTGTACATCCGGGAGCTGGAGTTTTTAGTGAAACTCTAGTAAATGGTTTACTAGATTATAATATTAACATCAAAGATATTGGTGAGGAAGATAGACCTGGAATAGTTCATAGGTTAGATAAAGACACTTCTGGACTTATGATAATTGCAAAAGACGCACTAGCATATAAAAAACTGGTGAATATGTTTAAATACGGCGAAATTCATAAAGAGTATTTAGCAATTTTAACAGGGCATTTAGAAAATGAAATTCGTGTAGATGAACCTATAGGTAGAAATCCAAAAGATAGAAAGTCTTTTACCGTTATATATAGTAATTCAAAAAATGCCATAAGTACTTTTGTTCCAATAAAATATATGAATGGTTTTACCTTATGTCGTGTTATAATAGAAACGGGAAGAACCCATCAAATAAGAGTTCATGCTAGGTATTTAAATCATCCTGTGTTAGGAGATTCAATTTATGGATATAAGAATTCTCTGGGCATTAAAACTCAATTGCTACATGCTTATAAGTTGACATTTAATCATCCAATTACAGGTGAGGAACTTAGCTTTGAAGATGATTTTCCTGATAGGTTTACTAAAGCCTTGGAAAAAATAGATAGATTATAAAATTATTTATTAATTTGGAGGATATATGAAGATATTATTTGATACTACTGGTTTAGATCTTGGCGTAAAAGAGGTTATAGAAGGAGCTATTTTATCTAAAGAAGAATTAAATATAGAACCTACACTCGTTGGTGATGAAGATATTATTAGACCTATTTTAAATGAAATGGGAATGGATATGAACATACTAGATGCAAAAGAAATAATTACCAATGAAGAGGAACCTGCTTTTGCTATTAGAAGAAAGAAAGATTCCTCTATTGTTGTTGCATTTAACAATTTAAATGAATACGATGCATTTATTTCATGTGGATCTACCGGTGCACTTCTAGCAGGTGGAATGTTTATGGCAGGAAGAATCAATAATGTAAAAAGAGCTGTACTTCCTACACCAATTCCTACTATAAATGGAAATACACTTCTTATAGATTCTGGAGCAAATATGGATGTTGATGCAGATCTTTTAGTTCAATTTGCAAAATTAGGTACAGTACTTAAACAAGTAGCAGAAGGAATAGAAAAACCAAAAGTTGGTTTATTAAACGTTGGTGTTGAAGAAAATAAAGGCAATGCTCTTACAAAAGAAGCTTTCTTAAAATTAAAGGAAGCGGATATAAACTTTATAGGCAACATAGAAGGCAGAGATATCAATAAGCATTTATGTGATGTTCTTGTTTGTGATGGATTTGTTGGAAATATTATTTTGAAGAATACTGAAGGATTAGCAGGATTTATAATGACTCTTTTAAAATCAAAAGTTATAGCAAATCTATCAGATAATGCTAAGTTAGAAGTTATGCAATCTTTGTCACCAGTCGTAAAGACTTTAGACTATAGGGAAGTAGGAGGAGTGCCCCTTCTTGGTCTTAAAAAACTTGTAATCAAAGCTCACGGAGCTAGCGATAGAAATGCGATTAAAAATGCGGCTAAATCAGCTTTACTAATGCATGAAAATAAACTTATAGATAAAATAGAAAATTCATTTAGAGGTGAAATATGAAAGAAAGAATTTTAGAAATAATAGCAGCACAATTTACTATGGATGTAGCATCTTTAAATCCTAAGATGGACTTTAGAGATGATTTAAATGCTGATTCAATAGATTTAGTTGAACTAATAATGACAATGGAAGATGAATTTGGAATACAAGTTTCAGATGATGACATAAAGAAGCTAAACACTATTGAAGATGTAATCGATTATGTGGAGGAACTAGAAATAGAAAATTGAAAAATTTAAAATATTTGAATATAAGCTATGAGTTTAAGAATGAGGAACTATTTAGAACTGCTCTTACTCATAGCTCTTATTCAAATGAAAATAAAGAAAAATGTAAATATTCCAACGAAAGATTAGAGTTTTTAGGAGACGCAGTACTTGATTTAGTAGTAGGGGAATATTTTTTTAAACAGTTTAAAGTTAGAGAAGGACAACTCTCTATGATGAGGGCTAAAGTTGTCAAAGAATCTTCTCTAGCAAAAATAGCAAAGAAAATAAACTTAGGAGAGATGATTCTTTTAGGTAAAGGCGAAGAAAAGAATAATGGGAGAGAAAAACTATCTATTTTGGCAGATTCCTTAGAAGCTTTAATTGGTGCTATATACTTAGATAGTTCTTTTGATGTTGCAAAAGAATTTATTCTAGATATTATGTCCGAAGAACTTGAAAAAGCTCATGAATCATCATATCTAGTAGACTATAAATCAAGACTTCAAGAAGTATGCCAAATGGCTCACTTAAACATTGAGTATGTTCTTGAAAAAACCAATGGTCCTTTAAATTCACGAGTTTTTTATTCAAAAGTAATCGTGGATGGAAAGGTATTTGGTAGAGGTGAAGGTAACTCAATAAAAAAATCTGAACAAATGGCAGCTAAAGATGCTTTATCAAAAGGTAATTTTAAATGAAAAGAAACATAATCCCAATATTTATACCACATTTAGGTTGTCCGCACGACTGTGTTTTTTGTAATCAAAATAAAATAGCTTCTACTAGTATTGCTACTAAAGAAACTGTAAAAAATACTATAGATGAGTATTTGGATTATTTTAGAAAAGATTCTATAGTTGAAGTTGCTTTCTATGGAGGTAGTTTCACAGCTATACCAATAGAAGATCAAATAAATTTCTTAAGCGTTGCTAATGAATATAAAAAGAAAAATTTAGTATCTTTCATTAGACTATCAACAAGACCTGACTATATAGATGAAAATATACTTGAAATTTTAAAATCTAATGGTGTTGATACTGTTGAGCTAGGAGTACAATCTAGCAATCAAAATGTACTTAATAAATCTGGAAGAGGTCATGATTTCAACTGTGTGAAGAAATCAGTAAATTTATTAAAAGAATATGAATTTTATGTTGGACTGCAACAAATGGTTGGACTTCCAGAGTCAAATGATGATCTAGAAGTGAAGACTGCTTTGGACTTTATAAATTTAAAGCCAGATTTTGTTAGAATTTATCCAACTTTAGTTGTAAAAGATACAGAGTTAGAAAATAAATATAATAAAAGTGAATATAAATCCTTAAACTTAAACGAAGCTGTAAACATTTGTGCAGAACTTTTATCATTGTACAACAAAAATAATATTCCTGTTATTAGAATTGGATTACAACCAACATATGAAATTAACTATGATGGGTCAGTAGTAGCCGGACCTTTTCATCCAGCTTTTAGACAGTTAGTGGAAACTAAAATTTTAATTGATAGTATTATAGATCATTTAAAAAACATAGAAATTAAACATTTGTTAATAGAAGCTTCTGGCAGAAATATTTCTATGATTAGTGGACAGAATAAATCTGGATCTAATATGCTGATAGAATCTCTAAATTTAGATTCTTTAAAATTTAAACAAATAAAAGATATAGATGAAATTATTTTAAATGACGAGGATAATGCTTTTAAAATTGTAATTTGAGGAAGAAATATGTATTTAAAATCTCTTACAATGCAAGGATTTAAATCTTTTGCTGATAAAACTAAAATTGAATTTGACAATGAAATCACCGGAGTGGTAGGCCCTAATGGAAGCGGTAAAAGTAATATTTCCGATGCTATAATGTGGGTGCTTGGAGAGACATCTATAAAATCTTTAAGAGGTAAAAAGATGGAGGATGTAATATTTTCAGGTACAAATAAAAGAAAACCTCTAGGCTTTGCAGAAGTAACTATTTTATTTAACAATATAGATAGAGCACTAAATATAGATTTCGATGAAGTTGCAGTATCAAGGAAGATGTATAGATCTCTTGAATCTGAATATAGAATAAATGGTGAAAAGGTTCGTTTAAAAGACGTAAAAGAACTATTTATGGATACTGGTATAGGAAAAGACGGATATTCATTAATAGGTCAAGGTAGAATAGATGAAGTTTTATCAAATAGTCCAGATAAAAGAAGAGCAATCTTTGAAGAGGCATCTGGAATTTCAAAATTTAAATCAAAAAAACAGGAAGCTTTAAATAAACTAAATAGAACAGACCAAAATATAACTAGAATTTCTGATATTATTTCTGAAATAGCTACAAGGGTAGATGAACTCGAAGAAGAGTCTAAAAAAGCTATTAAGTATTTAGAATTCGCAGGAGAATTAAAAGAATTAGACCTTACAATTTCTAAGCGTGATTATTCTAATATTATTAATTATTTAAAAGATAGATCCACTATTTTAAAAGAAAAAACCTCTGAATTTGATAAAACAAATTTGAATTTAGAAGACTTTAGAAATAAGGAAAAAATTTTTAAAGAAGATATTGAGAAGCTACAAATAGAGCTTGAAAATTTAAATTTAAAAAATTTTGAAAATTCCAACTCATTAAATGAAATTAATTCTGGTATAAATCTACTTAATCAAAGCATTAAAAACAAAAGAGAACAAATCGAAAATGCTAATAATTCAATAAACGATAGTATTGATAAAAAAGAAAAGACTTCTTTAGAGTTTAATCAAATACAATCTGAAATAGATAAACTAAATGAAGAAAAGTCTAATATTGATACTCTGCTTTATGAAAAAAAGAAGAATTTAGAAGATTTTATATTAAAAAATGAAGAAAACTTGTTACAAAGAGATATTCTTCAAAAACAACATTTAGAATATTTAGATAAAAAATCTAACTTATCTTCTCAGATAGAAGTTAAAACTAGACTAATCGAAGATAGGAAGAATCGTAAATTAGAATTGTCTAAAGTAGTAGAAAAGCTTGAATCAGATATAAAAGATTTAGAAAAATCAAATTCAGAAATAAATTACAAAATAGAAATTCAAACTAGAGAAATAGACGAATTAAAAACTGATGAAGCAAAATCTTTAAACCAATTAAATAAGGATAGAGAAGAACTATCTAGGCTTAATAGCGAATATGCTTTAATAGATAACAAAATAATTAATAATTCTACTAAGATAAAGTCACTTGAATCAGTTATTGAAAATTTTGAGGGATATTCTAAATCTACTAAATCTTTTATGTCCTATGCTAAAAATAGAAATATTTTTGTTGGTGAGCTTATTGGACCAGTAGGAGACAATTTAAAAGTTAGAAAAGAATATGAAACAGCTATAAATATTGCTTTAGGGGCTGCAGTTCAAAACATAATAGTGAAAAGACAAAGTGCAGTCTATGATATGATTTCAGTCTTGAAAAAAAATAACTACGGAAGGGTTACTTTTATTCCTATTGATACAGTACTACCAAGCAAATTAAATTTCGATTTAGAGCCTTATAAATCAAAAGGGATTTTGAATTATGCTGATTCACTAATTGAAGTTGATGATGAGCTTAAAAATATATTTTCTTATTTACTTGGAAAAATAGTAATAGCTAAAGATTATGAGAGTGCACTTAATTTTTCTAATAAGACGAACAATAGATTTAGAGTTGTAACACTCGATGGTGAAAGTCTAAATGTTGGCGGTACTATAACAGGTGGGTCAAATAAGAATTTCTATTCAGTGTTATCTAGAAATGTAGAGCTAGATAATCTTAAAAAACTTACAAATGATTTACATCAAGATCTTTCAAAAATTAAAGAGTTCATTGAGAAAAATACAAAACAATTTGATATAAAATCCAATGAATTGAAAGAATTAAATACAAAAATAGATGAAAATAATAAAAATCTTGCTCTATTAAATGAACAGTCAGTAAAAATTAAATTATCCCTTGATAATTTAAATCTAACAAAAGACAATTATACTAAAGAATCACAAAGCTTAGAAACTGGAATTAATTCAGGTTTAAAGGATTTAGAAGAATTACAAGATAGATTCGATAAGCTTAATCTAGACTTCAATAATCTTAGTGTTAACAAGGAAGAGAATGAACTTAAATTAAAAGCTGATTCAGAAAAACTGAATGAACTTAAAGATAAACTTTATGAAGTTGAAACTAAAAATAAAATAATCGATGAAAAATTATCTTCAAAGTCAAGAGAAAAAAGTTTGGCTTCTATAAAAATGGAAGAAGAAAATAAATTACTTGAAGAAAATAGGCTATTACTAGATAGACTTAATGTATCTATAATTGAGGATGAGTCTAAAATATCAATTTATAAATCAGATTTATTAAATAAACAAGATTTAAAAACTGATATCTCAAGTAAGTTAGAGGAACTTAAAATTTCCATTTTTAATAAAAAACAATCTTATGAAAAATTATTATCTGACAATGAAAATCTAAGAAATGATTTATTCTTATTAGAAAAAGAGATTATAAATCTTAAAAATAATATTGAATTTAAAAATAAAGAAAAATCAGATTTATTAACTAAAGTTTTCGAAGAATATGGTGTGGAAGACTTAGATTCAATTAATGAACTTGAAAATTTATCGGTTACAGAAGCAAGAGATAGAATAAAAAAATTAAAAGATTTAATTTCTGGACTAGGTACAGTAAATGTAGCATCCATTGAAGACTACAAAAATACGAAGGAAAGATTAGATTTCAATTTGAATCAAAGGACAGATCTTCTAAACTCTAAGCATGAGCTTAAGAAAGTAATAGAAAAATTAGACTATTCTATGAAGAAAAACTTCAAAGAATCAATTGAAAAAATCGGAATATATTTTAATGAAATATTTAAAATACTTTTTAATGGTGGTCAAGCTTCTATTGAGATTGAAGACGAAGAAGATTATTTAAACGCTGGTATAGAGATAAAAGCTCAACCACCTGGAAAGAGGTTTCAATCACTTTCTCTTTTATCTGGAGGAGAGAAGGCAATGACAGCTGTAGCGTTGCTATTTGCATTACTTAAGGTTAGACCTGCTCCATTTTGCATACTTGATGAAATAGATGCTGCACTAGATGATGCAAATATTACAAGATATTGTGATTATTTGATGACGTTAGAAGATATACAATTTATATTAATCACACACAGAAAACTTTCTATGGAAATTGCAGATGTCTTATATGGAGTTACAATGGAAGAGCTTGGAGTTAGTAAAGTCATTTCAACACTTTTAAAGGAGTAATTATTTATGTTAAATTGGTTTAAAGATAAGTTTAAAAAAGAAAAAGAAAATATAGAAGAAGAAAATCTTGAAAATATTATTGTTAACGAAGAATTCAAAGATGAAATAGATGATAGTTTATTAAATGAAGATTTACAAGAAATAAGTCAAAATAATAATTGCAATTGCTGCGACCATGGCGATAGTAGCAACAATGATGGTAACGATTATGACAATAATAATTCTGGTTTAGAGAATTTAGATGAAGAATACAATGAAACTTCTATTGAAATTAATAATGGTGAAGATTTGGTAAATGAAGAACCAGAAAAAGAATTTCAAATTGAAAAAGATTTTATAGAAGAATCATTAGAAAATAGTGAACCAGAGAAAATAGGCTTCTTTGCAAAACTAAAAAAAGGTTTGGATAAAACTAGAAAAGACATGAGCGTAAAATTTAATACCATCATAGGAGCTTATGTTAAAATTGACGATGAAATGCTAGAAGATTTGGAAGATATACTAATTTCAGCTGATGTTGGAATGGAAACTACAATGAAGCTAGTGGATAATTTGAGAGAAAGCATAATAGAAAATAAGGTTAATGATCCTAATATGGTTGTACCTCTTTTAAAAGAGGAAACATTAAAGCTTATGGATATTGATAAATCTTCTGAATTAAATCGAGGTGATAAATCCATAATTCTTGTTGTAGGAGTAAATGGTGTAGGCAAGACAACCACAATAGGTAAACTTGCAAATAGATTTAGAAAAGAGGGTAAATCTGTACTTGTTGCTGCTGGAGATACATTTAGAGCGGCAGCTATTGAACAACTAAAAGAGTGGGGAAATAGAGCTAATATAGATGTAATACACCAAAACGAAGGTTCTGATCCTGCCGCAGTAATATTTGATGCAATAGAAGCAGCTAAATCAAGAAATATTGATGTTCTTATTTGCGATACTGCAGGTAGACTTCATAATAAGCAAAACCTGATGAAGGAATTGGAAAAGATTTCTAATGTTATTGAAACAAAGTATCCAGAAGCTACAAGAGAAACACTTCTTGTATTAGATGCAACTACAGGTCAAAATGCCATCAATCAAGCTAAGACTTTTAAAGAAGCAGCAAATATAACTGGAATGGTTTTAACTAAATTAGATGGAACAGCTAAGGGAGGAGTAGTGGTAGCGCTTCAATCAGAACTAGGAGTACCAATTAAATTGGTTGGAGTTGGCGAAGGAATTGATGATTTACAAAATTTCAATTCTAAAGATTTTGTGGAGGCACTTTTTGAAGAATAAAGAACTTACTCGATCTTGTTTCTTAGAAGTTGATCTAGATAAATTAATCGATAATATTAGAACTATTAAAAGAAATATAAGTCTTAACTCTTCTATTATTGCAGTAGTAAAAGCAAATGCCTATGGATTTGGGATTAAAAAGATAGTTGATACTTTGATTTTAGAAGGAATTGATTATTTTGCTGTAGCTACATTACAAGAAGCTCTAGAGATTAGAAAGTATCATTCTGATATTAAAATTATGATTCTTGGTTATACTGATAGAAACCTATTTAAAAAAGCTATAGAAAATAGAGTTGAGCTTTCTATATATACAAAAGATGATGTCTTAAATTTAGAAAAGATTGCATCAGAAATAAATTCAACTGCTCAAATTAATATTCCTTTAGAAACAGGAATGAATCGTATAGGGTTCGTCGAAGATGATAAATTCATCGAAAATATGGAAACTATTAAGAATAGTAAAAATATTGAAGTATCAGGAGCTTTCTCACATTTTGCCGCAGCAGATACTGACCCTTGTTATACGAGAAAACAATTTGATAAATTTATTAGAATGACAAGAATTATAGAAAATATAGGAATTGAAATTCCTTACAAACATATTTCTAACTCTATGGCTATAATGAACTTTAAAGAATTCAATCTAGATGCTGTAAGACCAGGAATCATAATGTATGGATCATCTGAAGGATTGAAAAAAGAAGGTTTTGATTTAAAATATATAGGTTCACTAAAAGCAAAAATTTCTAATATAAAAACAATAAAAAAAGATGAAAAAGTAAGCTATGGGCTTACATATACCTGCGATAGAGATTCAAAAGTAGCAACTCTACCTATAGGTTATGCCGATGGAGTTGTTAGAATTCTCTCAAATAAGATAGATGTCATAGTAAATGGTAAAAGGTGTCCTGTTATTGGTAGAATTTGCATGGATCAAATGATGGTTGATGTTACAGATGTCGACTGTGACATGGATACAATATGTACAATAATAGGAAGAGATGGAGATGAAGAAATAACTATTGAAGAAGTCGCAGGACTAGCAGGAGAGATTGCAACTTCTTATTCAACTCACTTTAGTTCGAGAATACCAAGGGTCTATATAAAAAATGGACAAATTGATGAAATATATGATGAAATAGGTTTGCTATAAAATAAATTTCATTAAAAGTGTTGACAAATTCATAAAATATAAATATAATTAATAGGGTCAAGGAAATAACTTGACCCTATTAATTTGATTACTCCTAAGGTGATAGCATGGAAGATATATTCAAAATAAATATGTTGCTTATTTATTATAAGAATCTACTTACAGAAAGACAAAAAAAATGTCTTGAAATGTACTACGAGTATGATTATTCATTAAATGAAATTGCAGACATACTAAAAATATCAAAACAAGGAGTTTCAGATAATATTAAACGAGGTATTGAAAATCTTAGTGAGTATGAAGACAAACTAAAGATGATTAACAATCGCTTCAAAAATGAAAAAAAACTAGAAATCTTAAAAGAATTATTTGATGAATTTGAAAATAATTCAAAGGATTATGACTCAGAAACTTTAAGCAAAATTAAAAATGTACTTTTTAACATGGAGGTTGAAGATGATATTTGAATCACTTTCAGATAAATTACAAAATACTTTGTCTAAACTAAGAGGCAAAGGAAAATTAACTGAAAAAGATATTGATTTGGCCATGAGAGAAGTAAGACTTGCATTACTTGAAGCAGATGTTAACTTTAAAGTAGTTAAAGATTTTACAAAGAAAGTAAAAGAACGCGCACTTGGATCTGAAGTTCTTGAAAGCTTGACTCCAGGACAACAAGTAATAAAGATCGTAAATGAAGAGCTAAAAACACTAATGGGTGAAGGAGAATCTAAGTTAGATCTTTCTAAAAATCCATCAGTATTTGTCATGGCAGGTCTTCAAGGTGCCGGTAAGACTACTACCTCTGGTAAGCTTGCATTACAAATGAAAAAAAGAGGAAAAAGACCTCTTTTAGTTGCATGTGACGTATACAGACCAGCTGCTATAAAACAGCTTCAAGTTGTTGGAGAAGGTATTGGTGTTCCAGTATTTACTATGGGAGATAAGATTAACCCGGTAGATATTGCAAAAGCCTCAATAGAACATGCAAAAAGAAATGGTAATGATGTAGTAATTATAGATACTGCTGGTCGACTTCATGTAGATGAAAATCTCATGGATGAGCTTTTAAATATAGTAAAATCTGTAGATCCTCAAGAAAAACTTTTAGTTTTAGATGCTATGACTGGACAAGATGCAGTAAATGTTACTGAATCTTTTGCAGAAAAATTGGATCTAACAGGAGTTATTCTTACTAAACTTGATGGAGATGCAAGAGGTGGAGCTGCCTTGTCATTAAGAGCTGTAACCGACGTGCCTATTAAGTTCATATCTCTTGGAGAAAAGATGGATTCATTGGAAGTCTTTTATCCAGATCGTATGAGTAATAGAATTCTAGGAATGGGAGATGTTCTTTCCCTAATAGAAAAAGCTCAAGAAGCAGTAGATGAAAAGAAAGCTAAAGAATTTGAAGAAAAGTTAAAGAATCAATCTTTTACTTTTGAAGATTTTTTAGATCAAATGCAACAAGTTAAAAATTTGGGTCCATTAGAAGATATACTTGCAATGATTCCAGGAGTTAACAATAAAATGTTAAAGAACTTAAATGTCGATGAAAAAGAATTCGATAGGGTAGAAGCAATTATAAGATCTATGACTCCAAAAGAAAGAATTAAACCAGAAATTATTGATGTTTCTAGAAAGAAACGTATTTCAAATGGTGCTGGCGTACCAGTAACAGAAGTTAATAAGCTTCTAAAACAATTCAAAGAACTGAAAAAAATGATGAAACAATTTTCGGGAATGGGCAATAAAATGAAAAAAGGCAAGTTTAAACTACCTTTTCCATTTTAATGTATAAATAACAGGAGGTGAATAATTTGGCAGTAAAAATTAGACTTAGAAGAATGGGTTCAAAGAAAAATCCATTTTATAGAATAATAGTAGCTGATTCTAGAGCTCCTAGAAATGGTAGATTTATTGAAGAACTAGGATACTACAATCCACTAACTGAACCAAAAAAAGTGGTGGTTAATCTAGAGTCTGTAAACAAATGGATTGAAAATGGTGCTAAACCAACTGATACAGTTGATAGACTTTTCAAAGAAAATAATGTTTACCAACCAAAATCAAAAGAAGTAACAACTGAAGCTAACCAAGAGGAAGAATAATCCGAATAGGAGGTCTCAAATGGTTGAGTTAGTAGAATTTATTGCAAAATCTCTTTGCGAAGATAAGGACTCTGTAAAGGTTGAATTTAATAATACAGATTCTTCTATCGATATTACTCTTCATGTTGCTGAGGCTGATATGGGGAAGGTAATAGGTAGACAAGGAAGAATTGCAAAATCAATTAGGACCATTTTAAAAGCGATGTCTCTTAAAGAGAATATAAAGGTTAACTTGCAAATTGAAAACTGATCAATTAATAATAGGAAAAATTTTAAATACACATGGTATAAAAGGAACTATAAAAGTACAGCCAATAACTTCTGATATCAATAGATTTAAGAGTCTTAACTATATAATACTAGATGATTTAAAAATTGAAATTTCTGATAGAAGAATTAGTAATAATCTAGTATATTTAGATCTTAAAGGCTATGATGACATTAATAAAGTACTTCCTTTTAAAGGTAAGTATATCTATATTTTAGAAGATGATCGTATAGATCTAAAAGAAGGCGAATATTTTCAATATCAAGTAATTGGACTAAAATGTTACGATACAGAGAATAATTTTTTAGGTACTGTAAAATCTATTTTAGAAAATCCAGTTCACGATATTTTAGAAATAGAAGATGAAACTAAAGCTGTTCATTATGTTCCATTTATAGATAATTTTATAGTTAGTGTGGATTTAGAAAATGGAATTATATTAAATCCTATTGAGGGTATGTTTTGATGAAATTTACAACGCTTACTCTTTTTCCTGAATTTATTGAATCAATAAAAGGCTACAGTATTATAAGGAGAGCTATAGAAAATGGCCTTATTTCTGTAGAGAGCATAAATATAAGAGACTTTGCAATTAATAAACATGGTCAAGTTGACGATTACCCTTATGGTGGTGGCCAGGGCATGGTCATGATGGTAGAGCCTGTTTATAAGGCAATAGAAAGTGTCAAATCCGAAAATTCTCATGTGGTGTTTTTATCTCCTCAGGGAAAAGTTTTAAATCAGAAACTAATAAAAGACCTTTCTAAAAAAGAACATATAGTCTTACTTTGTGGTCATTATGAAGGGATAGATGAGAGAATAATTGAAAACTATATAGATGAAGAGATATCTATTGGTGATTATGTACTAACGGGTGGAGAGATTCCAGCTATGGTGCTTATAGATTCTGTATCTCGTATGATTGACGGAGTTCTAGCTTCATCTGAAGCTTATGAAGATGAATCTCATATGGATGGTCTTCTAGAATATCCTCAATACACTAGACCTCAAGAATTTATGGGACTTAAAGTTCCAGATGTACTACTCAGCGGAAACCATCAAGAAATTGAAAAATATAGACAAGAGATGTCTATATTACAAACAGAGAAAAAAAGACCAGATCTTTTTAAATTTATTAAGGATAAAAAGGAAGGAGGATCTTAAATGGATTTAATCAGACAAATTGAAAATGAACAAATTACTAAAGAAGTTCCTAGTTTCTCAACTGGAGATACAGTTCAAGTTCATTATAGAATTATCGAAGGTTCTAGAGAAAGAGTTCAAGTTTTCGAAGGAACCGTTATAAAAGTTCAAGGAGAAGGCGTTAGACAAACATTTACTGTAAGAAGACTTTCTTACGGAGTAGGAGTTGAAAGAACTTTCTTAGTACATTCTCCAAGAATAGCAAAACTTGTTGTTACAAGAAAAGGTAAAACTAGACGTGCTAAATTATTCTACATCAGAAATAGACAAGGAAAATCTGCTAAAGTTAAAGAAAAAACAAACTATTAATAAAAAAGATCCTTTAAGCAAAAGGATCTTTTTTTGAATTAATTTTAATTCTGTATTATAATTATCTTATAATTATTAAAGGAGAAATTTATGAAAAAAATACTGTTAGGACTGTTAGTTTTAATAATTTTAGCAAGTGGGGCTTTTATATATTTATTAAAAGGCAGATCTTCTAAAGTCATATCTACAAAATATAATGAATTTTCATTTATTTGTGAAGCTGATGATGTTGATAAATCTCTTTTTGATAGGATAGACGGTCAATACTATCTAGCATTGGATTTTATTAAAGATAAAATAGATAAAGATGTAGATTATAATGAAAATGAAAAAATCATTACTTTTGCCAACGATAAAGGTACAAAAAGAATCAAAGTTGGTGAAATGAAAATGTTACAAAATGGAAATGAAGTCGCGCTTAGAGACCCAGTCATTGAAAAAGATAATAAAATATTTGTACCTATCGAAGCTTTTATATATGATTATCCTGTAGAGTTAAGATATATAGATGATTTGAAGTTACTTATCATGGATTATACAAATATAAACTATGCAAAAGGAACTCTCAAAGGTCAAGGAACCAATTTAAGAGAAGAAGCTAGCCTGCAATCTCCAATTGTAAAGAACCTACAAGGAAATGAAGAAATATTAGTTTTCGGAGAAGAAGGAGATTTCTATAAAGTTCGTATAAAAGATGGATATAAAGGATATATAAAGAAAGATCTTTTAGAAGTTGATTTCGGATCCGGAAAATTTTCAACAATTAAAGACACAGTAACCACAGAGGCCAAAAGGCCTCTTAATTTAACATGGGACTATACTTATTCAACTCAGTCAGATGCTTCCATAGCTGCTATTTCTCCAATAGAAGGTTTAGAAGTTATATGTCCTACTTGGTTCTCTATCGGCAATGAAAATGGTGATTTAATTGATAGAGGAAAAATGGAGTATGTAACAAAATATAAATCATTAGGAATTGATGTATGGGGTTATTTAGACAATTCATTTGATCCAAATATAACTGAAGCAACTCTTAAATCTCCAACGAGGAGGGAATACATTATAAATCAGGTAATAAGAGCTCTTAATTACTATGGAATGAAAGGTTTAAATATTGACTTTGAACATACTAAAATTGATTCAAGAGATGATATAACTCAGTTCACTAAAGAGATTGCTGCTAGATTAAAACAACATGGTATAAAGGTGTCAATAGATGTAACACCACAGATTTCCAAAGATGTTACTAAGGAGCCATATGATAGGGTTAATCTATCTAAACATGTAGACTATGTAATGTTAATGGCTTATGATCAACACTGGGGAAGCTCTACCAAAGCAGGATCAGTTGCTGAATACAAATGGGTAGAAGGCAATATAAATAATTTAATTAGACAAATACCTAGATATAAATTCATACTATGTATTCCAACATATACAAGAATTTGGACAGAAAAACCTGATGGATCAGTTAGTTCAACAACGGCATCTATGGCGGCTGTACAAGATATTATAGCTAAGAGAGGTCTTACTCCTAAATTTGATGAAGTTGCTAAACAAAACTATGTTGAGTATCAAGATAATGATGGGCTTAAGAAAATTTGGATTGAAGATAACTCTAGTATAGAACACAAACTTACACTTATTAATAAGTATAATTTAGGTGGTGTGGCAAGTTGGAGAAAGGGATTTGAAACCAGCTCTGTATGGCCACTGATAAAAAATACCGTTATTAATTGACAGTAAAGTTCATTACAGATATAATGAATGTAGAAAAGAAGGTGTTTAGAATATTAGCAGAAACTCATACTTTAATCGCAGATAAACTTTTCAATAGAGTTTATTCTGAATATGGAATTAGATTAAATAAAAAGAAATTAAGATGGGGCTCAGTTGCTCCGGACTATCTTCCATACTATAAATTTAAAAGACATTATCTTGAAGAATCTATAGGATATATTTCTTCGGAAATAGTTAATTTAATATATATATCTAGATATGTAGATTTCTATAATATGAAACCTTTCTTTAAAAGGTTTTTCAGCAAGAGATTAGGTATAATTTCTCATTATCTATGTGATTTTACAACCAAACCTCATGCTATTAGAGAAACTTGCACTAATATTGAAGATCTTAAAAGTCATATTAAATATGAAAAAGACTTAGCAAAGTATTCATTGAAACACGAGTTTAAAGTTTTGGATATAGATAATTCATTGCTTTATTCAAATCATTTCATAACAATGAGACAAAGTGTTGAACAATTTGTTAGATTTGTTGTAGATAAATACTTAGAAAATGAATCTTCTTTCGAAAATGATTTAGATTATGCTATGAGCTTATCTTTTTCAATATGTGATTTTATATTTGAAACCATATTTATTTACAGTGAAGAAATGGAATTGCAATTTATTTAGTCTTTCACAAATTGTGAGAGACTAATTTTTTAATTTAGGAGGTATTATGAGATATAATTCTGATGCAACAGAACTCAATTTAAAAGAAACTCAGATTGCTATTAAAACGCTTAAAGACTATTTTCAAAGGGATCTTGCTAATACACTTAACTTAGCAAGAGTATCAGCACCACTTATGGTTAGACCTGAAACAGGGCTTAATGACAATTTGTCAGGAGTAGAAAAACCTGTAAATTTTAAAGTTCAAAAAGGATCCATAAATGTTGAAATAGTACAGTCACTTGCTAAATGGAAGAGAAATGCTTTGAAAGAGTATGGATTTAATACTTATGAAGGTTTATACACTGATATGAATGCCATAAGACCTGATGAAACTCTTGATGAGATACATTCCATATATGTTGACCAATGGGACTGGGAAAAAATAATTAAACTTGAAGACAGAAATAAGAATTACCTTAGACAAACTGTAAGTGAGATTTATGAAGTCTTTAAAAATACAGAGGATTATATTAACCACATTTATCCATATATATTAAGTAAAAAACTTCCAGAAGAGATTACTTTTATAACCACGCAAGAACTTGAAGACCTATACCCTAAATATAGTCCAAAAGAAAGAGAAAAAAGAATTGCTAAAGATAAAAAGGCTGTGTTTATAGAAGAAATTGGATATAGATTAAATTCTGGAAATAAACATGATGATAGAAGTCCGGATTATGATGATTGGAATTTAAATGGAGATATATTGTTCTGGAATGATCCTTTAGAAAATGCTCTAGAGCTATCATCTATGGGTATTAGAGTAAATGCTGATTCATTAGAAAAACAAATTAGAATAGATGAAAAGGAAGAAAGATTATCCCTTCCATATCATCAAAATATTTTAAATAATGTACTTCCATACACTATAGGTGGAGGTATCGGACAGTCTAGACTATGTATGTTCTTTTTAGAAAAGAAACATATTGGAGAGGTACAGGCTGCAATCTGGGATGACGAAATAATTAAACATTCTAAAGAAAATGGAATAATTTTATTATAAAAATTATCGAATTTTAATTTTAAATATAAATTTGACTTATTTAACATTTCAATACATTTTTGTTGTATAATATTAGTTACGAGAAAGAGGTGTGAAATGTTACCGGCAAAAAGCAATAATATAATCGGAAAAAGAAAATTAAAAGTATATAAAAATTATTGTTTTGAAGATGTAAAAGACTTTTTGTTAGATAAGTTCTTATTAGATGGAGATGTTGATTCTATGAATATATTGCTTAATTCATACAATATCGAAGATTCCATCAATACAATTACTCCGTCATACATTTCGTTAAAACACCTAAAAAAAGATTTAGTATCCTTCCTTAAGCATAAAGAAGGAAAAGAATTACTGGCATACAATATTAGTTCAGTTATTCACGATGATATCAATAAATTTGAGCTTGCTATGTACCTAGAAGGTTATAGAGCTGGGTTTAATTCCAAGGTTCATGTAGATATGGTTGAATCCTTAGCTTTTTCTATCTATGATTTAAATAAAATATATACTTGTAAAAAACTTTTTAAAAGTAGTGTCCTTCCTGAGGAAGTACAAAAGATAAAAGATAGAGTTTTTTTAGATGTAGAAAAGCTACCTTATCCAAAAAAGAAAATAAAGGACATAGTAAAGAAGCTAGACTTCAAACTTTTAAGAAAAAAAATATATATGATGAATTCATTCCTGGATAAACAACTTATGTTTTCAGAAAATCCAGAGGAAGGTTTTATTGAACTTGGAAATGCTTTGACAAGAAATGAACTACTAGGTTTAAATAAAAAAATAATTAAATTTATGTTAAGAGACGGTCTTAGAGTTTATAAAAATTCATTCTGGGACGGAGTCAATGACAGAGTTTTAAAAAGATATAAATGACTAGGTTTTATAAAACTTAGTCTTTTTCTTTTATATTGGCAAAAATATTTTAAAAAAGAGTGATAATATGATAATATTAGGTATAGACCCCGGTCTAGCTTTGGTAGGCTATGGTGTAATAGAAGTAATAGGAAATAAATATAAATATTTAACGCATGGAGTTATTAAGACTGAGGCTGGTGTACCATTTCAAAATAGATTAAAAAAAATCTACAAGGAAATGACTGATATAGTTATTAAATACAAACCGGAAGACATAGCCTTTGAAGAGTTGTTTTTTAATAAAAACATAAAAACAGCTATAAGCGTGGCTCAGGCTAGGGGAGTAGAGGTTTTAGTTGCTTCGACTTTTACAGATAATGTATACGAGTACACACCTTTACAAGTAAAGCAAGCTATAGTTGGATATGGAAGAGCTGAGAAGAGACAAGTTCAAGAGATGACAAAGATGATTCTAAATCTTAAAGAAATTCCAAAACCAGATGACGCGGCAGATGCACTAGCGATTGCTATAACTCATGCAAATTCTATAAATTTTAAAGAAAGCTTTTTAATGAAATGATAGATATAGTAAAAGGTATTGCTATTTTAAAAGAAGAAAATTCTGTGACTATATTGGTTGGTGGAATAGGTCTTTTAATTAATGTAAGCAGTAGAGAAAATAAAGAAATAAGATTAAATGAAGAAATAACTTTATTTACAAAAATGGTGGTTAGAGAAGATGATATTTCCATCTACGGATTTATATCTAAGAGAGAAAGATCTATTTTTTCTCTTTTAACCATGGTTTCTGGTATTGGACCTAAGGTTGCTATGGGAATAATGGGAATGTATGGTGAGGAAGAACTTAGAAAATATATACTTTCATCAGATGTTAAATCTCTTACCAAAGCACCAGGTGTAGGTAAAAAAACCGCAGAAAGAATAATTCTCGAACTTAAAGACAGAATTGTTAAAATATTTGGAGATTTTATACCAGATGTTAAAGAAAGTGTACCTTTAGAAAATGACGATGCTATAGAAGCCTTAGTTGGATTGGGCTTTTCTGCTATTGAAGTTAAGAATGCGCTTATGAATGTAGATCCTTCATTAAGTGTAGATGATAAAATAAAGATAGCACTTAAAAATATTGGGAGGTAAGAATGGAAGATAGACTAGTAGAACCAAATTTTTCACCTTCTGAAGATATATTAGAGTCTGGTATTAGACCTAAGTGGATAAGTGAATACATTGGACAAGATAAGGCAAAAGAAAAGCTAAAGATATTTATTGAAGCTGCTAAAAATAGGAATGAATCATTGGATCATGTTCTTTTAAATGGTCCTCCTGGACTTGGTAAGACTACATTAGCAGGAATTATAGCCAATGAGATGGGAGTAAATATAAAGGTTACCTCAGGACCAGCTATAGAACGTCCTGGCGACTTGGCAAGCATTCTAACTAATCTTCAAGAAGATGATGTATTGTTTATAGATGAAATACATAGAATAAATAAATCTGTGGAAGAAATTCTCTACTCTGCAATGGAAGATTTTGCTCTAGATATAATAGTAGGGAAGGGACCGTCTGCAAGATCAATTAGACTGGATCTTTCTAAGTTTACATTAATAGGAGCTACAACAAGAGCGGGTTCACTTACAAATCCTTTGAGAGACAGATTTGGTGTCATACTAAATTTAGAGCTCTATGATAATGAAGCTCTTGAAAATATAATTCTAAGATCATCTAAAATATTAAATATTCCAATTGAAAAAAATGGAGCTAAAATGATTGCTAAAAGATCTAGAGGTACTCCAAGAATTGCTAATAGATTATTAAAAAGAGTTCGTGATTATGCAGAAGTTAAAGAAAATGGTATAATTACAGAAGACGTAGCTAATAGAGGACTTGATCTTTTAGAAATTGATGAATATGGATTAGATTCATTAGATAGAAGAATCATAGAAGTAATGATTATAAATTATGGCGGAAGACCTGTAGGAATCGATGCAATAGCAGCTTCTGTAGGTGAAGAAAGGGTAACCATAGAAGATGCATATGAGCCATATTTATTACAAATAGGATTTATAAATAGAACTCCAAGAGGAAGAATGCCTACAAAGCTTGCATATGACCATTTAAATATTCCTTATGGAAATAGTGAGGAGAGTTTTTTATGAAAAATTTTAGATTAATTTTTAGTGTACTTATAGTTTGTGTTTTACTTACAGTTAGCGCTTATGCACAAAATTTGGATATAAAAATTGGAAAATCTTATTCAAATGGTGAAGCTATCGAATTAAAAAGTACAACAAATTTTAATATAGTAATAGATAATACTATTTCTATAAAAACAAATACTAAGACTTTAAAAATTAATTTTGATGGAAAAGACATAAAAGTTTTAAATAAAAATAAAGTTGTAGTAGATTCGTTTCAAACCAATGGAGTTATGCTTATTTCTTCAGATGCACCAATATCTGTGAATGGCAAGAGATACAGAGGATCCATTTCTTTTAGGATAAATAATTCTAAACTAGACGTTATTAATAATGTTGAGATAGAAGATTACCTAAAGGGCGTAGTCCCTAAAGAGTTATCAGCGTCTTATCCACTTGAAGCTTTAAAGGCTCAAGCTATTGTATCTAGATCTTTTGCTATGGCAAATATAAACAAATATAAAAAACTTGGATATAATTTAAATGATACTACATCATCACAAGTTTACTATGGTCTAGATGCTGAGAAGAAGAGATCTAATGAGGCGGTAGATTCAACTAAAGGCTTAATGGTTTATTATGGAGATGATATAGCAAACACCATATTTGGAGCATCTTCTGGTGGAATTGTGGCAGATGCCTCTGAAGTTTGGGGAGGAAAATCAATTCCTTATCTTGCTTCATTTGAAGACAAATATTCTACTTATAATTGGGATATCTCTCTTAAAAATAGCGATCTAAAAAGAATATTTGGAAAAGATATATACTCTTTGGATCTAATTGAAAAAGATAGTTCAGGTAGGGTTAAAAAGATTCTTATAAATGGGATTGAAGAATTAAAAACTTCTACATTTAGATCTAAAATAGGAAATGCAAAATTTAAATCTACACTTTTCGATATAGAAAGGACATCTGATGGATTTAAATTTACAGGAAGAGGATACGGTCACGGTGTTGGTTTTAGTCAATACGGGGCTGTTGAAATGGCGAAACAAGGTTTTAAAACAGAAGATATATTAAAATATTATTTTAAAGGTACAGACATAAGATGAGTTTAAAGACTAGTGATTTTTACTATGACTTACCCCATGAATTAATAGCACAGCATCCTCTAAAGGATAGAGCTTCTTCTAGACTTTTAATAGTAAATAGAAACTCTAAAGACTTAGAAGAATGTCATTTTTATAATATTATTGATTATTTAAATGAAGGGGATGTACTTGTAGTAAACAATAGCAGGGTTATCCCTGCTCGTTTATTTGGTCATAGAAAAGACAAAGAAGAAAAAATAGAAATTTTACTTTTAAAAAGGGAAGAGGACACCTGGCAATGTTTAGTAAAACCAGGAAAAAAAGCTAAAATTGGAAGCGAAATTATATTTTCAGACAAATTAAAATGTGAAGTTAAAAGAGTAGATGAAGAAGGTAATAGATATATCAAATTTCATTGCGACGGAATATTTGAAGAGATATTAGACGAACTTGGCAACATGCCACTTCCTCCATATATAACAGAAAAATTAGAAGACAAGGAAAGATATCAAACTGTCTATTCCAAAATTGATGGCTCTGCCGCAGCACCAACAGCAGGACTTCACTTTACCGAAGATCTACTTGATAGAATAAAAGAAAAAGGAATTAAAGTAGTGCCAATAACACTTCATGTTGGGCTTGGTACTTTTCGCCCTGTAAAGGTAGATGATGTTGAAAAACATCATATGCATTCAGAGTTTTATATGATGGATAAAGAGACTGCTAAAATAATAAATGATGCTAAGGAAAATGGTAAAAGAATTATAGCAGTGGGCACAACTTCTATGAGAACTCTAGAAACCATAGGTAGAAATGGACATGTGAAAGAAACTTCAGGCTGGACTGATATTTTTATCTATCCTGGTTTCGAATTTAAAATAGTTGATGCTTTAATTACAAATTTCCATTTACCTGAATCGACACTTATGATGTTAGTATCTGCATTTTCAAGCAAAGATATAATATTTAATGCCTATGAATATGCAATAAAAAATAAATTTAGATTCTTTAGCTTTGGAGATGCTATGTTTATAAAGGGGAATTAATGCTAGAATACAAACTAATAAAAAAATCAAAAGATACAAAAGCAAGAGTTGGAGAAATAAAAACAAATCATGGGATAATTAAAACTCCTGTTTTTATGCCGGTTGGTACTCGGGCTACGGTTAAGACTATGACTCCAGAAGAAGTTAAAGACTTGGGTGCACAAATCATACTTTCAAATACCTATCATTTATTTTTAAGACCTGGTCCAGAAATTATAGAAAAAGCTGGAGGACTTCACAAATTTATGAATTGGCATGGCCCTATTCTTACAGATAGTGGTGGATTTCAGGTTTTTAGTCTTAGTGCGAATAGAAAAATTACTGAAGAAGGAGTTACTTTTAGATCTCATATAGATGGATCTAAACAATTTTTATCTCCAGAAGTTTCAATTGATGTTCAAAATTCATTGGGCTCTGATATAATTATGGCTTTTGATGAATGTGCACCATATCCAGCTACCTATGAATATATTGAGCATTCTATGAACAGAACCACAAGATGGGCTAAGAGATGCAAAGATCATCATAAAAATACTGATAACCAAGCATTATTTGGAATAGTTCAAGGTGGAATGTATAAAGATTTAAGAAAAAAATCTGCAGAAGATTTGGTAGCAATGAATTTTCCTGGATATGCTGTAGGTGGTCTATCTGTAGGTGAACCTAAAGATATAATGGTTGACATACTTGATTATACAACAGATTTTTTACCTGAAGATAAGCCAAGATATTTAATGGGAGTTGGTACTCCTGATTATTTATTTGAGGCAGTAGAGCATGGGATAGATATGGCAGATTGTGTTCTTCCTACTAGAATTGCAAGAAATGGAACTGCTATGACCTCAGTTGGTAGAGTAATTGCTAAGAATGGAAAATATAAAGAAGATTTTACAAGTCTAGATGAAAACTGTGATTGCTACACTTGTAAAAATTATACGAAGGCATATATCAGACATCTTTTCAATGTCAATGAAATATTAGCCTACAGACTTCTATCCATCCACAATATATATTTTCTAACTAAATTAATGGAAAATATTAGAAATGCTATTTTAGAAGATAGATTTTTGGAATATAAAAAAGAATTTTACGAATCATATGGATATGAAGACTAAATATAAAGAGAAATCCTTTGACTACTATGTAGTCAAAGGATTTTTTATATCTTATTTTCTAGTTTATTTAATCTATATTGCACTTGATAAAATTTTAAATTAGAGCCACTCTTATTAAGCTGTTTTGCAATTTGTCTAGCACCAAGACCCATGCTTCTAAATTTTATAATTTGTTTAATTATTTCTTCTTCAGAAAGTTCTTTGTCAGCTAATTGATCATACTTTGTTTCGTGTATTTCTATGAGTCTACCTCGTAATTTGTCTAATATTACTCTTTCATCTTCATTTATATTTTCCAAAAATACTTCAAACAAGGCTGTACATTCATCCTTTGGTCCAGGTAAGGACAATATAGTTGTATTTTTTTCAAAAACTATAGTAAGAGTGGAGAATAGATGACCATTTCTTCCATAAATATTTCTGGATAATATATTTTCAAAATTATTTTTTAAAACATCGTGAACAATATCTTTGGAAAGAGATTCAGAAAAATTCCTACCTCCACCAGTTCCTCCAGTAATGATTATATAATCCGGATTTTTAATTAAATTTTGATTTAAAATTTCTAAGAAGCCTTCACTATTATCTGGAGAAGGTTTAGATCTAATGATAGAAGATCCAGGAAGCTTTCTAATAATCATACCAGCTATAATAGGGCTGTTTTGATCTTCAACTATCCCTTCTAATATTTCATCTCCAGTAGGAATAATTATAAATTTTTTATATGTAGATGAATTATCTTTATTATTTCTATTCAAAATTTTTATAATATTATTTCTAAGACTTTGTGCAAACTCATCATTCAAAATATTTTTTTTAAAAAATCTTATAGTTATTGAATTTTTAGTAATTCCTAGGATATTGAATTTATAATTTATAATTAAACTTAGTTCTTTTTCAAATTCGGAAATAGAGATTCCTCTTAAATCTATATTTTTTATATTAACAATATCATCTTTTATGGAAAAATCCATACTTACCACCTCAAATATAGTATATCATTTATTTTTTAATTAAAGAACAAAATTGAGAAAAAATATAACAAATGTTATAATTATCTGAGGAGTGGAATATGGATATTAAAGAATTTTTAAATAAATTTAAAGAAGGTAAGATATCTCTAGAAGAGACAGAGACTTATTTAAAAAATCTTCCTTATGAGGATTTAGACTATGCTAAGCTAGATTATCACAGATCAATTAGATCTGGATTTGGCGAAGTTATCTTCTGTGAAGGAAAAGCAGATGAGCATCTCTTAGGAATCTATAAGAGTTTTTCGCAAAGGGAAGGCAATGTTTTAGGAACTAGAGCAACTAAAAGACAATATGAACTTATAAAAAAAGAAATTCCTGATGTTTTATTTGACGAAATATCAGGTGTTTTAAAGATAGATAGAAATAAAAAGAACCGAATAGGTAAAATTGTCGTTGCTACAGGAGGTACAGCAGATATTAGATTTGCAGAAGAAGCAGCTCAAACAGCAGAATTCTTCGGAGCCAATGTAGATAGACTATATGATGTAGGCATCTCTGGCCTACATAGGCTTTTAAATAATCTAAATCATTTTAAAGATGCAAATGCCATCATAGCCGTAGCAGGAATGGAAGGAGCGCTACCTGGAGTTATAGCAGGGCTTGTAGATGTTCCTGTAATAGCACTGCCTACTTCAGTTGGTTATGGAGCTAACTTCAAAGGAGTTTCAGCTCTCTTAACTATGCTCAATTCCTGTGCAGAAGGCATAAATGTTGTAAATATTGACAATGGTTTCGGAGCAGGGTACAATGCTGCTCAAATAAATAGATTGGTAGAAAGACATAATGGATAGAAATATTGAAAAAAAATATAAAAAACTAGAGGATTTATTAAAATCCTACAGTAAGATTGCTGTAGCATTTTCTGGAGGAGTTGACTCTAGTTTTTTAGTAATAGCAGCAAAAAAGATTTTAGGAAAAGAAAATATACTTGCAATAAACTTAATATCATCAATGCAACCAGAATCCGAAGAAAATTATGCTAAGGAATTTGCAGATAAATACGATATTGATTTAATTAGAATACCTGCAGATGAATATAGTATAGAAGGTTTCGTTGAAAATTCAAAAGACAGATGTTATTATTGCAAGCATTCAATCTTTTCAAAGGTTATAGAAATATCTGAAAAAAATGGTTTTAAAATAGTTGCTGATGGCACTAATGCAGACGATGAGGGTGATTATAGACCAGGGATGAAGGCTCTTAAAGAGCTAAATGTAAAGAGTCCTCTCAAAGAAGTTGAGCTTACTAAAAGTGAAATAAGGACTCTTCTTAAAGAAATGAATGTAGAAACTTATAATAAACCTTCTGCAGCATGTTTAGCTTCAAGAGTTCCATATGGAACCGAAATTACTAAAGAAATTTTAAAACAAGTCGAGCTTTCTGAAGAGTATTTAAAGTCTTTAGGATTTGTAAATCATAGAGTTAGATACCACGGAAATTTAGCCAGGATAGAAGTTACAGAGAATCAATTTGAACTCTTAATAGAACACAGATTAGAAATTGTAAAAAATCTAAAATCATTTGGTTTTATTTTTGTGACTTGCGACCTTTTGGGATACACAGTTGGTTCACATAATTTAGTATTAAAGGAGAAATAATTTATGGATTTATTATTAGAATGTTATTCAGGAATATCTGGAAATATGTTTATTGGAGCACTTTTAGATTTGGGAGTTCCATTTGAATATTTAAAAAATGAAATTGACAAATTAAATATACATGGATATGAGTTGGTGTATAAGAAGGTTGACAAACTTGGAATAGATTCAACTTATTTTAATGTAAAATTACTAGAAGATGAACATCATACCCATGAACATTGTCACAATCACGAACATAATGAAGATTTGAATGAAGATAAACATGATCATGGAGATGAGCATGAGCATAGTCACCATCATGAACATGACCAGGATAACCATGGGCATCACCATAGCCATGTCCACAGAAATTTAAATGATATAAAGACAATAATTAATGGTTCTGACCTATCAGATTATGTAAAAGAAAATTCTTTAAAAATATTTGAATACATCGCAATGGCCGAATCAAAAATTCATGGAAAATCTATTGATGAAGTTCATTTTCATGAAGTTGGTGCAATCGACTCAATAATTGACGCTGTAGGAGCCTCTGTATGCCTCGAATATTTAAAAGTGAACACAATATATGCCTCAAATATATACAAAGGCCACGGCTTTGTAAACTGCGCACACGGATTATTTCCAGTTCCAGCACCAGCAACTCTTGAAATTTTAAACGAAACACCTTTTGAACTTAAACAATCAGTAGTGGAAAGCGAACTTATAACACCTACAGGAGCTGCACTCTTAGCTACTTTTGCCAAACCATTGATGAGTTCATACAAGAGCATCAAAACTTCTTATGGAGCTGGTACAAAAGATTTTGAAATACCAAATGTACTTAGAATTTCAGAAATTGAACTTAAAGAAAGTAAAAATAAAAAGACCAATGAAATTTTCCTATTAGAAACAAATTTAGATGACATAAGCGGAGAGAATCTCGGCTTCTTTATGGAGTTATGTATGAATGAAGGTGCACTAGATGTTTTCTATACGCCTATCTATATGAAGAAGAATAGACCTGCGTACAAACTTTCAGTAATAACAAAGAGAATAAATATCAAATCAATGGCTAAGCTAATATTCAAACATACCACTTCCATAGGCGTAAGATTTACCAAGTACAGAAGATTTGAAATGGATAGAACGTTTGAGGACATTGACACTAAATATGGAAAAGTAACGAAAAAGATATTAAAATATGAAGATATAGAAAAAGAAAGCTATGAATACGAAGATTTAAAAAAAATAGCGACTGAAAATAATATATCTATAGAAGAGGTTAGATCAAATTTAAAATAGTAAATATAAACATAAAAAAATCCTGTATAACACAGGATTTTATTTTTTACATTTTTCTATACAGACCAACTATGTGACCAAGGATTATAAGTTCTTTGGTGTAAATTGGATCCATAAATTCATTTTCAGGTTGTAATCTAAATCTATCTTCTTCTTTATAATAGGTCTTTATTGTAGCTTCATCACCTATAAGCGCTAGAACTTTATCACCATTTCTAGCAGAGCTTCTTTTTTCTATAATTACGAAATCTCCATCTAGGATACCAGCATTAATCATTGATTCACCCTTAACTTTTAAAATGAATAAATCTTTATCCTTAGCAAAGTCAAGAGGTAAGGGGAAGGTGTCCTCTATATTGTCAAAAGCCAGAATAGGCATACCCGCTGTTACAGTACCAACTATTGGTATATCTACTGTTTTCTTCTTTGTAAGAAGTAAGTCATCAGAAGGATCTAATATTTCTATAGCTCTAGGTTTAGAAGGATCTTTTCTAATATAATCTAACAATTCGAGTTTTTCCATAGCCGCATGAACGGTAGAAGTACTTTTAATTGAGCAACCATTACATATTTCTCTAACTGATGGCGGATAACCGTTATTTTCAATATATTTCTTTATAAATAAAAGTATGTCAACATCCCTTTGAGATAAATCTTCGTACATAATATCCTCCTAGCTATAATAATCTAATTTAATTATATCAAAACAAAATATTTAAAACAATAAAAAAAGAACAAAAATTCGAACAAATATTCTTTTTTCTGTTGACACGAACATATGATCGTGATATTATATGAATATAAAAGAACACTAGTTCAAACATATATTCAAACATGTATTCAGATATATTTTAATTTTAGATTATATAGAGGTGTAAAATGAAAAAGAGATCAATTTATTTAAAGAAAAAAAGAATACTTACATTATTAATATTAATGCTTTTATTCACAACAGGAATCACAACTTACAGCACTGAAAATAAAGACTACATTAAGCCAAGGTATCAAGAATACATAGTAAAAGAAAATGATACTATGTGGAAGATATCTGCAGGCTTTATAAATAGTAGTACAGATATAAGAAATTTTATTTCAAAAGTTGAAGAAATAAATAATATAGATTCACAAAAGTTAAAGCCAGGAATGGTAATATACATGCCAATAGAGCCTTAAATAGGTCCTTAATAAATTTCACTATGAAAGAAGCAAGTTTAACTTGCTTTTTTTATTTGTCGATATAATTATATTTTCCAAGACTTAGTTTCGTAAAATTATTATTTAGCGAAGTTAAATTTAAAGATAAACCATATTCTCTTCTAACAAATTTAAATAAAATATCAAAAAAAGACCTTCTATTATGGAAGGTCTAAATTTATTTTTGATGTATTTATAAATTCTTTATTCGTTTTATATTTTTCTAAACTAGATAACATAAACTCTGTTACTTTTAATTTGTCATCATCTGAGGTAGCTCTTCTAATATAATTAGAAAATTCATACTCTTCTTTAGTTAGTAGCAATTCTTCTTTTCTAGTTCCTGATTTAAAGATATCTATAGCTGGGAATATTCTTTTTTCTGAAAGCTTTCTATTTAGATGCACTTCCATATTTCCTGTACCTTTAAACTCTTCAAATATAATATCATCCATTCTAGAACCTGTATCTACTAAAGCAGTTGCAAGTATCGTAAGAGATCCACCTTCTTCGATATTTCTAGCTGCTCCAAAGAACTTTTTAGGAGCATGTAGAGATAGCGGATCAAGTCCTCCTGTTAAAGTCTTTCCACTTGGAGGTGTGACTAAATTATATGCCCTTGCAAGTCTTGTAAGTGAATCTAATAGTATTACTACATCCCTTTTATTTTCAACGAGTCTCTTTGCTCTTTCAATGACCATTTCTGCAACCTTTGTATGATTCTTTGCCATCTCATCAAATGTCGAGAATACCACTTCTCCATTAACTGATCTCTTCATATCAGTTACTTCCTCTGGTCTTTCATCAATTAATAAAACTATAAGATGTGTATCTGGATAGTTCTTTTCTATTGATTTAGCTATTTTCTTTAAAAGTGTTGTCTTACCACTCTTGGGTGGAGAAACTATAAGCCCCCTCTGCCCCTTTCCAAGTGGAGATACGATATCTATAAGTCTCATAGCTGTTTCTGTTGTTGTAGTTTCTAGTTTTAATCTTTCATTTGGATATATTGGTGTCAAATTATCAAAGTTAGGTCTTCTTGTGGCTGTTTGAGGAGGTAGGTCATTGACTTCATTTATATATATGAGAGCATTGAAATTTTCACCTTCTTTTGACGGCTTTACAACTCCTTGTACCTTGTCTCCTGTTCTTAATCTAAATCTTCTTATCTGTGAATGGCCTACATATACATCTCTATCTCCGGAAAGATAGTTTTTCATTCTTAAAAAGCCATAACCATCTGGAAGTATTTCTAAAAATCCTGTCACATAGTTAATTTCATCCATTTTTTCAATTATTTTTTCTGCATTATTGGATAGATTTGTTGTATCAATTTTTGAAATATTTGAAGAGTTTTCTGATTTTATTTCTTCTTCGTTTGAAAAATCATCTTCACTTTCGTATTTATAGATATATTCCACAAGCTGATCTTTAGTAAGACTGTTTGGATTATCTAATCCGTATTCAATTGCCAAGGTTTTTAGATTGTCTATTGAAAGATTTTTTATGTCTAGATTATCATTGTTTTCATTATTTAAATTGAAGTTGTCTTGGGTAGATAAGATTTTTAAAATAAGGTCGCTTTTATTATATTTATAAGGGCTTTCAATATTGAAGAATTTTGCAATTTCTTTAATTGAAGTTAGATTTAAACTTTCTAAGTCTTCTTTTGAATAAGTCTTTGTTTTTACATTTCCGGTTTCTATATACTCTATGTAGTCATCTTTATTAAATAAAAAATCATTAGCAAGGCCCATAGACCTTGCTATATTTTTTAAATCATCTAGTGATTTACTATATAGTAAACCATTATTTTTGTTTACCATTATTTCGCATACTCCGGCTTCTTATTTAAATCATGGATACTTTTAATGAATCTAACTGTACCGCTTGGAAGTCTTAATACTAGTGTTTCGGTGGTAGCCTTGTTTCCTTTTAAATACTTAACGCCTTCTAAAAGTTCCCCAAAACTTACACCTGTTGCAGAAAATATTACATCATTTCCTTTAACTAGATCATCAATTTTGTAAATTTTATTTAAATCTGAATGGAGTTCTTTGCATCTTTTCATTTGATGTTCATCAGTAGGAAGTAATCTTCCTTGAAAATCTCCATCTAAACACTTTAATGCTGCTGCTGCTATAACTCCTTCTGGAGCTCCGCCGATACCCATTACCATATCTACGCCTGAGCTTTCAAAACATGTTTCTATAGCAGTAAGTATATCTCCATCAGTAACCATCTTTATTCTGGCTCCTGTAGCTCTTATTTCTTCTACAAGTTTGTCATGTCTTTCTCTTTTTAAGACTGAAACTGTTATATCTTCAACTTTTTTTCCAAGAGCTTTGGCTACTCTATTTATATTGTTTTCTACTGAGTCTGTTAAATCTATACATCCCTTTGCTCCAGGACCGCAAGCAATCTTGTCCATATAAACGTCTGGTGCATTAAGTAAACATCCTTTAGGTGCAGCTGCTAGTACTGAAATTGCATTATTCATACCATTTGCAATTGAGGTTGTACCATCTAGTGGATCAACTGCAATATCAACTTCATCTGCATGAGGTTTTTTAGTACCGATCTTTTCTCCAATATATAGCATTGGAGCTTCGTCAATTTCTCCTTCACCTATTACTACTTCTCCATTGATATCTACTGTATCAAATAATCTTCTCATTGCATCAACGGCAGCGCCGTCAGCTTCGTTCTTTTTTCCTTGTCCTAAAAATGATCCAGCAGATAAAGCAGCAGCTTCTGTTGCCCTTGCAAGATTTAGTGCTAAATTTCTGTTCATTATATCTCCTTTGTTTTTACATCTTTAAAGTCTTCTAAAAATTTTATAAGACCACTATCTGTTAGTGGGTGCTTAACCATTTGTTTCATAACTTTTGTTGGAACAGTAGCAATATCTGCTCCAGCAAGCATAGAATCTACTATATGAGTAGTATTTCGAATACTAGCTGCAATTATTTTAGTTTCTATATTATAATTTCTAAAAATTGTTGAAATTTCTTCTATTAAAGCTTTTGATGACACTCCTATATCATCAAGTCTTCCTAAAAAAGGACTTACATATGTCGCTCCAGCTCTTGCTGCTAAAATAGCTTGTGATGCTGAAAAAATAAGTGTTACATTTGTCTTTATGTTCTCTTTTGAAAGTATGCTTGTAGCTTTTAAACCTTCTTCCGTCATAGGGATTTTTATTATAACATTTTCTTTTATTTTGGAAAGTATTCTCCCCTCTTTGACCATGCCATCTGCATCAGTAGATACTACTTCTGCAGAAACTGGACCGTCTATAATCTTAGAAATTTCGTCTATAACTTCTTCAAAGACTCTTCCCTCTTTAGCAATTAGCGAAGGATTTGTAGTAACTCCTTCAATAACTCCCCAGGAATTAATCTCTTTAATTTCTTCGATATTTGCTGTATCTAAAAAGAATTTCACGCTTGATCCACCACCTTTTCTCCTAGTAATACTACTGCTTTAGCCGCTATTCCCTCTCCAGTTCCTGTAAATCCTAAGCCTTCAGTAGTAGTGGCTTTTATAGAAATATTGCCTAGTGAAGTATCTAAAGTGTCTGCTATTTTTTTTCTCATTTCATCTCTATAGGGACTGAACTTAGGCTCATCTGCGATAATTACAGAATCAATATTTACAATATAAAAACCCTTAGTATTTATTATATCACTTACTTCTTTAAGTAAAACCAATGAACTAATATCTTTATATTTTGGGTCAGTATCTGGGAATATATATCCAATGTCATTATAGCAAATTGCTCCAAGCATAGCATCCATAATAGCATGTACTAATACATCCGCATCGGAATGACCAAGAAGTCCTTTTTTATGCGGAATTTCCACTCCTCCCATTATGAGTTTTCTGCCTTCTACCAATCTGTGGACATCGTATCCTATGCCTATTCTCATAAATCCTCCTTTATTAAATATCTGTACTATTTATTAAAACTTCAGCTATAAGTAAATCTTCTGGTGTAGTTATCTTTATATTTTTATAGCTTCCCATCAAAATTTTAACCTTGCCACCATTTTTTTCAACGAAACTTGCATCGTCAGTGCCTGTGAAGTCTTCTTCCATAAGCCTATTATAAGCTGATACTATAATATCTTTTAAAAATACTTGAGGCGTTTGAATTTGAAATAATTCACTTCTAACAGGTGTAAAATCTACATTCATATTTGATTTTGAAACTTTGATTGTATCTTTTACAGGTACACCTACCACAAGTGATCCTGTTTCATTTACCTTTTCAATTGAAAGATCTATCAGCTCTGTATCTATAAATGGTCTAGCCCCATCATGTGTTAATACGATTTTAGTTTCTTCTGGTAAGTTTTTAAGTGCGTTGAAGATTGAATCAGGTCTTGTTGGACCACCATAAACAATTTTGAACTTCTTATTTAGCTTTAATTTCGACAAAACTTCTCCAAGATAGCTGATGTCAGTTTCTTTAATAACTACAATTATATAATCTACGTATTTTGATTTATCAAATTTTCTTAAAGTGTGTTCCAGAACAGGAGTGTTATCTATGGTTAAAAACTGTTTATTCAGCTTTCTTTTCATTCTAGTTCCCATTCCAGCCGCTGCTATAATGGCAGTCACATAATTATCTAAATACATTTTAAATTCCTAAGTCTATGGAGTATTTCATAATATCTCCTGCTATTGGTGCTGCGATACTACCACCGTAGTCATTCACATCTTCTAATACTACTGCTATGGCTATCTTAGGATCCTTAGCTGGAGCAAATCCAACAAACCATGCGAAGTTTTCTTGACCTTCTTGAGATTTTTGAGCTGTACCAGTCTTACCTGCAATACCATAGCCCCTTCTATAAGCATTTCTACCTGAACCTGATCCTACTACTGCTAGCATATAGTCTTTGATTTCAGCTGCTATTTCTGGAGTAAGAGCTTCGCTTAATACCTCAGGTTCCTTTTTTAAAACTATTTCTCCCTTAGGACTTATAACGGATCCCACTAAATTCGGTTGCATCAATTTACCATCATTAGCTATCGCTGAAGCTACCATGCACATCTCAAGTGGAGTGGCAGAAACTGTTCCATGTCCTATACCTGAAGAAGCTAGCTCTGTTTTAGAGATATCATTATACTTAAATAATGAACCATGGTATGGTAGGTCAAATTTAAAATTCTGGTTAAACATAAATCTATCTGCAGTCTTACCTAGAGATTCCGCTCCAAGATCAGTAGTCTTTTTAACAAAATAGGTATTTACAGAATTAACGAATGCTGATTTTAAATCAAGTTTTCCATAAGTTTTTTCTAAAGCATTCTTAAATACTCTACCATCTATTTCCTGGCTACCTTCATCAATATAGTTTTGGTCTATATGATTTTCTAATATAGAAGCCGCTGTTATTATTTTAAATGTAGATCCAGGTGGATATTTAGTCCAAATAGCTCTATTATAAAGAGCACCCTTATTTTGTTCTGATAGCGCCTTATTATCTTTTGCAATTGATTCAGAGTTAAAGTCAGGTAGAGAAACCATAGCAAGTATATCTCCTGTTTTTGGATCCATAGCTACGATTGCTCCTGCAGCTCCAGTTTTGCTTAGAATTTCTCTAGAATAGTTTTGTATATTTGTATTGGTAGTTAGGTAGACATTGTTTCCTTTATCTAGCTCAACTTTTTTATTATAAACTGACTTCAAAACCTTAATTGATCTAGGTACTTCTAATCCAAGCAAATAATTATCATAGCTTTTTTCTATTCCAGCTTTACCCATAACTTTGTCTGAATAGCCAATAATATGAGAATATGAAATTGGAAAGTTGTACTTTCTTATAGCTTTTGCTTTATCCCCTTCTGAATAAGCAAGGATATTTCCTTCTCTATCTAAGATAGATCCTCTCTCAATATTTTGTTCTATAATTGTTTCTCTTCTGTTCGCTGGATTTTCAATTATATTTTGTCCAACAAAAACAGTAAAATAACTTAGGTACAGAATAAGTGAAAGATATAAAACTATTACAGAAACTAGTACAACAAGTATTCTTTTATTATCTTTAAACATACTACCTCACTCATATTTATACGACATATCTTCGCTTGCAACCTGAAGTATTGCCAGACAAATAAAACTACTAAGCATCGAAGAACCTCCGTATGATATAAACGGAAGTGTTATACCAGTCATAGGAATGAATTTTACAACTCCACCTATGTTTAAAAATGCCTGAATAGCAAATAAAGTGCTGACACATATTGCTAGTATTCTATAAAATAGATATTCTTGACTAAGTGCAATTTTATAACCTCTATATGCAAGAAGCATGAACATCATAATAATTCCTATTCCAATAAATATTCCCATCTCTTCACAAATAAATGGAAATATTGAATCCGATTCTCTAACTGGAACAAGACTTGGAAACCCTCTTCCTATTCCCTTTCCAAAGAATCCACCTTCAGCAATTGCAAAAAGTGACTGTACAATCTGTGCACCATATCTATATGGATCATTCCATGGATTAACCCAAATTGATACTCTAACCTTTACGTGGTCGAATAGTGTGTATCCAAGTACAGATCCAAGTACAATTAAAATGAAATTTATTAGCAAAATTTTTCTATCATTTTCATAAATATATACTGTTACTAAATATAGTGAAAGAAAAATTACAGACATACCTAAATCTCTTTCGATAAATAATATGCCTATAAAGAAATAAGTTATAAAAAGTAGATTATAAGCAGGCTTGTTTTTGTTTACAATGTCCATTTTATATCTATATTTTGTAAAATAAGAAGCTAATAAAAACATCATCAAAATCTTTGCAAACTCTGATGGTTGTACAGAAAATGAACCAATTCTAATCCAGTTGTAAGATCCATATTGTCTTCCTGTTTTAAAAACTACTGCAAAAATCAAAGTAGAAACTAAAAGAATAAAAATTCCTAAAGCATAAAGCCTTGAATAATCATCAAGTTTTCTAAAAGCTCTTAAAGCAAAATAGCAAACATAAAAAGAAAGAAGACCTAATAGAATCCAAACTAATTGCAAGAATCCTAAATGAGGACTTATTCTATAGATAGTTATAAGCCCAAGCGATAAAAGCATAGAAACTATCATAAATATATAGTTATCCCCTTTTGAAATTCTTCCAAGTAGAAAATTAGATATATATATAATTAAGATTAATCCTACAAATAAAATAGTGATATATATATCTATATGATTATTGTTGTAAAAGAACAATAAAACGAATGCTAAAAGTTCAAATAATAATAGAAGATCTCTAGGTCGTCTAAGTCTAGTAAAAAAGCTTAACATCTATTACCCCCTATTATCAACGAATATAAATTGAATTAAACCTACACCTATGGTGTCACCATTTCTAAGTTCAATAATATCTTCTATTTTATTTCCATTTAAAAATGTACCATTTGCTGAGTTTAAATCCTCGATAAAATAAGAACCCTCATCTTCAAAAATTTGTAGATGAACCTTGCTTACGAAATTATCTTTAATGGGAATTGTACATCTGTTAGATCTTCCCATAGTAATTTTTTTGTCTAGAACATAGTATTCTTGCATTTTAAAACTAAGAGAATCGAGTCTATTTACAACCTTTAAATAACAGGAGTCTATACTCGCTCCTACCTCGCTCATAGATTTAATATCTAAATACATAAGCCTAATAATACTTATTATAAAAATATAAATAATCACAATAAAAACATACTTAAGTACTTGTGAGACTATTTCAAACATATTTCACCTCATTATTACTTACTTTATAATAACATAAAATCATTATTTTTTACATAGAAAGATATAGAATTACTGTAAAAATCAACTTTTCCTCTTGGAATATCAATTGAGAATTAAATAACCATGTGATACAATCGAAATGAGGTAAATATGAATATTTTAAAAATTAGCTTTGATAAAAATACCAAGAAATACATGGTAGAGACTGATAAAGAAACTTTCTATGTATATGAATCAACATTCGTACAATTTAATCTATATGTTGGAAAAGAAATAGACGAAGAAACCTGCGAAAAGTTTAGTTATTATGATAAATTTCACGAAGCAAAAACAATATCTTTTAAGTTTCTAAAAAATTTAAAGACTGAATTTGAACTTCGAATGAAGTTAAAAAATTCATATATAGATGATGAAATAATAGATGAAACTATTAAATATATATATAGTTTAGACTTACTAAATGACAAGGACTATGCTTATAGTTATGCTCAGGATAAGAGTAAATTTAACAGATGGGGCAAAAATAAAATAAAATTTAAATTAAAAGAAAAAGGAGTTCCTGATAAATATATAGATTCAGCCTTAGAAACAATTTCCGATGACAATGAACTAAAAAATATTAGAAAAGATAAAGAAGCTAAAGAAAGATCTCTTAAGCCTAATGCTAAGAATAGAAAGGCTAAAATAATGAACTTTTTATACAGGCGTGGGTACAGCATAAGTTTAATCAATAAGGTTATCGATGAATAAGTATTATGTTTATATATTAAAATGTAGGGATAATACCCTTTATACAGGTATAACTACGGACTTAGAGAAGAGGCTTACTAAACACAATCAAGGCACAGGCGCAAAATATACTAGAGGTAGGACTCCTGTAGAGTTAGTTTATTATGAGAATGGATATACAAAATCAGAAGCTTTAAAAAGGGAGATATCAATAAAAAAATTAACTAGAATAAAGAAGGAAAAATTAATAAATAGTTTTAATAACACAAAAAAATAAAAGAAGGTAGGTTTATAAAACTTACCTTCTTAATTTTTAATTGCTTACTATTCCAATAATTAGAGCAAATAATATGCTGACTAAACCTGCAGCAACACATGTTATAAATATAAAAATGTTGTTCAAACTAACAGGATCAAACAGATTGTCTATTACTGAAAAAATCGAGAATAAGCCTACAAATATGAGTACAATACCTGGTAGATACTTAACAAATTTAAGTTTTCTAGCTACAAAATTAAGCACTAGAGTAACGAAAACCGCAACTCCTATCATGACCAATGCAACACCCATGTACTCAGTATTGCCTGGAAAAATTTCTGTTATTTTACTTAATAATTTCCCCATTTGTTCCTCCCAATGTACTAATAAACTTCTGCCATGTATTAGTATAATCTCCTGTACTCCATTCAGTCATAATGGCTACTGGGTTCTTTATATCATCTTTATAAATCTCTTTCTTATCTATCTTTCCTCTATCTAGATTATAAACCATTATCCTATTATTTTCCAAGGTTATAATAAATTTATTATTAGGCGTTGTAAAAGCATCTGTTACCGCAGGAAGTGTCTTTCTAATATTGATTATAGGTATGGACAAACTTTCATATTTAACAATCTTTTTAGGGACAAGTACATTTATATCGAAGTCAGTATACTTATCGTAGTCAACGTATTGCGCCCTGCCAAAGAATTTCCAAAAACCTCTATTTCTTCTAAGCCCAAAATTAAAATCATCTATTATAACATTCTTGTCAGTAGAAATTTTGGATTTTGCACTTTCAGAAAATATTTTATCTCCATCTTCAAATAAGTCTTCAAGAGAAAGGCTTTTATCGGCATCTTCTCTACCTAATGACCTAAAATTTAAACTAATAAGCTCACCTTTTTGTGATTTTATATCCATTCCATAATAATCTGAACTTAGATAGTTTATTTCTTTCTTAGTTCCAGTGGCTTCATCTTTTGTAAGAGTCTTTTCAGAAACCATAGTTTTACCTACTACATAATCACCATGATCTGTAGAATGCACTCCTACTTCTATAAATTCATTGTCTTTTGGACAGATAAGTTTATCTAACTTTTGAACTTCTTGAAGACTGTTGCCTTCAAACTTAAAAAAATATGTTGCGTAGGAAACCTTGTTATTTTCATTAAATTTTAGTCCTAAAAGAAAACCATTTAACGAATCCTTTTTAGAACCATCCATATAAACAAGACCACTATCTACATTTCTAAGAACCATTTCTTCGAAATCTTTTTCATCAATATCATCTTTGACTTTAGATAATTTAATAAATGAAGAACCCATTCCATTCATAACAACATATGTGTTTTCAGGACTTTCTTTAATTATCTCACAAAAGAAATCACCACTACTATACACATCTATTACTTCCAACATATCACTTTTAATTTCTAATTTTTCTTTGTTAGTGTTATATTTGTTAAGTAAGTAATTGAGTGCATTTACATTCTTAACTTTAAAGTTAGGATTTTGGATATAGTACTCCCCAATCAATGCGCCGTTTGTGCTAAATCCAACTTCTTTTCCTATGAAATCTTTTAAACCAAATGAATCTACGATATCTTTATTATCCACGATTATTTTGGAAATAGTATATTGCCCACTAAGTGGTGTGTTTGAAATTGTAGGTTTTTCAATTTCTGTAAACTCTTCTTTAATTATTGTGCAACCTGTGAACATGAAGATACATGTTATAATTAATAATATTTTTTTCAATTATGCTATTCCTTCTGTAACTATCGGTATCTTAACCTTAACAACAGTCCCAATATTTTCTTCTGAAAAAATATCTAAAGAACCGCCGTGAAGTTTTGCTATTTCTTCTGATATAGATAGACCTAAGCCAGAATGACTTTTCGAATGTCTACCTTTATAAAACTTTTCTTTTACTAAATTAATTTCTTCTTTACTTATTCCAACGCCATTATCAGATACAATTATGACGAAATTATCATTTTCAACTTCTGTTTTTATCTTGACCCATCCTTTTTCAGATGTAAATTTAATTGCATTGTCGAGGAGATTAATTAGTATTTGCTTAATTCTATTTTCATCTCCTACAGTTATAACTATGTCAGGATAAATCTCAGTTATAAACTCTAGTCCATTTAGATTAGCACGAAGTTTCATCTGTTTTGCAACAGAAATAACTGTGGAGGTAATATTAAATGTATCCTTATCAAGAGTAATCCTTCCAGAAATGAAACGAGAAAAATCAAGTAAATCTTCTACCATTTTAGAAAGTCTATCAGATTCTTTTTCTATAATAGAAAGACCATCCTCCATAAGTTCTTCATTCTCCAATGAATCTTTTAAAACTACTGCCCACCCTTTAATGGATGTAAGTGGAGTTCTAAGTTCATGAGAAATAGAAGATATAAAATCATTTTTAATTTTATCTTTATTCACTATTTCGTCGGCAAGCGCGTTCAAAGCATCAGCGAGTGACTCTATTTCATCTCCAGTGTTAATATTTGCCCGTGATTTATATTGACCATCGATGTACAGAGAAGCTATTGTAGTTAACTCTCTAATTGGTTTTACAATAGTGTCTGCTATATAAGTAGCTGCAGTAATTGCAATAATCATAACAACTGCAGAAAATGCAAATATTGCTATTGCAGTATTAATAATTACGCTATTTTGAGATTTCAAACTTGATAAGAATCTCATATATCCAATAGTTTCGTTATTAGAATTTTCTATTTTACTAGTTACAGCAATGACAAACTCATTTCTTATATTATTTTTTCCTATCCAAGTTCCATAATTTTTTGTGTTTGCATCCCTAATATCAGAAGTATTTATTGGATTTTTATCTGTAACTCCTATGTTATCCATCAGAATTACTCCATCTTTATTTAAGATTTGAATTTCTGATGGTACATCTAGAAATAATAAATCAATTTCATCTGAAACAAGGGATTCTAATGATCTATCAGCATAGTTTTTATAATAATAGTCCATTGATATTTCAAGTCTATTTACTAGCTGACTTTCAACTGCCTTGTAGTAGAATTCCTTTATACCAAGTATTAAAAATATATCAGTTACAAGAACAACTAGAAGCGTAAGAATAGTAAAATTATTTCTTAACCTATTACTTATACTATTTTTCATCATTCCATCTGTATCCTAATCCCCATACGGTTTCAATGTATTTTGGGTCTGCTGAATCTCCTTCAATTTTAGATCTAAGCCTTCTTATATTTACATCAACGATTTTAGAATCACCAATAAACTCTTCTCCCCAAACTTTATTTAAAAGCTCTTCCCTAGTTATAGCTCTTCCTTTATTTTCCAAAAATGTTTTCATAATTAAAAATTCTGTTGGAGTTAAATCTAATTCTTTCCCAGCTTTGTAAAACTTTCTAGAATATGTATCCATCTTGAAAATATCAGATTCAATAATATTTTTCTTGTCATCTTCATCTTCTGGAATAACTCTTCTTTCTAAAGATTTAATCCTAAGAGTAAGTTCTGTTGGATTAAAAGGCTTAGTCATATAGTCGTCTGTTCCATATTGTAGACCCATTATTTTATCATAATCTTCCGCTTTAGCTGTAAGCATTATAATTCCTAATTCCTTATATTTCTTTCGTAATGTTTCACAAACTTTAAATCCGTCAATTCCAGGTAACATTACATCCAAGACAACTATTTTTATATCTTCTGAATCAGCAATTTCTATGCCTTCTTCCCCTGTTCCAGCTTCGTAAACATCGTATCCTTCTCTTTCTAGATTTATTTTAATAAATTTTCTTATCGCATCTTCGTCTTCAACAAGAAGTATTTTTGTTTTCATTTAATCCTCCAAGTAATCTCATAAGTTTAAAATTTAAGAGATACAGTATCTATTTTATTGGCTAAACTTCAGTATTTAACAAATATATATTACTTTAATATTATCACAAAATAAGGATGTTGTACACTTTGTACACTATGGCAATTTTATAAGTTTTTGCTTATTAGTAAATAAGAATTTTTAAAATTCTATTAAAATATATCGAATATTTGTTAGTCACATTATATTATGTTAAAATATTACTTATCGAATAAAGGAAGGTTTTATGAGTAATAATATAAATTTAACAACAAGAGCCGATATAAGAAATCGAATTTGGCAACTTTCTTACCCTGCAATGGTTTCTATGTTACTTCAAACAGTTTATGATTTAGTTGATATGGCTTGGGTTGGACAGATATCAAAACAGGCAATTGCAGCCGTTACTATATTTTCAACAATATTTTGGCTTTTTTTATTTTTTAATGAACTTATCGGTGCTAGTTCAGTATCTATGATTTCTCAAAATTATGGAAAAGGCGACAAAGAAATGACAAGACTTGTTTCAGAGCAAACTATGTCTTTCAAAGTTTTTATGGGATTTATTTCAGGTGTTTTACTGTACTTCACCATTAATCCACTATTAAATTTCTATTTAAAAAATCCATCCACAGTTAAATTAGCTATGGATTATGGATATATAAGAATATTTTTTCTTCCCGCAATGTATGCATCTTATTCTGTAAACACAATATTTAGATGCCAGGGAGATCCAAAAACTCCGATGAAAATTATGATTTTTTCAACAATTTTAAATATTATATTAGATCCAATTCTTATGTTTGAAACTATTCCATTTACAAACATACCTGGATTTAATATGGGAGTTAAAGGTGCAGGAGTGGCTACAGTCATTTCTGTGATGTTTTCATTAATATATGGATTATCTATTTTATTATCAGGAAAAAATGAAATATATGTCTCATTAAAAGGATTGTTTAAATTAAACTGGAACATAGACTTAGACTTACTTAAGATTGGTCTTCCAAACGCGCTTAAACAGTTTGCAGGCGGTCTATTTATGGCAATAATGGTAAAATTTGTTTCCCATTACGGCGACTCTGTAATTACTGCTGTTGGAATAATTGCAAAGCTACAAACATTTATATACATGCCAGTAAATGGACTGATGATGGGAGGAAGTATTGTCGTTGGTCATTTCTTAGGTAGAAGAGAAATAGAAAATGCTGAAACTTCAGCATCAATAGCTTCTAGGATAAATTTTTTAATTATGGCATTTTTCTCAATACTATTTGCAATTTTTCCTCAATATCTTTTTAGTATTTTTAATAAAGACCCTGAAATAATTCAAATGGGAAAAGAATTAGTACCTATCGTAACCCTTACCATACCTCTAACAGGATATGCATTCGGACAATCCATAGTGTTTATGGGTTCAGGCTATACTAAACCTTACTTGGTAGGTTCGCTGGTCTCTCAATGGCTACTACAGCTTCCATTCGTTGCCATATGTGTATATGTACTAAAACTATCATATAGATCCATTGCATTTTCATTTCCTCTTGCAGATATAGTATATTTTGTAATTATACTAATATTCTTTAAGTCTGGAAAATGGAAAACTATGGATGTTACTAAAAAAATAAATAGTAATATATAGTTATAAAATAAATAATTTTCATATAAAACCAAAAATATTTAGACAAAAAAAGAAGCTTTCTAAAAGGCTTCTTTTTTTGTTTTATTATTTACTTATATAGTTTGGTGATTCTCTAGTTATTGTTATATTGTGTGGATGGTTTTCAATAAGGGTTGCAGGAGTTATCTTCATAAATTTAGAATTATTCATTAATTCTTCTATATTTCTTGAACCTGTATAGCCCATTCCTGATCTCAAGCCTCCCATAAGTTGGTAGACAACATCTCCAACAGAACCTTTGAATGGTACTCTACCTTCTACTCCTTCAGGTACTAATTTCTTTGTATCATTTTGGAAATATCTGTCTGAAGAGCCAGCCTTCATAGCGCCTATTGAGCCCATACCTCTGTAAGTTTTATATCTTCTACCTTCAACAAATATTTCTTCTCCAGGTGATTCATCAGTACCAGCAAATAGTGATCCTATCATTATTACATTTGCTCCAGCAGCTATAGCTTTAGCAACATCTCCTGAATACTTAATACCACCATCTCCTATAATTGGTTTTCCGAATTCTCTTGCGGCTTTTGCAGCCTCAAGAATTGCTGTTATTTGTGGAACACCAACACCAGATACTACTCTAGTTGTACATATTGATCCAGGTCCAATACCAACTTTGACACAGTCCGCTCCAGCTTTGAAAAGATTTTTTGTTCCGACATAAGTTGCAACATTTCCAGCTATAAGTTGTACATTTGGATAATGATGTTTTATATTTCTTATAGCATCTAGTACTCCTTTGGATTCTCCATGAGCAGTATCAACGGTAATAACATCTACCTTTGATTTAACAAGAGCATCTACTCTGTCTAGTATATCTTTAGTTATACCTACAGCAGCTCCAACTAATAATCTTCCTGAAGCGTCTCTTGCAGAATCAGGATAATCTTTCATTTTTTCAATATCTTTTATGGTAATAAGTCCCTTTAGATAGTAATCATCGTCTACTAATGGAAGTTTTTCTATTTTATGACTCTTTAATATTTTAAGTGCATCGTCTAAGCTTATATTTTCTGGTGCAGTTATTAGATTTTCGGATGTCATAACTTCACAAATTGGTCTTTCATAATTAGTTTCAAATCTGATATCCCTATTAGTGATTATTCCTTCTAAATGTCCTTTTTCATTTACAATAGGAACACCAGAAATTTTATAATTAGACATTATTTCAAGGGCATCTTTGATTTTATGATCTTTAGTCAAAAAGAAAGGATCAGTAATAACTCCATGTTCAGATCTCTTTACTCTGTCTACTTCTTTGGCTTGTTCTGTTATAGGCATATTTTTGTGAATTATACCTATACCTCCAACTCTTGCCATTGCTATAGCCATCGCTGATTCTGTTACTGTGTCCATACCAGCACTCATTAGTGGTATGTTAAGCTTAATATCATTTGTTAAGTAAGTTGTAAGATCAGCCTCATGTGGCAAAATTTCTGAATATGATGGCATCAAAAGAATATCATCAAATGTTAGTCCGTCTCCTATAAATTCCATATTACCTCCTTAATTATTTGTATTTTCATCAGATGTCAATTTAATTATAAAATTATTTGAAGCATCTACTAAGCTAACGCCTTCTGGAAGATCTAACTGCACATGAATTGGTCCCTTTTCCAAATCTTTTATATTAAATGGAACTGTAGGTATCTCTTTAACTTTGTTGATAACTGCACTATTCCCTTTAATTAAAACGGCATTAGGATCAACAACCATGTGACTTTGATTTACTATATTTGAATATCCAAAAGGTCTCATTTTAATTGGAACAGTTTCTGTTTTTAAAACAGGAACTCCCACTTCAATTTTTTCAGGATTTAGTGTAACTCCAGATAATTCATCATGATTCTTATCTAGAACTTTAACTTTTTCAGTAAGAATAGTAGTTTCTGAAATTCCTGAAATATTAACTGTACATACTAATTTATCAATGGTATCTACTAATGATTTGGCGCCTGTTACTTCTATTTCAGTTTCAGGTGACATCTTACCAAGAACATAATCTTTAGCAAGACTACCAACCGTATTAATAGATACCTTCATATTTTTACTTATTTTTTCGTCAATTTTAAAAATAGCTGAATCTGGTTCAAATCTTTCTGCTCTAATTCCTTTATCTAGTACATTTATAAATATCGGTATTTTCTGTTCACCGGATGTAGCATTTTTAAAATCAACATAGGCTACAATTGCCTCTTTTCTGATATTTCTCATATCAGATGTTTTTCCTTTTAAAGTAACATTAACTGTAAGCTCACTTGGAGACATAAGTACGAGATTATTATCCTTTAGAGAAAGAACATTATCATATCTAACAGGTATCCCCTTTATAGTTTCTATTGTCTCTGGATCCACTTCATTTCTTACATATGAAAAAAGTAAAAGCGCAAATATTATTGAAAATAATTTCATAGTAGTATTTTGACCCAATATATTCTTAAACATATCTTTATTCATTTTCAATATCTTCACCTTTTCCCTTTGCTCTAGCAAAAAATTTAGTAAACACTGTATCATCCATTGAATTAGAATACAGAGATGTAAGGATATTTTCAAGAGTTTCTATATCTAAGTATCTTCTTATTTCACCATTTTCAGCGATAGAGATACTTCCATTTTCTTCAGAAACTATAAGAGATAAAGCGTCGGATCTTTCCGTAACACCAATACCCGCTCTATGTCTTGTTCCAAGTTCCTTTGCAATACTATTTGAATCAGATAGTGGTAAAAAACATGCTGCCGCCTTAATTCTATCACCTTTAATTATAACCGCTCCATCGTGAAGAGGTGTATTTGGAATAAATATATTTATTAACAGAGAACTACTTATATAGCTATCTAATCTAGTACCTGTATCAGCTATATCATCTAATCCTGTTTTTCGTTCAAATATTATTAAAGCTCCAATTTTTTGTCTAGAAAGAGAAGCCACTGCATCTACTATTTCTGTTACCTGAGAAGGAACTTTATTATCTTTATTTAATAAAGCATTTTTAATAGAGCTAGTTCTACCTAAAAACTCTAACCCCCTTCTAAGTTCTGGTTGAAATACAATTAAAATTGCAATAAAACCAAAATTCATTATATTAGAAAAGATCCATTTTATAGTATAAAGCCTTAATAAGTCGGAAATTTTTGTAAGTATTAAAATTACCAAAATTCCTTTAAAAAGCTGTTCTGCTCTTGTTCCTTTAATAATCTTTATAACATAATAAAACATGATTGCTACTAAGGCGACATCCACAATGTCTTTAAACCTTATTAGCTCGAAAAATTTTAGTATAAAGTCCACTTTTAATTCTCCTTAGACGACAAAATATATATAAATATTCCTATTGAAATCAATATATCTCCTATACTTATTAATCTTGGATAGATGTAAGGCATTGGAATAGGAATAATATCAGATAAAAATTTAAGTTTAGCATTATCAATAAAACCATGACTTAAAATTTTTCCATTTTTTATCATTTCATATTTGTCATAATTCATTACTAAATGTGCAAAATTTTCTGAAACAGGCATTTTTTTATTTAAAAAAATAACCAATGAATTAAGTAGTGTTCCTAGTCCACAAATATAGAGCCTCTTCCCATTTGAAAAGAAAAATATTGATAACAAAAATAAAAATATTGAATCAATCAAGTAATAATTATTAGATAAAAATTCAATGCTAAAAAAATTTTTAACTAATAATTTCGCGATAACAATTATAAATAAAAAATATACATTTTTTAAATTGAAATTATTAATAAATTTAAAATTTTTATCTTTAAAATATCTAATAATTAAACCCACAAGAGTTAATTCTATTATCATAATTACCTCTTATAATAAATAATATCACAGATTTCTTTTAAACTACAAGTAGTAGCTAAGTATTTCTTTAATAAGTAAACTCTTAGTAATCCTGCCTACACCGCCAGGTACTGGACTAATTGCAGCGACTTTTTCAACAACATCATCGAATAAGACATCCCCTGTTACTTTGCCAGATTTATAATTTGTAGAAATGTCTACTACGATATTTTGAGAATTAAAATAACTAGAATCAAAAAAATCTGCTTTCCCTATTGCAGTAAAAATATACTTATTATTCTTTATTAAAGATTTTAAATCTTTAGATTTAGAATGTGCAATAGTCACTGTCGCATTTTCTTTAAGTAGCATTAGGCTAAGAGGTATTCCAACCACTTGAGACCTATTGATAACAAGACAATTTTCACCAGTTAAATCGTATCCATAGAATTTTAATAGTTCTAATGAAGCTAGAGCTGTTATAGGAACATGTCCAGAAAAATCTAAATCATAAATTTTAGCTTTACTTCTAAAATTAACAGCATCTAGATCCCTTTTATAATCTATTATGTCATCAAGTTTTGATTCTAATTCTTTATTTTTAAATGGTTTTAATAAGAGTATGCCTCCTATGGAATCATCATCTAAATATTTTTTAACTTGACCTATGATTTCATTTTCATTATCAGCTTCATTAAAAATTAACTTAATATATTCCCCACCATAGCTATTTATAGTTTTTTCAAGAGATTTTTCATAAAGAATAGAACCGTAGTCATCACCAACTCGTATGCTTAATAGTTTGACCTTAATATTCTTTTCTTTTAGCTCTTGTAAAATTTCTAAATTTTCTTCGTTTATTTTATTTTCTAAATCTATCGCTTTTAATAACATTTAACACCTTATAAAAAAGCTTCCCTTAACGGGAAGCTAAATTTCTAATTATTCACCTAAATTATCAAGGTCAATGTCGATTAGATCTCCAATTGTTGTATTAAATTCATCTTGTTTTGGTTCGATAATTTCTGGTTTAAATTCTTTCTTTGGTCTTTCTTTTTTAACTCTAGGTTTTTCTTCTTTCTTTTCTGGTTCTGGAAGAAGAGCCTTGATTGAAAGAGATATCTTTTTATTTTCTTCATCTATATCTGTAACTTTAACAGTTACTTCATCGCCGATATTTAGTATATCAGCAGGTTTTTCGATATGATCTCTTGAAATCTGAGATACGTGAAGAAGTCCATCCACACCTGATTCTAATCTTACAAAAGCTCCAAAATCAAGTAGATTTACAACATGTCCTGTAACTGTATCTCCAACTTCAACTGATGAAACAAATTCATCCCAAGGTCTTTTAGTAGTTTGTTTTAATCCTAGTGCAATTCTATTTTTTTCTTCATCAAGGTTTAAAATTTGTACTTCAACATTTTCTCCTGGAGCTACTACTTCTGAAGGATGTTTAATTCTATTCCAAGACATTTCTGAAATATGAATTAGTCCATCAACTCCTCCAACATCTACGAATGCTCCAAAGTCAGTAAGTCTTTGTACTGTACCTTCAATTACATCACCTTCGTGAAGTTTTGAAAATACTTCTTTTCTTGTATCTTCAAATTGTTTTTCTTCTATATTTTTTCTAGAAAGAACAATTCTTTTCTTAGCCTTATCGAAATCAATAATTTCACATTCAAGGTCTTGACCAACGAATTTATTTAAATCTCTTTGGAATCTCATAGCTACATGTGAAGCAGGTATAAAAGCTTTTAGACCATCTACATCTGCAGTAAGTCCACCTTTAACTACATTCTTAACATGAGCAACTACATTTTCCTTATTTTCGAATTTTTGTTCAAACTCGTCCCAAACTTTCATAGCTTCAACTCTTTTATGAGATAAAACTACATTACCATCACCATCATCAATTTTAATTACATAAACTTGAATGGTATCTCCTGGCTTAAACAAATCAGATGGTTTTACATCAGGGTTTGAAGATAATTCTTCTCTTGAAACTATTCCATCAGATCTGTATCCGATGTTAACCATAATTTCATTGTCGGTTACATAAAGGACTTCCCCTTCTAATATTTCGCCACGTCTAACTCTTTTAAATGAGTTTTCAATGGCTTCCATCATTTCATTGTTGTCAAAATTTTCCATACTACTAACAGCCTCCTTGATTACTGAATCCGGAGTGGATGCTCCGGCAGTAATACCAATTTTATTAAATTTTTTTAACTCGTCAAGATCTACCTGATGAATATTTTCTACTAAATATACATTATCTAAATATTCTTTGGCAACGATAGCGAGTTTTTTCGTATTTGAAGAATTTACTCCTCCAAGAACGATCATTGCGTCAACTTCTTTTGCAAGATTTTTGACTTCATCTTGCCTAACTTTAGTTGCACTACAAATAGTATTATAAACTAAAACGTCATCTTTTAAAATAGCTTTTATGATATTTGTTACATTTTTAAAGAAATTTTGTTCATTTGTAGTCTGAGAAACAATAATCGACGGTTTTATTTCTATATTTTTAATGTCATCTAAATTTTCAATTATTATACCTTTATCATCACAATAAGAATTAATTCCTATTACTTCTGGATGATCTTTTTTACCTATAATAATTATCTGTCTATCTTCTTTATATTTTTCGACAATTGTATAGACATATTTAACTTTTGGGCAAACACAGTCAATTATTTCATTTTCATCATTTATTAAATCCTTAAGTATATTTTTATGAACTCCATGGGATCGTATAATTATCTTCTTATTTCTTATATTTTCATTATATTGTTTTATACCTTTAGCTGCTAATTCTTGTACAACATCTTTGTTGTGTACCAATTCTCCATAAGCGTAAGTATTATCTGAAGCATTCTCATTGGCCAATTTAACAGCTCTCTTCACTCCGAAACAAAACCCTGCAGATTTTGCTAATAAAATCTCCATTTAATCACCATAATAAACTTTTTTCATTATATCCACTGATAAATCTAAGTAGTCTTCATTAGTAAGCTTAGGGACATCTGCAAAATCTATCGGATCTCTAACTAAAAGTCTCATCTTTCGAAATATTTTATAATCTCCCTCTATATATATTGGTACAACCTTAGATTTTGTCCTTTGAGCTATCATTGTTATTCCTGGTTTAACTTTTGATTCATCAAATTTTCCAACTCTTGTGCCTTCTGGAAATATGCCTAGTACAGAGTTATTTCTTAAAATAACCATAGATTTTTTTACTGCGGCAATATCCGCAATGTCTCTATCTACAGGAAATGCTCCAAGTTTATATAAAATCCTTGCCAATAACTTATTTTCAAATAGTTCTATCTTTGCCATCCAACTAATTTTCCTCTTTATAAGGGAACTTATGAGGAGTGGATCCTGAGCATTTTTATGATTTGCAATAATTATTACAGGTCCATCCAAAGGAATTTTTTCAGATCCAATTATTTCTATATTAAATACAAGCTTATAAATTATAAATGTTATAGTCTTTAAAATTGTATAAAACATTTAATCACCTACATAAGACAAAATTTTATTTACTACATCTTCAACAGTCATTTCACTGGTATCTATATAGTTTGAATCTTTGGTTATTTGCAGCGGCGAATTTTCTCTAGTTTTATCTCTCTTATCTCTTTCTTCAATTTCTGCAATAAGCTCATCTAAAGTTATTTTGCTGTCTTTACCCTTTAAATCATTTAATCTTCTTTTTGCTCTGACCCTTGGATTTGCATCTAAATAAAATTTATATTCAGCATCTTTTAATACAACTGAAGTGATATCTCTTCCCTCCATTACACAAGAAACTTTATCAGCAAGTTTTCTCTGTAAATCTACTAACTTTTCCCTAATTTCTTTATCTTTTGAAACTTTTGAAGCCAGACTAGAAATCTCATTTGTTCGAATAAAATCAGAAATATCTTTTCCATTAATAAATGTTCTCTCTTTTTTAAATTCTATATTAATGAAATCCATCTCATTCTTTAATTCTTGAAGAGATAAATTATTTTCATTCATATAGAATGCAAGAGCCCTATACATAGCCCCTGTATCAATATATTCTATACCTAATGTCTTCGCTACTTTTTTTGCAATTGTACTCTTACCTGATCCTGCTGGACCATCTATTGCTATCTTCATATGTCCTCCGAAATGCTCTTGCCGCATAGCGCTCCTGTTGACCACGCTATTTGTAAATTAAATCCACCAGTTACTGCATCTAAATCAAGTACTTCTCCTACAAAATATAATCCCTCTACTAATTTGGATTCCAAAGTAGATGGATTGATCTGTCTTAAGTCAATGCCTCCTTGAGTTATAATTCCAGTTGAAATATCCATAAGAGATTTAAAATCTAATGGATAATTTTTAATAATCTTTACTAGTTCTTGTCTCTTAGACTTTGTCATTTGATTGACAACTGTATTTTGATTTCCACTTTTATTAACAATTATTGGAATTATAGCTTTTGGCAACAATTGGTAAAGAGCATTGACTACTAATTTATTTTTATTTTCCTCAAAGTCTCTAAGTATTCTTGCATCTAATTTTTCTTCATCTAGCCCAGGTTTAAAATCAATAGATAACTTAACTTTATCTTCATCGTTTATAAAGCATGATGCAGAAAGAACTAGTGGTCCAGTTATACCAAAGTGAGAAAACATCATTTCTCCTATATCTTCAAATATAATTTTCTTATTTTTCTTAACTTTAAACTTTACATTTTTTAAACTAAGTCCAGTTAAAGAATCTTCTGGATTGTTTAACATTATCCCGCATAGACTAGCCTTAAGCTTTGTAATTTTATGTCCAAATGATTTTGCAAATTTATAACCGTCCCCTGTCGAACCTGTCATAGGATAAGAGATTCCACCTGTTGCAATTACAAGTTTATCAAACTCTTCTCCATCGATTATAAATTTATCATTTTCTTTTTTTATATTTTTTACGTTATGATTTAAAACTACTTTTACATTATTTTTATTGAGAATTTTTAAAAGTGTAGCTAGAACATCCGAAGATTTATCAGATTTTGGAAAAATCCTGCCTCCTCTTTCAACCTTTGTTGTAAGACCATTCTCATTTAAAAGTTTAATAATATCTTTATTGTCAAAATATTCAAACGCAGAGTAAAGAAACTTTTTATTTTTTACAATATTATCAAAGAACAGATCCTTTTTGCAATCATTAGTAATATTGCATCTACCTTTTCCAGTTATAAATAGCTTCTTTCCAATTTTTTCATTTTTTTCAAATATTGTTACATTGTTATTTTTTGACGCAAATATTGCAGCCATCATTCCAGCAGGTCCAGCGCCTATAATAGCTATATCTTTCATAGTTTCTCCGCCAAATAAACAATCGGAGGATTATTTATTTGATTATAAAATTCATTTTTTAATACCCTAAATTTCTTTTGACATAAATTTTTGAAAAAAACATCAGTGATTTCACTTTCTTCAAATGATCCCTCATGTCCAATATACTGAGCAAAAAATATTACTCCACCAGGCTTTAAAGCTTCTACAGAAATTTCTAAAGCTTTAGTTAAAGTCTGTCCATCAGTAATTATTTTTTTATCAGAGCCTGGTAAATATCCTGTGTTGAACACTATTAAATCAGGACTATCTTTTAAATATCTATCCATATTGGAATGAGAATCTAAAATGAGATTATACCTATCTCTATTAAAAGTTTTTAATTTTTCCAAAGAAGATTCTATCGCCATTTCTTGAATATCAAAAGCCGTTACATGAGCTTCTGTATATTTCAATATACTATATGTGTCGTTTCCATTTCCTAATGTAGCATCAACACCATAAGAAAAATTATTTTCTTTTAATAGATTCAAAAATATATGTTTAAAATTACAACTAATCATAGAGATTTTAACTCTTTAATTTCTTCATTTGTTAAGTATCTATATGCTCCAATTTCAAGATTTGCAAGTTCTATTGGTCCAAAACTTATTCTTTTTAATTTCTTGACAGGATTTCCAATTCTTTCAAACATCTTTTTAACCTGTCTGTTTCTACCCTCGTGAATAGTTACTCGTACTATTGAGTCAGACTCATATGATTTTAAAATTTTAATTTCTGACTTGCTTAATTTGTAACCATCAATGGTAATTCCATTTCTAAGTTTATCTAAACCAGATTTTGAAGGAGTTCCTTCCACAGTTGCTATATATACCTTATCAATTTCTTTTCTTGGATGCATTAATTTATTTGCTAATTCTCCATCATTTGTAAGTATTAATAGTCCTGTCGTGTCAATATCTAGTCTTCCAATAGGATATATTCTTTCATCATTTGGAACCAAATCTACAACTGTCTTTCTATTCTTTTCATCCTTAGCTGTAGATACAATTCCTATTGGTTTATTAATCATTACATAGGTATATTCTCTAACTAATTTTAATTTTTTGTCATCAAAGTAAACTTTATCTTTTAATGGATCTACTTTATATCCTAGTTCAGTGACAACCTCTCCATTTACTTTTACTCTACCATTTAATATTAACTCTTCTGACGTTCTTCTAGATGCTACACCAGCATGAGCTAAATATTTTTGTAATCTCATTTTCCCTCCAAGAAAGTTAGCTCTTCATTTTCTTTAAAATTATCTACTTCTGGTAAATCTTCAATTTTTTCCAGACCAAACTGTTTTAAAAATTCTGAAGTTGTCCCATAAATTATTGGCTTACCTATTCTATCTAACCTTCCAACCTCAGTAATAAGATTTAGATCTGATAGAGTCTTTAAGGTATAGTCACACTTAACTCCTCTAATCTCTTCGATTTCAATCTTAGTTATCGGTTGTTTATAAGCAATAATTGAAAGGGTCTCCATTGAAGCTCCTGAAATATTCTTTTTATTTCTATCAACAACAAAATCATTTATATAATCATATATTTCAGGTTTTGTACCAATTTGCACAGAATCATCAATTCTTATTATTCGAAGACCTCTAGATGAATTATCCATATCACCTATCATTTCATCTATATATTTATTAGTTTCTTTTTCAGATATCTCTAAAGATTTTGCAATTTCTGAAACTTTAACTTTATCGCCCCAAGCGAATAAAATCCCTTCAATTATAGCTTTGAAATCCATTCTATCTCCTTAATATTAGGATATCACTTAAATCTTTATTCTGATCTAATGTGATCTTTCCATTCTTTGCTAATTCTAATATTGCTAAAAAATATGTGATTATATTTTCTAGACTTTGATCTTTTACAATTTCAACAAAACTAAGTTGTTTACTAGATTTTAATTTTTCTTTTATAATATTCATAGCCATTTTGTTAGTGAAAAGCTCTGTTCTAATAGTATAATTCTTTTCTTCGGCTTTCATATTTTTAATAATATTAGAAAAAGCAATAGCTAGTTTATCTGTAGTTAAATTCTTTATAAAATCAACATCATCTATAGATGAAAAATCCTCTTGTAGTTTGTAAATACTTTTGTTTTCAAATTCATGGGAAGTCTTTAAGATACTAGAAACCTCCCTAAATTTTTCATATTCAAGAATTTTTTGAACTAACTCTTGTCTAGGATCCTCAGTCTCCTCTTCTGATTCATCTTCATCTTGATGTTTAGGTAGTAACATTTTAGATTTTATCTCTATAAGGGTCGCAGCCATCAGTATAAAGTCAGATGTAATATCCATGTTTAAAGTCTTACTCAAGTTTAAATATTCTAAAAACTGTTCAGTTATTAAATGAATCGGAATATCATAAATATCAACTTCGTTTTTTTTAATCAAGTCCAAGAGTAGATCCATTGGACCTTCATATGACTTCAAACTAATATTGTAACCCAAATTTTAACTCCTATATTAAAGAAAAAATTGACTATAGACATTATTATCGGACTTATTATTTTACTTACTACTCCTGTCATTACAAGTATAAAAAGTGCAAAGTAGAAATATCTTTCGTATTTATATACTAAATATTTCGTGTCATCCGGCATAAATGATAGTAAAATTTTAGATCCATCAAGAGGTGGAAGAGGAACAAGGTTGAATACTCCAAGCATTACATTGTACCACATTACCATCATTACAAACCTATTTAAAAGTTCATAACCAGAATTTTTAATCATTAAATATGCATAGATTATCGCAAATAGAAAAGCAAATACAAAGTTTGTTACTACTCCTGCTATAGAGATAATAAACATGCCAATATTTTTATTGCCTTTTATTTTACTCATATTAATCGGTACAGCTTTTGCCCAACCAAACCTGAATATAACCATTGCTAAAATTCCAAGTGGATCAATATGATTTAAAGGATTTAAAGACAATCTACCGTCATCTTTTGCCGTGCTATCTCCTAGCATGTATGATGCATATCCATGAGCTATTTCATGTGGTATTATGACGAACATAAGAGCTATTGCTGTTACTAAAAAATCTTTTATGTCAGGCGTCAAAATACCCATTATTCAATCTCCTTATAAATTAACTTGTAAGGTTCACTATTTTTTTCGCCTATTTTATAAGCTTTTTTAATATTTTTTATGGCATTTTCTACTTCATCATCTTTATTTGTGTAAATAGTTGCAAGCAAATCTCCTTTGGTTACTTCATCATCAATCTTTTTATTTAGAACTATTCCAGAGCCAAGATCAAGAACTGTATCTTTAGTTATTCTACCAGCTCCAAGATCTCTAGCTACCTCTCCAATAAGTAAAGCATCGATTGATTTTACATAACCATCACATTCTGAATAAACCTCTTGTTTTATACTAGATAATTTAAATTTTGAAGGATCTTTGATATAAGAAGAGTCTCCTCCTTGTTTTTCAACAAGTTCTTCTAATTTTTTTAATGCTAATCCATTTTTAACATTTTCTTCAAGTAAATTAATGGCTTCTTCTTCACAAGTACATTTTCCACTCATCACTAGAAGCTTAGATCCAAGTTTTAAACATAGATTATACAAATCCTTAGGACCATGTCCTTTTAGTGTTTCTATAGCTTCTATAACCTCCAGTGAGTTTCCAATGGCATATCCAAGTGGTTCTTCCATAGATGTAATTAAAATTTTTGTATGTCTATTAAATTTCTTGCTAACTTCAATCATCATTTTTGAAAGTTCTTCAGCCATTTCTAAATCTTTCATAAATGCACCAGAACCAACTTTTACATCAAGCACAAGGCAGTCAGCTCCCATGGCAAATTTCTTACTTAAAATTGATGAAGTAATTAAAGAAATATTATCTACTGTAGCAGTGATATCTCTTAAAGCGTATAGCTTTTTATCTGCTGGTGTTATATTAGAAGTTTGCCCAGCTATAGCTATCTTAATTTCATTAGTGTTATCTATTAATTCTTCTGTTGAAAGATCTATATGCATTCCTGGTATTGACTCTAGTTTATCCAAAGTACCACCAGTATGACCTAGCCCTCTACCACTCATCTTTGCAAAAGGAATACCAAGAGATGCTACCATGGGTCCTAAAACTAAAGTTGTAGTATCTCCTACTCCTCCTGTAGAATGTTTGTCCACTTTTTTGCCTTCAATTTTTGAAAGATCTATTTTATCTCCCGACTCTATCATTGCTTTTGTAAGAGTAAATGTTTCAGAAACATTAAGTCCTTTAAAATATATTGCCATGAGAAGTGCAGCCATTTGATAATCGGGAATTTTATCTTCAGTAAAATCATTAACTACATATTTAATTTCCTCATCGGTTAAAATTTGACCGTGTTTTTTCTTTTCAATAATATCATAAATATTCATCTTAGATTTCCTTTAAAATTTCAGTAATAAAATTCTTAAATGTATTTTTAACTCTATTAGATACTTCTATAACCTCTTTGTGATCAAGAGGTTTATCTAACATTCCAGCTGCCATGTTGGTTATACATGAAATTCCAAGTACTTTTACTCCCCTATGATTAGCTACTATTACTTCTGGAACGGTACTCATACCTACTGCATCTGCTCCAACTATCCTCGCAAATTTAACTTCAGCTGGTGTTTCATAAGTAGGACCAGAAAACCACATATAGACTCCTTCTTTTAAACCCATATCCAATTTCTTTGCTACAGCTTTTGCAGTATTTCTTAAATCTCTATCATAGGCATAGGATTGATCCAAAAATCTTGGTCCTATAGAGTCATCATTCGGTCCTATTAATGGATTTACTCCAGCAAAGTTAATATGATCAGAAATAAGCATTAAATCTCCAGGATTAAATGTTTCATTCGTACCACCGGCAGCGTTTGTAACTATAAGTGTCTTTATCCCTAAGTCACACAAAACTTTGGTTGGATAGACAACTTTTTCTATACCAATTCCTTCATAGAAGTGAATTCTTCCTTTCATAGCTACAACTTCTAGATTACCTATATTACCAAAAATAAGTTCTCCACTGTGTCCTTTAACAGTTGATATAGGAAAGTTTTCTAATTCTCCGTATTTAATTACTACTTTATTTTCAATATTATCCGCAAAATCTCCCAAACCAGATCCTAATATTAATCCTACTTCAGGAGTTTTATTAATTTTTGATTTTATATATTCTATTGATTTATCCATTATTTACCTCTACTAAATTTATCATAAAAAAGTATTGATGAAATTGTTTTTCCATCCATTATTTCTCCAGATTCTATCATACTCATAGCTTCTTTTAATGGCATTTCAACCACTTCTAGATTTTCTCCTTCATCTAGATTTTGACCTACAAATTCTAAATCCTTTGCGTAAAAGATAGAAAGTTTTTCTGTACAAAATCCGGGAGTAGAATAAAATTCAGTCAAATATTCAATGTTTTTTGCTCTGTATCCAGTTTCTTCTTCTAATTCTCTTAGTGCTGCATCTTTTGGATTCTCATCATGTTCTATCATTCCTGCAGGAACTTCGTAAATAATTTTGTCCACAGAAATTCTATATTGTTTAACAAGTAAAATCTTGTCATCGTGGATTGCAACTACTGCTACTGCATTGTCGTGAAGCACTATTTCCCTTTTAGAATATTTTTGATCAGGTAACTCCACTGTGCTTAACTTAACAGATAAAATTTTTCCTGAATAAACTTTTTCAGACTTTATTGTTCTTTCTATAATCTCCATCTCATTCTCCTCTAAGCATCTCTTTAGCTGCTTTTATTGTATTGTCAGTTATTACTGGACCGCCTATAAGTCTTGCTATTTCATCAATTCTTTCATCATTTTTAAGTTTTAAAATATTTGAAACGGTCTTATCTCCAACTTCTTCTTTATAAATCTTAAAATGTGAGTCTCCTAAAGCTACAATCTGTGGCAAGTGGGAAATCGCAATTATCTGTCTTTTCTTTGAAAGTTCTTTTATCTTTTTACCTACAATATTCGCGGTAAATCCACTCACTCCTGTATCAATCTCATCAAAAATAAGGGTTTCTATTTCATCATAATTTGAAATGATAGACTTAAATGCGAGCATAATTCTGCTCATTTCTCCACCAGATGCTGTCTTTGCTAAACTTAAAAAATTCATTCCCAAATTTGTTTTTATAAAGAATTCAACATTATCAATACCGTTCTTGGTAAGATTTTGATCTTCAATCTTTATCATAAAGTCAGAATTTTTTATATTTAAATCTCTCATTTCAGATTTTAATTTAAGTTCTAGATCTTTTGCCGTTGACTTTCTCTTGTAGCTTATATTTTTTGCAATTTCATAAGCTTTTTTATATAAATCTTCTTCTTTGTTTTGCAAATTAGATAGAATAGATTCTAAATTTTCAAGTTCATTTAATCTTTCTTTAGTTTTAGAATAGAATTCTTCTATATCAGCTAAAGTATTGCCATATTTCTTTTTAAGATTATTCACTAGGTCCAATCTACTCTCTAAGTATCTCAAATTATCTTCATCGACTTCTTCTGTTGAAAGTTTTCTATTTAAATATGATGAAATGTCTTGAATTCTATATTTTATATCTTCTAATTCACTTATTGTATCTTGGTAAGTTTCATCATATTTAGAAATATTTATCATTTCTCCAATTGCAGAATCAATTATGCTAAGAGCATCGTTATTTTCATAATCTGAATTTAAATACTCTTTAGCTATATTAAGATGAGCTATTATCTCAGACATATTATTTTGTTTCTTATAAGCTTGTTCTAATTCTTCTTCATCATATGGAGATAAATTGGCAGAATCTATTTCATCAATTTGGTATTTTAGAACATCTAACTCTCTTTCCCTATTTTCAGATTTATCTTTTAGGCTATCTATTTTTTTCCTAATCAATGAAATTTCATTGATTAAGCTTTCAAGAATACTTAGATTTTCTGATTGTTCTTTGCCACATAAAAAATCAAGTAATTTAAGTTGATTCTTTGTATCCATCAAAGATTGACTCTCCTCTTGGGCAAATATGTCAATAAGATTTTCTGTAATTTCATTTAGAACATTTAGAGTTACCGCTGTTCCATTAATTCTAGAAATAGAAGGACGATCCAGTTTAATAATTCTGTTAATAACCACCAAATCTTCTATATCTATTCCAAGATTTTTTATTTTATTCTTTATCTTTTCACTAGATGTATTAAAAACCGCCTCTACATATGCACTTTCACATCCAGCTTTAATCATTTCTTTATAGGCTTTCCCGCCAAGTACTGTAGAAAGAGCATCTATAATTATTGATTTTCCTGAACCAGTCTCACCAGTAAGTATATTTAATCCATCTGTAAATTCTATGGTAACATCATCTATTATCGCAAAATTTTGAATCTTTAATTCAAGTAACATATATCACTCCAAGTTTTCGCTTCTGCGCAAAACATCATCGATTATATTTTTATCGATTGCTTCTATTTTATTATTTTTTAACAAAACCAGAAATTCAACATTCCCTTTTGCACCTTTAATTGGACTATAGGTTAAATTTACTGGAGAAAGCCCAATATCTATAGAAAAATTAAATATATCTTCAATTACATCTTTTCGTGCTTTTATATCTCTAACTATTCCATTCTTTCCTACTAGTTCTTTTCCAACTTCAAATTGTGGCTTAATTAGTGCCACGATATATCCATTCTCTTTTAATATTTCTTTTGCTACAGGTAGCACAAGTTTAAGAGAAATAAAAGAAACATCTATAGATATAAAATCAATTTCATTTGTTATTAAAGATTTATCCAGATATCTAATATTTGTTTTTTCCATAACTACAACCCTGGGATCTATCCTAAGTTTGTAGTCAAGTTGGTTATATCCAACATCTATCGCATATACCAATTTAGCACCATTTCTAAGCATAACATCGGTAAATCCTCCGGTAGATGCTCCAATATCAACAGCATATGCATCTTCTAAATCTAAATCGAAATAGTCTATTGCTTTTTCTAACTTTAAACCTCCACGAGAAACATAGTCTACCTTGGATTCTTTAATAGTAATTTTTTCATCTTCATCTATCTGTTCGCCCGGCTTTTCGATTCTCATAGTGCCTAAAAGCGCTCTACCTTCCATTATTATTCTCTTTGCTTTTTCTCTAGATGGTGCAAGTCCTTGTTCAAATATTAAAACATCCGCTCTTTTTTTTGCCATTACTTACTCCTGTTTAAAAGATCTCTAGCAATGTTCTTTAATTCATCGGTATTTCTATCTATCTCTTCCAAATAATTAATTGCTTTATTATATGTCTTCATAAGTAGGCTTTCCAATTCTTCCTTGCTGACAAGCTTAGATAATGTAGCAACATCACTATTTAAGTCATCTTCATAATCTAGAATATCATCCTTAATTTGATATTGAAGTCCTAGTTGTTCGGCATATCCTTCTATTGAAATCAGCTCTTCTGGTGATGCTCCACCCATTATTGCACCTACAGCTAAAGGGGCTTTTATAAGCGCACCTGTCTTAAGTTTGTACATAGTTTCAACTTCTTCTAAACTCATTTCATCTACTGAAAGATCTATGTCTATGGTCTGACCACCAACCATCCCTTGAATTCCAGAGCTTGAAAAAATATATCTAAATGATTTTATAGCTCTTTTTAATTTTACTAAATCTGTTATACTTTCTAATTCTTTAGCTACAACTTCAGCAGCTAAGTTTAATAAACCGTCACCTGCCAATATAGCTATAGCTTCATTATAAACCTTGTGATTAGTTGGCTTTCCTCTACGAAGGTCGTCATTATCCATTGCTGGAAGATCGTCATGAATTAAACTGTAGGTATGAATATATTCTAAAGCTACAGCAAATGGAATAATTTCAGAGAAATCTTTTGAATCATCATTAAAAATACTATAACTCACTAAAGCTAGTATTGGTCTTACTCTCTTACCTCCAGTTGAAAGTGAGTATTTCATAGATTCATAAATCTTTTTTTGAAAGTCATCAGTGGTTGGAATATTGGTATATAAATTTTGATCGATTATATTTATAAGTTCTTCATACCTATTTGTTGTCACGACTAAATTCCTCCAGTTTTATTTCTCCGTCTTGATTTTTAGAAAGAATTTCTACTTTATTTTCATATTCTTGCAAAAGCTTACTGCAGTTTTTATAAAGTGCTATTCCTTCTTCGTATTTTTTTATTGATTCATCTAAACTTAAGTTTTTGCTTTCCAAATCTTCAACAATCTTTTCTAGTCTCTTTACAGATTCTTCATAACTAAGATTTTCCATTTATTTCCTCACTTTTTCTATACTTGTAACTTCTAAGTTAAGTATCCCATCTTCCAATAAAGATTTAATTGTACTTCCTACTTCTACATCATTTACAGATTTAATAAGTTTACCTTCTTTATAAATTCCAAAATTCTTTCTGTATTCCATATCTAATTTTGATTTTAAAATGTTAAGTTTTAACATATTATTCTGTAATATTGAATCAATATTTGACTTTATCTTAGATTCAATAGAATTTATATCAATTCTAAGATGCTTTAATTTAAAATAAAGATCTCTAAGAGATATTTCGTTATAGAGCACTTTGTTATTTTGATTAGCTTTTTTAATTTCAAGGAGTATATATTTATCAAGCCTATTTTTATTGTAAATTAACCGAGTTTTTTTATAGTATAAGTTATTTTGCAAAGATGCACTTATAAATCTATAATTTTTTAAATTAATTTTGTGCCTATTTATATTTTCTGCAATAAGTCTATCTTTAAAATTTTTTAATTTAATAACTTTTAATCTATGGCTAGTTATCCTGTCCCTGGTAGACCAAGTTATCCTATCTCTATATAAACTTAACTTATGTTTATTTTCATTGATTAGTAAAGTAGGAGAATGAGAATTTAAACCATATCTTAATCTTTGTAATTTTGTATCCCTAAGTATTAGCTTGTTAGAAATACTAACATCCATTCTCTTTTTTAAATCAAAAATATTTTCAACCATATCAGACAGCTTACATGAGACAAGCTCTGCTGCTGCTGATGGAGTTGGAGCTCTTAAGTCTGCGACATAGTCACTAATAGAGAAATCTATTTCATGGCCAACCGCTGAAATAATAGGAGTGCTTAGTTTAAATATTGTCCTAGCAATATTCTCGTCGTTAAAGACGAATAGATCTTCTTTAGATCCACCACCTCGAGCTAAAATTATACAGTCAAGTTTCATTTTATCCAGAGTCTGAAGCCCTTCTATTATAGTTTCTGTTGCCCCTTCTCCTTGCACCAAAGAAGGATAGATTAGTATATCTATATTTTTATTCCTTCTTTTCATTACATTTAAAATATCTGTAATAGCCGCTCCTGTAGGAGAAGTCACAACTCCTATCCTATTTGGAAACTTAGGTATTTGTTTTTTATGAATCGGATCAAATAGCCCTTCTTTGTCTAGTTTTTCTTTTAAAAGTGTAAATCTTCTAAGTAATGATCCTTCTCCGCTTAATTCAAAGCTTCTTACTACAAAGATAATTTTAGAAGTTTTTTCAGAAAGTGTAACTGCCCCAGTTATGATTAATCTATCTCCCTCCTCAGGAAATAATTCAATTTCTGAGGTATCTACGACACTCATAAAGCAATCTATCTTTGAATTATCATCTTTCAATGAAAAAAATAGATTCCCTGAACTGTGTCTATTATAGTTACTTACCTCTCCTTCTACCGAAAGATCATTGATAAAATAATCTAATTTTAAATATTTCGATATGTAGTTGGTTAATTCACTTACTTTTAAAACACTCATTTAAACACCAAGTACCCAGAGTGCCTCTGAGTACTTAACTTTCTTTTGCAAATTTTCTAAAAATTGTACCTAAAATTCCATTAATAAACTTAGGTGCCTCATTTGAGGAATATTCTCTAGCTATTTCTACAGCTTCATTTATTACAATGTTTGATGCCGTTGAAGTAAAGTATAATTCATAAACAGCAATTCTAAGTATCTGTCTATCAATATTTGAAATTCTTTCTAAGGACCAACCTTCAAGATTTGATTTGATAATTTCATCTATTTCATCAAACTTGTCTATCATTCCCAAAATATGTTCTCGGATAAATTCTACTTCATCTTCTTTTAAATCTGAATTTTCAAAATAAAAATCTACAGCTTCATCAGAATAGTCGTCATTCATATCCATTTGATAGAGAAGTTTCATTAGCCCTCTTCTAGCTACTCTTCTACTCATTAGGCTCTATCTTTTTCTGTGATATGGATGCCACTTACATGGACATTCACTTCTATTACAAACAGTCCAGTCATTGTTTCAACTTTTTCCTTGACCTCGTCCTGAACTTTTTTTGCAATTTCTACTATATTGTTTCCAAATTCTACTGTTACATATATGTCGATTAATGCTTCTTTTTCACCAGCAGAAACTTTTACTCCGCGATTTATATTTTTAACACCTAGTATGTCTGATACAGAACTTTTAAGGTTAGATTGTAGTCCTACAACTCCCTCAACTTCTGCTGCCGCATAAGATGCTATACTTTCAATAACTTCATCAGAAATTTGAATTGTTCCTTCTGAAATAGTGTCTACTAAATATTTATTTACCATAGCGCACCTCCCTATCGTTTATTATAACAAAAAAAAGGCTGTAAAACAATAAAAATAGCCTCAATTGAGGCTATTCGTATTATTCACAACCTTCACAATTTTCATCATCACAGCATGAATCAAATTCAAAGTCGTCATCATCATAAAAATCAAAATCGTCTAGATCATCATAGTCATCATAATCAGAATCTTCGTTATAAACATAATCTTCAAGATCATCTAAATCTTCATCAACCATGGTTATATATTCTTCTAAATCTTCGTTTGATTCTTTCATTACATCTACAATGTCTTCTAGAACATCAACGATTTCGATTAGAAGTTTAGCTTCTTTTGATTCTTCGTCTAATTCAAATCCATCTGTTAGGCCTTGTAAATAGGCTACTCTTTTTAATAAATAATCCATATGTCCTCCTTATGCTCTTGACATATATTCACCAGTTCTAGTGTCGATTCTTATAACATCTCCTGTGTTAATGAATAGTGGCACGTTTAGTGTAAAACCAGTCTCTACTGTTGCTGGTTTAGATCCACCTGAAGATGTGTCACCTTTTACTCCTGGTTCAGTAAATGTTACTTCAAGCTCAACGAAGTTTTCTGGTGTAACTCTAAATGGTTTACCTTTATAAAAGTTGATAGTCGCTGTATCATTTTCACGAGTGAATTGAAGTGCATCTCCTACCATATCTTTGTCAAATGGAATTTGTTCGTAAGTTTCATTGTCCATGAAATAGTATAGTTCTCCATCATTGTAAAGATATTGCATTTCTTTAGTTTCTATAACTGCACGTTCAAATCTTTCACTTGGGTTAAATGTTGTATCTTTTATTCCACCTGTAAGTACAGATTTAATTTTAGCTCTTACAAAAGCTGCTCCTTTTCCAGGTTTAACGTGTTGAAAGTCTATTACTTCATAAACATCATTATCATATTCAAAAGTTAAGCCTTTCCTAAGATCTCCGGCTGAAATCATATTCTACCTCCTATATGTTTATCAAAATAATTATATCAGTAAGTTAAGTTTACTACAAGTTATTTCTAATTTACAAGGTCTGATGTGGTAATTTTTTCAAGCTTAAACTTAAAAAATTTAGGCAAATCATATCTAATATTTTTTAATAAATCATAATTGTATATTAATTTTTTCGGCTTAACATAATAAGCAGCTGTTCCTCTAACAGTAATATTTTGTGATTTTTTTGAAAAGTCGATGAGAACTCCTCTTAAATTAAAATCAAATTCATTTTCTACTTCTCCATTGTTTATAAATATTCCTTTAATATTAATAGAATCTCTAAGTATCATCTTGCCATCATTAATTACAGCAACTAACTTATAGTTTGGAAATCTAGCTATTATATTATTCGTATCTAAATCTTTTACCACTACTTCATTTTTATCCATAGATACTTCGCTGTTGTTATTTATATGAATCTTTTCTAAAACTCTAGGCTCGTAAAATTTAAATATGTTTAGATTCTCTGGATTTTCCAATGATATACCTTCTTTATTAAGGTAAATATCATTCTTGTCAGTACCTGAACCGCTACATTTAGTAGTGATACCTTTATATTTAGATACTACATTAATTAAAAATTTATTATAATTGAAAGATGGATCACTTTGAATAGTGGCTGTTATATCTGCATCGTAATATTTAGAAAAATCAAATTGTAGTTTCATTGGTTGTTCAAGTAAACTATAGTTATCTTCATAAAATTTCTCTAAATCAATAATATGTTCACCAAAGATAATATTTATGATTGACTCAGGTATGTATTCAGCTTGTGCTTGGTCTTCTAAATTTTTTAAAGAATTTAATCTGTTTATACCTATTTTGATAATACTTGTAGTCAAAACTAGTAAAATGCTAATAAATATTAATGAAGTAACTAATACATATCCCTTACGCCTCATCTCTACACCTCACAGCTATATATTTCTTATAACTTAATCCTGATGTAGAAACTATTTCTACCGTTACAACTCCATTATCAATATTAATTTCAAAACTTTGTATTCCATCTGCAATACGATTTGTCCCTATACTTTTAAATTGTGAAATTCCAAAATTAAATTTTTTTGCTGATGTAACCGAATATCTATAGATAGAATCAAATTTCTTCCTATATGAAATATGCTGATATCTATTGCTAGATTTAACATTTTCTCCCCTATCAATTCCTATAAGTATTTCATCATTATCAACTGATGATACAATGTATGAAGCAGCTCCTACTTCATCTGCTATATAATTTAGTGCAAATTCGCATTCATTGTATCCCTTGCTATACTTAGATAAAACATTATAAGTATTCAAACTATTATTAAAAGCACTAAATAAAACCATTAAAATAATAGAAGATATTGCAATAGAAACTATAAGTTCAATCAGTGTAAATCCCTTTTTCTTTGAGGTATAGAATAATTTCATAGTTATTTCCCTTGTCATCTTCTTTTTTTAAAATAATCTTTTTAACTCCACCCATATCTTCTTCTTCAAAATTTCCGGTTAGTACACCTGTCTTATAGTAAGTGCCAATTAAATATTCTGCATCATTTCTTAAATCTTCCATGACTTTTTCCTTGGATTTCAAATTATGAATAGATTTTGATATAGAGCTTATCCCGCTCACTAAAGAAATCAAGATAATAGAAATTAAAAATATAGAAATCACAGACTCTAATAAAAAATAGCCTTTTTTCATCATTTCACCTTTAGAGATACATTACCTGTAACTGGAGCAACAGTAATAGTATATATTTTATTTTTACCACCTAAAATTAAAGTTCCTGGTCCTTCATAACTAGGAGATCCTCTTTTCGTAAATGAAAAACTTTTATTTTCATATGGATATAGTATTACATTTAATACTTCAAACTCATATTCAAATTGTAACTCTTCTCCTATGTACTGCTTGTATCCAATACTACTAAACTCTAATTTTGATTTATCCCTCATCTTCATTGCCAAAGTTCTAGTTGATCTAATATCATCCACTATCCTTTGCACTTCATGTTTTTCTTTAAAAATTCTTAAATTATTTATTCCATAAAATGCAGTCGATATTAGTATGGAAATAATTGATAAAACTAGGATCAGCTCTATAAGAGTAAACCCTGGTTTTCTATTAACTTTCTTATTCATCTTTATTTTTATTATTTATATTACTTTTCGAATTATTATCTTCATTTAAACTTGTTTTTTCTACTTTTACTTTAGATTTCTTTTTCCTTTTAACTTTTGTAAAATCTCTATCTGAAGGAAGTTCTTCTAACTCATCATCATCTTTTAAATAAGTCAACTTAAGTTCTTTTTCATTGTTAAATTCATCTATTACAGATATCTTTACAATATAGAATGTACCTTCCTCTAGCCCCTTATATGTGTTCTCATCAATTTGGTAATAAAAACCATTTATATCTTTCGCATCAGGAATTATGATTTGATTATTCTTTTCTTGAACATAGCCTGCATAGATAGGATATCTCTTCATATCTTCTATATAACCAAAAGTCCCCCATTGATTTATAGGATAATAGATAATTTTTAAAGATTCGCCATCTTTTAATTTTAAATTCTCAAAGAAAAGATCTATAAATTGCATGTCAAAATTATTTTTAAATTCAAGATTTGTATACTTTACTTGAATCATGTCATCTATTGATTTTATAGCAGCATTTTCTGATGAGCTTTCTATGTAGAACTTTCCATTATTTATAATTAAATCTTCTTTTATATTTGATTTTCCATCTATTTTATCATTCTTAGACTTTTTAACATCATCTTTTTCTACCGAAGATTCAACATTTTTATCTTTCTTTAAAAATATATCTTTCAAACTTTTTGTACTATCTATTGGATTTGCATTTTCTTCAATAGCCATCTTTTCATCAGTCTTTGCAAATATATTTCCGCTATATCCATCTTCTAATAAATCAAATTCATAAGCTCTTCCTTTTACACCCAAAGTGTTTATTGCAGCAATTATATCGTCATAACTCCCTTTAAAGCTAAAAGTATAAGAGTTGTCATCTTCACCATTAATGAAATTTGTGACCTCAGATTTCTTAAGGTTTAGAAAGTTTTGAACTGATCCATTATTTTCTTCTTTTTTATTTTTTGTGTCTGGCTTCTTTTCAATATTTTGTTTTTTTAATTTATTCTCCTCTATTTGATTTTCTAATTTTAAAATACTTAGGTTCGATTCATAAATTTCTCTATCTTGAGGCAATATTAAAAACTTATAAAATATAAACTCTAGTAGAGTAAATAGAAATATTACAAATAAAATTTTTTCTCTCCTACTTAGTTTTCTATGAAATATTTTTTCTTCCATATTTATCTCCTGATTTAAATGAAAAATATTTTTTAATAATTAAATTTAACTTAATTATAGAATATCACATTAATCCATTTTTTTGTAAAAAAAAGAATCAATTATCAATTGACTCTTTCCATTAAGAAATAGAATGATACATTTAGTATCTCTATCTTATTATCTTCTTTTGTAAAGCTTAACTCTTTAAATATAATCTTATAATTTAAACCGTCTATACTCCCTTTATAGGCCAAATCATTTTGGTTTATTATTGAGTTATCTTTTTTTAATGCTAGATATTTCTTAGCAATATCATTTAAATATATTTCCTTACTAACTTCGCTTCCTTTAGTTTTTTTTGTAATAATTATGCTGTTATTTTCACCATATATTTTTATATTATTATCATCATATATGATTTCACCATTATAGAATTCTTTTGCTATAAAGCTATCATAACCAGTAGTATCTATTGCCTCATCATCCGAAATCTTTGCAACTTCATAACTATTGTCGTAAGCTTCTATATTTTCATTAAAACCAAAGGTCCTTTCAAAATTAGAATCATAGTTTCTGAGTAAATCTATATCTTTCGGCTCAAAGTAATCGTTTAAATAATTAACTATAGAAATTATCTCTTTTTTGTCATCATCAGAAATATTATTATTAGCCACAATTTTACCGCCAACCAACATTTGATTTTTTGTTAGTAGATTTTTAAGTCTTTTATTTTGAGAAATTGCACTGATATTATAAGCTGATACCGGTCCTATGGAGCTAATTAAAACAATTATAGAAAATAAAACAATGATTGTCATGTTTGAGCTGTTCTTAACAAAAATATAGTATAACATTGAAAGTAGAGAGAAAAATCCTAAAGCCACCACCAAGTATCTATTTATGGTGAATCCATATTGGTTTATTCTTAAATATATTGAATAAAACATAAAAAGTATTAATGGTAAACTGAGTACCGGCTGAATTTTTTTAAAGCTTTGACCTATCTTTCCCCTTGTCTTTGCAGAGATAAATATTACAAATGTGGTAAATATAGAAAACCAAAGTACTAAATTTATAATTATTCCTTTTGGCAAGGTCATAGTAAATACTATTTTAAAAAAATATGCGTAAAGTATGAGTGTATATAAGTATATTAAAGGTATAAATATGTTGTTTACCAAGATATTAATTTCTTTTGAAACTTCATAATCATTAAATGACTTTTGAATTATTGGAAAATCACTTAAGAAAAAACCTAGATTCAATGGGATAAATACTATTAATTCCATTGAAAGTAAATGTTTATAATCCATATTTAAGTCAAACAATTTATTTAGACTTACAAAAAATATTAATAGCCCTATGCCTATTGTCATAGAATATATAATAGATGCAACAAGCTGAAAATTAACATTAAGTACATAAGGTATAAAGTCTTCAAAATAATTTAATTTTGAAATAAAAAATATAGATATTATTAAAAATGCCATACAACCTATATAAATATATAATGAATTGTATCTAAACTCTTTATTCAAATAAAATATGTTGAGATACATTCCAAAAATTGCGGGCAATGAAAGCAGATAAGATGACGCCTTCAAAAGTCTCACATTTTTAAATGAAAATTTATCTTTTTTACTGAAGATTATACCTTCAAGAAATAGTTTTATGTTTAGATATAAAGCTGTTACGAAAAGAAAGAAGAATCCAAGTTTTGCATTATTTTTTATTCCTTCATTTCTCTGTATAGACAATACGAAGAATACAGTTGAAATTATGGAAAATATCATAGGTAGTGGAAATCTTTCTATTGCTTTTCTGGAGCTTAAGAATTTTTCTTTTAGATGATAAAATGGTTTCATAAAACCTCCTACTGTAATAATAATTTAAAGAGTTTTTCAGTTCAAGAAATTTTTTAAATTGTAATCTCTCTTTTATTATTTTGTAATCATTCTGATTCTAATCCCCAGTCAAAAGATGTTTCAACAGCTTTGTGCCATCTCTTTATCTTCTTTTTTCTTAAATCTTCATCCATGTTTGGAATAAATGTGGCACTAGATTCAGTTTTATTTTTCAAGTCATCTATATCTTTCCAAAATCCTACTGCTAGTCCCGCAAGATAACATGCACCTAGAGCTGTAGTTTCAGTTACCTTTGGTCTTTTTACTTCACAGCCTAAAATATCAGATTGAAATTGCATCAAGAAATTATTATTTGATGCCCCTCCATCAACTTTTAGTAATTTAAGTCCATGTCCTAGATCTTCTTCCATGGCATGAAGCACATCATAGGATAAATACGCTATTGATTCCAAGGTTGCTCTAATCAAATGATATTTAGTTGTACCCCTTGTTATACCTACAACTGTTCCTCTTGCGTATTGGTTCCAATAGGGAGCTCCTAAGCCTGTGAAAGCTGGCACTACATAGCAATCTAAAGTATCTTCAACTTTTCCCGCCATGTATTCAGAATCTTCAGAAGAATCAATTAAACGAAGTTTGTCCCTCAACCATTGAATAGATGACCCAGCAACAAATATAGATCCTTCAAGCGCATAATTTACCTTTCCATCTATTGACCAAGCAATAGTGCTTAGTAGTCCATTCTTACTCCTTACAATTTTATCTCCTGTATTCATAAGCAAGAACGCTCCAGTTCCATATGTGTTTTTAGCTTCAGCTTCATCAATGCAGAGTTGTCCAAAAAGTGCAGACTGTTGATCTCCTATTGCAGCTGCAATCGGAATCTCTTGACCAAATATTTTTTCGTTGGTATAACCATATATTTCCATAGAATTTTTAACTTCTGGAAGAATATTCTTAGGAATATTTAAAAGTTCTAAGATATCATTGTCCCATTTCAATGTATTTATATTGAAAATCATCGTTCTAGATGCATTTGAGTAATCGGTAACATGCACTTTTTTATCGGTGAGCCTATATATTAAGTATGAATCGATAGTCCCAAACATTAGGTCTCCATCTTCTGCTAACTTCCTTGCACCTTTGACATTATCTAGAATCCATTTTATCTTCGTAGCTGAAAAATATGCATCTATAATAAGACCTGTCTTTTCCTTTATCATATCTTCATAGCCATTTGCTTTTAGTTCGTCACAATATGAAGAAGTTCTTCTACATTGCCAAACAATCGCATTATAAATTGGTTCTCCAGTCTTTTTATTCCATAAAACTGTAGTTTCCCTTTGGTTTGTTATACCTATTGAAGCTATTTCGTCTGCTGATATTCCTGCTTTGTACATTGCTTCAATAGCTGTTCCAAGTTGAGTTGACCATATTTCGTTGGCGTCGTGTTCTACATAACCAGGCTTTGGGAAATATTGAGTAAATTCCTTCTGTGCAGAAGAGACAATTTCTCCATTCTTATCAAATATTATCGTTCTACTGCTGGTGGTACCAGCATCAAATGCCATTATATATTTTTTCATTTATTACCTCTAAAATACACATCCATCAGATAAAGACCACAAGCTGGAGCTGTCATGCCTGCAGAAATTCTTTCTTTTCTAACAAGAGCTTCTTTCATTATTTCTGGGCTTTTATTTTTACTGGATATTTGAACGGCAGTTCCCACTATTATCCTCACCATGTTTTTTAAAAAACTCTTTCCATAAAAATCTATATTTATAACATCTCCAACCTTATTAACTTCTATCTTATTAATAATTCTAATAGTATCTTTTACCGTGGCATATCTTCCCATAAAAGATTTGAAGTTATGTTCTCCAACTAAATAAGAAAGAGATTTTTCTAAAATTTCCATGTCAATTTTATGTGGATACTGCCATGCACGATTTTCAAATAATGCATTTCTATATTTATAGTTATAGATAATATAACGATAGAACTTTCCTTTAGCACTATAACGAGAATGGAAATTCTCATCTACATATTTAGCTTCCACCACAGATATGTCTGTTGGTAGATGGTAATTTATTACCTTTGGCAAGTTTCCAATATCAATCGTAGATTCAGTATAAAAATTTGCATACTGACCGAAAGCATGCACTCCACTATCAGTTCTTCCTGAATAAAAAAGTTTTACAGGATGCTTTACAGTGTTTTCAACAGCTTTAGTTAGCACTTTTTCAATGGTTCTACCCCTATCCTGCTTTTGAAATCCGTAGAAATTCGTTCCATCATAAGTTATTTTTATTCTTATATTCATAATTATCTCATTAAAATACTAGCAGCAATAATCGCTGAATAAAATATAAGTGAAATTATAAATAATAAAATATCAGAAGATTTAATTACAGCTTTATTTAATTTAGTTCTACCTTGACCACCATTATAGCATCTAGATTCCATGGCCGTAGCCAAATCATCGGCTCTCCTAAAAGAAGAAATAAATAATGGTACCAAAAGTGGAACTAAATTCTTAGCTCTGTTTAAAACATTTCCAGATTCAAAGTCCGCACCTCTTGCCTTTTGAGCCTTCATTATCTTATCTGTTTCTTCGATAAGTGTCGGTATAAATCTAAGAGCTATAGTCATCATCATTGATATTTCATGAGCTGGAAGCCCAACGACTTTCATAGGCTTTAAGAGAGATTCGATGCCATCAGTTAGCTGTATTGGAGAAGTTGTAAGGGTAAGGATTGATGAACCCCAAACCAAGAGTACTATTCTTGTAGATGTAGTTGTAGCGAGCACTAGGGATTCTTTTGTCACTGTTATAAATAAAAAACTAAATAAAACAGTTCCACCTACAAAGAGTAAATTAATTACAAAGGTAATTAAAATAATCCATCTAAGAGGTCTTAATCCTTTAAAAACAGTTTTAAACTTCAAACCACTAGCTATTGTAACTATGGTTAAGAAAATAATTTGAGGAATAAATAGATAAAGATTCTTTACAAAGAATAATTGCACTATAAAAAACATTACAGATAGAATCTTTAATCTAGGATCATATTTATGGATTTTTGAATCTCCTGGATAGTATTGTCCTAAGTTAATATCTTTAAGCATTTTTACCTCCAAGTTTAGATAATAAATCTTTTTTCAAAACATCAATATCCAGTGTTGGATCTAAGTGTATTCCTTTTTTTTCAAGTTCCTTTATTATTTCTAGAACCATAGGAATTCTTAATCCTATCTTCTTAAGATCCTCAGCTTTTTCAAAAATCTTTAAAGTTTCATCATCAAAAGTAAGTTTACCATGATTCATTACTAACACTCTATTAGCAAACTTTGATATATCCTCCATTGAGTGAGATACTAGCACTATAGTTATTCCCTCTTTGTGGAGCTCGTTTATTTCGCTTAATATTTCATCTCTACCATAAGGATCAAGGCCGGCAGTAGGTTCATCAAGGACTAATACTTTTGGTTTCATAGCAAGCACACCTGCTATAGCGGCTCTTCTTTTTTGCCCTCCAGATATTTCAAAAGGACTTTTTTTAAGCATTCTTTCTTCAAGTCCTACGCATTTTACAGCATACATGACTCTTTCATCTATTTCTTCGCTTGATAAGCCTAAGTTTTTTGGACCGAAGGCAATATCTTTATATATGGTTTCTTCAAATAGTTGATATTCTGGATATTGAAACACTAATCCTACCTTTTCACGAATCTTAATCATGTTTGTCTTTTCCGCAAAGAGTTCTTCTCCATCGACAATGATCTTACCTGAAGTAGGTTTTAAAAGTCCATTTAAATGTTGAACTAATGTTGATTTACCAGAACCTGTGTGTCCGATTAATCCGACAAAATCTCCAGAATTTATGCTTAGATTAATGTTTGATAGGGCCTTTTTTTCATAAGGAGTTCCTACCGAATATATATGATTTAAATTTTCTATTTCAATAATTGCCATATTTCATCCACCAAATCATCAACATTTAAAACTTCTTCTATATTGATTCCATTAATCTTTAAAAAATGAGACACATCTGTAGCATGAGGGACATCGAGTCCAATCTTCTTCATCATCTCAACATCTTTAAATATCTCTAAAGGAGTGCCTTCCTTTATTAGTTTTCCTTCTTCGACTAAAAATATTCTATCGGAAAGTTTTGCCTCTTCCATAAAATGGGTAATTAGAATTATTGTTTTTCCTTGTCTATTTAGTTCAAGAAGAGCATTCATTACTTCTTCTCTTCCACCTGGATCAAGCATAGCTGTGGGTTCGTCAAGAATAATATAGTTAGGATGCATTGCAAGAATTCCAGCTATTGCAACTCTTTGTTTCTGTCCTCCAGAAAGAAGGTGCGGTGCAGACTTCCTATATTCATACATGCCAACAGATTTTAAGGAACTATCCACCCTTTCTCTTAGCTCAGGCATCTCGATTCCCAAATTTTCTGGTCCAAATGCTACATCTTCTTCAACTATTGTAGCTACAATTTGATTGTCAGGATTTTGAAAAACAACTCCAGCCTTTGACCTAATATTAAAAATATTGTCGTCTTCTTTAGTATCCATTCCATCTACTAATATCTGTCCATCAGTAGGAATAAATAGTCCGTTCATAAGTTTTGCAAGGGTTGATTTTCCAGATCCATTGTGCCCTAGAATAGAGACAAACTCCCCACTTTTTATATTTAAAGAAACATCTTTAAGAACATACTTACTGTCATCTTCATATTTGAAGCTTACATTTTTTACTTCTATCATTTTTCACCATTTTCATACTGGATAATTAAATAATATTATTTTAAAAAAGCCAAGTTGCCTTGGCTTAGTAATTTTTAAATTTTAATAATAGTATTATAGATTTATCCAAGATTCATCTTTTATGTCTTTTTTCCAAGCTTGTAGTTTTTCAAGATCAGAGTGTTCTATATAATCTATTTTAAGAGCTATATCTAAAAGTTCATCATAGTTTGTAAGTGAATAAAACTTTAGATTATTTTCTTCAAAATTCTTTACACACTCATCTAAATTATATGAAAATATACCACAAACTCCTAACACTTCAAAGCCTGCTTCCATAAGTGCATTTGCAGCTTTTATAGAAGATCCACCAGTTGAGAATAAATCTTCAATTACTACCACTTTAGCTCCTTCTATAATCTTGCCTTCTATTTTATTTCCTTTGCCATGATCCTTGTTAGAGCTTCTGACAAAACCCATAGGTAGTTGCATCTTATCGGCAATAATAGCTGCATGAGGAATGCCTGCAGTAGCAGTTCCCATTAAATATTGTGCTTCAGGAAACTTATTTTCTATTAAATTTTTAAGTTCTTCTTCGATTATATTTCTCTCTTTAGGAAATGAAAGAGTGAGTCTATTGTCACAATATATAGGTGATTTTATTCCAGAAGCCCAAGTATATGGTGACTTCGGAGATAAACTTACAGCTTTTAAATCCAATAATATTTTTGCTATTTCTTTCATAGTCCTAAGAACTCCTCTCTTATTTTTCTATAACTTGAAACTGGATCTTCTGATCTCGTAATAGGTCTTCCACAAACTATATAATCGGAACCTAGATTTCTAGCATCTTCAGGAGTCACAACTCTCTTTTGGTCCCCGGTATCTTCACCTTGAGGTCTAATACCTGGCGTTACTGTTAAAAATTCTGGACCAAGCTCTTCTTTAACTTTTGGAACTTCTTGAGCTGAGCATACAATTCCATCAAGTCCAGATTCTTTTCCGAATCTCGCGTAACTTAGTACTACTTGCTCAACAGAAAGTCTTGAATTTATAAGAATTTCATCATGCATAGTTTTTTCATCTATTGAAGTAAGCATAGTTACACCTAAAAGAGTCGAATTTGGTAGTTCTTCTTTAGCTCTTTTTATCATTTCAGATCCACCGGCAATGTGAAGATTGAGCATTTCCACATTTAAAGAGCTAAGAGACCTAAATGCGCCACCTACTGTATTTGGGATATCATGAAGTTTTAAGTCTAAGAAAATTTTATGTCCTCTCTCTTTTATAAGTTTTATAATTTCTGGACCTTCTTTATAGAAAAGTTCCATACCAACTTTTACAAATATACTTTCATCAAACTTATCTAGAAATTCTAAACACGTTTCTTTATCCTTAAAATCTAGAGCTACTATTACGTCTTTCATTGTTCCTCCTAAATTTTTTAATATAAAAATCTTTACTCTAAAAAAGTTTGAGCTTTACTCAAACTTTTAATACTAAAATTTAAATTCTTTATTGCCATAGATAAGATATGTTAAAGCAATAGTAATTATGAATATTACTCCATTTATTGCTATTCCAATAATATCAAAACTATGACTTACTAATTTATAAGGGTTGAATACTTCAAAAGGTAATTTGCTTGCAACCATTTCATAAGTTCCGCCTAGAACCTTTCCGGTTGTTGCAAATAAAACAATTATAATTATAAATAGTACTGCAACAGTTTCTGAATAACTAGCAGATCTAGTAAATGAAGAAATAAAATATCCTATTCCCATAAATACTAATGATGATGCTAGCATTCCCAAATGAATTATTACTAAGTTAACTAAATAGTCGCTACTTTCAATGTCTGGATATTTAATACCTATTACTTTAATAAATCCTAAACTAAGTGCGCATAGTAGAATTAAGAATAAAAATAAAGTAACTAATCCTGAAAGTAATTTCGAACTTACTATTTCAGATCTGCTGATTGGATTAGAGTATAAATATTGGATTGATCCGTTTTCTTCTTCTTTTGCTAAACTTTTCGCGCCTAATTGAAATGCAAATATTCCAATAAGTACTGCTATATATTGAAATACGAATGCTAAGTAAGAAGAAATATTTGAGTAATCTAGTTCTTTATCAAACCCAAGACCAGCAGCTAAATTGTCACTTAACCCATTAATAAATGTGTCGAATATAGATTTCATTCTGTCTTCAAGCATTAGTGGATAAAAAGCCATAAGAAGTCCAGTTAAGACTCCAATAACTAGTAACCAAGCTATCATCTTGCCAAATGTTGATTTAAATTCTTTTGAAAAAATCATTATTTATCCTCCTTGGTTTCCACGATTACTGTATCATCATTTTCTAATTGATTTTCAACTAAATGACTTACATTTACAAATGTATTTTCATCGAAGTTATTATTTTCTTTAATTAGAGCGTTGTCTTCTGAGTTTTCTAAATCCGTAGTTTCAGTTTCTTTATTTTCTTCAGATGCAACTTCACTTGCATTAAATAAAATGGTGTCATCTGAATTATCTACTACTTCTGTATTTTCATTAGAAATAACTATTGTTTCATCATTTTTAGGTTCAACTACAATTTGATCTACTTCATCATATTCTCTATTGGAAATATAATCTGTTTTATAATTATTATCTACAAACTTTGGAAGTGGTCCACCTTGAAGAGCTTTTACCTTGTCGTCTAGAGTTGAATCAAATATTGAGTAATTTTTGAGCTGTTTGTCGTTTATTATCTTAGTAAGCTCAATCATGGATCCATTGTAGTATAGTTCATGTAGCTCTAATTCATCTCTTATAACTCTAGCACCTATATTTTCAAATTCTTTAATAGAATCTATCGGTCCTTTAATTACAAGTACCTTATCATTTGATATTCTGTCTTTAACAAACTCAATATCTTTTACTTCTCCATCTTTTAAAATAGCTACTCTATCAAAATAACTTTGTGCCATTGGAAGATCATCAGAAAGCATAAATACTGTTAAACCATATTCTTCTTTTAAATTTCTAAGATATGAGAATAATTTTATATTATCATCATTAGTTAAATCTTTCGTTGTATCATCTAAAACTATCAAACGTGGTTTAAAAAGCAAAGCATTAATTATAGAAAATAGTTTTTTTTCACGTTCAGTCATATTTGAGAACTTTTGTCTTTGATCAAAATCAAAATAATCTAATAGATTGTTTAGCTCATCCTTATTGCTTAAATTATGTTGACTCAATGTTTTATTGAAGATGGATGATGCCTTTGTATTTTCTTCAAACATAACTTCAGAAGGTACATATGCTACACCTTCCTTTATAGTTTTAGAATCTTTGGTTACATCCATATCATATACAAGCACTTTGCCTTGACTAGGTTTTAAGAAATTAAAAATAATTCTTGCAAGTGTAGTCTTTCCCTTTTTTTCAGGAGCAAGTAGTGCGAAAAATTCTCCATCTAGGACTTCTAAATTCAATGAAGAAAAGATTACTTCTTTTCCAATTTTTTTAGATAAGTCTTTTATTAAAATTGCACTCAAAATATTACCTCCCATACAATATTACTTTCATTATACAATATTTTTCACTTAAAACCAATACTTAGGCGGTTATAATAGATAACTTAGTAATAAATAAACAATTTTTTTATAAATTTTTTATATATATTTTGTTTTAAAATTATTAACTGTAAAAAAAGACTCTATGTCAAATATTGGGGAGACTCGTAAACTCGAGTCTCTTTCTTTATGTAAAAATGAACACATAGACGCTAATAGACTATAAAAACTATAATAACTAAAAAACTACTAAAAATGAACATAGCAAATAAAACCCCTAGGGGTTTTGGCGAATTTTCCCTTTTTCCTAAGCTCTACTTACATGAAAACATAATTCTTTTTCTAAACAAGTTAAAATTTCTCATACCAAAACAATTTCTTTTTAATGTTTTTATCTTTGTATGAGTTCCTTCTAAAGGTCCATTTGACCAAGAGTAATCAAATGAATTACATATTTCTTCAAACCAGTTTTTAAATGCTGTTATACATGAATTAAATTCTTTTAATTTTGATTCTTCAGCTCTTTTTATCCATTCTCTTAATGCTTTTATAGCTCTTTTTTTGTTTGGCTGACTAAGTACATACTGGTAGAACAATTCTTTTAACTTATATGCTTCTTTTAATTCCTTGTTCAGTTCAATCATAAGAGAGACTTCATTAGCTTGTTCGGAAGTTAATTTAGATGCAGGTTTTGTAATTAAACTCTTACTTCCTTCTTTTAAAATATTTCCTAAGCTTTGATGATATATCCTTTTGTATTCTCTTTCTAACATTTTCTAATGCCCAGGATACTTGTCTTATGAAGTGATACCTATCTATGATGTGTATTGAGTTTTTAAAGAATGCTTTCTTAACTGATTTAAATGTTTTAGACATATCGCTTATAAAGAATTTTACTTCGTTTCTTTCTTTGTTTGGTATCTTTTCAAAGTACTCATACAAAGTATTCTTATCTCTTGAGGGCAGGATATCTATGATAGAGTGTTTTGATCCATTAAGAAGAGAAATCTGATACTTAATATTTCCACTATCTCCTTTAAATTCGTCTATACAGAGGACTTCTGATAGTTTATCTCTCGAAACACTTAAACAATTTAAAATTCTTAATACTGTATTAGAAGAAACATTGTACCTCTTAGCAATAGATGAGATAGAATATACCTCATCAAATTCAACAACAATAGCAAAAACATGTCTATTAGTCATTGTGTAACCTTTTGCTATAAAATCTAGTTTTCTTTCGAAACGCGATCCACAATCCTTACAGTCATACCTTGTTTTCTTTAGATGAATAATACATTTCTTTCCACGAATATGAGTATCCTTAATCTTTTGTGTTCTATGATCATGAACCCAAATTCTCTTAGAACCACAGTGTGGACAAACATTCATCTTTGTAACAGATGCATTGATATGAACAAAGTCATTACCCTCATCAAAGTTATCAAAAATTACATCTTTAAAACCCAATAAATTCGTGTTATTATTATTTTGCACTTATATGCACGCTCTAGCTTTGTTTTTAGTTATTTTAAGTTTAGGACTAAATGCGTATAAGTGCAATTTTTTTGCATAAAAATATCTGTTAGTGATTTACTCCCCAACAGATATTATAGAGCCGATATTAAATCAGTCTATTTATCAAAAGGTGTTGATTAAGAGAAAAAATGACTAGTAAGTGGCTCAGACAACAATGTCTGTGTCATTTTTATTGTAAGTTAACCCAGATATAATGGAGAGTAATTAATTTACCTTCAACAAAAAACTCTAATCATGTTAAAATAGATTTATCTATCGATCGTATTAAATGAAAAGAGTTACCCTCGTGCGATAATACTAGTTTATAACATACAAAATGGAATTGTAAAAAACCATTTAGAATTGCACCAAAATATAGAAGGCAAATAATATATGGAAGAATAAATTAAATATAAGAAAAGTCTTACTAAACTTGCTGAGTAGAAAAGGAATAAAAATAATAGAAACAGATTTATATAAAGGCCACAGTCATATATCATTTTAGACATTACAACACAAACTTCACAAAATTAAGTAAAAATTTTTAGTTATGAGAGGTGACAAGAGAAATAAATAATACAGTAGTATTTAAAAATAAATAAAAATTTGATATGACAAAAATATACTTATTATTAATTTAAACTTAAAAGATTAAAATAATAAGTGTTAAAGGCTTAAAACTTAAAACAAAATAACTGTTTAGTATATTAATAAAACTACTAACAATTTTTATAAAACAAGAAAGGGAAAAATGAGAGATTATATTACAATAAATGAATTATTAGAAAATGAGTGCTTTGGGGATTGCAATTTAGTGGCGGGTATGAATGGCTTGAAAAACAAAGCGAAAGATGTTGTAGTCTTAGAAACACCAGATGGAGTAAGCTGGTTTCAGGGAAACGAGATAGTTTTAACAGCAGGCTATGCATTCATTAATGAGAAAAAGTATAAATCTGAATTTATTAAGAGTGCCTACGAACACAAAGTAGCTGCAATATGTATAAAAATAGGTAGATATTTTGGCGAAATAGACAATAATTTATTAAGCGATTCCGATAAATATAATATTCCTTTAATAATTTTGAGAAAAGAGACAACTTATTCTAAAATTGTTGGAAACTTCTATGAATTTCTTTTTAACATAAAGACAAATAATCTCATAGAGCAAAATTTAGCATATAATAAATTATTAAACTTAAACTCCAAAAACATAAAACTAGAAAAGATTTTGAAAGAAGTAACTAATTTAATAGGTAAAAAGGTTAGGTATACGAGATTTTTGAGCAATGAAAAAAGTAACCTTCTCTATATTCCAATTGATACTACTGAAAATTTAGGATATATTTATTTAGAAAAAGAAGTTCAACTAAATGACTTTCAAAACAATTGTATAAATTATGCTATCTCATTAATAAAAAATAAATTATACTTAGAACAAACATTCCTTTATAATATCAGTCAAAATCATAGGATAATTACAAATATTTTACTTCAAAATCAAAATCATAGTCAAAGTTTTCTGGATAGTGTTATTTTTAACTTAAATTGGAAATCTTCAGAATACTATTGTGTTTATTTTAGACAGAATAAAAAAAAGGCGATAGCCAATTCAGATATTAGAACATTTTTAGGGTTCAAATTGAATAGCTATTTTTTATTTAAGACTTATAATGATGGAATGGCAATATTTTGCCATATTGGAAGAAATATGTTACAAAATATCCTTTTTGATCTAATAGAAAAATTAGATCCAGGAAATAAATATCTACAAATAGGAGTATCCTATCCAAAAAAAGATTTGAAAGAAATTAATTTATCGCTTGAAGAGGCCGAAAAAATCTCAAAAACGGATAAAAAGACAATATATTTTATTGAAGATTTTCCTAAAGAAAAGATAATTTTTGATTTGGTAGATACTTTGAATGGAAGAGAAATTGTTAATGATATAGTTGACAAGATTAAAAAGTATGATTTTGAATACAACACAGAACTATATCTTACTTTTTGCTCATTTATATCCAATAATATGATTAGAAAGGATACGGCAAAAGAACTTCATATACATGTTGAAACATTAAGATATAGATTAAATAAAATAGAAGAATTAACAGGCTATTGTTTTGAAAATAGCAAAGATCTTATGCTTTTAATTTTATCAAAAGAAATTTCAGATATTTTATAAAGGTTTTTTATACAAGGATACGTTTAAAATTTTAAATTTATATTAAAAGCTTAGCCTTTTAATATGAATTTAAAAAGCTAAGCTTTAATCAAAATCCTTTTATTTTACTTCGGTTAATTTTCTGTATATGTGTGGCTTTCTATCTCTTAGATAAGATATTTGAGTCCTATACTTGTTTACCTCATCCAAATCAATTTTTACCACTTCAACAGCCTCTTTATCTTTAGGCAATTCATGGATAATTTTTCCTCTTGGATTAGCCACCATAGACCTTCCAAACATATGAAGGTTATCTTCAATACCATATCTATTTACACCTATAGTAAATAAGATATTCTCAAGAGACCTTTGAGGAATATTCATATTCCACATATCTTCATCTTCTATTCTCCAAGCGGCAGGTACAAATATCATTTCTGCCCCTTGTAGCATTAAGGATCTAAATGTTTCAGGAAATCCCATATCATAACATATTGCAATTCCAAATTTTCCATATTTTGTTTCAAATACAGGATAATCATTTCCTTCTTTAAAATAGAGTCTATCTCTAAACCAAAGATGACTTTTTGCAAAACTACCCATTTTTTCCCCTTTATCATCAAAAACGATGGATGAATTAAACACTATTCCGGGAACTTCTCTAATTTCACCAAAAGAGGCAATTAAATATACATTATTTTCTCTAGCAGCTGTTGCCATTGAATCATAGGTGTATTTAAAATACTCAATGCTTAACTCAGCTATTCTTTCTTGTAAAATTTCTAGATTGTATCCTGTTGCAAATAGTTCAGGTAGCACAACTATATTTGCACCTTTTTTTGCTGCTTCTTCTATTAACTTAATTGCTTTTGAGACATTAGCCTCTACATCTCCTAATACTGATTCAAATTGAATAATTCCAATATTTACTTCTCTAGTCATTTTTTCTCCTTTCTTTTATTGACACTAATAAATAATATAACAGCCCTCCTACAATTATTGCGTTTATAGGTGGTATAAAAATACCATATCTATCAGTTAAAAATGAAACAACAAATGCTACTATCCAGCTTAATATAGCAACAACATTAGTCCCTTCTTTAAATTTCAATGATTTTTTATTTAGTATATAATAGTCTACCCACATTACTCCTGCTATTCCAGATATTGTCATGCTAAGCAAACCAAGGAATTCTTGAAATTTAAATATTATTCCACTTGCGGCAATAGCTGTTCCGATTAAACCCGCAATTATTGTAAGTGTTTCTCTTTTCATGGTAGGAAAAACTGTATTTAATGCAAGTCCACCTGAATATGCATTAGATACATTAGTTGACCAGGCTGCTAATAATAATATAAGAAAAGCAACCCAGTTAAATCCAAGATTTTCTAAAACTTCGGTTATATCCCAAGACGGTGAATCCATTGCCAAGACTCCTGCAGATACTTGTTGAAAAAGAGATATCAAAGCAAAACCTATTATAGATATAATTACTATGTCTTTTAAGCTTCTTGTATATCTAAGTTGGTCAGGTGAGATAATTGTTCCAACAATTACAACACCAATTACTATATTAAGTCCCTCAACAATTGTCATTTGAGATGCTGGTGTATATGATAAAATAGATTCAAATCCATTAATACTTAATGCCTTAAACATTCCCCATATCATCATAATAATTAGTGGAGGAACAGCTAGATAATTGAATTTAGCCATAGCACTAAAGCCTAAGACTGCAAAACACATCATTAGTAAGCCTAATACTATTACAGAAATAGTTAAATTTAAATTTGGGAAAATCCTAAGTAGAGATAACCCTGCCACACCAGCTTGCACCCCAAACCATCCAAAACTAGTAATTGCCAATATTAATGATATGATCCACTTACCGCCTTTTAATCCAAAAGTGCTTTCTGCAAGAGAGTAAGTATCTAAGCCTTCTCTCATCCCTATATTACCTTGTAATATTAGAATGAATACTAGCATTAAGTTTCCTATGATTGAAGTCGCTAGCAATTGTTTAAAAGTCATCCCAGCAACAAGGGCTCCGCCAACCATTAATTCAGATATTGCTACATTACTACCCAATATATTAAACAATGGTGCTTTCCAACCTACTCTTTCGTGATCTTCAACTCTCTTTATGGAGTATCCAATATTATTTTCTTTCACAATCCTACCTCCTTTAAATATTTATTTTTAAATGTTATTGCCAAGAGTTTGTAATATTTTTAAATCTCCGTATCGTTTTTTTATAATATCCCATTCATTTTCATCATAAAAAGATACTTTACCTTCTCCAAAATCTTTACAAACTTCTAAAACATATCTAGCTGTTTGTTCAACATCATAAGGGCTTGTAGCACCAGTTGCACACCCTGCTACAATAGATTCAGTAGTTATTGCAACACCAACTACAGGTGAACTGGTAGCAGTGGATGGTTGCATAATGCTATTAATGTGGTGAATATTATTTCCATAAGGAGTGATATCTTGGTTTGTAATAGGAAGGACTTTAGGCGATTTTCCTGTCGTTCTTTCCATGATATCTAATAAATCCTCTGAAACTTTTAATATAAAACCATCTTTTACCGTAGGAGATATGGCGAACCCATTATGATTTATAATTCTATTACCTTTTGTTGTATCAACTGAAATAATAGCATCCAGATTTCCTTTAACTTCTTCTGAATTCATAGTTACCATATCTACAGGGGAATCCATAAAAGGAACAGGATCATGAGGAATAGTAGGTGCATCTGGGCAGATATGGGTTGAAATAACAACATCTCCTTTTAATAAATCACCCTTGTTGTTCATATCTAGTATTTTTGCAGCAACTGCTAATACTGCCAAGGCTCCATCGCCATCTGAAACAAATCCAGTAACTTCTGGTCTAGCACCAATCCCTCCAAGCCTTCCTAAAACTCCAAGGGTAGGAGCGTTTCCTCCATTAATTTTTCCGTTGGTACCTGGAATTGTAATTCTAACAAAATCGGTACTTCCTTTTTCTACCTTTAATGTATGAACGTTGATATCAACGTCTTTATTCCTAATGTTACTTAAATATGATTTTATTTCATAACCAGTAACTTCAGAACTATCAAGTAAATTATAAATTTCAACGATTTCTTTTAATAACATTTCTCCTCCTAATAAAAATAAATGTAGATAGTGTTTTTAGATATTGCAATAACATAAAAAACTTTACATTAATATAATATAAAGAAAAGACCTATATTTATATAGGTCTTTTCATAGACTTACAAGATAAAAATTATGACGTATCATAAAACAAAACAAATTTTAATAATAAAAATCCACCGGCGTAGCCAGTGGTTTTTCCTATGCGGTCCAAAGGACCTTTTCTACTAGCTGCGCCTCAAGGACGCCTGTGGTTTACCACTTGCAATTTCTACTTGCTAACCCCTAAAGGGGTCTACATTATCCATTGTTATTTGTCCACTT